>Ga0209847_1000051_pt1 | contig 56801 bp, 55 predicted proteins | sample OrgsoiDNA_201060_FD_185808 | JGI IMG/M metagenome (GOLD analysis project Ga0209847, IMG submission 185808) | Permafrost soil microbial communities from the Arctic, to analyse light accelerated degradation of dissolved organic matter (DOM) -... | ecosystem: Environmental > Terrestrial > Soil >... | reverse complement strand
CGATTATGTCGAGATGTTTTATAATGCTAAACGCCGCCACAGTGCCTGTGAAGATCAACCCCCTGCAGTTTATGAAAGTGCCTGGTTCATGAGGCACGCAACAGTCTAGGAAACTAGGGTCTATTCACACATCGAAACGGGTAATGCTTCAGAGGCTTATCGGACGGCGTATGCTGCTGACAAGATGAAATCCGAAGCAATACACGTAAAAGCATCCGAATTGCTATCCAGCGGTAAGGTAGCGGTAAGGGTTGCTGAATTACGCGCAGAAATAAAACAACGTCACAACGTCACTGTCGATTCTCTGATTCGAGAGTTAGAAGAGGCAAGACAGGCTGCGCTGGGTGCTGAAACGCCTCAATCATCAGCCGCTGTCGCTGCAACAATGGGCAAGGCGAAACTTGCCGGATTGGATAAGCAGATAGTTGAGCTCACTGGTAAAAATGGCTCTCCGATTCAGACAATGAACTATTCACCGGCGGATTACGCAGCAGCTCAGGCTAAGTTGGATGAGGAGCTAGACGGGATGGACTGATATGGCAAAAGTTATCGAATGGGATGATTTGTCATTTCCTGAGCGTGTTGTGCTCAAATCAAAATCCACGAAGTCGTTTCTTAATTACACCCGCATATGGTTTGAAATCATTCAAGGTGATCGCCTTCTGGTTAATTGGCATCACCGGCTGATGGCTTCAAAGATTGATGATCTGATTGCTGGGCGATTAAACCCTCGCAATCTGATTATCAACATTCCCCCTGGTGGGACAAAAACAGAATTCTTCTCCATTCACTTTCCGGCCTATGTGAACGCATTAGTGCAGGAAGGCAAGTTAAACCGCTTTCGTAACCTGAATATCTCCTTTGCTGACACTTTGGTTAAGCGTAATTCACGCCGCACCCGCGACATCATCGCAAGCAAAGAGTATCAGGAGTTATGGCCTTGCTCATTTGGCGTCAATCAGGCTGAAGAGTGGGAAATACTCAACGAGCGCGGGCGCTCAACCGGCCAGACGATATCTCGCTCAAGTAACGGGCAGATAACCGGTGGCCGTGGTGGCTACTTTGGTGAATTGTTCTCTGGCGTGGTCATGCTGGATGACTACAACAAGCCTGTAGACATGCTAAGCGAGTCACGACGTGATAGCGCGAATACCCTGCTGGTAAACACCATCCGCTCCCGTCGCGGCGATAAGTCGAAAGAGCACCCAACACCATTCGTATCAATTCAGCAGCGCCTGCACACCAACGACGCTACAGGATTCATGCTGACTGGCGGGATGGGCGTCAACTTTCACCATGTTGCGATACCTGCGCTGATTAACGAGAAATACATTCAGTCTCTGGATGAGCCTTGGCGCTCACTTTGCTGGAACACGGTTAAAGATACCGATTCGGTAGAGGTATCCGGCGAGCGTTACTGGTCCTACTGGCCGCAGATGGAAGATGTGAACGACCTTGTCTCATTATGGGACAAAGACCGTTATACATTCCTCTCACAGTACCAACAGAATCCAATGGCGCTGACTGGCGGCATCATTGATACCAGTTGGTTTGAGACTTACACCAAGCTGCCTCCTCTGCGCTTTCGTGCGATTTATGTCGATACCAACAGCGGTAAGGTTGAGGACTATCTCGACTACACCGTTTTCACACTGGTAGGCATGGGGGTTGATGGGAATCTCTACATCATCGACGTTGAGCGTGGACGCTGGGACCCTGAGGACCTGCTGCTTAAGGCTGAAGAGTTATGGGACAAGTGGAAGCCGTTTAATGTCTACCACCCTAGACCACTTACCAAGATGTCCATTGAGGATAAGCAAGCGGGGCAAGGGCTGATCACCACCCTCAAGAAACGCAAAGCTATCCCAGTAAATGAAATTCCACGCGGTGCCGGACAGAACAAGATTGTCCGCTGCCTGAACGTTATTCCCCAAATCAAAACCGGAAAAGTCTATGTGCCAGCCACTCACAACGAGGCTGGCGCAGCGATATCTCACGTCTATTACGACGACGACACCATTGCAGGCTCTACAGGCTGGGTAATGACAGCAATGACTGAGTGTGCTGCGTTCTCCGCTGATGATAGCCACGACAACGATGACATTCTGGATACATGGATGGACGCTATTGACGACTGCCTCATCTCCGGCGCACAGCCAATCCGCATTTCACCTGAACTACTGAAGCGAGCTTAATAATGTGGCCATTCAAGAAAAAAGAGTTGCCACCTGAGCAGCCAAAGCCGGTGGAATACAAGAAACTGGTCAGCAGCGCGGCTCTTGGGCGGGCAGCATCAAGGCCTGCGAAGAAAGAGTTTGAGCAGTACCAACCGCCAGCAGGAGTCATCCCCGCAGAGATTAAAACCGCCGTGATGGCGATGGACTCCACGGATTATGGATACCTGAATCAGTCATATATCGCACTGGGATATTCTGGATTCCCCGGCTATCCGTATTTGTCTCAACTCGCCCAGTTGCCTGAATATCGCAAGATGGTCAGCATCCGGGCAGAGGAGATGACGCGTAAATGGATAAAGCTGCGCTGCGTAGGTGATGACGATAAGACTGACCGCATGCAGCAACTGGAAGACGCCTTGCAACGGTACCACGTGCGCGAACGCTTTAAAGAGGCTGCCGAGCACGATGGATACTTTGGGCGCTCGCAAATTTACATCAACGTGAAGTCACCGAAAGGGACGACTGCGTGGATGGATCCGGTAGAGCTTCAGTCAAAGCTGTTCCTGTCTGACAAGAAAATCACCAAAGGCTCCCTAATTGGCTTTCAATGCATCGAGCCAATGTGGACCTATCCTGGCATTTACAACGCAGATAACCCGCTAGACCCTGATTTCTATGTGCCGCAACAGTGGTTCGTAATGGGCAAGACGGTCGATTCAAGCCGGATGATTAACTTCATATCCCGTGATGTGCCGGACATTCTTAAAGCAGCATATAACTTCGGTGGCCTGTCACTGCTTCAGATTGCAGAGCCATACGTGAATAACTGGCTGCGCACCCGTGACAGTGTGAGTGATTTAGTTCACTCATTCTCGCTCACTGGCCTGAAGACAAACATGGCCGCCACGCTACAGGGTGACCCGACAGGCGCTGACCTATTTAACCGCCTAGACCTGTTCAATAGAATGCGCGACAACCGAGGAGTTTTTGCCGTTGACCAATTAACGGAAGAGTTCTTTCAGTTAAATACCCCGCTGAATGGCCTTGATGCTTTACAGGCTCAATCACAAGAGCAGATGTGCGCAGTAAGCAGCATTCCTCTCGTCAAGTTTACAGGCATCACACCGAGCGGTTTAAACGCCTCCAGTGACGGTGAAATTCGCGTGTTTTACGACAGCATTAAGTCTGACCAAGAAAACCTGTTCCGGGAAAACCTGAAGCGGGTGATGGACGTCATTCAGTTGTCAGAATTTGGCGATATTGACCCTGACATTGATTTCGAATTCATCCCTCTATTTGAGATGAGTGACTTGGAAAAGGCGACTATTCGCAAGATGGATGCTGACACGGATGCGGTGCTTATCGGATGTGGATCTATTTCCACGATGGACTCACAAGAACGCCTTGCTGCTGACCCTGAAAGCCCTTATCACTCTTTGGAAATCTACGATGAAGAAGACGACGAAGAAGACGAGGGCGACCAACCAGGTGGTGCTTCGTCAGGTAAGGCCTAATGCCGGAGTTGAGTCATGGTATCGACGTAAGCTCGATAAAATGGTCAAAGAGCTAAATGACTCTGTGACTTACTGGGTTAAGGCTGATTACAACAAGTCGGGCTTAGCTCAGGACGCCAGCCCAGTAAGAGCGCTTCAGTCCGCGTTTCGAAAGCTCGCTAAACGCTGGACGAAACGCTTTGACGATATGGCTGACAAGTTAGCTGCAAAGTTTGCTGATGCCACGATGGTTAACTCTGACGTATCGCTATCGACAGCTTTTAAAGATATCGGCGTCACCGTTCAATTTAAGATGACCGAGCCCATGAATAACGCGCTTCAGGCTGTGATAGCTGAGAACGTTAACCTGATTAAGTCGATACCTGAGCAATACCTCACACAGGTTGAGACTCTGGTGATGCAATCAGCAGGGCGTGGTCGTGACCTTGGTTATCTGGCTGATGAGCTACAGAAGCGATACGGCATCACAAAACGTCGTGCAGCATTGATAGCGCGTGACCAGAACAACAAGGCCACATCAGTTATGCAGGTCGCCAGACAAACCTCACTTGGTATCACAGAGGGGATATGGCACCACTCGCATGCTGGGAAAGTGCCTCGACCTTCACACGTAAGAGCCAGCGGCACCAAGTTTGACCTGTCGAAAGGGCTGCTGCTTGACGGTGAGTGGCTGCTGCCCGGTGAGGCAATCAACTGTCGATGTACATGGTCCGCTGTAATACCCGGTTTAGATTAACCATCAGGTCGCTTAGGCGGCCTTTTTTTATGCTTGAAATCCGAGATAAACATGACTATCGAACGGCTAGCGTTTGACCGCGCATCCGTGCGCGAACTAGACAGCGTGGGCAGGCTTCAAGTGAAGGTAAGTAATATCAGCAAGGCAAACGTCTGCGGATATTACGGCAGGGAAATCCCAAATTCTAATAGTTTGGGCCTCATCCCTAGCAAGCTTTATATGCTTTATCGAGACCCTGAAGAGCTTAAAAAGGCTGCCAATACCTTCAATCACATACCAATCCACCAAACAATCCATACCCCCGACTTCCCCAACGATCCACCGAGAGTTAACCGTGTAGGAGTAACTCATTCGAGCTGTGCTTTTGATGGGTTGTATCTCACTAACGGCCTTTCTATTTGGGATAACTCGGCCATTGCGGGAATCGAGAGTGAAGAACAAAAAGAATTGTCGTCTGCGTATCAATACGTAGCTGACATGACCCCCGGCACAACTAATGACGGCGTTTATTTTGACGGCGTTATGCGTGACATCGTCGGGAACCATGTAGCCCTTGTCGAGAATGGCAGGGCAGGAAACGACGTAGTTGTCGGTGATTCACTACCACTGGAGTTGCAAACAATGAGTAAACGCAAAGAGGCGGCCATCCGCTTAGCGCTGACACCTGTTCTCGCACAAGATGCGGATATCAACGCCGCTGTGCGTAAGGCTATGTTGGCGCTTGATGAAGCAGAGAAAGAAGACGAGAAAGAAAAAGTTGAAGAAGAGGCCAAAAATAAAGTGGCTAAAGACGAAGAAACTGAAGAAGAAAAGAAAGATCGAGAAGCTAAAGAAAAAATTGCAGCTGATGAAGAAGATGCTGCAAATAAAAAAGAAGAAGACGGTAAAGATGAGTCAAACAAAACCGCAATGGACTCAGCTATCAAAAAAGCTTCTGAAGCCGCTGAAAAACGCGCTGTAGACAAGTTCAATGCGATTCGCAGGGCTGAAGCTGATGTGAAGCCTTTGGTGGGAGATGTTATCGCAATGGACTCAGCAGACGATATTTATCGTTTCGCAATGGACTCACTTCAAATCGAGCACAAAGGCGTTCACCCATCGGCATTCCCTAGCCTGATCTCGATGGCGAAATCGCAAAAAGAAATGCGGCCTTCATATCCACGACTGGCTATGGATTCCTCAGCTGAAAAATCTTGGGATGAAACCTTCCCTTCAGCCACCAAATTGAAACGGAGCTAACCATGACTGGTTTCCAGAGCGTAATTAATCAATATCCAGCGCCGGGTGTCGAGGGTGACTTCGCAAGTGCGAACCCTAACGCATCCCTGCTGGCTGGTGAAGGTGCTTTAGTCACCGGCACTTCAGGTGTAACTGTCGGTCGCTTTGCGTGGGCAGTAGCGGGCGTAGTCAGTAATGCCGGTTCTGGCGCTCCTTCTGGCTTTGTCCATCGAGAAGGTCAGGCGTCAATCGTCACATGGTTGGCTGAGTCCAGCATGCTGATTCAACCCGGTCGCGAAGTGACGCTGATGACTCGCGGTGACTTCTTGGCTCGCACCTCGACAGTCGCAACCGTAGGTCAGAAGGTGTTCGCCTCCCTGACAACTGGTCAAGTCCAAACCGGCGCAGCAGGTGCAACCATCTCTGGCTACATCGAAACACCTTTTGTAGTTGGCAGCGCAGCAGCGGCTAACGAACTCGTCATGATTGGCACCTGGAGCTAACAATGAATAATGCAGAATTTTTAGCGCACAAGCGTAAAGCTGAACGCGAATACGGTCTTGTGATGCCACAAGCTCAGGGCTATCTGGATCCAACCCTGGCTTCAGATTATGAACTCGCGATGGATGCTCAGCCAACGATGGTAACTGTCAGCAACTCCGGCGTACCGGCGTTCATGACCAACTATGTTGAGCCGAACCTGATCCGCGTCATCGTGACCCCAATGAAAGCCGCTGAGATTATCGGCGAATCCAAAAAGGGTGACTGGACAACTCTGACCTCAATGTTCCCAATCGTAGAAAGTACCGGTGAAACAAGTTCATACGGTGATTTCTCGAATAACGGGAAAGTTAACGCGAACGTTAACTGGGTAAACCGGCAGTCATATCACTACCAGACAATCACCCGCTGGGGTGAGCGTGAACTGGAAATGTACGGCGCTGGTCGTATCGCTTGGGCTGCTGAGTTAAACACCGCTTCAGCTCTGACCCTGAACAAATTCCAGAACAAATCGTACTTCTTCGGTATTGCTGGTCTGGAAAACTACGGCCTGCTGAATGACCCATCACTGAGCACTCCAGTTACTCCGGCAGCAACAGGTACTGGCGGCGGCACTTTGTGGTCTACCAAAGACGGCCAGGCAGTTTATGACGATATCTCTGGGCTGCTGTACAAACAGCTTATCTCCCAAACCAAAGGTGTTGTTGAACGCGATGCGAAGATGAAACTCTGCATGTCACCGACTGCTGAAGTGAATCTGACCAAAACGAACATGTACAACGTGAACGTTACTGATCAGCTGAAGAAAAACTTCCCTAACCTGACCATCGAAACAGCAGTGGAATACAGCACCACTTCTGGCGAGTTGGTTCAACTGATTGTCGATAACCTCGATGGTCAAAACACCGGTTACGCAGCCTTCACCGAGAAGATGCGCGCTCACCCTGTAGTGGTTGGCCTATCCGACTTCAAACAGAAAAAATCCGGCGGCACCTGGGGAACCATCCTCCAGCAGCCACTGGCAATCGCTCAAATGTTAGGGGTCTGATCATGGCAGAAACAGTAACCGTAGGCTGCAAATTGCCTCATGGCTTGAAATTCACCGTGGCGGATAAAACCGTCACCCTTAACGGCGCGAACTCCACAACCATCGTGGGTGGTTATGGCCTGACAGAGGGCGTCGATAAGGGTGTCTTTGATGAGTTTCTGAAGCTTTATGCAGAGCAGCCATTCGTGAAAAACGAACTGGTATTTGCTCAGGCGAACACCAAAAGCGCTGCATCAAAAGCAACTGAACAGGCTGCTGAGAAAACCGGTCTAGAAGGTCTGCCACAAGATAATCCAGTGCCGGGTGTTACTCAAAAAACAGAGGACTAATCGATGGGTATCGTTGTCTTTGACTCTGCTGCATTTATCGCACGTTATCCCGAGTTCACCACAGTCTCATCAACGTTGCTAAATGCGTATTTTGCCGAAGCAACGATTTACCTCGATAACACAGATTGCAGCCGCGTAGGCGATGTTGGGCAGCGTTCGGTATTGCTGAACATGCTTACAGCTCACGTTGCTGCTCTCAACTCTGGTGTAAATGGCGAAGCGGCTTCCCCCTTAGTGGGGCGCGTTAATAGTGCTTCAGAAGGTTCTGTTTCCGTATCAACTGACATGGGCCCAACGAGTGCGAACTCTGCGTGGTTCATGCAGACGAAATACGGCGCTGCTTACTGGCAGGCAACCGCGCAGTATAGAACCGCAGTCTACATTCCAGGTGCGTCACCATCAGGTTATCCAAACTTCTACTTTCCTCGCCGGAGGTTCTGATGAGTTCTTCCGTAAGTGGTGGTAATAAGTTGCAAGAGCATCTCGCTTCAATAGCTGCAAACTTGAGTAAAGGAGAAAACCTAACTGTTGGTTTTCTTGAAGGAGCGACCTATCCAGATGGTACTCCCGTGCCAATGGTGGCTGCTGTGCAAGAGTTTGGTGGGTCAATAAACATACCTGAGCGAACCCAAGAGCTGGAATTCAAACAAAATAAAAACGGCGATGTCGGGAATAAATTCGTAAAAAAAGGGAAGGGTAATTTCGTGCAAACAGTAACCATCCCTGCTCACACAATTACGATTCCATCTAGGCCATATTTTAGAAACATGATCACTGCCAAGTCGCCAACATGGGGTGATGATTTCTCAAAAATACTCAAAGAAAATGACTATGACGGGAACAAGTCACTTGAGCTTATGGGAGAGAAAATTAAAGGCCAGCTACAGGAGTCAATTAGGGATACCAATGAGCCAATAAATGCTCAGTCAACGTATCGTAAAAAGGGTTTTGATAACCCACTAATTGATTCGGGTCACATGCTTAACTCAGTAGATTATGAGGTGAAGTCATGAACCTCCACGGAATAGTTCGCGGTGCAATTGGTACAGTTAACCCTCACGTTCCCGCGCAGATGCTGGTTCCAAACGGTACGTTTACTACCTCTCCAGCAGGCAAGAAAACGCCAGCATATAACGATCCCGTTGACGTTAGCGTGCAGCTTCAGCCACTCAGTTATACCGATCTCAAGCAAGTAGACGGATTAAACCTTCAGGGAATTCTCAGGGCGGCATACGTCAATGGGAATTTCGAAGGTGTGAATCGTCTGAAGGGTAAGGGAGGGGATAAATTGCTGGTCAATGGTGAAACATGGCTCATTGTTCAGCCGCTGGAGGAATGGCCTGACTGGTGCAAATTTGTCGTTACCTTGCAGGTGGTCACATGACAGCAACCATCAGCATTACACAAGACACCCTGACAACCGCCTTGCGCGGTTTTTTATTGCCCATCGTAAGCACGACAGAAGTGTTTTTGTCTCAGCAAAACCTCGACCCAATGCCTTTGGGTTCATTCATCACGATGACACCCATCAGTACTGAAGGCCTGTCCACAAACCACACCAGTTATCACGACACTGGAGTTTCCGGCACGGGTACGCAGATGAACTCGCGTACCACGCTCTGGCGCTGCCAGTTGGATTGCTACGGTGATGACGCTCAGGACATGGCTAATATCATCGCAACGCTTTGGCGATCGCCTTATGCCTGCGAGAACCTCACGACAGACACGCTAAATATCCAGCCGCTTTACGCTGGAGAACCTCATCAGACAACCATGATTAACGCAGAGCAGCAGTTTGAAAACCGCTGGACTGTGGACGTCATGCTTCAGTTTAACCCTGTGATCACCGTACCTCAGGACTTCGCAGATCAACTCGTAATCGGGTTAGTCGAAATCGGCGCTAAATACCCACCGGGAGCATAAAGCAATGACAATCCCTGCATCAGAAATAGTAAAGGTTAATCCGGGCGTACTTGCTGCTGCCGGTGCTGCCGTAGATTTGAATGGTGTTCTTTTGACGAACACAAACTACGTGCCGATTGGCACTGCCGTAAGTTTTACCAGTCCAGTTGGCGTGTCTGCCTATTTCGGGCCTACATCAGCTGAGTACAATGCATCATTAAATTATTTCACCGGCTTCACGAACTGTACAAAAACACCTGGTCTGCTGTACTTCGTTCAATACCCAGCAGCAAATGTGGCCGCTTACCTGCGCAGTGGTAGCTTAGCTGGCATGACGCTTAGTCAATTGAAGCTACTTTCAGGAACCCTGATTGTGACTGTAGATGGCACTGTCACTACATCCACTACGATCACCCTGACATCTGCAACAAGCTTCAGTAACGCAGCAACAATCATCAGCACAGCATTAGGTGAAACTGTCACTTATGATGCGGTGAAATCAGCATTTATCATTTCATCCGGCACAACCGGTGCAAGCTCGACTATCAGTTACGCAACTGGCACGCTGGCTACGGGTCTATTGTTCACCAATGCGACAGGCGCTGTTCTTTCTCAAGGTGCGATTGCGGCTACCCCTTCAGCTTTCATGCAGTCACTCACCCAAATCACCCAAAACTGGGGCGGTTTCTCAACGATGTTTGAACCGAATTTGGCTGATAAAACTGCCTTCTCTGCATGGACTAGCGGCACGAATAAACGTTATGCATACGTCGGCTATGACTCTGATATCAACGCAACCATCTCTGGCACCACTAATACGTGGGGTTATGCACTTGGTGTGAATGATTATGATGGTTCCTTCCCGATTTACGGCAATGTAACTCATGCCGCGTTCGTACTCGGCACAATGGCGTCAATTGATTTTGACCGGCTGAATGGCCGCATAACATTCGCATTCCGCTCTCAAGCTGGCCTGTCTCCATCTGTAACTGATGCGACAGTGGCCTCAAATCTGATTTCTAATGGGTATAACTACTACGGTACGTATGCAACATCAGCGTCGAACTGGAACTTCTTGTATCCGGGTTCAGTTAGCGGAATTTATAAATGGTTCGATTCGTACGTTAACCAGATCTGGCTAAATGCAAACCTTCAGCTTTCGCAGATTAACCTACTGGTAAGCGTGAATTCCATTCCGTACAACCAGCAAGGTTATGATCTGAGTTACTCAGCGGCGATGGACCCAATAAATTCTGGCCTAAACTTTGGCGCAATCCGTACAGGTACAACCCTTTCAGATTCACAAAAAGCTCAACTGCAGATGGCGCTCGGGATTGATGTGTCACAAAACATCATTACTCAGGGATTCTATATGCAAATCGTTCCGGCTACGGCGGCGATTCGTTCTGACAGAACCAGCCCTTCCATCACCTTCTATTACGCTGATGGCGGAGCAATCCAAAAAATCACTATCGCCTCAATCGAAATCCAATAACGGAGCACTAAAACATGGCAACTATTACCTCAGCCAACTCCGTTCTTACGTTGGCGATCACTAATCTTTACACAACACCTCAAACTATTCAGGGCTGGTCGGCTGATGATGCCTTTACGGTTGATGCTGTAGAAACTGGCGAAACTGTAATGGGTATAGATGGGAACTTGAGTGGCGGATTTATCTTTAATCCAGTAAACCAAACCATCACTATTATGCCCGACTCACCATCTCTGAGTATTTTTGAAACATGGGTAAGCGCAGAAGCAATTGCGAGAGAGAAATATACAGCCAATGCAGCTATATCTCTTCCAGCTATCAGCAGGAAATACACCCTTACAAAGGGATTCTTAATTAGCCATAAATCATTTTCTGACGTGAAGAAAACCTTGCAACCCATGCCTTTCGTAATTCGCTGGCAGTCTGTAATTGGAGCACCCTACTAATGGCTCGTAAAATTGCACAGTATGAGGTCAAGGAAGCCGGTCGAGATAAGGGTAAGGTGTTCATCCTGACAGAAATGTCGGCATCACAGGCTGAGCGGTGGGCATTACGCGCTCTGCTTGCTGTGGGTCGTTCGGGGATCGATATTCCAGAAGGCATCGAAAAGGCGGGATTCTCGGCTATTGCTTCGTTCGGCCTGAATCTGGTCATGAAGCTGCCAATGGAAGATGCTGAAATTTTGCTGGATGAAATGTTTGCCTGCATCAAAGTATTGCCTGATCCGAAGCGTCCCGATCTGACTCGGCCGTTAATCGAAGATGACATTGAAGAAGTGAAGACTCGCGTCCAGCTTCGCAAAGCCATCTTTGACCTGCATGTGGATTTTTTAAAAGCCGTCGTGCAATAGACTACGGCGTCCACTTCAGGCCTGAACCGCCCGGCGGCATTGTCGAGTACCTCAACGTTCCAATCCCTATCGCAACCGTGATTTCCTCTCGTATGGCAACTCTCAATGAGCTAGACACTGTTTACGGTGTGTCTGACCTATGGCAAATGCTGGAGATAATCACGGTTGATAATCACAACAAGTTCATTATCAACAAGCCCAAGGACTAGCTATGCCGACAGTAATCGACAGTCTGATTGTTACCCTCGGGCTTGATTCAACCAATTTTCAAAAGGGTGAAAAAGAAGTCGGCGCGGGATTAAAGAAGACTAAAGATGAGTCAACTGATGTCGCCAAAACGATGGAGCAGAACGGCAAGAAGGCAGGCGCTTTCTTTGGCTCAATTCGCAATGAACTGCTGGCACTGATAGGTATCACGCTTTCCCTGAAGGGAATGAAAGACCTCATCATCGGCACTGCCAATAATATGGCTCAGTTGGGGCGTTCTGCTGCCCCACTTAACATGTCTGCGCGCGAATTGGATGCATGGCAGACAACCGCTAAGGCAACAGGTGGCACAGCGGAAGGCCTTACCGGGTCCATGCAGTCTCTCTCAGATAGCATCTACGCCTTCTCAATTGGTAAGGGTGGTACTGAGGCGATCAACACTCTGAATGCGCTTGGTATTGCTGCAGTGGACGCTCAAGGCAAAGCCAAGAGCATGGGGCAAATTTATTTAGAAGTGTCTGAGCAGTTCCAGAAACGTCATCTTTCAATTGGGTTAGCTCGTCAATACGGTGCCGGATTAGGCATGGACGCAGCCACCATCAACCTGCTGATGGAAGGCCCTGAAAAGGTTAAAGCACTCCAACAGGAGATGTATAACCGGTCCGGCGTGTCTCCTGAGGCAGTTGCTCGCTCTCAGAAGTTCCAAGAGACATGGGCGAAGATTGAGCAGACGTTTGAAGGTGTTAGGCAGAAGTTATTCACCGCGCTCATCCCCTACATTGAACAGCTCTTGGGGCAACTAGATAAGTTCGCTAACTGGGTTGCTACGCACCAAAACGAGATTAATAAGTTCTTCAAAGACACAGCAGAAACGATAGCTACTGTTACTGATGCCGTGGGTGGTGTTCAGAATGCCTTTGAAATTCTCCTAGCCTTCGTGGCCCTGAAATGGGCTGCTGGGATGTTGGGTGCGATTAGCAAAGTAGGTAAGGGTCTTGGCGGAATAACATCTCTGGTATCTGCTGCAGGTATTTATGCCACGGTAGCGGCTGGGAATGAGGTCGTTGGACGCACTAAGGCGATGATCAACGGTGAGCCTTACGACCAAATTCAGGGGAATAACGCTGAGCTTAGTGAGTTAGATAAGCTTAAAAGAGCTAATTGGGCCAAGAGTCACCCTGGTGTTCCATATGTCGATAGCTCTCCTCGTGGTATCCGCAATAACAACCCCGGCAATCTTAATTATGCGGGCCAGCGTGGCGCGGAGAAAGAAGGTGGTCAAAACGGTCGTTTTGCCGTCTTCCCTTCAATGATTGATGGCATCGCCGCTTTATATAAGCAGTTGAAGCTGTATGCGGGTCGCGGCATTGATACGATCTCTGAAATCGTGAAGAAGTACGCCCCTGCTGCAGATGGTAACAATGTTGGCGCTTACATCAACTCCCTGATGAAGGCTACTGGTAAAGGAGCCAACGAAGCGCTTAACCCTGAAGACATGGACACAATGGTTAAGCTCATACGTGGGATTGTGAACCATGAGAACGGCATGGGCCATGTTGATGATCGGCAGATCCTAGCTGGTGTTCAAGTTGGTTCCGTTATGTCAGCTACATCTGGCGGTAACACTACTTCAAACAATACCCGCACAGAGACAAACATCCAGAACTTGAACGTAAACACTCAGGCGACAGATGCACGCGGGATTGCGAACGATTTGCCGGGACAGCTTCGCCGCAATAGCCTGATAGCGGCTGCAAACGGAGGTGTGAGCTAATGCCTTTAATTCAGTTCCCTAACGTTCCTGATGTGCTCGGCGTGCCTAATGTGCTTCGCAGTGCATCAGCAAACCTGAACGAGACGAACATCCTCTCCGCCATCTACAGTGGCAATCCATTATCAATAATCGACTCTATCCTCAAGCCCACATGGGGGATATTCACAGCTGATGGAACTGGAAGGGTTATTACTCCTGATTCGGTGATCGGCTTCGAATATCGCGGGGAGGCCAAGATAATGGATTACCCACTTCAGATGGGTGGTTTCTCAACCTATAACAAGGTTCAGGTGCCTTTTGACATTAGAATGCGCATGGTATGTGGCGGGAATATTGCAACTTCAGAAATGACGAGAATGTCCTTCCTGCAGCGCCTTGAAGATATGAAAGTTTCGTTGGACCTGTATCAACTGATAACGCCTGACTTTGTTTACCCAAGCGTCAATCTTGTTCACTTCGACTACTCGCGCACTGCCTTAAATGGCGTGAGTTTGTTGATGGTTGAAGCGTCATTCCAAGAGATTCGAGTGACCGGAGAAGCAACTTACACCAACACCAAATCTGACAGCTCAACCAGTCAGGTTAGCCAAGGTAACGTTGTGCCTGGTTATCCTTCAAAAAATCAACTATCAGCAGCATCAGCGGGGACGAACTAATGCTAATTATTCCAACTGCTGCTGTTGCATCACAAACGTTCAACGTAGTTCTTGGCTCTCAGAGTTGCACTATTAACCTCTACCAGAAAAGCGGGCTTATGTTCTGTGATCTACTGGTTAGTGCGGTGACGGTCATGTCAGGCGTTATTTGCCGTGACCGTGTGAGACTAGTTCGTCAGAAGTATTTAGGATTCACTGGCGATCTGGTTTTCATCGATCAGCAAGGAACATCTGATCCAGTTTATACCGGGCTAGGTACGCAATACTGTTTTTACTATCTGGAGGCAACTGACTTATGAGCTACCAATCAAGGGATATAACGGTAATTATCAAGCTTGCAGATGATGATTTTGGCAAGGGAAATAATGAGCTTAAAGTTGACGGCCTCAGAGTAGAAACGCAAATAAACCAAGAAGGTGGAACGTCTGGGACAACAATGTATGCCAAGATCTATGGCATGAAAGAAGCTGACATGCTCAAGTGTTGTACCTATGCTCAAGATTTTCTGAGAATAAAATCCATCGAAGTAACCATTCTGGCTGGTGATTCGATTAGTGGAATGTCTCAGATATTCCAAGGGACAATTACCGATGGGGCCATTGAATACAATGAAACTCCATCTGTACCTTTAGTTATTCAGTGTAGAACTGGCTATTTGCAGCAACTCTATCCAGTTCCGCCAAATAGCGCTGCGGGTCGTATGGATGCAAAATCCATGATCAAATCACTAGCGGAGGGGGCAGGATTTAGTTTTGTTGGTGATGGGGTTACCGCTGGTCTGCAAAATCACTATTCTTATGGCTCCGCAATACAGCAAATCAAAGATATAGCTAGAGCGACCGGCATTGGCTTGGATATATCAAATGGAGTTGTGAGGATTTGGCCCTCAGGGCAATACGCTGATGACCATATGGTGGAACTATCCCCATCAAAAGGATTAATTGGGTATCCAACACCCATAGCTACTGGATTTATTGTTAATGCAGAGTTTACACCTGACATGTCTCGCGGAAGGAAGTGCCGCCTAACTAGCTCAATAGCAAGAGCGACAGGTGATTTCTTTATTCAAAACGTAACACACATTATCAGTAGTCAGAATCCAGGTGGACCATGGATGACTACCGCGCATTTAACTGCTAACCCTACGGTGGGTGTCTAATGTCCTCTCCAAGCCTTAAATCACCCACCTCATCGGCAAGTGAAGCAAATTCACTTGAATTCTTCATCAGTCAATTCGTAAACAGGATATGGACATCAACCATCGTTGTTGTGACTAGCGTCAGTAATGCAGGAAATCTTGCAGGTGCCGGGACTGTTAGTATTCGGCCATTAGTCGGGCAAATTGATAGTGCTGGCAAGGTATACCCATTCACCACTCCAGTTTATGACGTACCTTATTTCAGAGTTCAGGGCGGCGCTGATGCGATTATCTTGGATCCAAAGATTGGCGATATCGGCTTAGCAATATTTGCCAGTCGTGATGTTACTGTAGCGAAAAGCACAAAGGCTGCATCTCCTCCAGGGTCGAATAGAAATTTTGATATCTCTGATGCCTTCTACCTTGGTGGATTTCTGAATGGAACGCCTAATCAGTATGTACGATTTAGTGCTTCTGGCATGGAGTTGGTATCTCCTACTAAGGTGAAAATCTCTGCTCCAATAGCTGAAATTGACGCTCCGAGCATTATTCTGAACGGTGCGGTAACTCAAGGCTCTGGAAGTAACGCAGGGACTGCAACATTTACCAATGGTGCTACAACGCCACAAGACTTCACCGCAGGAACTATCTCTCTTAAAAGCCACAAGCATTCAGGGGTTCAAACTGGATCGGGTAACTCTGGCACACCCGTGCCATAAATTGCGTGGTTTTGCGCTTAGATAATGAGATAATCAGTTCAATAAATAACCTTCTCGGGACAGAAAATGAAAGGATACGGTTTAGGATTGTTTTTTCTCTTGCTACCAGTAATGGCAATAAGCGCGAAACTTACGCCGCAAGAGCAACACAACGATGATCTCATCAAGGCACCTCAGGAATGCATGCTTAGAGGAAGCTTCTTGCAAACTGCTTTAGCTAACTATCAGGGTGATGTTCCTATCGAGCGAGCAAAACAACTTGCAGCCGAGGCCGCCAAAGATAATAGGTTATACGCGGATAAGGCTATCCTCTGGGCTAATTCAGTCATTGATTCAATTTACTCTGACCCAGAATCTAAATATGCAGATGTGAATTTTAACTTCAATGAGTTCGTGACTTACTGCGGCAAGCATTACGAAAAATATGGCAGAGAGAAAGCAATCAGCATCAATGCATCCACTCTAAAATCTGATGCATCTTACTCTGGTCAGTGTGATGTTACCGATTATACTTTTGGCAAAGACAAAACCCCTGTCGTCACAAGCACAAAATCTAAGGCTGCTTCTGTTTCTATGGTGAGTGGGAATATAGCTATTGGATATGACGGGCAAATATATCAAGTGATAGGTAACGCCAAGAAAAAAAATGATGAAACGATATGGAAGCAAAATGGCATCACATACATAGCTCAAAGCGATAATATATTTCACGTAATAAAGAAAGAGTCTGGATTTTCATTGTCTAATTGCAGCTCTACAAATTAAATTAGACTAATCTCCAAACTATGAAAAAAGACCTCGCTACGGCGGGGTTTTTTATTGCCAAAATTCTGGAGTGCCAATGCAAAAAACCATGCTGCTCGATCAGACTGCGTGGGATTTGGTGCTGGATGCTAACGGGGATATTGCCGTAGCAACCGATCCATATTCAATCGCGCAAGATGTTGCCAGTGCAGTTAGAACTTTCCTTGGCGAGTGTTGGTATGACACTACTCAAGGTATCCCTTACTGGCAACAAATCCTTGGGGAGTCTCCTCCGTTATCTCTAGTTAAGTCTCAAGTCGAAGCGGCAGCAAAAACAGTGCCTAACGTCGCTACCGCTGAATGCACCATCGTTACCTATACAGACCGAGCCATCACTGGCCGCGTCGAAGTCACTGACTCCCTCGGCAATACCACAACCGCCACATTCTGAGGCCTGACATGTCAACAAGCGTACCAACAATCACTTTTGCCGATACGGGCATTACGCTTCCGGCTGGGTCCGACATACTGGCCGGGCGTATGGCTGATATTAATGACGCGTTCGGCGGCGGCGTAAACCAGTCCCTGACTACACCGCAAGGCCAGATTGCCCAAAGCGACTCGGCGATCATCGAAGACAAAAATGCCAACATCGCTGAAATAGTTAACCAAGTGAATCCTGATTATTCATCTGGCCGCTGGCAAGATGGAATTGGCCGTATCTACTTCATGGACCGAATTGCGGCTGTCGGAACCGTGGTTACTTGCACCTGTGTTGGGTTGGTAGGAACTTATATCCCAATTGGCTCACAAGCTCAGGACAATAGCGGATATATCTATTCAAGCATAACGGATGGAACAATATCTTCTGATGGCACGCTGCAGATAGATTTCCAATGCGTTACCACTGGCCCGATTGCATGCCCAGCAGGAACTCTTACCACTATTTATCGCTCTGTATATGGGTGGGATTCTGTCACTAACGCAGGCGCTGGTACTTTAGGTATTGATGTTGAGAGCCGGGCTGATTTCGAATTCAGACGAAAAAACTCAGTTGCCGCCAATGCCGTTAATTCCCCGCAGTCGATCTATGCCGCCGTACTTGCAGTTGATGGCGTGCTGGATGCTTACGTAATTGACAATCCGCTAGGCACTGCTGTTCTTAAAGGTTCAACCAATTACTCCATAGCAGCAAACTCTGTCTACGTATCGGTAGTCGGTGGTGCAGAAACAGATATTGCAGCAGCAATCTGGTCGAAAAAATCATTAGGGTGCAATTACAACGGAAATACTAGCTATACGGTATATGACGATAACTATAACGACCCTAAACCTGCTTACGTTGTTATGTGGCAGACCCCATCTGCGGTGCCTATTTATTTTTCAGTACAAATAGGGAATAACCCATTACTGCCCGGCAATATAATTTCTATGGTTAAAAATGCAATTATTAATGCATTCAACGGTGATGATGGAGGAGCTAGAGCAAGAATAGGTTCAACAATTTACGCTGGACGGTATTACTCGACTGTTTTTAACACAAACGCCAATGTAAACATCCAGTCAATCGCGCTTGGTGTTACATCACCCGGATCCTCGACATCTACAACCATGGGCATTGACCAACGTCCAACACTCGACGCCTCGAATATAACCGTAACGTTGGTGTAAATATGGAAAACTACAAAGATACGCTTCTATCACAATATGCTAATAGCCCGACGATAGTTTCATTAATTGAATCATTCAATGACGCAATAGACCCCTCTATAGACCTAAATAATTTTTATGACTTTGTGTGGAACGTCGATACCGCACAAGGATTCGGACTAGATATATGGGGAAAGATAGTAAATATTTCCCGTCTTCTTACCGTAGACACAACAGTTCAGTATATGGGGTATAAGGAAGCTTTAGCTTCTACCCCCCAAGCTAGTGATCCAGCTCCGTTTGACCAATCTCCATTTTATAATGGTGTTCAAGTAACAAACACAGTTTCACTATCTGACGATGCATATCGGCAACTGATCATGGTGAAGGCGCTGGCTAATATTACTAACTGCACCGCACCTAATCTAAATAAATTACTTCAACTCCTATTTTCTACACGCGGCGTCGCATTTGTTCCTGATACGGGAAGCATGACTATTCGGTACGTATTCACCTTCAATCTTACCGATGTTGAGGAAGCCATAGTAAAGAGCTCAGGCGCTTTACCACGTCCCGCAGGCGTACTTGCGCAAGTCATGATTGTAGACACAGAAAATACTTTTGGCTTTGCTGAGGCAGGCTTAGCAGCTCAGCCATTCGGCCAGGGCACATTCTTCAGCTCATCAGGAATTCAAAATGCAAACTAGTGGATTACCTACCCGCGTTGCCGTCCCATTCGCTGACTCAGGCACGAAAAACACGATCCCAGTTCCATCACAAATTGGTATTACTGGTGGAGCAGCTTCATTTACAACTGGTTTCCCGCCACTAACAATGACGCCAATTGGCGCTGGCGGGATTCCCCCATTCGGCGCTGACTTCAATGGGATTTTAAACGCAATCACTGTCGCACTACGCTGGAATACTGCCGGATCTGGATATCCGTTTGATAGCACCTTCTCAACCACTGTCTCTGGGTATCCAAAAGGGGCATTACTTCCTGCATCTGATTTCTCAGGCTATTGGTTAAATACAAGCGAGGCGAATACTACCACACCAGAAAATAGCACTTCCGCAACTACTGGATGGGTTCCTGGAGTCCACTATGGAGTGACTGCATTAACTGGTCTGGCATCATCAAGCGTAATATTGACTACGTTACAGGCTGCAAAAACACGAATTACTCTTGCTGGAACACTCACCTCTAACATCAACCTAACATTCCCAGCCTGGACAAGAAGCTGGACAGTGGTTAATAACTGCGTCGGAGCATTTTCTGTAACTTGCAAGACGCCTTCAGGAACTGGTGTTGTTATTGGCTCTGGAATATCTGCACTAATCAATTGTGATGGAACGAATATCACGCAAGATTCTAATCAGCAGATTCCTGTAGCAACAGCAACAGCAAGCGGCAATGCTATAAATCTCGCCCAATTAAATGCAGTTATTACCGCACTTGCATTGGGGAACGCATCAACAAAAACAGTAGGTACTGGTGCAAATCAGATACCAGACATGAACTCTTTCACCTTCTCTGGTACAGCCGCTGGCTGGGCAATGAAAGTTCCTCAAGGAATTATTCAAGGTGGAATTACAGGCGGCATAACTACGGCTCCATATGATGTGGGATTTGCATTCCCTGTAGCTTTTCCAAATCAGGTTTTGGGTCTTTGGGATTACAATATTGGAGCCGTAGGTGGTTCACAAAAAGTTGAATGGTCATTTAACGCCCCCTCTCTTCTTGGGTGCAGCGTTCGCGCCATTGGCGTAATCGTGCAGGGGTCGACAAGTGTAAATACCCCATATGCTGGGATAACGTGTGGCTGGGTAGCAATAGGGCGATAATCATGAACGAAACTTATTATTTTTCAGCAACCAATAACTCCTTTTATTGGGGTTCTATTAAAGACCAATACGGTGCAGGGTGGCCGGAAGATGCTATTGAAGTATCATCCGACGTATTTAACGAATTTGCTGCTCCAAAGGCGGGGAAAAAGAGGTCATCAACTGCGGACGGATACCCAGCATGGATAGATGCTGACCCGGTATCTAATGCTCAACTGTTAACTGATGCGTTATCAACGCTTGCTGCGGCATATAAAAATGATTCGTTTGAACTCAATATGGCATACGTTGCTGCTATTACAAATGATGGAACAAGTGAGGCTGGGAAAGTAGTATCGGTAAGATCTCAAATAACCGCAAGAAAGGCTCAGTATATCTCTGATATGGCCGCCGCTAAGGTTAAATACCCTCTGGAGTAATTATGACTACTGATAACAATGACTCAAACGCTGTAACAGAAGCAGTTGCCACCTCAAACATGCTGAAGTTTTGCCCCATTTGTGGCGATACAATGCATAAAGAAACGTATTTAGATAGGCTGTGGTGGTTTTGTGACGACGCAGAGGGATGTGGGTTTTTCGAACTTGTTTAATTAAAACTAAACTATAAGTCTGGTTTTAACGCAACAATTTAATATTGTAGATAGGCGAGTAATTTACATCAAAAGCTCGTGAATTATCTCGCCTATTTAAATTAATTGGGTTTGTGGAATGTTTTAAGTAAATCAGGAGGTTTTTTTGAGGCTGGGAGTAGAGGGGGATAATTAGATAAGGGTTGCTAACTGGATTGGTTTTGCTATCTAGTTTCCGGTCTCACTGAGACAAAGAATGAAGTATCTGCTAATACCTCGTAGGGATGAGTAACGGCTGGGCGGGTTCCATGATGATATGGATGATTTCTTTCTGCGAGAGTGATGGGAAGGCGGCCTTCACCACGTTCCCGAACTTTTCCCGAACGCAATCCGAAATAAATGGGAAGTGTTTGATCTATAAGGAGTGCAATGGTAAGTATTACAACCATTAAAAGGGGTGTTTTTGTTATGTATATGAATGATAGATAACAGAAAAATCCCTATATACCGCAAACAGGAATCGTATTCGGTCTTTTTTTTACCCATTTTTAAAATCAACAACTTACCTTAAAAACAATCACTTAAGCTCACCTCAGTTGTATAGGGTTCTACTGATTATGACCTTCTGCCGGTACTTTGCCGCCAATGAAATGAATCAGTGGATTCAGATGAATCGCGTCTTCCAACTAAAGTTACAATGATCTAACTATCTTTATAAATTTAAAGAGGTAAGAGATAAAATCTTACGGTGATAAGGCCAGTGCTCATGCGATACATTATCGGTATCCTCATTCTATTTGTTGTTTTAATTTACACCGCTCCGTGGATCAGTCGTTTTTTACCTCCTCAATACGATCCATTTGCACCTTTGTCGGTCAGTGATCCACCTAATTTCATGACCAGGTACAAATTGCGTCGTTTGGATAACAATCCAGAGGCGTGTATGGCGGTATTAGAAAAAGCCAGGGAGGCGGGCGCTATCTCGTATGCTGTTGTCGAAAATAGGCGCGGTACTTGTCCGCTATATTCGCCGGTCTACGTGCAGCGATTTGGCACGGTTTCATTGAGTTCTGGTTTTCTGGCCAGTTGCAGGCTGGCATTGAGCAGTGCGATGTTTGTTTCACAGGTTGTAAAGCCTCAGGCGCAAGTGCAGCTTGGCTCTGCACTCACCCGTATTGACCACCTTGGCAGTTACGCGTGCCGTAATGTGTACAACCGTGCTGAAGGACGGCTGAGTGAACACGCGACGGCAGAAGCACTGGATATCGCCGGTTTTCATTTAGGCAATGGTACGAATGTGACCGTACTCAAAGGTTGGAGACAAGAGGGCGGTAGCGGGAATTTTGTCCGCCTCATCTTTAACGAAAGTTGCCCGTATTTTGGAAACTCCATTGGCCCGGATTACAACGCGGCACATGCTAACCATTTTCCTTTTGGGATGCGCTGGTTTGGTTTTTGTCGTTAGTTAAGGGTGTTACTACAGACAGTTAGAAATAGCGTCAGGCTGTCACACCAGCTTATGGCCTTTTAAAAGCACTGTCAGATAGGCTTATCAACCAGATATCGCTCAACCAAACGGGTCCAGAATGCAGCCCCGAACAGCAGACTTTCATCATTAAAGTTGTAAGTGGGATTATGCAGTGTCGCACTATCACCGTTACCTAATCGCAAGAAGCAGCCGGGTTTTTGTTGCAGGAAATAGGCAAAATCTTCGCTACCAGAAATAGCGGGTAAATTCTCGATAACGTTTTGCTCCCCCACGAGCTCCTTTGCGATTTCTTGTGCAAACTCGGTCTCCTTTTGGTGATTCACTAAAACCGGATAGCCGGGGACATATTCAATGTCGGTGCGTGCACCGTAACCTGTGGCATGGTGTTCCACCAGTGTTCGGATACGTTCTTCAAGAATTTTACGAACGTCCGCATCAAACGACCGAACGCTGATTTCTAGCCGTGCAGTCTCTGGGATAACATTGGCTGCATGGCCTGAATGCAGAGAACCCACAGTCACTACAGCCGTTTCGTTTGGATCGATATTACGTGAGACTAACGTTTGTAGTGCGATCACGATACTGCTGGCAACCAGAATGGGGTCTACGGTCATATGCGGGCGAGCTGCATGACCGCCTTTACCGTAGACGGTGATATTCACGGTGTCACAGGCCGCCATAAAAGGGCCCGACTTGAACATCATTTTACCGACAGGATAACCAGGGTGATTGTGCAAACCATACACCGCATCGCAGGGGAAGCGTTCGAACAGCCCTTCTTCAAGCATCCTCTCTGCGCCGCTGTTGAAACCACTTTCCTCGGCAGGCTGGAAAATAAGGTTAACCGTGCCTGAAAAGTGTTGGCTGCGGGACAGTTGTTCTGCAGCCCCTAATAACATTGCTGTATGACCATCATGGCCACAGGCATGCATCTTGCCGGTGTTTTTACTGGTGTATGGCACTCCCGTTTGCTCGGTGATGGGTAGCGCATCCATATCCGCACGTATGCCGATACTGCGTGTTCCTGAGCCACGCTTCATTGCCCCGATGACTCCATGACCACCGATGCCTGTGGTCACCTCGTAGCCCAATTCGCGCAATCTGCTGGCGACTAAAGCAGCCGTTTCAGTTTCTTCGTTAGAAAGCTCAGGATATTGGTGCAGGTGTTGGCGAAACTCCCGCAAGTTGGTTTCGAGATCGGCCACGTCAGCGATGGTGCAAAATTTTTTATTATTCATGGCAATGTTCTGTCTGCTCCGAAAAGAAATACCCGGTTTCATTGCCGAGTAGTGGCGTGATTTGTTAGACAGAATGCAATGGGGAAAAGCTTATGGCAACAGGGAAAAACGTAGGTTTGATGCGTTTTATTTATGTCTGGAATGTTCAATTCAATACCGCTATGCAACTGATGAAACAGGTTAATGTTTTCTCCGAGACTTCTCGCAAGCCAAGATATTTCCCATGGACGTACCTGACCGGGTTTTCTAGTATTTGAAGGCGTGCAGTGCATCTTCGGAACGGTGTTTTTGCAGTGAGCGTTGACAGCTAAAGAATGCCTGATATCTGTGAGATGTCGGCTTTTCAACACCAAAAAAGCAGTGATGCTAAAAATATTTATAATACCGTTGAATTTTTACGCAAAAATGCCGTTATAAAGTGTATTCATTGGTTGCAGGGTAATAAATTAGCTGCTTTTTTTCTCACAAGCTGACACCCTGTAAGCAGTAGCGCGCTGGTGTCATTGAACTTGATTATTATCGGAATTTTACCGTTTAACGTGTCTTCAGCGGATATCATCAGGGTTTGTGCGCTAAACTTTCTCATTATCTTGCCATTAAGGGAATCGGATGATTTGCTCCGACACATTCAAACATCTCAGAAATTTTAGCGCCTTAGCGTTAGTTCTGAATGCGACGTTTAGCTTGCCGGTTCACGCAGACGAAGCGTGGTTACGGGCATGCAGCAGTTCTAAAACCGCTGAAAACTGTCAATTGCCCTTTCAGCAAGGTCTGGCGCCGGTTTTAATGGGATCAATCCGTGATGCTCAAGGGCTTTGGGGTTATGTTGATCCTACTGGACATATGGTAATTGAGCCCATTTTCCGTGAAGTTCGCGGATTTTCCAATGACTTGGCCGTTGCGCGTAAAGACGATCGCTTTGGCTTTATCGATAAAAAAGGCCACTGGGCTATTGAACCGCGTTTTACCCGGGCGACAGATTTTAATGCTCAAGGCACCGCTTTAGTTGTAGCTGACGACCGCTTGGCTTTGATTGACCGTAAAGGCGCGGTTATTAAAACGTTACCTTTTTCAGCGTCTCTAACCAGCGAGGGTTTTGTCAGAGGCCAGTCTTTAGCCAGCGTTCGGGCTCAGGTATCACCTGCATTATGGAATGCTGTAACCAGTAAGTCGCTGGCACTTCCCGATGACGTAATGGCGTTGGGAAATCCTCAGTCAGGGCTTATTCCGGCGCAAAAACGCGACGCAGCAGACAGTGGCTATTGGGGGTATCTCGACGAGAATGGCGAATGGGCCATTGATCCCATGATTTTAAAAACCCGCAGTGCCCCTTTGCTCAATGGCGACACGGTTGCGGTTAAAGGAAAAACTGGGTGGAGCTTCTTCGACAGGCAAGGTGTTTCTCTCAGCAAAGACCAATATAAAACGGTTTATGTACTTAAGTCGGGAAGTTGGCTGGTAACAGATGCCAATAATGCTCAGCAATTACTGAATAATAAGCTCGAAAAAGTGCAGGATGTCTCCATTGATCAGTCTGGGGAGTTCGTTATATGGGGCGACTGGCTGGTAACGAAAGGTGCTAAAGGTGTTAACCTTATTGGACCGCAAAATCAATTCATCAATGTTAAAGCCAATAAACCTCAGCTCTTGCAGCAAGGCAATCGACTTTGGGTAATGCAAACTGACGGAAAGTCAGCACAGATTATTCAAATATACGATACCAACGGGGTTGGGTTATTGGCTGATACTACATTGGCTGCTTTGCGTGATTACCAGGTTCAACCCTTGGCTGCCAATGAATTACGTGAAAAAGCTGATTTTCCCTTTACAGAAGATAGTGATGCCTCCCACCGCCTGCCTTGGGCACTGCTGAAATCAGATGACAATAAAAAGCCTGCTGCCATCCTGACTTCTCAAGGAGAAGTCTTCTCCGATCCACAATGGTCAACATTTGACAGTGGCGTTCATCAGGCTCCGTTAGTCGTTCGTACCGAGAACAACAAAATGGGCGCAATTGATGCCAGTGGTAAATGGGTTATTCAGCCTATTTTTACCCAAATCACCCCATTTGAGGGGGATTACAGTTGGGCGACCACGGATGAAAAAGCTGACAGCAGGCATGTGATTGACCGTGCTGGTAACATTATTGATGTGCCTGCCAAAATACTTCAAACAAGCCAGCGTATGAATGCTGGGATATTGCTGACGGCGCAAGGCGAGGGCAAAGATCGCCGCTGGGGGCTGTGGGACATCAACAGTAAAAGTATCCTGGCGGCACCTCAATTTACTGAAATTGAAGATTTCTATGAAGGTTATGCCGTTGCAAGGGCAGATGGCGGGTGGGGTGTTATCGCTATGAGCGGCAAATGGGCGATTTCCCCCTATACGGAACTTAGCAGCAAACCCCAATATATTGGCGATGGCATGTTCATCATGGCTGACAATGATAGGCCGGGTGAGCGTGACAGTGCAGCCAATCATTTCAGCATTTTCAATGCGCAGAATGGACAAACGGTGGCAACTGATTTGCTCAGTAAGCCGGTCAATGTCGGAAAGGATCACTGGCTGATTCAACCTGCTGAAGGTGGCGTGGCTTTGATCGACAACGACGGCCGTGCCGTAGTGAGTAGATCTATTGTTCCATCTTCAACAGATATTGATGGTGACTGGGTGTTACTTGGCTTTGAGCCACGCTTTGGTGCCATTGATAGCCAGGGCGAGTGGAAAATACAGCCGCTTTATTCCGCAGCCTTGAACTTTGTACAACCTCTTAACTGGGCCAGTGCCGTCAGTGATAACCGTGTAGTTTTGATTGACTCATCAGGTGGCGCGCCTCTCGACGGGTTTGAATCCGCAGAACCATTACCGTCTATGGCACGTCTGGTACTCAATGATCCAACAACGGGTGAAACGGTACTATTCGACAGTTCTGGCGATGAAATACAGCGTTATGCCGGCCTGGATAGCCTTCAAATTGATAACGCCAGTGAAGGTACCGTGCCACTGCATGATACTAAGGGCCTGTATGGATTTATTGATTCTAGCGGTAAAAAAATCATTGGTCCTTATTTCGAAAAAGTGGGCCCGATCAAAGATGGTTTGGCGAAAGCCGTTAAGCAATCCACTTACGGTTCCAATTACGGCTTTATCAATTTAGGTGGGCGTTTCACCATGGTCCCTGCCTTCGAGTGGGCGAGCGATTTCAGTGAGAAACGTGCATGGGTTGGCATGAAAGGTCAGACTCAGTTGCTCAATACCAACGGTGGAGTGGTAGCTCAGTTGCAGATACGTTGTAACCAGCGGCTAATCACTGACAGCAAAGGACATCAATTCTGGCCTTCCAAACCTGTGACTTGTACCAACGGAGGCGCGCAATGACCCGGTCGAAGTCTCCAGTGTCGTTATATCGGGCTATAGGGTTTGCTGTTCGCTCAGGCAGTATGATGGCGTTATTGGCCATTACACATCCTGCTATTGCCGGGCAAACTCAGGACTGTTTTGCCCCTTTGCCAATGCAGAAATCTGACAAACAACTCTTGCTGGCATTACCGCGGATGCAGAATAACTGTATCCGCGATGTGCACGAAGGCCGAGCAGCGGTGTTATTGCCTGACGCCAGCCGTTCTGTCGATGATGTGGCATCGGAAAAAGGACTGAGCGGGCATCGATGGGGGTTTCTTGATGTGCAGGGGCAACTGGTTATCAAACCAACCTTCGATAATGTCGGTGACTACCACTTCGGTGTGGCGGCGGCAAAACAAAACGGTAAGTGGGGTTACATCGACCCTACAGGCAATTGGCTGATACAACCGGTTTATGATGAGGTCCAGAACTTTACGCAGTCAGGTTTTGCTGTTGTCACGTCAAATGGCAAAGTACAACTTATTGATCGCAAAGGTGCTCAGGTTGGTGAGGCGTTGGATGAGTTAGTGGATACCGCGTTGTTAAGCGATGGTGAGCCTGCGCGTTTAAGACTGGATTATAAAACGGTTCTGCTTTCACCCGACGGTGCGCGTCACGTTGCCAATGACAAAATGGAAATACTTCAACCTTTCGCCAGCGGCAGGTTATTTATTGCGCGTGATGCGGATAAAGGTTATGGCATTGCAGACCAAAATCTGGTCTGGCGTGTTGCTCCGCAATTTAAAGATATTCAGTTAGATGAACATAATCATCAACTGGCATTAGCATCAAACAATGATGGGCTCACGATTATTCGTGCTGACGGTTCCCTTGACACGCAAAAATATCAATCAGTAAAAGCAGTCACTCCAGAATTCTGGCTGGCTAAAAATTCAGATACGGTAAAATTACTCGATAACGACAGTACTGTTGTTGCATCATTTGATGCCGAAACGGCTGGCTCATTAAATTATCAGGGTAATTATGTTCTTGATAACCAGTCAAAAGAGTCCGTTTCTGTCTATGTCCCTGGGCGCAAACAACCCCTGCTGTTACCTTCGGGTAGCCAGCCGCTGAAGCAAGACTCTGGACGCTTCCTGGTGACAATCAAAGGCGAACAGCAAAAAGTAAATGCCATCGTTTCACCTTCCGGGGGAATGATCGGTGGGGCACAGACAGTCGGGTGGCTTTCTCAGGTGTCCGATGCTGAGGTTATCAACGGGCGTTTATGGTTGCGCAATTCTCAGGGTGTGACTGTCAATATTGTCGATGAGAACGGCAAGGCGCTGCTTACTCAGAAAAGTATGGCAACACTTGATGGATACCGTCTCGAACCGGTTAAAAATGGTGCTGAGAGTCCTTCAGTATCATTGCCAGTTGCCTTAGTTCGCCCGATAGATTCAACGTCTAAATCAGGGGCGGGTTTTGTCCGCGCTGATGGCTCTCTTCAACTGGACAGTAAGTGGCAGGATATTCAGCCTGCAGCAGCAGGCGAAGCGTCTGACGCATTGGGTAGTAATCACTACATCGTAAAAACTGCCCAAGGTACCGGCGTGGTTGATGACCAAGGTAAGATCCTCATTCCACTGACCGAAGACAATATCTCACCCTTTGAGGCTGGTTATGCGCTTGATTACCTGAACGGTAAGCTCACCGCAATTGATGCCAGTGGGAAGCATTATAACTTGCCCGATGTCTTTGAACTTGAATCTCTGGGCAATGGTTGGTTCCGGTATCGTGAAACTGCGGCTGAAGGGGCATTGTGGGGGATCTATGACGCAGTGACTCAAAAAGTCATCTCACAGCCCGTGTACCAGTCGATTGGGCACTATTCCAACAGTCAGGCTGATGTGCAACTGCCGAATAATTTATGGGGCATTGTTGACCTGACCGGCAAAACTCTGGTTGAAGCTAAATATGCTGAAGTTAAGCGCATCAACGGTGCCCTTTGGCTACTGACCGATCCAACCGTTGCAGAGACGTCAGCGTCTTCAGTATTAGCGGAAGTTGTGGGAACGGATGCGAAGCAGCGTATTGCTCCGACAGAGGGGTTAAATGTAACTCAATTCAGCGATGGCCGGATTTTAGCCACTTCTGCAGGCGGTCAATCCTGGTTGCTGGATGCTCAGGGCAATATCCAACTGCACGAGCAACAGACCAAAATCAGTGCCGTTGGAGATTGGATAAAACTCTCACGCCAGCCGCAGGAAGGTTATTTATCCACACAGGGCAGTTGGCAAATCGCGCCAGTCAATGCGGCACAAAGCTCTGCATTTGTTAAGGGCCGGGCCTTACGGACGACGGCACAGGGCACTGAGTTGATTGACAATACGGGGGCGCGTGTTGCTGCTATGCCGGCAGGAAAATGGTATTTGCCACTCGCCAGTGAAATGTCGGTATCTTATGATCCGCAGGACGATGTTGCCACCACCCGCTATGTCGATGCAACGGGTAAACTGGTGCTATCTGTCCCGGGTAAAGGCAGCCAAATGGTGAACGGGCGTGCAGTTTTGACCCGTGATGACACCTCTAAAGTGTGGATTGATGCGCAGGGTAATGTCGTGCCGGATATTAGCTATTCTGATCTGGGATTGTTGTCAGACGGACTGACGTTTGCTGAAGTAGATAACCGCTATGGCTTCATCAATGCACAGGGAAGTTTTGTTATTCCACCGGTATTTAATGCCGTTTCTCCGTTTGACAGCAATGTCAGCGTCGTTTCAACTGACAAGACTTCAATGATGATCGATATCACTGGCAAGCCATTGGCGCGTGTTGATAACGAGTGCGGTATTCAGGTGTTGTATGGGGTGGGAAGTAAACGTCAGTGGCCGCAAAATATGCCGGCACAATGTACGCCTCATGATGCAGTTAGCGAATAACACGAACCCTATTAATTAAAAGGATAAATTATGATCCCTCAAATCCCACAAAAGTACAGAGCCGCAGAGCGTTGGTCTTTTGGAGACAACGAGGCGCAAGCTGATGAAGTCGCTAAACGTGTCATTGATGGCATTAAAACGGCGACCTGCGCGAATCTTGATGACGAAGGCGAACCCGAACCCGGCGAAATTTTTGTGATTGTGGATGGCCGTAATAATCCGGTATGTGCAGTAAAACTTACTGAAGTTAAACAAGTCCCGTTTGATTTGGTCACAGAACAACACGCATGGGAAGAAGGTGAAGGTGACAGAACTTTGGCATCTTGGCGCACAGAGCATCAACGCTTCTTTGAGGAGTACGAGATGTTTTCCCCCAATATGCCCCTGCTGCTGATGAAGTTTGTTCTACTCGAAACCTTCTGATCTACACAGTATCTGCTGTATGGCGAACAAACCTTGTTCGCCATGTGTGCTCACTCCAGTCTCATAATCCATTCATCTTTCTGACTGTCATACTTTTCTTTGTAAAGGACTGAGTGGCGCCCATCAAGAATAGCCGGGACGCTGGTGTGATCGTCCCAGGCATCAAGTTGCATACACAAATCAGGGTCAGATTTACAAGGGATGTATACCTTGTCACCCCCTTTGGCTTCGGGAGTAGACAGCTCAGCGTCATCGATTTCATAACTACCTATTCGAATCACGGATTTACCCATAAGAGTCACCTTAATGTGTGAAAGTCAGAATACATTGGAGGAGGTATGACCAGTTTGGGTCATCTACTGAGAATAGACGACAGCACTGAAAGTGCCATAAGAATTTTCTCCTCATAGCACGTTGCTGATTTTCAGGTTAGTAAGGGCAGGGTCAGGCAATACCTACAGCTGATTGTGACGGGCGGAGACGGGCATGGCATTAATCTGATTGCGGCCATGGTTCTTAGACAAATACAGCGCTTCATCGGCAGCACTGACAATATCTGACTGGTCGGCAAGCTCCGGGTCGAACGCTGGTGAATAGGTTGCAATGCCCTGGCTGATGGTGACCCGGTTAAATTCGCTGAAACTATGCTTGATACCCAAACTTTCGATGGATTCCATAATTTGGCGCGCGACTATCCAGGCACCTTTCTGGTCGGTATCAGGCAGGATCGCGGCGAATTCCTCACCACCAAAACGCGTGACGATATCGGTATTACGCTTGAGTGACTTGCGCAGCGTTCTGGCAACAAGACGAAGGCAGGCATCCCCGGACAGGTGGCCATAATGGTCGTTGAAGTGTTTAAAGTAATCGATATCAATCATGACGATAGAAAGCGGTGAGCGGTTACGCTTGGCACGCATGTACTCATGGCTAAGGACTTTTTTGAATTCACGGCGGTTAGGCAATTTTGTTAGCGAGTCGGTACGGGCCTGAATCTCAAGACGGCGGTTAGCTTTAACCAGTTTGAGTTCCAGCAGTTTGCGCTCATGCACATCTTCCGCTGTACCATACCAGCGTTGAATTGAGCCATCAGGCGCATAACTGGCCGCAGCACGAATGCGCATCCAGTTCCAGCCCCGGTCGACGTGGCAAAAACGTACTTCAATATCCAGCGGCGCACCAGTTTTCAAGCACTGCTCCCAAGTCTGCACGGCACCGCGGCGGTCCTCGGTATGCATACTCTGGATCCATTTATCCGCCAGAATATCCTGACGTGTCATGCCGGTTATGCGTTGAAAGCGTGAACTGACGTCATTAAGCATGCCTTTCGCATCCGCAGTCCACGGAATTTGTGGATTCAGCTCAACCATATTGCGGTAGTGCTCCTGACTTTCACGCAATGCGCGTTCCATGCGTTTCAGACTGGTGATATCCGTCATGGCGACTGACAGCCCGGTGAGCTGATTTTGAGTATCAAAAGCCGTTTTAATGCGTACGAAGAAGATTTGGTTATTGCCCGGCAGTGAGAACTCTTTGTCGGGTGTGACTTCGTTACGCTGTGCCAACTCTAGCGCATTGGTTAGCAGGGGAGAGAGGCCGGGCAGGAATGCGCTGACTTTGCGGCCTATCGCTTCATAAGGCTGCAAACCAATAATACTGGCCATGGCGTCATTCACAGTGACGTAACGCATTTGCAGGTCAATAAAACATAATCCGACCGGTGCGTTGGAGTAGATAGCTTCTAACTGGAAAAGACGCTGCCCGGGGGCCTGATCGAGGTTGGTCAGGTTGCGGTCAATGCCACGGTAGCCCCGAAATTCGCCATCGGGGCCAAACAGTGGAATACCGCTGGTTTCCAGAATAACTTCGCTTCCATCTGCGCGGACGTTGCGATTAAGCAGCCCGCCAAACGGTACCCGACGCTCTGCAATAGCCGCAAACTGAGCGCTTACGCGTTCAGCTTCACCTGCGGGCATGAAATCGAAAGGTGTTTTACCCAGAACCTGCTCAGGGGGGACACCGAGGAATTCGATGCATTTATTGGATGAAAAGACATAGCGGCCCTCCACGTCAACTTCCCAAATCCAGTCAGAGTTGTTGTCGATGATATCGCGAAGGCTAGCCATTTCTCGAAGAAGGTTACCCTCCGTTGATAGGTACTGAATTTCATCCGACATGATACTTCTCCGACTGGCAGGGCTTTTACTCAACAGCAGGCTATATGCTTCATATCTGGAAATAATAATTTCCCAGCATCGCATTCATGAACGCAATAATACATGCCTGCTTAGGATTATTCCTACTAATAATTCAAATTAGGTGGCTGGCATATATAAGGAAATATGATGATTTAGCAGCATAAAATGTTATTACTGTGATCAGCGTTGGGTAATCGAACAGGAAAGTCAGACCGTGAATATTTATCGGGAAATATTCACGGTGGTGATCAGATGTTTTGTTGTTGGTCGCAGTACGTTCAATCAGTGGTCAGATTCTGCGGGCGTATAGCCCCATCCCTGACCAGTTCACGCGGCAAACTGTTTTTTATTCTGCTGCCTATTCGCTTAGCTAAACCCAGCGGTTGCTGTTGCCAGACGACGGTGCACTCATCGGTATCCGGGGTTTGTGGTGGATAAATATCGACCCCGCGAAACCAGGCCTGTGCCAGCTCGTCATCAATAGGAAAATGGTTGCTACTGGACGTTGCAGCCAGGGCGATAACCGCTTCGTGCTGCCAGCGGAAACCTTTGGAAAAACGCTCAGCCAGCCTCATTCCGATACGAGAGAAACGGACTTTACCAAATAAAGGCTCAAGAACTGCAGGGAACAGCCACAGTTCTTTGTCCCGCTGCCACAGCGTCATGGTTTTCTCCGGCCAGACAATACCTGATGCCTTGGCTGCGAGAATGACGTCGGCACTGTCTTTGCGCGATAAAGGTGAAAAAGGGAATCGGCCGACTTTGTACCCAGGGGCTGGCAGGCGGTCTATCGGGGCTGTTTTACGCAGTCTGGCCACAAAAAAACCTTCACTGTCATACACCTGTGGGAAGACATGCAAATAGCCTTCGGTGGTTAGTGTTTTTTCTGCGCCTGCAAATAAACCTTCCAGTGATTCGACTTCTGCGGCATCAGGGTATTCATCCAGCAACCATTGGCAAATCTGCTGATTCTCCTGTGCGTTCAGCGTGCAGGTTGAGTAGACCAGTACGCCACCGGGCTTGAGCGCATGAAAAGCACTGTTGATCAGTTCGCGCTGCGTCGCTGCTATCTCGACGACGCTTGCTTCAGACCAGTTACTCATTGCATCCGGGTCTTTACGGACCACGCCCTCGCCGGAGCAGGGAGCATCAAGCAGAATGGCATCGAAGGTTTCCGGCAATGCTGCGCCAAAAACGCGGCCATCAAAATGGGTTAACGTGGTGTTGGTAACGCCGCAGCGGCTGATGTTGGCATGCAGCACCTTAACGCGGCTGGCGGAATATTCATTCGCCACAATACCGCCCTGATTTTTCATTAATGCGGCGATTTGAGTGGTTTTCGAGCCAGGGGCTGCCGCGACGTCCATCACCAGTTGTGGCTCGGTCTGATGCGCGAACAGCGCGGTGACCGGCAACATAGAACTGGCTTCCTGAATGTAAAACAGACCGGCGAGGTGGGCGAGGGCATTGCCCAGGCGGGTTTCATCATCATCGTGACGACGGATCCAGAAACCTTCCGCACACCAGGGAATCGGCGTTAATTCCCAATGATAGGACGCTGCCAGCGTTATAAAATCGGCCACGCTGATTTTTAGTGTGTTGACGCGCAGGCTGGGGCGCAGCGGGCGGTTACACGCGGCAATAAATTCATCCATGCTCAGTTCGGCAGGCATGATTTCACGGGTGGCATTGAGAAATGCGGGAGGAAGTTTAGCGGTATGTGTTGACGCTTGGGCATGTTTGGACAAAGTCGGGGATCTCGTCGATGGTGAACGGATAATAAAATTGACGCGAGTTTAGCATGATCCTGACGGCATATGCCGCGTGCAGAGAGGCTCAGACAAAAAGCACAAGGTCGATAGCAATAAAAAGGCCACCCGAAGGTGGCCTCAGTGTGACGCGCTGGCACTCAGTTTTTCGGGATCGCCGTTCCCCATTTCTGCCAGTCTTTTGGCTCTTCAGGGTTAAGCAGGAAGTGTCGCCCTGCAGCCGCTGTCGGCGCAACCGGCGTCGTTGGCGGCGTGGCAAAGGCAATGCCGCCACGAATAAATTGCTGGAAGGTGCCACTTTTAAACACCCCACCCGTTAGGCCGAATTGCAGGTTATAGCCGGACGCCGACCAGAACACGCTATTGTCACGAACCAAATATTGATACTTCTTGCTGATTCGCAAGGTGACATTGACGCGGTCCGCCATGGCGCCGAGGTAGAAGCCTGTTACTGTACCGACTTCAATTCCACGGAACAGCACCGGCGTACCAATTTGTAATGACCCCACTTCAGCGGCATCGACCACAATACCCAGACCATCGGTATACCGGGAGTCTGTGATGGTCGATTCCTGTAAATCGAAGGTCCGTGAGGCCGGGCCTTTACCTGCTTCAACGTTGATATAAGGTTGTAACAAGGTATCGAGGTTACTGACGCCACCTGCTGAAATTTCCGGTGAGACAATCGAGAAACGTGTCCCTACACGGGCAAACGTATCGACGTATTCGGGATACAGTACGGCTTTGGCTGATACCTGATTGAGTTTCGATTCAAGTTTCAGTGATTCCACCTGACCGATAGTGATGCCGAGGTAGCGAATTGGCATACCCGGCGAGAGTTTACTGGCATCATAGGTGTTAAGGGTTATCTGGCTGCCTACGGCACGCGCTGAGGTTTCAGAGTCATACAACACCCGTTTTACGCCTTTACTCAGCGATACCCCTTCGAAGTTATCAAAGCTGATCGCACCTTTCAACGCACGGTCAAGCGGGGAGGCCTGAACTGTCAGCCCGCTGCCGTTAAGCTGGACCTTCGCGCCCCCTTCGGCCCAAAAGATGCTTTTATCAGTCAGAAGTTTGCGGTATTCGGGGCGGATATAAACGTCAATATCGAATTCGTTGGCTTTTGGCGTGACGTTAACAATCTGACCAACCTGGAATTTACGATACAACACCACCGAACCGGTTTGAACATCGGGCAGGCTCTTGGCTGTGAGGGTCAGAGTGGCACCGGGTTGTTCCCCCTGGATGCCTTCTGCAGCCTTTTCAGCATTACTGAAGAGCGGATATTTCTGCATTGGTGCTCCTTTGCTGCCCGGCAAAATGCGCACGCCGCCGTCGATCCACTCCTGAGCACTGGCGCCCAGTACTTCCATGCCGTCAATGCCTAACTTGACGTCAACCCGGCTGTTTACCACGAATTTGCTGTCTTTGTGCAACAGATCTTTGTATTCGGGCTTGATGGCAACGTTAAACAGAATACCTTCGTCGGTCAGTTTACGGTCTAAGATCTGACCGATCACAATGCCGTGCAATAACACGGGTTGCCCTGCATCAATACCGTAAGTTTGTGGGGCTATCAGTTGTACCTTGAGTACGCCAGGGTCTTGCAGCAGTCGTTGATTACTGTCGAGGACCACGAAGTGTTTTTGCGGCTGGCCTTCACCGGGGATTAGCTCCAACGTATTGCCGGTCAGCAACTGGCTGAGTTTGGCATTGTTGAGGCTGATCTTCGGACTGTTCATTTCTATGCGGGTTCCGCTGCGCATCATGTCGAGTACTGACGGATCAACGGTCAGTTTGCCGGTGACTTTATTGTCAGGCTGTAACGTGACTTTAGTCAGCATGCCAACCTGCAAGCCCTGATATATAAGCGGTGTGCGGCCCTCATTCAGGCCATCACCGTTTGGCAAATCGAGGTCAATCTCAACACCGCGCTGGCTTTGCGCCAGATCAGGGTAAAGCTCGTAGGACTGTTCCTGCTTGGCAATATTACCGTCAGTTGGCGAATCCAGCGCAATGGCGCCGTTGACCAGAGCTGCCAGACTCTCCATTTCCACTTTGGCACCACTCAGGCTGAAATCACCTTTGAAGCCAGAGACGTTCCAGAAGCGGCTGCTGTCTTTTACCAGGTGTGCAAACCGACGATCAATCAGCACATCAATTGTGACGCCGTCATTTCCAGCTTCTATATCGTAGTCATAGACTTTACCGACCGGAATTTTACGATAATAAACCAGCGAGCCGGTGCTGAGTGACCCGAGATCACGGGCATGCAGATGAATCATGAGTTCGCCGGTATTAAGGCGGTATTTGGGTTGTGTATCGAGCGCCACGAAATGATCTTTCTCTTTACCGGTGCCCGGCATCATGCCGATGTAGTTCCCGCCAACCAGTGCGTCAAGGCCGGATACCCCCGCGAGTGACGCTTTGGGTGTCACCAGCCAGAACTGAGTGCCATCACGCAGTGAGTCAGCGAGATCACTCTTAATGCTCACCTTGACCATGATGGTGCGCAGGTCTTTGCTGAGACTTATCGACTCAACGGTACCCACTTCCACACCCTGATAACGTACAGGCGTACGTCCGGCGACGATGCCTGCCGCTGACTGGAAATCAATCGTAACCGTGGTACCACGCTCCTGATAATTGCTGTAGATAAGCCAACCGGCAATCAGTAAAGCAATAAACGGCAGTAACCAGAATGGCGAGATCCGGCGTCTATTTTTAACCCGCGCTTCAGTCGGTGTATTCGGCGTTTCCTGTTGCATGTGCATCCCAAATCAAGCGGCTATCCAGCCATTCTACGGCAAGTATTGTGAGGATCACGGCAGTCCCAAAGAAGAAGCCCGCCGGTCCCATCGTAAATGACAATAACTGGTCACGGTTGACCAGCGACATCATCAGGGAAATAACAAACAGATCCAACATCGACCAGCGACCAATCCACGTCACCAGCCGCAGTAAGCGTATCCGCGTTTTCAGTCCCTGAATCGCTTTGAAATGAATGCTTAACAAGAGGGTCAGCATAACGATGACTTTGGTAAAAGGCACCAAGACGCTGGCAATAAAAACAATGGCGGCTATCGGCACATTACCGGAGGTTGCCAGTGATACCACGCCTGAGAAAATAGTATCTTCCATTCTTTGCCCGTTGGCGTAAATGATAGATATAGGCATCAGGTTAGCCGGGATCAGGAGCACCATAGCGGCAATCAGTGCCGCCCAGGTCTTTTGCAGGCTATGTTTGTAACGTGCGGTCATCGGGACATGGCAACGTGGGCAGCGACCTTGCTCATCAGCATGACCTGTGAATTTACACGACAGGCACAGTTTAAGTGAGGCAGGCATCCCCTTTGGGCGTGGTTGTGGGTAAAATTCTTCCCATAACTGTTCGATATTGAGATTAATCAACGTCAGGGTGACCAGAACTGTCATCATCAGGTAGGCCGCCAGCGCGATACCCACGTCGATATCCGCGTACTCTTTGACTTTAATACTGGCAACAGCCATGCCAACCAGGTAGATGTCGAGCATCACCCAGTCTTTCAGACGGTCCAGCATCAACAGCACGGGCTTGAGATTCATTCCCCAGCGGCTGCCAAAATGCAGATAGAGAATCGAACAGGCCAGCGTCAGTGGTGCACCGATGGTACAAAACGCCACCATGCTGGCAGTCAGAGGCGAGCCTTGGCTGGACATCTGCCAGATCCCCTCAAACAGGCTGGCATCAATGCGAGTGCCCAGCAGACGAATGCTGATCAGCGGTTCGGTATAGGCAAAAGGCATCAGTAAAAGGATACTGATGGCAATGATAATCAGACGCGGTAGAGAACAAACGCGGCCTTTTTCAACTTTTGCATTGCAGCGCGGGCAATGCGCAGTTTGTGTTTTTTTAAGATCGGGAATAGAAAACAGGTAATCGCACTCACTACAGCGTTGGTAGCGTGGTTGCGGTAACGGTCCTGACATTGCGAGTATTTTCATAGGGCCTGAGCGTAAATTTGCCTGCTGTAACAATTGTTCACCCATCTGAAATGCAGAACAGGAGAGTGATGCTAAGATCTGTCAGGTTTTTCCGACAAAATAACGTATTATGCGGTCGGCAAACAGTCATTGTAGGTCAGTCTTTTTGAAGTCACATAGGATTAACCTTGTTCAGACAAGCATTTAATGCTTATTTTATAGAGGTTAAGCACAGTATAACGGCTGCCTGCTCCTGGGTTATTATTGGTTATTACATGAATAAAGATGAATTCTACGCGGAATTAAAACGCGATCTGAGCGCATTGCTCGCCGGAGAGAACAATTTTATTGCCACTCTGTCGAACACCAGCGCCTTGCTTTTTGAACGTCTTGAAGGGGTTAACTGGGTGGGTTTCTATCTGATGGATGGCAGCTCACTGGTATTGGGACCGTTTCAGGGCAAAATCGCCTGCGTGCGTATTCCCGTTGGGAAAGGCGTTTGCGGCACGGCTGTGGCTGAAAACCGCGTACAGCGCGTTGGTGATGTGCATGCCTTCCCTGGCCATATTGCATGTGACGCATCCAGCAATGCAGAAATTGTGTTGCCGGTGACCGTTAACGGCACAGTGATCGGTGTTCTGGACATTGACAGCACGGTTTATCAACGCTTCGATGAAGCGGATGAACAGGGGCTGACAGAGTTGGTCGCCGGGCTTTGCCAACATCTGCAAAACAGCGATGCGGCAAAATATGTCAATCTGATCGTAAGTTGATCTACGGATAACGTGGCATTTAATGATGACGTCATTATAATGACGCCTGTTCATGCCTGCGCCGGTTGGCAAACCCGTTGTAATCAGGAAATTTCATGGAAAATCAACCTAAGTTGAACAGTAGTAAAGAAGTCATCGCCTTTTTGGCTGAGCGTTTTCCGCTCTGTTTTAGCGCCGAAGGCGAAGCACGCCCTTTAAAGATCGGTATCTTTGCGGATTTGGTCGAACGCGTGCAAGGTGAAGAGAATCTGAGCAAAACTCAGTTACGCTCTGCTCTGCGCCTTTATACCTCAAGCTGGCGTTATTTGTACGGCGTTAAAGTTGGCGCACAGCGCGTTGACCTTGACGGCAATGCCTGTGGCGAGTTGGAAGAGCAGCACGTCGAACACGCACGTAAGCAATTAGAAGAAGCGAAAGCCCGCGTTCAAGCACAACGTGCCGAACAACAGGCAAAACGTCGTGAAGCCGGTGAAGCCGAACCACGTCGTCCACGTCCGGCTGCTAAGAAACCTGCACCGCGTCGTGAAAATGCGCCTGCAGCTGTGGCTGGTCAGGAAAATCGCAAACCACGTACACCTCGCCCACCGCGTGAGGAAAAACGTGAACCGCGTCAGGTGCCAGTAACAGATATCTCAAAACTGCAAATTGGCCAGGAAATCAAAGTCAGAGCAGGACAGAGTGCGATGGATGCTACCGTTTTGGAAATTGCCAAAGACGGTGTCCGAGTGCAGCTCTCTACGGGTCTGGCGATGATCGTGCGCGCAGAACACTTGCAGTTCTGATACGGAGGCCAACTCAGGCATGAACAAATTTGTCAGATTAAGCGTTATTGCAGGTCTGTTGTTGTCAGGAGCCAGTCTGGTTAACACCAGTTATGCTAACGATAGTGCACCGGTGACTATCGATCAGCTCAAGCAACTGACACAAGAACCTCAGGACGCCACGGTGAGCGAGCGTGTTACGGCACGCTTTACCCGTTCGCATTATCGTCAGTTTGACCTTAATGCAGATTTCTCCGGGAAAATCTTCGACCGTTATCTCAACATGCTCGATTATGGCCATAACGTATTGATGGCATCCGATGTGGCACAGTTTGCATCCAAGCGTAATACCTTGGGTGAAGAACTGAAGTCAGGTCAACTGACCACGCCGTATGCCTTATTCAATTTGGCGCAGCAACGTCGCTTTGAACGCTATAACTATGCGTTACAAGTGCTGGCTCGCCCGATGAATTTCACCGGCACCGACACAATTAATCTTGACCGCGCTAAATCTCCCTGGCCGAAAGACCGGGCAGAACTGGACAGTTTATGGGATGCCAAAGTCAAATATGATGAGCTGAACCTCAAACTGACCGGTAAGAACGATCAGGAAATTCGAGATGTGCTGACCAAACGCTATCGCTTTGCGATGAAACGTTTGACGCAAAGTAACAGCGAAGACGTTTTTCAATTGGTGATGAATGCCTTTGCGCATGAAATCGACCCGCACACAAACTATTTGTCCCCGCGCAGTACTGAACAGTTTAATACTGAAATGAGCCTGTCTCTGGAAGGTATTGGTGCAGTATTGCAGGGCGACGACGATTACACCGTGATCAACTCAATGGTAGCAGGCGGCCCGGCGGCCAAAAGCAAAGCGATTGCAGTCGGTGACCGAATTGTCGGCGTAGGGCAGGTAGCGACCAGTAAAGGTGTGGTTGATGTGATCGGCTGGCGTCTTGATGACGTTGTCGCTCTGATCAAAGGCGCGAAGGGCAGCAAAGTACGTCTCGAAATTCTGCCAGCAGGTAAAGGCACCAAAACACGTACCGTTATTCTGACCCGCGAGAAAATCCGTTTGGAAGATCGCGCGGTGAAAATGACCATCAAGAAAGTTGGCAATGAGAAAGTTGCTGTGATGGACATCCCGGGCTTTTACGTTGGTCTTACGGACGACGTTAAAGTGCAATTGCAGAAAATGGCCAAGCAAGATGTCAGCAGTCTGGTTATCGATCTGCGTACTAACGGCGGCGGTGCATTAACCGAGGCTGTATCACTTTCAGGTCTGTTTATTCCTAGCGGCCCGGTCGTGCAAGTACGTGATAACAATGGGCGTATCCGCCAGGACAGCGATACCGATGGCGTCGTCTACTATAAAGGCCCGCTGGTTGTCTTAGTTGATCGTTTTAGCGCTTCTGCGTCAGAAATTTTCGCCGCAGCTATGCAGGATTACGGCCGTGCGCTGATTGTCGGTGAACCGACCTTCGGTAAAGGCACAGTCCAGCAATATCGCTCTCTGAACCGTATTTACGATCAGATGTTGCGCCCTGAGTGGCCAGCGTTGGGGTCAGTACAATACACGATTCAGAAGTTCTATCGCATTAACGGCGGCAGCACTCAGCGTAAGGGCGTAACGCCTGAAATTCTGATGCCTACCGGTATTGAAGCGATTGAGACGGGTGAGAAATTTGAAGATAACGCCTTGCCATGGGACAGCGTTAACGCTGCGACCTACACCAAGACCGGTGATCTGAAACCTTTCGAACCTGAGCTGCTGAAGGATCACGAAGCGCGTATCGCTAAAGACCCGGAATTCCAGTACATCCAGCAAGATATTACACGCTACAAAGCGTTGAAAGAAAAACGCGATATTGTTTCTCTGAATTACGCTCAGCGTGATAAAGAAGACAAGCAGGATGATGCTACACGTCTGACTCGCCTAAATGAGCGTTTCGCTCGTGAGGGTAAGAAGCCGCTGAAATCTCTCGAAGATTTACCGAAAGATTATGTTGCTCCAGACCCGTATCTGGATGAAGCCGACAACATTGCTGTTGATCTGGCTCGTTTACTGAAAACCCAGGGCGATCAGGCACCGGCGGCCAGCAAATAAGCTGACGTTGTCTGAAAAATCAGTCTTTATGAAAGCGCACTCCGGTGCGCTTTTTTATTGCCTGAGGATCTGCAGGGGACGGATACCCTCGTATTGCAGGAAAATACGGCAAGAATATGAAATCAAACGCTGCGATTTGTAAAGTATTGTGAATTTAACGGCTTATACTTCTCAGGCTCTTGAATCTGCAACATTAGCCCATAGGATCTAAGTCGGCCGGATAGTTTTTGTGGCCTTCACCTTGCACAATGATGAAACAACAATGAGGAAGTGAAAATTTTATGATGCGTATAGGGTTGTTCCTGATAACTAACCTGGCGGTCATGCTGATCTTTGGTCTGGTACTGAGCCTCACGGGTATTCAGTCAAGCAGCGTACAAGGGCTGATGATCATGGCTGGCCTGTTCGGTTTCGGTGGCTCCTTCGTATCCTTACTGATGTCCAAATGGATGGCGCTGCGTTCAGTCGGTGGTGAAGTCATCGAACAACCACGTAACGAAACGGAGCGTTGGCTGCTTGAGACGGTTCGCCGTCAGTCACAACAGGCGGGCATTGCCATGCCGCAAGTGGCGATTTACCACGCACCTGACATCAATGCCTTTGCAACTGGCGCACGGCGTGATGCTTCGTTGGTAGCGGTGAGCACTGGCCTGCTACAAAGCATGAGTCAGGATGAAGCTGAGGCGGTTATCGCCCATGAAATCAGCCATGTTGCGAATGGTGATATGGTGACGATGACGTTGATCCAGGGCATCGTGAACACTTTTGTTATCTTTATTTCTCGCCTGATCGCTCAGGTTGCGTCAGGGTTTCTTTCTGGCAACCGTGACGGCGAAGAAAGCAATGGCGGTAACCCAATGATTTACTTCGCTGTAGCGACCGTGCTGGAGCTGGTGTTCGGTATTCTGGCCAGTATCATTACCATGTGGTTCTCACGTCATCGTGAGTTCTACGCAGATGCTGGATCAGCCAAGCTGGTAGGTCGCGAGAAAATGATTGCCGCCTTGCAACGGTTGAAAACCAGCCACGAACCGCAGGAAGCCGGCAGCATGATGGCGTTCTGTATTAACGGTAAGTCGAAGTCATTTAGCGAGTTGTTTATGTCGCACCCGCCGCTGGATAAACGCATTGAAGCGTTACGCAGCGGGCAATATCTGAAGTAACAAGAAATAACCCACAGAAATGGAAAACCCGGCAGCGATGCCGGGTTTTTTTATGGGCAAAAATTAGCAGTGCGGTATTCCGTTACGACTTGCCTGCGGCCTCTTTCTGGCTTGATGTTTGCTGGGTCATGCGCATGAAACTTACTATCGCGCCGCCGCCTGCCAGCGTTCCTGCCAGAACTAACGATGCATGCGTGCCGTGTTCAGGGAAAAGATTGAACATCAGTGCAACCATAGCCGCGCCGGTGGTCTGGCCGAGGAGTCGCGCCGTACCGAGCAGTCCACTGGCGCCACCACTGCGGTTTCGTGGTGCGGCGGTGATGATGGTGTGGTTATTCGGTGACTGGAATAGCCCGAAGCCTGCACCGCATAGCAACATGCGCCAGATGATATTCAGATTCGACGGGTCGTGAGGTAACAGCGAAAGCGAATAGAGACCAAACGAGAACACAATCAGTCCAATTCCGCCAAGCATACCGGGATGATAGCGCTCAACCAGGCGGCCAGCGATCGGTGCCATCACCATGGTGGCCAGAGGCCATGGTGTCAACAGTAAGCCGGTTGAAACGGAGTCGAGTCCCAGCGTGTTTTGCAGGAAGAAGGGCAGTGAGACGAAGGCCAGCATCTGCGCGCTGAAGGAGCACAGCGACGTACCCAGAGACATCGCAAAAATAGGAATGCGCAGCAGGTCTACCGGTAATAGCGGGAAAGGGCGTGACAACTGGCGGCGCACAAAGAACCAGCCAATGGTCAATAACGCCACCACCTCACCCAAAATCAACAGACGGTTTTGGCCTTGTGCAAACCCGCTGATGGCGGTGATGAGCAGCCCAAAGGTGAGGGCGTTCATGATGCTGCTGGTGAAATCGAATTTCTGTCCCTGACTTTTGGTGCTGTTGCCCGGAAGGTACTTCAAGCCGAGGGCCAGCGCTGCCAGCCCGATAGGCAGGTTAATGGCAAACAGCCACTGCCATGACGCAAAGGAGAGTATGCCGGCAGCCACCGTCGGGCCTGCGGCAGATGAGACCGCCACGATCAGCGCATTAATGCCCATTCCCCGCCCGAGAAAACGCTGAGGATAGATGATGCGTATCAGCGCGGTATTGACGCTCATGATCGCTGCCGCGCCAAACCCCTGCAAGATACGAGCAATAGTCAGGGTAGTCAGTGAGTCCGACAGCGCACAAAACAGCGACGTAATACTGAATACCAACAGGCCAGTCTGGTAGATACGCCGATAACCAAAAATGTCGCCGAGCGAAGCCAGTGAGAGCAAGGATATGGTGATAGCCAACTGATAGGCGTTGACCACCCAGATTGATGATGCAGGACTGGCATTCAGATCCCTGGCGATGGTGGGCAATGCGACATTAGCGATCGCACCATCCAGCACCGAAACGGTAATGCCGATAGCGATAGCAAGGATCGCACCATAGCGCTGCGGAACGGGAAGTCCGTCATTGGGCGTGAGAGTCATGAATGAGTGTCGGCATTAAGATAATCAGAAGTGGGGATATTATCACGTGAGTGATTAAAAGGTGACAACCGTGATTATTGAGAATGATTTTAATATTGTAAGAAAAATTATGAATACCTGTGGCACAGCGCAGCAATTCTGGCTGGTGATTGCGTATCCTGATTGCTTGCCAGTATAATGAAAACCGTGTTCTATTTTTTTTGAAACAAAACTTAAGCGAGCAGGTAAGAGAGACTATGGCTATCGCAGATCTTGATAAACAACCGGATTCCGTCTCCTCAGTACTGAAGGTCTTTGGCATTTTACAGGCCCTCGGTGAAGAGCGCGAGATAGGAATTACTGAGCTTTCACAGCGCGTAATGATGTCAAAAAGCACGGTTTACCGTTTCCTTCAGACGATGAAATCATTAGGTTATGTGGCGCAGGAAGGCGAGTCGGAAAAATACTCACTGACGCTGAAATTATTCGAACTTGGGGCGAAAGCCTTGCAGAATGTTGATCTTATCCGCAGCGCGGATATTCAGATGCGCGAATTATCGCGCCTGACCCGCGAGACAATCCATTTGGGTGCGCTGGATGAAGATGGCATCGTTTATATTCACAAAATTGATTCTATGTATAACCTGCGTATGCATTCACGCATTGGACGGCGTAATCCGTTGCACAGTACGGCAATCGGCAAAGTGCTGATGGCCTGGGGCGATCGCAGTGAAGTGGATGGACTGTTGGCGGGAATGGAATTTACCCGCAGCACCGATAACACTATTCTGAGTGCCAAGGCGTTGCGTGCCGCGCTTGAGATTGTGCGTGAGCAGGGATTCGGCGAAGACATCGAAGAACAAGAGCAAGGCTTGCGATGCATCGCCGTACCGGTATTTGATCGCTTCGGCGTGGTAACTGCGGGACTGAGTATTTCATTCCCAACCATCCGCTTCTCCGAAGAGCGTAAAAGTGAATATGTCAGCATGCTGCACACTGCCGCACGCAATATTTCACAGCAGCTTGGTTATCACGATTATCCGTTCTGATTTTTTGCCGGATGAGCAGTCAAAAAAAACCGAAGCCTGCGCTTCGGTTTTTTTATCACTCAGTTAACTGACGGAATAGGCGATTAACGATGCGCCAGTTCCGCATTCTCATCAGCATCCATGACTGATTTATCGGTCTGTTTCAGTAATTGGCTGGTGATGGTCCCTGCGGTCATTGAACCACTGACGTTGAGTGCGGTTCGGCCCATATCGATAAGCGGTTCAACCGAGATAAGCAAGGCAACCAGCGTCACGGGTAAGCCCATCGCAGGCAGAACAATCAGCGCAGCGAAGGTTGCACCACCACCCACACCAGCAACACCGGCAGAGCTAAGGGTCACAATCCCGACCAGCGTGGCTATCCACATTGGGTCAAATGGATTAATCCCCACCGTTGGGGCAACCATCACTGCCAGCATCGTCGGGTATAAACCCGCGCAACCGTTCTGGCCGATAGTCGCACCAAAAGAAGCCGAGAAGCTGGCGATGGATTCAGGAATGCCCAGACGACGGGTCTGTGCTTCCACACTCAATGGAATGGTTGCCGCGCTCGACCGACTGGTGAAGGCGAAGGTCAGCACCGGCCAGACTTTACGGAAGAACTTAGCCGGATTCACGCCGGTGAATGACAGTAACAGTGCATGTACCACAAACATGATCGCCAGGCCGAGGTAAGAAGCGACCACGAAACTACCGAGTTTGACGATATCTTGCACGTTGGAACCCGCGACGACTTTCGTCATCAATGCGAGCACGCCGTAAGGGGTCAGCTTCATGACCAGACGAACCAGTTTCATTACCCAGGCTTGCAGGGTATCGATGAACACCAGAACGCGTGGGCCTTTTTCCTGATCGTCTTTGACCAATTGCAGGGCTGCAACACCAACAAAGGCGGCGAAGATCACCACACTGATGATTGACGTCGGGCTAGCACCGGTCAAATCAGCAAACGGGTTCTTAGGAATAAAGGAAAGAATCAGCTGTGGCATCGTCAGGTCGGCGACTTTACCAACGTAAGTGCTCTGCAGCGCAGACAGACGCGCGGTTTCCTGAGCGCCTTGTACCAGGCCGTCCGCGGTCAGGCCAAACAGGCCCGTCACGAACACACCGACCAATGCGGCGATGAGCGTGGTGAACAGTAGGGTGCCGATAGTTAGGAAACTGATTTTACCCAGTGAAGACGCGTTATGTAACTTTGCAACGGCACTCAGTATGGAGACGAAAACCAGTGGCATAACAATCATCTGCAGCAGTTGCACATAGCCGTTACCGACAATGTTAAACCAGCTGATTGAGGCTTTAAGAACCGGCTCATCGGAGCCATAAATCAGTTGTAATGCCAGACCAAACACCACACCAATTACCAGACCCACTAATACTTTTTTTGCCAGACTCCATTGCTTATGGCGGGTTTGCGCCAATAGCAGAAGGAGGGCAACGAAGACCACTACGTTAATCACGAGCGGAAGATTCATACCCAGATCTCCAAATTTTCATTATATCGTTATGAATTGCTTACGGGTGTTCTCAGCGAGGAGTGCACCATCACGCAGCATTGGGCGACAGAATATCAGGTCAGTGCAGTCATCAATTATATTCAAAAAGAATTTCTTATAACGTTTAATCATATTTTGTATGCAAAAAATACGAAGTGAGTGATTTTTAACCAGCGTTACGTGATCAGGTTCAAAATTTTGCTGAAAGACTCAGGTTTTATTGCACCAATAATGGGCGTCCAGTTTGGCCAGAACAGGGTGAAACCGACCAATAGCAAACATAACGTCCGCTCAAGCTGATTGCCTTTTTGGCTGTTGATCAGCGGTAATCGGAAACGCCAGCGGCAAGGCCACAGTAATGGAACACCGGCAGGTGTCAGCATATCCGCCAGGATATGGCTGAGATAACCAATGATCATGGCATGCAGGGCATCAACAGGGATCATCCAGTCGTGGGGAAAGTGGGTGCGGAATAAGAATATACTGGCAATCACCGCCAGCAAACTGTGGGTAAAGCCCCGGTGACCAAAAATGCGGGCAATAGGATGCGAAATCCACTTCAGGCGTTGGCCTATCAGGGATTTTGGGTGATCGATGTCGGGCAGCAGCGAAGTCAGCAGAGACGCCGGGATAATATGCCACCAATCACCATGAGCCAGCTCCGGTGAGAGCTGTGCTTTTTTGGCGAACACCGCACAGGCAATGGAAAATATGAGATGGCCTTCCGCCGTCATGAAGCTTCCGAACTGAATGACTGTTATTTTATCCAGTATATGTGAAAGTGTCACAATCAGGGAAGTGTTACGCTGTAACGAATTGTCAACATGTTGATAAAAAAGCAAAAAGGCGCAAATTTTGCGCCTTTCAATCACATTTCGGCAACCTATCGTGCCAGCCAGCCGCCGTCTACTGCAATAGTATAACCGTTGATGTAGTCAGAGGCTTTGGAGGACAGGAACACAACCGGCCCCATGACATCTTCGGGTATGCCCCAGCGCCCGGCAGGAATACGTTCGAGGATCTCTTTACTACGATCTTCGTCCGCACGCAGCTGCTCGGTGTTGTTGGTTGCCATATAGCCTGGTGCGATGGCATTCACATTAATGTTGTGTTTTGCCCACTCGTTCGCCATCAAACGCGTAATACCCATCACTGCGCTTTTTGACGCCGTATAGGAAGGCACGCGGATCCCGCCCTGGTAGGAAAGCATGGAGGCGATATTTATAATTTTGCCGCCATGTCCTTGTTTTATGAACTGTCGCGCCACGGCCTGCGACATGAAAAACAGCGTTTTACTGTTTACGTTCATCACATCATCCCAGTTTTTCTCGCTAAACTCGATAGCATCTTCGCGGCGGATTATTCCGGCATTGTTGACCAGAATATCAATATGGCCGAATTCACTTACTGCGGTGTCAATAAGCTCAGGGATGCCTGCAATCGTGCTGAGATCGGCGCGTAAATCAAGAAAACGGCGACCCAGAGCGGTCACTTTTTGTGCTGTCTCATCGGGTGCGCTGACATTGACACCAACGATGTCGCAACCGGCCTGAGCCAGCCCAAGCGCCATTCCCTGGCCAAGACCCGTATTACAGCCGGTTACCAGAGCTACTTTTCCTGCTAAATCAAATGTATTGAGTATCATGTTTTCTCTCACTTATACAACGGCGCTCCCGCCGTAAAGGGATGCTCCGCCGGTATTGGGCAGAGCTGGCTGTTTAGCGCAGTTCGCTGACTTTGACGTGGTCCATATCATCAAATACCTGATTTTCTCCCACCATGCCCCAGATGAAGGTATAGCGTTTGGTGCCAACGCCTGCATGAATTGACCAGCTTGGAGAAATAACCGCCTGTTCGTTATGAACCAACAGATGGCGCGTCTCCTGTGGTTGTCCCATCATGTGAAAGACTGCAGTTTCATCGTCCATATCGAAGTAAAAGTAGACTTCCATACGGCGTTCGTGGGTATGACACGGCATGGTGTTCCACAAGCATCCCTGTTCAAGTTTGGTCAGGCCCATGGTCAGTTGGCAGGTTTCAAGCACGTCAGGAACAATGAATTTATTGATGGTGCGGCGGTTACTGGTTGCCGCGTCGCCAATGGTCTGCGGGGATGCTTCTGCTAAGGTGATTTTTTTATTCGCAAAGGTCGTGTGTGCTGGCGCACTGTTGTAATAAAACTTGGCAGGCCTGGACGAATCAAGGCTGCTGAACTCAACCTGCCTGGCCCCTTTGCCAACATACAATGCCTCTTCGTGCCCTATTTCATAGGTTATATCATCGACGACAATCAGCCCCGGCCCGCCGATATTGATCACGCCGAGTTCGCGACGTTCAAGGAAATAGCTCACGCCGAGTTGCTTGCCCACTTCATTACCCACGGAAACCTTAATATCGACAGGCATAACACCGCCGACGATGATGCGGTCGATATGGCTGTAGGTCATGGTGTAGTTATTCTTTTCGAAGATTTTCTCGATCAGAAATTCGCGGCGTAATTCTGCGGTATCGAGCTGTTTGGCATGATCGCTGTGGATGCTTTGACGGACTTGCATGTCTGTGCCTCTCGTGCGTGGTCAGCGTTACGAATGGAGGAATCACCGAACCGGATTGCAGCGTGTGTGGCAGTGACATCACCGCAAGGTTCCTGTTGCCCGGCTCATCCTTGTTGCAAGCAGCATAGAAGCATTGGGATGCTAATTCAATAAAAATGAAATGATGTTTTATTTATTTTATGAGGGAGTTCAAGATTTCAGACATTAAACCGTGGCAATGCTGCTGCGATCATTAGAATGCCTTGAAGAAGCGCTGCTTATCGCGGCGCAATAAGGTAATTTTGCCATCGTCTGTGACGGAGATCTGTGATGAAAACTTTCTTTATTTTTGATGAAACCCCCTGGGAAGTGCTGGGAAATGGAATTAAGCGCAAGATCATGACCTGGAGTGATGAACTGATGATGGTGGCCGTGCATTTTGATCGGGGAGCGATTGGGGTTGCTCACCAGCATGATATTCATGATCAGATCGCTTATGTTGCCGCAGGCAGTTTTGAAGTGGAAATTGACGGTGTAAAAAGAGTGCTTAAGACGGGAGATGCCTATCGGGCGGTAAAACATGAGATGCATGGTGTAGTGGCACTTGAGCAGGACAGTGTGCTGATTGATACATTTTCACCTAAGCGCGCTGATTTTCTTTAACGTGAGTCCGGCTTAAAAACGACGGGCACACCCTGCGGTGCGCCCTGTGTCATTAGCGGATATGTACCGCCTTTAACTGTTCAAGCGAAGACAACTTGACGTCAGCCAGCGCCCAGCGTGCATCAGCACTGAATTCATGAGCTGGAACAACCACTGAGCGCATACGTGCGGCCTTAGTGGCGATCATCCCGTTGAAAGAGTCTTCCAGCGTCACACAGTTCAGGGGATCAACCTGCAACTGAGAGGCTGCCTGTAAATAGACCTCAGGGTGCGGTTTGCTGTACGGCAGATTTTCGGCTGATGCCCGTATCTGGAAATAGGCGGTGAGGTTGAACATCTCCAGCACCTTATCCAGCATATGCAGAGGTGATGCGGAAGCCAGACCAATTTTCAACCCTTGCTCACGGCACAATTCCAGCGCGTGTGTGACACCTGGCAGGAGAGGGCGCGTCTGTTCCACCAGTTCAATGGCGCGGGCGATAATTTGCTGTGTGACTTCAGTTTGAGTTGGCCCCTGCCAAGGCATGGCCTGATACCACATTCTGACCACCTGATCGATACGCAGGCCTAAGGTGTCCGGCAATAAATGTCGTTGTGACAGATCTAGCCCTAAATCGGCAAAAACGTCCAATTCTGCCTGCGTCCATAAAGGTTCGGAATCGATCAGCAGGCCATCCATATCAAAAATTGCTGCAGTAACGGGGCGTGTATATGCCATCAGTTTTCACTCCTTAGTAAGGGGAAGTCACTTTAGCATTCGTTCCGGCGCGGATGAAATAGTGAAAAGAACCGCGCCGGCCCCCCATTTTCCCTGACTTTTGCGCTAAGCCATTAAAACACTGGGCGGTGTCGATAATCTGTAGGTAAACTTAGGCGATAACTGAGACGTCCTTACAAGGGGAATTCATGACGTATCAACAAGCCGGACGTGTTGCTGTGTTAAAACGGATTATGGGGTGGGTTGTGTTCATCCCCGCATTATTGTCCACGGGGATTTCACTACTGAACTTTGTTTATGAGCACAGTAAGGCCCAGCAGGGGATCAACGCCGTGATGCTGGATTTTGTGCATGTTATGGTCGATATGGTGCGTTTCAACACCTCTTTCCTGAACATGTTCTGGTACAACTCACCGGTGCCGGTTTTGGGGCAAGGCATTACTTCCGCGAATATTATGTTCTTCATCATTTACTGGCTGATTTTCATCGGGCTGGCGTTACAGGCGTCTGGCGCAAGAATGTCACGTCAGGTGATACATATTCGTGAAGGCGTTCAGGATCAGTTGATTCTGGAACAAGCGAAGGGAAATGAAGGACGGACGAAACAACAAATTGAAGAGCGCATTATATTGCCGCGCCATACTATTTTTGTTCAGTTCTTCCCACTGTATATCCTGCCAATTATTCTGGCGGTCGTTGCCTATTTCATTCTGAAACTGTTAGGTTTATTCGGCTGATGTAGGCTGCAATAAGAGACTCTTTCTCATTACAATCCAGCATGCCTGAGACGGAAATTGACTCAGGCTTTTTTTTTGTCTGTTCATAAATCGTCGCTGCGTAGCAAGCGCTCAACGGCACGTTGCGCCACAACCAAATGTTGCCCGCCGAAAAGATTACTTCGGTTGAGTAAATAATATAACTGGTACACCGGCTGACGCAGGGCAAAATCTTCAGGAAGAGGTGTCCGGCTATGATAACCATCATAAATATTAGCCGGGACTTTAGGATATAACGGCAACATAGCCAGATCGCATTCGCGATCTCCCCAGTAACAGGCTGGGTCGAAAATCACCGGGCCGCTGGGCGCTAAACCACAATTATGTGGCCACAAATCGCCGTGTAACAGGGACGGGCGGGGCTGATGGTTATGCAAACGAGCCTCGACCATGGCGGTGATATCGTCAATATTGCCAAAGATCATGTTTTTTTCCGCCGCGAGCTGTAACTGCCAGCCGATGCGTTGTTCGGCGAAAAAAGTCGCCCAGCGGCGCTGCCAGGTATTGGGCTGCGGCAATGTTGCCAGTTCGTTATCAAAATCGAGGCCGAATTGCAGCTGCTCGCTCCACTGGTGAAGGTCAGATAACTGTTGTCCGAGAAGGTAAGCACTGTCGGCATCTAGCGGTTCAAGCGGCAAATATTCCAGCAGCAGGAAACTGTAGTCGCGATCGCTGCCGACACCATAAACCTCTGGTACGCGCACGGTTTGGCTGTGGGCAAGCAGTGAGAGCTGATCTGCCTCAGCAGAAAAGATCGGTAACATTTCACGTGAATTGCATTTTACAAACACGTCGCGGTCCCCGTAGCTCAGTCGCCAGGCGGGGTGAATTTCTCCCCCCGGCAGCTCCACGCGCTCGCGGATTTCAGCATTGCCAAGATGTTCACTTAACAGACGATTAACGGCTTGCCACATGGAATCACCCCTTCGGACTGGCCTGATAATTCATTAAGTTAGCGTTTTTACCGCTTAAAAAACCCGATCCGGCGCACAGCTAAATCAGGTCGTGAGGTAAATATATATCGATTCGCTCGCAAAACGTCGTGTGTTGGGATCAATGAAAAACCAAAAAATAGGAATAAATGAAATAAATGGTCAAATATAACCAGATTTATCTTATCGACTAACTTCTAACATCTTTGTTTAACAGAACATTATTGATCATAGACTAAAAAATATATTCAGGTGTGCGAAGAAGATGTATATGCTTGCTTCCGTCAACGTCGCGAGAGGCATAACGTGAAACCAAAAATTCTTTATTTGATGGCCGCGCTTTTATTAGCAGGTTGCGCTAAAGAAACGCCGGTACAACGGACTCACTTTCTGAATCCACCGGTCGCTACCCCGGACACGTCCATGATGCATCAGGGACCTTACGGAAGCGTTATCCACCAGGCCGCTAATACCTATGGTGTTGATGAAACACTGGTAAAAGCGATTATTCAGGTTGAGTCAGGGTTTAATCCCACTGTCGTGAGCAAATCTAATGCCGTGGGTTTGATGCAATTGAAAGCGTCAACCGCAGGGCGTGATGCCTATCGAATGAAAGGACGTTACGGTCAACCCAGTACGCATGAATTGAAAGATCCGGCGGTTAATATTGATTTAGGCACCGCGTATCTGAGTATGTTGCAACAGCAGTTGGCGGGTATCAGCGATCCCCAGACCCGACGATATGCCACCACCGTTGCCTATGTGAACGGTGCCGGCGCCTTGCTGAGAACCTTCTCCAGCGACAAAACCTATGCTGTGGCGAAGATTAATCAGATGACGCCGGAACAATTTTATCAGCACGTACAGCAGAAACATCCTGCACCGCAAGCGCCTCGCTACTTGTGGAAAGTGAACAACGCTTATCTGGCGATGCGATAAGCCTTGTTCATTCTGTCCATCAGCGTACCTCTCAGGTCGCTGATGGATAGTGCGAAATAATTTCCAGAATTCCGTTAATACCAAACTGCACGCCCATACAGACCAGTAAGAATCCCATCAAACGTGAAATTGCTTCAATCCCGCTTTTCCCGACCAGACGCATAATGGCACCTGAGCTGCGCAGGCAAACCCAAAGAATCAGGCCAATAATGAGAAAGATTAAAACCGGTGCGACAGCGATAACCCATGCAGGATAATCCACGCCATCTTTAATAGCCGAGGCGCTGCTGATGATCATTGCAATGGTACCGGGGCCTGCCGTACTTGGCATGGCGAGGGGAACGAAGGCGATATTCGGTGAGTCCTGTTTTTTCATCTCCTCGGTTTTGTTCTCAACCATGGTTTTCTCTTCAGCATGGGGCTGAGGGAAAAGCATGCGGAAACCGATAAAGGCGACGATCAGCCCCCCGGCAATGCGCAGCCCGGGAATAGAAATACCGAAGGTATTCATCACCACCTGGCCTGCGTAATAGGTCACCATCATGATAACGAACACATAGACCGAAGCCATCAATGACTGATGGTTGCGCTCTTGTTCGGTCATATTGCCTGATAACCCCAGTAATAATGCGACCGTGGTCAGCGGATTCGCCAGTGGCAGCAAGATCACCAATCCTAAGCCGATGGCTTTAAACAGCAGGCCGATTTCGGTCATAAATTATCATCCATCTGATTACGTCCTTTTAACGTTAGTGTGCTGGCATGAATTACACGAAAAATATCACCATTAAGCAACTCAGGTTGCTGGAAAAGCGCACTTTACGGATGTTACACTGACTGGCGTTTTTTACGTCGCATCCTGAAGTCATGAAATCAGGGCTTCACGGGTGCATATATTCGGCAAAGTAGAGCTGAATAGCGTAACTAATCGAATGAATTCACACTCAAATATTTTTCTATATGTGCTCTGTCGTGTGGGGCACCACTGTAGATAAGGAATTAAAATGCCTGTTATTACCCTTCCTGATGGAAGCCAGCGCTCGTTTGATGCGGCTGTTTCACCTCTTGATGTTGCCCTTGATATTGGTCCTGGTCTGGCGAAAGCCTGTATCGCAGGCCGTGTGAATGGCGAACTGGTCGATGCGACAGATTTGATCACCGAAGACGCACAGTTAGCGATCATCACCACCAAAGACGAAGCCGGTTTGGAAATCTTGCGTCACTCTTGTGCGCACCTGTTAGGCCACGCGATTAAGCAGTTATGGCCAAACACTAAAATGGCTATCGGTCCGGTTATCGACAATGGTTTTTATTACGATGTCGATTTAGATCGCACGCTGACTCAGGAAGACATTGATCTGCTTGAAAAGCGTATGCATGAACTGGCTGAAAAAAATTACGACGTTATTAAAAAGAAAGTCAGCTGGCAGGAAGCGCGCGATACGTTTGAAAATCGTGGCGAGCAGTACAAAGTGGCGATTCTGGATGAAAACATCAGCCATGATGACCAGCCTGGCTTGTATCACCACGAAGAGTACGTGGATATGTGCCGTGGTCCCCACGTTCCCAATATGCGTTTCTGCCATCATTTTAAATTGCAGAAAACTTCCGGGGCTTACTGGCGTGGCGACAGCAAAAATAAAATGCTGCAACGTATCTACGGCACTGCTTGGGCTGAGAAGAAACAACTGAACTCTTACCTGCAACGTTTGGAAGAAGCCGGCAAACGCGATCACCGTAAAATCGGTAAGCAGTTGGATCTCTACCACATGCAGGAAGAAGCGCCAGGCATGGTTTTCTGGCACAACGATGGCTGGACTATATTCCGTGAGCTGGAAGCCTTCGTGCGCATGAAACTGAAGTCATATGACTATCAGGAAGTGAAAGGTCCCTTCATGATGGACCGCGTACTGTGGGAGAAAACCGGTCACTGGGATAACTACAAAGAGGCAATGTTCACAACTTCTTCTGAAAACCGTGAGTATTGCATCAAGCCGATGAACTGCCCAGGTCACGTACAGATTTTCAATCAAGGCTTGAAGTCTTACCGTGACTTGCCATTACGCATGGCTGAGTTTGGTAGCTGTCACCGTAATGAGCCTTCTGGTGCATTACATGGCCTGATGCGCGTACGTGGCTTCACTCAGGACGATGCTCACATCTTCTGTACCGAAGAGCAGGTACGTGACGAAGTTAACAGTTGTATCCGCTTGGTATACGACATGTACAGCACCTTTGGTTTTGAAAAGATTGTGGTTAAGTTATCAACCCGTCCTGAAAAACGCATTGGTACTGATGAAATGTGGACCCGGGCCGAGGATGACCTCGCGGCAGCATTGACCGAAAACAAGATTGAATTCGAATATCAGCCGGGTGAAGGGGCGTTTTATGGCCCCAAAATTGAATTCACCTTGCATGATTGTTTGGATCGTGCGTGGCAGTGTGGTACCGTGCAACTCGACTTTTCATTACCCGGCCGCCTGAACGCCTCTTATATTGGCGAAAGCAATGATCGTCAGGTACCGGTAATGATTCACCGTGCAATTCTGGGTTCAATGGAACGCTTCATCGGTATTCTTACCGAAGAATATGCGGGCTTCTTCCCAACATGGATTGCTCCGGTTCAGGTAGTCGTAATGAATATTACTGACGTACAAGCTACCTATGTCGAAGAATTAACTAAAAAACTGCAAGAAGCAGGCATTCGCGTTAAAGCCGACTTGAGAAATGAGAAGATTGGCTTTAAAATCCGCGAACACACGCTACGTCGTGTTCCTTATATGTTGGTTTGTGGCGATAAAGAGGTCGAAGCGGGCAAAGTTGCCGTTCGTACCCGCCGCGGAAAAGACTTAGGAAGCATGGCCGTTAGCGAAGTCGTTGACAAACTGCTCGCGGAGATCCGCAGCAGAAGTCTTCATCAACTGGAGGAATAAAGTATTAAAGGCGGAAAACGAGTTCAACCGGCGCGTCCTAATCGCATTAACAAAGAG
>Ga0209847_1000048_pt1 | contig 59786 bp, 64 predicted proteins | sample OrgsoiDNA_201060_FD_185808 | JGI IMG/M metagenome (GOLD analysis project Ga0209847, IMG submission 185808) | Permafrost soil microbial communities from the Arctic, to analyse light accelerated degradation of dissolved organic matter (DOM) -... | ecosystem: Environmental > Terrestrial > Soil >... | reverse complement strand
CCTCTCTGCCGGGACAGGGCAATATCTTATCCACGGTACCAATGCTAATTTTGGTATCGGAATGCGCGTGAGTTCGGGATGTATCCGTTTGCGACCGGACGATATCGAAGCGTTGTTCAATATGGTACCGAAGGGAACTCGCGTGCAGATCGTCAACCAGCCCATCAAATTTGACGTTGAACCGGACGGCAAACGCTATATAGAAGTACACCAGCCGCTGTCGCATACCGAGAAAGACGATCCGCAGACGAAGCCTATTCCACTGACGGTTGCTGCGAAGAAATTCGTTAAGAGTAAAGAGACGGATGATGATGTCGTGAAACAGGCGATTGAGCGCCGTTCTGGCATGCCGGTGGTTGTCAGCAAAGGTGTGGAAGCGACGGATGCACCTCCTGCGGTCGCTGCGCCAGAAACGGCGGCGAATACGGTGCAGAAACCCTATGAGACTGCTGATAATCATTAAGGGCTCTGTATACCCTTGAGTCAGGTTTAAACCAGAGGGGCGGACTACCGCTCCTTTTTTACATCTGATGGGTAGGGAGGCCGTCTAGGTTATTCATAACAGGGCGTCGCTGAAGGTGACCGACGTGCAGAAGAGTACGGCAGAATTCAGGTAAAAAAAATGGCGCACTGAGTGCGCCATTTAGCTAAAGAAGTAATATTACTTCTTGTAAGCGTGTGCTTGGTTGTCAAGACGTTGGTTAGCGCGTGCTGCGTCGTCTTTAGCTGCCTGAACGTCAGAACGGATTGCGTTCACGTCGTTGCTCAGTTGGTCAACTTTAGAGTTCAGAGTTGAAACGTCTGAAGACAGTTGGTCGATTTTAGCATTGCTTGAACAACCAGCCAGCATAGTTGAAGCCAGGATCACAGCGCCCAGTACCAGTTTAGTGCGATTCATTATAAAACCCTCTAGATTAAGTTAATCTCCATGTAGCGTTACAAGTATTACACAAACCTTTTTCTAATGAGAATAAATTTTTGCTCGCAATCGCTTTATTTTGATCGTTCGCTCAAAGAAGCATCTTTTTTTGCGAAAAAGTTAAAAAATGCTTCGAAAACAGCTGGATTCCATGAGACTTGTCCCATTTATTTGTTAGCAATTCTGCTTGTTATTTCGAAATTTTTCAAAACGCGACCATAAAAAACGCCGCATAGCGCGGCGTTTTGTCTTTAAACGATGTCACGTTTTAATTAAACAACGTGTACCGATGCAGTATTAGTCGTGCCGCTTTGTACCAGAGCACCAGAAACCATCACCACAACGTCGCCTTTTTGGGCTAAACCACTCTCCAGAGCAGCTTCTTTACCAATGCGGTAGAAGTCGTCGGTAGACGCGATTTCTTTGACCAACTGAGTGATCACGCCTTTAGTCAGGATCAACTGACGCGCGGTCACTTCGTTGGTGGTCAGAGCCAGAATGGTGGCATGTGGGAAGTATTTACGTACGGCTTTGGCTGATTTACCACCGCTGGTCGCAACCACAATCAGTGGAGCATCCAGTTTCTCAGCAGTTTCTACAGCACCGCGACACACAGCTTCAGTGATGCGCAGTTTACGGTTGTCATTCTGGCCATCGATACGGCTTTGCATAACACGGTCAGTACGCGCACAGATGGTGGCCATGATGGTCACCGCTTCCAGCGGATATTTACCTTTAGCACTTTCGCCTGACAGCATGACGGCGTCAGTACCATCGATGATGGCGTTAGCAACGTCACCAGCTTCAGCACGGGTAGGGCGTGGGTTTTTGATCATGGAATCGAGCATTTGGGTCGCAGTAATCACGACTTTACGTGCACGGTTACATTTCTCGATCATCATCTTCTGCGCGAAGATCACTTCTTCAACCGGGATCTCAACGCCTAAGTCACCACGGGCAACCATGATGCCGTCAGAAGCTTCGAGGATTTCATCGAAGTTATTCAGGCCTTCCTGGTTCTCAATTTTAGAGATGATCTGAATATGTTCGCCGCCGTGTGCTTTCAGATGCTCACGGATTTCCAGTACGTCAGAACGTTTACGGATGAAGGACGCCGCAACGAAGTCAACGCCTTGTTCACAACCGAAGATCAGGTCACGTTTATCTTTTTCAGCCAGCGCTGGCAGAGCGATAGACACGCCAGGCAGGTTAACGCCTTTGTTTTCGCCGAGGTCACCGTTGTTCAGAACTTTACAGGTAACTTCAGTTTCTGAAACTTCGATAACTTCCATCCCAATCAGGCCGTCATCAACCAGAATGGTGTTGCCAATTTTCAGATCGGCAGCGAAGCCAGCATAGGTCACAGCAACACGTTGAGTGTTACCAATAACTGACTGGTCGGTGGTGAAAGTATAATTTTGGCCAGCAACGAGAGAAGCGTCTACGCCGCCTTCCAGTTTCATGGTGCGAATTTCAGGGCCTTTGGTGTCCAGCAGGATGCCTGCTTTATGACCGGTTTTAGCCATGACATTACGGATATTCTTGATGCGCTGGCCGTGTTCTTCGTAATCGCCGTGAGAGAAGTTCAAACGCATTACGTTCATGCCTGCATCAAGCAGTTTGGTCAGCATTTCTTCGGATTCAGTTTTCGGTCCGATGGTACAAACAATTTTGGTCTTTTTCATGACGATTTTATCTACAAGTTGTGATGGATTGGAAATGAGTTCGACTGACAGCGCTGCTGCCCGCGAGGAATTTGGTTGCTTCTGGATTGTTACAAATCACTATTAAGCGTAGGCGACTGGAGAATAAATGGTGTGTAAAGTTCAGCCAAGACGTGGCGATCTGTCCGATGGTTAATCGTTTCGGGTGAGGTAATGCTTTTATAAGGCGATATCGACAGATCAAGGGGCTGAGACCATTCAATCGAAGAGACGATGCGTATTATAAGGGCTAAGCGGCGGGAAACAAAATAAAAAACATGATGCTGCGCAAGCTTATGGCATCTGCCCGGTGTTCGTTGCGCAAATGACCAAAATGGGCAGTCACGACGTAAGCGATGTTAAAGAGGGTAGATGAATATCTAAACAACAGGCGTTGAGCACTGAAAATGGACAGAGTACGAAGAAGTTTGAAATCAGGGGCGTTTGGTGTGGAAAAATGTAGGAGTGTTGGTCTGTTTCATCTGGTGCGTCCGAATGGACTCGAACCATCGACCCCCACCATGTCAAGGTGGTGCTCTAACCAACTGAGCTACGGACGCACATCGGATGAAATGTACTCGGTAAATCGGGTGCAGAAGCTTGGTGCGTCCGAATGGACTCGAACCATCGACCCCCACCATGTCAAGGTGGTGCTCTAACCAACTGAGCTACGGACGCATCTTTTTCTGCCTGCCAGTGCGGCAGCGGGGACGAATATTAGCGACCTACCCGATGGCTGGCAAGGGAAAATAAACATTTCGTCATTAAATTGTGACTGAGTGGTGCGTGAATGTTCACTGCGTTGATTTTTTGAACATTAATGCTTGAGTCGTCCGCCGCCAGATAAAGAGTTCTGACGGCGAATAGCGAGATTAACGGCCTGCGTTATCCAAAATCGTGAACGAAGGTTGCTTCTGGATCCACCGTATACGCAGAGTCACCATCGCTGCTGCAAAGGTCAGACCAAGAATAAAGCCCCACCAGAAACCGCTTGGGCCCATCGCCGGCACAATATAATCGGTTAGCCCCAATGTATAACCTACCGGTAAACCCAGGACCCAATAAGCCACAAACGTAATATAGAAGATGGAACGCGTATCTTTATATCCACGTAATACCCCGGTGCCAACCACTTGTATGGCGTCGGAAATTTGGTAAACCGCGGCCAGTAACATCAGGCTTGAAGCCAGCGTGATAACTTCAGGGCTGTCATTATATAACCCTGCAATTTGCGCGCGGAATGTAACGGAAAGCGATGCACTGATGCAGGCGATAACGATACCGGTAAAAATACTGGTATACGCTGCAACTTTGGCGCCTTCGATTGACGACTCACCAAGGCGTGAACCAACACGAATGGTGCTTGCCATTCCTAATGACAATGGGATCACAAACATTATCGAACCGAGGCTTAAGGCTATCTGATGACTGGCAACCGCCACAATGCCTAAAGGCGAAACCAAGAGCGCAACGATTGCAAACAGTGTGACTTCGAAAAACAGTGCCAGACCGATAGGTAGACCTAAACTGGTCAAGCGTTTTAACGTCACCCAGTCGGGTTTGGCAAATCGGGTGGGTGCAATGATGTCTTTCATAAAGTAAGCACGTTTCACATAGAAACGCATCATCAGGAACATTACCCAATAAACTGTGCCAGTGGCGACCCCGCACCCTACGCCTCCCAGCGCAGGTGCGCCAAACTTGCCGTAGATGAAGATATAGTTAACCGGAATGTTCACCAGCAGGCCGATAAAGCCAAACACCATACCCGGTTTGGTTTTAGACAAGCCCTCACACTGGACACGTAAAACCTGGAAGAACAGATAGCCGGGAGCACCCCACATGATGGCATGCAGATATCCGATCGCTTTGGCTTTAAGCAGCGGGTCAATATTGTGCATCAGCCCGATAATTTGGTCGCAGTGATACAGCACGACAATAATAATGACTGAAACGCCGGAAGCCAGCCAGAAACCCTGCTGGATTTGATGGGCGATTTTGTCACGCCGGCCAGCGCCGTTAAGCTGCGCCACCGTGGGGGTCAGAGCCAACAAAAGTCCGTGCCCAAACAAGATGGCTGGTAACCAAATTGAGGTTCCAACGGCTACAGCCGCCATGTCTGTGGCACTGACGCTGCCTGCCATAATCGTATCGACCACGCCCATTGAGGTTTGCGCAATTTGAGCAAGGATAACGGGGATCGCGAGAGCTAATAACACACGCGCTTCTGTAAGGTACTTCTGCACGCACACACCTTTTTTGTTTTGAATAAAAAACGCCACGCAAAGCGTGACGCTAAAATAGCGGAAAATAACCCGAAGATTGTACATCGTCAGACGTTATAAGCAATCAAAGCTGTTAACGACGAGTTACATATTGGCTTGTTTTCAGTTGTTGATATTTTGCCCTCATTGATTTGGCTTTCTATCAAATCTGCGGCAAACTGGCAGGCAGAAACGCAATGTATTGCCGATGATTTAACTGCATAAAAATTAATGAGGCTTGGCCTATGTTTACCGGTATTGTTCAGGGCACAGGAACGTTAGTGTCCATTGATGAGAAACCTAATTTTCGTACCCACGTTGTGCAGATGCCAGCGCACATGCTGGATAACCTGGCGCTCGGCGCCTCGGTGGCGCACAACGGATGCTGTCTGACAGTCACCGAGGTGAACGGTGATTTAGTCAGTTTCGATCTGGTGAAAGAGACCCTTCGTCTGACCAATCTGGGCGATTTACTGCCCGGTTCCCAGGTGAATTTGGAGCGTGCCGCCCGTTTCGATGACGAAATTGGCGGCCATTTAATGTCAGGCCATATCATCTGTACGGCGGAAGTGGCGAAAATTCTCACCTCCGAGAATAACCGTCAGATCTGGTTCCGTATGCCGCATGAAGATTTAATGAAATATGTATTACATAAAGGTTTCATTGGAATCGACGGAATTAGCCTGACGGTCGGTGAAGTAACAAAAACCCGTTTCTGTGTGCATTTAATTCCTGAAACGTTACAGCGCACAACACTAGGTGCTAAACGTTTAGGTGATAAAATTAATATTGAAATTGACCCGCAGACGCAGGCCATTGTCGATACGGTCGAGCGCGTATTAGCCAGCCGTGAAGCGGTTATAGCCACAGCGCAAGCGATGGTTGAGCAGCAAGGCACTCACCAAAAATAGAAGACAAAAAGCCGGGCAGGTGACTGTCCGGCTTTTTTAATGGTGGGGGCCTGGAAGGATTAACGCGGTACGCGAATTCCCCCTTCAACACCCTGCGGACTCAGCAGAACCTGCCACAGTTGAATATCACGTGCCCGGAAAGCGCCGGCACAGGCATTCAAATAGTAAGTAAACATACGTTCGAAACGATCGGAGTACTTATCCGCCAGCGACGGCCATGCCTGCAAGAATCGCTCCAGCCAGGCCATCAGGGTGCGGTCGTAGTCTGCCCCAATATTATGCCAGTCTTCCATGACAAACAGTAACTCTGTGGTCTGCGCTATCTGCTTAATGGAAGGTAAACAGCCATTCGGGAAAATGTATTTATCAATCCAGGGATCGACACTCAGGTCAGATTTATTCGAGCCAATAGTGTGCAGGAGGAATAATCCATCCGGTTTGATATTGCGTTTAACCACATCAAAGTAAGTCTGATAGTTCTTCGGACCCACATGTTCGAACATCCCAACCGAGACAATACGGTCGAACTGGTCATTCAGATCGCGATAATCTTTGAGCAAAATGGTCACGTCGAGATCTTTACAGCGTTCCTGTGCCATTTTCTGCTGTTCAGCTGAAATCGTCACACCGACGACGCTCACGCCGTAATATTTCGCGGCATACTCTGACAGGCCCCCCCAGCCGCAACCGATATCCAGCAAACGCAGACCGGGTTTTAATTGCAGCTTATCGCAAATCATTTTTAATTTTGCTTCCTGAGCCTGCTCGAGCGTGGTGGCCTCTTTCCAGTAACCGCAGGAATATTGCATATAAGGGTCAAGCATCAGACTGAACAGATCATTGCCTAAGTCATAATGCTCTTTGCCCACAATCCAGGCGCGCTTTTTGGATTGTAGATTGGTCAGCCGTGCGGCGGCAATGCGGAGTGTGTCTTTAAAATGTCGCGGGAGCTTGCTTTCGAGACCGGCATTGAGAACGCGCTGGAAGAAAATATCCAGTCGTTCACATTCCCACCAGCCGTCCATGTAACTTTCACCGAGGCCCAGGGAGCCTTCCTGCAAAACACGTTTAAAGAAATCAGGGTTTTTTACTTTGATGTCGAAAGGGCGGCTACCGTTGATCTGGACATCGGCCATTCCCAACATTTCAGTGACGATGCGATACCACTGATTGTCCTGAATACTTACATCTTCTATACACGATGAACTCATAGCTTCTCCATCACTTTCTCTTCTGACTTATTAACCTGCTGGGAAAAGCCAAGGCAATTTATGCAGGTCATTATGAGAACAGACGGTTAATCCGCCTTGTCTGATATGCGACTATGAACAGAGGAAATTAGAAGAACACCCGTAACCGAAGTGGTATGGGGTGAAAAAATCCTTTTTATAAAACGTGACGCAGTGCCCGCGCCAGAAAGTTAGTTGTAATAAATACTTTGTATAAATGTTATTTTACAAGGTTAGGTTGAGTATAAACTCGCCGGCGGTCATTCTCAATAACAAATCACACGCGGCGAGTATATTCATTAAGTGACTGTCACTTAAGGTAATTATGACATTCAGTTAGCAAGTATTGCGGCGCCTTATGCCATTTCCTCTTTTCTCGCGACTTTTATTTCATCAGCCTGTTTTGTACTCTTTTTCACCATCACAAAACCCAGCGCGACCAGTGCCAGCGTTCCCAACATCACCGTGACAGTTGCCAGTAACGGCTGGGCAATAAATGCGGAGACCAGCAGGCTGGCGAAAAAGCACAAACCTAATTGTAGTGTATTTTGCAACGCAGCGGCCTTCCCTGTATTGGCAGGAAATGGCATTAGTGCATTGGCGACCACAATTGGGTAGCAGGCACCGTTCACCAACGCCATTAAACAGAACGGGATCAGCAAAGTGCTCAGTGTGGCATCGGTCAGCGTAGCGACCAAATAAAGTGCTACGACGCTCAGCGCATAACCGGCCAGTAACCAAGGCAGGATGCGGTTACCGTCGATTTTACTGATCAATACGCGACAGCCAAACCCTCCCACCAGGAAAGCGATGGTCTGCGGGACATAGCTCAGGCCGATAACACCCGGTGTATAACCCATGTCACTGAGAATAAAAGGTGAACCGGTCAGCCAAGCGAAGAATCCGGCGGAGCAGGCAGCATAAATCAGCACATTTCCACTAAACACCGGGGAGGTCAGCAATTTGAAAAAGCCAATTTTGTCGGCTTTCAGGTTGTCGGAGGATTTTTTGCTTTCCTGAATACGGAAAGAGAACACCAATAGCATGACGCCAACCGTCAGCAGCAAGGCAAAAATAGCTTCCCAATCGAAGTGATTCAGTACCCACGCACCCAACAGCGGAGCGAGAGCGGGGGATAACGCCACCAGCGGCATAATAGTGGCAAATGTGCGCTTGGCGACGTCAGCCGGGTAGCGATCGACCACCAGGGCCTGCCAGCTGACAGCTGTCGCACAGACGCCGATGGCCTGCACAAAGCGCAGCCCCAGCAGCAAATAAATGTTCTGCACCCATAACATGCCCAGACAACCGAGTACGAAAAGTGTCAGACCAGCGATAAGCACTGGCCTGCGCCCGAGTTTGTCTGACAGCGGTCCCCACAGCAGCTGGCCAATGGCAAAACCACCGAGGAAGATACTCAAACTGGCGCTGATTAGGCCAGGCGTAGTCGACAGGCTGGTTTGCATGGTACTGAAAGCAGGGAGGTACATATCGGTGGCTAAAAAGCCGAGCATACTCAACCCGGCGAGGTAGAGCATAAATCCAAAGGAGGGTTTCATGATTTTCTCTTTTTACTGGCGATGTTAGTTATATGAAAAATGAATCTACAGCGGCATAACGTGCAGAAAGTGTCAGGTGCGAAGTGTAAGGGGTTGGCTAACCGCTTGTGAAACGCTAATATTTGCGCTCTTGTATCAAAATAATTGAAAGCAAAAAAAAGGCCGGCAATTATGTGGTCAGAATATTCGTTGGAAGTAGTCGATGCCGTTGCCCGCACGGGGAGTTTCAGCGCAGCAGCACAGGAATTGCACCGCGTGCCTTCAGCGATCAGTTATACCGTTCGCCAACTGGAGCAATGGCTGGCGGTTCCGTTGTTCGAAAGACGTCATCGCGATGTTGAACTGACACCAGCGGGCAAAGTTTTCGTGGAAGAGGCCCGTCTGCTTATCAAAAAAATGATGGCGACGCGGCGTCAGTGTCAGCAGGTGGCGAACGGCTGGCGTGGGCAGTTGAATGTGGCGGTGGACCGTATTGTAAAACCGGATCGGGCGCGTCGGTTGATCACCGACTTCTACCGCGCCTTTCCCGATACCGAGCTTATCATCCATTCAGAAGTGTTTAACGGTGTCTGGGACGCGTTGGTGGATGGCCGGGCTGACGTTGCCATTGGTGCCACCCGCGCGGTGCCGACCGGTGGACGTTTCAGTTTTCGGGACATGGGGTTTATGGACTGGCACTGTGTCGTCAGCCCGGATCATCCCCTGGCAGCGCTGACCGCTCCCTTGGTTGATGAACAGCTGCGGGCTTACCCGGCGCTGTGCCTGGAAGATACATCGCGAAACCTGCCTAAACGGGACACCTGGACGCTGAATAATCAGCGGCGTCTGGTGGTTCCCGACTGGACCTGTGCGATCGACTGCCTGTGCGAAGGCCTGTGCGTGGGCATGATGCCGGTACATCTGGTTGAAACGTGGATAGCGCAACAAAAGCTGCATATATTGACACTGGCGGCGGCTTTTCCCGAAAGTGCCTGCTGCCTGACCTGGGATCAAAGCAATCAGTCTCCGGCGCTGGCATGGCTTCTGGATTATCTGGGGGATACGCCAACGCTGAACCATGAGTGGTTACGCAATTAAAAACGCCTGCTCGCAGGCAGGCGTTACAGGTCACAACAACGGCAAGTATCTGAATTAACGACGATAGTCGCGGTAAGGACCATCGGCCACCGAACGGCGCTCAATCAGTTTCGGGTGGACTTCAATAGTCTGCGACACTTCACGCTTACTGATGATGCGATCCAGCAGCATAGTAAAGGCCATCTCGCCCAGGCGCTCTTTGGGTTGGTGGATAGTGGTCAGTGCCGGAGAGAAATAGCGGGCGTTGCGCACATTATCATAACCGATCACGGAAATATCTTGAGGCACCCGCAGGCCCATCTCATCGGCAGCACAAATAGCACCCATGGCCATCACGTCACCGCCGCAGAATACTGCCGTCGGACGCTGCTTCTGCATCAGAATTTTGTGCATCGCCTGATAGCCGGACTCAGGCTCAAAATCGCCCTGAACTACCCACTCTTCGCGTAGTGGAATATTGGCCTCGGTCAGTGCTTTCACAAAGCCCTGGAAACGGCCACCCCCGGTATTACGCGCCAACTGACCAGGGATAACGCCGATATCGCGATGACCCCGTTCAATGAGGTAGCGCCCGGCCATATAACCGCCTTCAAAGGCATTATCGATGATGCTGTCGGTAAAGTTTTTGCGCGCTTCGCCCCAGTCCATTACGACCATCGGAATTGAACGATACTCCTCGAGCATGTCGAGCAGAGCATCGGGATACTCTGCGCACATCACCAACAAGCCATCCACCCGCTTTTGCGCCAGCATTGCCAGATAAGCCTGTTGCTTATCGAGGTTGTTGTGTGAGTTACACAAGATCAGTGTGTAGCCTTTGGCATAACAACTGTTCTCAACGGCTTCGATCACTTCGGCAAAGTAGGGCGCTTCGCTGGAGGTCGCCAGTAAACCGATGGATTTTGTGTTGTTGACCTTAAGGCTACGTGCCACCGCGCTGGGTGAATAGTGCAGCTCTTTAATCGCGGTCTGCACGGCGGCTTTAGTTTCTTCGGCGACGAAACGTGTTTTATTGATGACGTGCGACACGGTTGTGGTGGAAACGCCAGCCCGTTTTGCGACATCTTTTATCGTTGCCATGAAAAGAATGACTCCTGTCCGACGTGCGTCAGCACGTTAGCATTATGTTAATCGTTTGCCTGCGTGGATTTGACTGCTGAAAAATGGATGAGCAGTGAAATCTTTGGTGGGTTTTTCAGAGAAGGACAACCGTCTGAAAGAACATCGGAATAAATCGACCCGCACGCAGCGTGGTAACCGCGAATTTTCTCTTATATCCGGGGAAAGGGGAAGTAAAAAGTCTTTGTAACTTGGCGAATGATCGCGAGATTTTAAAACAAAACTGTGAGAAAATGCGTTGGCACACAAACTGTATGGCTTATAAATAGGCCACATTTGATCCAGAAGGGGTTTTAATGGACAGCAATTTGAAAATGTCGCTTATCACGACGGTCTGCGCACTGGCTGTGATCCTGGCGTTCAGTTTTACCGCCATCATGAACTGAATGTGCTTTTCACCTTCGTGAATCGGGGGGGATAAGAGGCCAAAAAAAGGGCGATACCTATAACAGGAATCGCCCTTTTCAATTTTACGGATGCCCAACTTTCGCAGAAAATAGTGCTTATAAGCGGCAGACTGTTTCATAAACGTTTCGTTAAATGCTATTCATCGCTGATTAGCGGTACCGCTGACTTAACGAATCGTTTTAGGCGTCATAACCCGACGCGCGCCAACATAGTGATCTTGCCAGTAATCTTCGCCCAGTGAGGTGATTTTGATCTCTTCACCTGTGCGAGGAGACTGAATAAATTTACCGTTGCCAACATATACCCCGACATGATCTGCTGCACCACGCTTGTTGATTCTGAAGAAGACTAAATCACCGCTCTCCAGTTCACCGCGTTTTACCGGTGCCGCGTCACGAAGGTGGTACATCTCGTTGGCAGTACGTGGCATTTTTATGCGAATCAAATCTTTGTATGCGTAATAGACTAACCCGCTGCAATCAAATCCGGTGTTAGGTGAGGTTCCACCCCAGCGATAAGGCTTGCCGACTTGGTGCATCAGCTTGGTCATCGCCGTTTGCTGCGCATGTTGATAACGTTTTTTATGCGCGGCGCTTAACGTGATCGGTTTACTGTCTTTCGCGAGTAAATCTTTGGTTTTTCGATGGCGACCGTACGCTTTTTTACTCTGTTTACTGGTCTCATTTTTCGCTATCGTTCGGCTTTCTTTCTTCGCTGTCACATGACTCTTGGTCGTTTTAGCGCTTTTCTTTTCAGAGGGCCCATGACGAACGAGTTTGGTGGTGGCGATTTTTTTCGTTTCTTTAACTTTTGCTTTCTGTTCTTTTACCGGCTCTGATTTAGACTTTTTGCTGGTTCGGGCAACGGCTTTGCGCTTTCGTCGGTCATCAGGTTTTGCCTGACTGACGTGGCTTTTCCGCTGTTCGGCAGCAACGTTAGTGTGTGGCGAAGCATGCGCCAGATTCAGAAAAAGCTGGGTAAAGAACAGCACAGTAAGCGTAAACAATAAACGCATGGCGTCGTTACCAATATTGGCCCAAAGTTAAACATCAGAGATGTCAGAGTATTGCCCAAAAGAACCAGACAAAACAGCACGAATTGCTTCGATTCTAGATCATATTGTGAGAAAAAGTTAATAGCTTTTTAAACGAAGAAAAAGTATGCACATCTCGGTCTAAAAATAGACACATTTCATAGGGTTAAAAACCCGTGATGACCAGAAGGTGTCTTTACACGGCAGTTAAACTCGTCGGTCAAAAATGTTATTCTGAATGAATGTTTATTATTGAGAGCCGCCAGACACTTTGGCAAAAAGTATTTGTCCGATCAGAAGACGATATGTGGGTTTTTGAAAGACCTCACAAAAAATGGCGTTTTTATCCGATGGCCGCCATCGTTACAATAGATGATAAGCGATAAAGGGGGCATATTTGTACACAGCCCTCTGCGCATAATGAGTGATGACCGTGACAGCCACTATTTGGCTTGAGGAAGCAAGAAATGACCACAACGACAATTGAAAAAATTCAGAAGCAGGTTTCCGAAAACCCAATCCTTCTGTATATGAAAGGTTCTCCAAAACTGCCAAGCTGCGGTTTTTCCGCTCAGGCTGTTCAGGCACTCTCTGCCTGTGGCGAGCGTTTTGCCTACGTTGATATCTTGCAGAACCCGGATATCCGCGCAGAAATGCCTAAGTACGCCAACTGGCCAACCTTCCCGCAATTATGGGTTGATGGCGAGCTGGTCGGCGGTTGTGACATCGTGATTGAGATGTACCAGCGTGGTGAGTTGCAGACGCTGATTAAAGAAACCGCTGAGAAATACAAATCTTCCGAAGAGCCGCAGCCAGAGTAATCCCTGCGTTGTAGGCTTTTACCTAAGCCGCTGCACTCCGTTGATAAATGAAAAGAGCGACTCAAACGAGCCGCTCTTTTTTTATAGTGATTTTTGTATTTAGCGCTGAAAGATGGCGGGCAGTTACTCTTCGCTCTCTGTCTGCTGATGGGCTTCATCGTCAGCGTTTAACGGCAGTGGCCAGCCGCCAAGACGTTTCCAGCGGTTCACCAGTTCACAGAATAATTCCGCGGTTTGCTCGGTATCATAAAGTGCAGAGTGCGCCTGGCTGCTGTCGAATGCCATGCCCGCGCTGATACAAGCTTTTGCCAGTACCGTCTGTCCGAGCACCAGTCCGCTCAGTGCCGCCGTATCAAAGGTAGCAAAAGGGTGGAACGGGTTGCGTTTCAATCCGGCGCGTTCTGCGGCCGCCATCAAAAAGCTGTGATCGAAGTTAGCATTGTGAGCAACGATGATCGCCCGGTTGCAGTTCTGTTCTTTCATGCCTTTGCGGATGGCTTTGAAAATAGCGTGCAGGGCGTCGTACTCACTCACTGCGCCACGCAGCGGGTTAGTCGGGTCGATACCGGTAAACGCCAAGGCTTCCGGCACCAGAATCGAGCCTTCGAAAGGCTCCACGTGGAAATGCAACGTTTCGTCGGTTTCCAGCCAGCCATCTTCATCCATTTTCAGAGTGATGGCGGCAATTTCCAGCAGCGCGTCAGTCTTAGCATTAAATCCTGCAGTTTCTACATCGATAACCACAGGGTAAAAACCACGAAAACGGCCTCTCAGGGCGTTAATGTCACTATTCTCGGCCATCAGTTTCTTATCTCATCGAATTCAGCGCGCATTATGGCAAACTTTTAGTGCCGTTGCAGAGGAAAGGGCAATAAAAAAGGGCGCCCTTGCGCCCTTAATGTCAGAAATCACTGACGGGAAAATTAATTTCCCAAACCCTGACCCGCATGTTTGGATTCAATCAGTTCGATTTTATAACCGTCAGGATCTTCCACAAACGCGATGATAGTCGACCCCCCTTTAACCGGGCCAGCTTCGCGGGTGACGTTGCCACCGGCTGTACGGATGTCGTCACAGGTTTGCGCGACATTATCAACACCGAGTGCGATATGGCCGTAAGCATTGCCCAAATCGTAACTGTTCACGTCCCAGTTATAGGTCAGTTCGATCACAGCACCTTCGCTTTCATCGGTATAACCCACGAACGCCAGCGAGTATTTGTATTCCGTATTTTCGCTGGTGCGCAGCAGACGCATACCGAGAACATCAGTGTAGAAATTGATTGAGCGTTGCAGGTCGCCGACGCGGAGCATGGTATGAAGTAAGCGCATAATGTCCTCTGATTGCAGGGGTAAGTAATGAATAACAGACTAACTGATTGTCACGGGACTGGCAAAAAAACGCGGCAGCCGGAGAGCACGGCTGCCGCATTATCAGGGTTGGAGAGCTACCCTGTTACCCGATAAGGGCAATCTTACAGCGTTGGATAATCGGTGTAGCCTTGTGCGCCGCCGCCATAGAAGAAGTCAGCTTTTGGCTCGTTCAGGGAAGCATGATTTTTCAGACGTTCTACCAGGTCCGGGTTGGCGATATAGCTGCGGCCAAAGGCAACGGCATCGATGTACCCTTTTGCGAGCAGCTCTTCGGCTTTCTCGGCGGTATAGGCACCTGCACCGACAATCACCCCCTGATAGTGGGCACGAATTGCTGCGCGGAATGCGTCTGTATAAGGCTTGCCGCCGGCCCAGTCTGGCTCGGAGATATGCAGGTAAGCCAGTTTGCGTTTGTTCAGTTCATCGAGCAGATACAACGCGGCTTGCTCCTGATCTTCGCCGTTGTCCAGACCGTTGAACGGGCCCAGCGGAGAGATACGGATACCCACGCGCTCTGCGCCGATTTCAGCGATGGACGCATCAACCACTTCCAGCGTCAAACGGGTACGGTTTTCGATGCTGCCGCCGTAGGCGTCGGTGCGTACGTTAGATGCCGGAGACATAAACTGGTGCAGCAGATAGCCGTGCGCTGCGTGGATTTCGATATAGTCGAAATTCGCTTCACGGGAGTTCGCCGCAGCCTGGCGGAAATCATTGATAATGCCCGGAATTTCACTCAGTTCCAGAGCGCGCGGGGTAGGGCAGTCAACGCGTACGGCGTTTCCTTGCTCATCACGCAGGCTGGTACGGGTATTCGGATTGATGGCCGACGAAGAGACGGGCGTCTGATTGCCCGGCTGCACGCTGTTGTGTGAAATACGGCCGGTATGCCACAGCTGTACCGCGATGTGACCTTCTTTCTGATGGACACCTGCAACGATTTTTTTCCATGCAGCCGTTTGCTCAGGCGTATGTAACCCCGGTGCGCCGGCATAGCCTTTGGCCTGAAAAGAGACCTGGGTCGCTTCGGTGATGATCAGACCTGAACTGTGGCGTTGTGCATAGTATTCGCCCATCAGAGGGGTAGGAATATCACCCGGTTCGATGCTACGCAGACGGGTAAGGGGTGCCATAAATACGCGATTCGGTAAGGTTTTATTACCGACAACAATCGGGGTGAAAAGCTTGGTCATCTTCTAAAACTCCTGGTTAATAGACTGGTCGGTCTGGTTGTGATGAAAATTTTTAACCAAACGAACGCGGTCCTGATAGGGTTTGGATTAGCAAATTTTGGATTACCACGTAGAGCGTGATTAACTCATACGCTACGCTCTGAATGCTCTTCAGCGCGCCTTGTCTGGCGGTTGCAGCAACATTTCAACACTTTCCAGTGCAGCAGCCAGCGGCGTCACTGAACGTTTGATTTTCGCCAGCAGGGAAGCCCCCAACCACAGCGAATATAGGGTCGCTGCTGCGACGGCCGGTGAGACCGGCACAGTCAGCGAGCCTTCAGCGATACCTTTCTCGATGGCATCCTGCAGGCGCATGATCACCCGCGTAGAACCCTGCTCAAGCACATGTCGCATCGGTTCAGAAAGGTCACTGACCTCAGCAGACAGTTTGACCGACAGGCAAGCGTTATGGCATTCACTACCACAGAAATTAGCAATATTCTGAGCGTAATAGCTCAGGATATGGTGCCGTTGGTCGCCCTGAGTCTGACCAAAAATCTGTTGTAAATGTGCATCATAGTGGTCGAAGTAACGCTGAATCATCGCTTCCCCGAAGGCTTCTTTCGAGCGGAAATGGTGATAGAACGACCCCTTCGGCACTTCTGCCGTTTTCAGGAGTTCTGTCAGGCCCATGCCGGTAAAACCTAAGCGCAGGCTCAGTTCTGCCCCGGTGGCAAGCAGATGTTCGCGTGTATCGCAATGTGGGTGACCTTGTTTGTTCATAGGACTGAGAATAATAGACCGATCAGTCTAGGTCAAGAGCGCAATGTGAAAATCGCATTTTATGGCACGGTGTTTGTTGTGATGAAGAGAACGAAATGTTGCACAATATGAAAACAGACTTGCACGACGGCGCCAAAGCGTCTTCAATAAGTATTCGTTAATTGATGCGGAGTGGTCGTGGCTCAACAGCTCGAGTTTTTTGACATTCCCAGCCCGTGTCGCGGTATCTGTCAGGCAGATAGTCGCGGCTTTTGCCGTGGTTGCCTGCGTAGCCGCGAAGAGCGCTTTGGTTGGATAACAATGACTGACCCTGAAAAGCGCCAGGTTCTGCGTTTGTGCCATCAGCGTTTGCTGCGACTGCAACGCGCAGCCAAAAAACCTGATGATCCTCTGCCTGAACAACCCTCTCTTTTTTAACCCACAAACGCTCCTGCAACGCGCGGAGATCAATACAGAAAGTGCCTGACTTCTGTATGCTATCTGCGGTTTACCCCCTCCTATAATGACGAAATCGAGGTATTAACATGGATCCCCGTACCCCACTGTCCGCGCAAGGCCCCGAATTTTCACGCATGATTTGCGGCTATTGGCGCCTGATGGAATGGAACATGACACCGCAGCAGTTGCTGGGTTTTATCGAGCAACACGTTGAACTGGGCATCACCACTGCCGACCACGCGGATATTTACGGCGGCTATGCCTGTGAAGCGGCATTTGGTGAGGCCATGCGCCTGAAGCCTGCCCTGCGTGAAAAGATGCAGCTAGTGAGTAAATGCGGGATTGCGACGACCGCCAATCCTGACAACAAAATTGGCCATTACATTACTGATAGCCAGTACATCATTGCGCGGGCTGAAAAATCGCTGAGTAATTTGCATACCGACCGCCTGGATCTGCTGTTAATTCATCGCCCGGACCCGCTGATGGATGCCGACGATGTGGCTGAGGCGTTCACCTCGTTGCACAAAAGCGGCAAAGTGAAGCATTTTGGCGTCTCCAATTTCACACCAGCACAGTTCAGCCTGTTACAGTCGCGCCTGCCGTTTACTCTGGTGACGAATCAGCTGGAAATCTCCCCAGTGCACCAACCCGCCATCCTCGATGGGTCACTGGATCTCTGCCAGCAGTTGCGAATCAAGCCGATGGCCTGGTCATGCCTCGGCGGCGGTAGTCTGTTTAGCGATGCCAAATTCCAGCCACTGCGTGACGAGTTGCAAAAAGTGGCAGAAGAAATAGGTGCAGAAAGTATTGAGCAGGTGGTGTACGCGTGGGTAATGCGACTGCCGTCGCAGCCACTGCCGATCATAGGTTCCGGCAAGATTGAACGCGTGAAATCAGCGTGGAAATCACTGTCGCTGGAGTTGACTCGTCAGCAGTGGTTCCGTATTCGTAAGGCGGCCCTGGGTTACGACGTGCCATAAATTCTGCGTCCTTGACCTCGCCCAGAGGCACCTACTTTTGGTGCAGCAGCGTTGGCAGTTTCACTGCACGCCAATGACGTTGGGCTGATAGTCCCTCACTCTTTTTCAATCAGGCAGGCTCCGCCGGGCTGCCTGTGGCGATTTCTTCAATAGAAATTGCCTGCTTCAACTGCGACAACGAACAGTACAAACGCCAGATCACACCGGCCAGATCACGGCCAGACTCATCATGATGATGCGCCAGCGAATTACTAATCCGCATTAACTCAATCAGACTTGAGTCCAGCACCGCGTGGCTGACACCGCGCTCCGTCATAATGCCTTTCAGGCAGTGAATACAGACATCGCGTACGGCACTGAGCGGATCTGAACGGGTCTCCCACTCGCGTAATTGCCAGACAATATGGCTGCAATTGAGCAACACCACCCCCCAGCGTAGCAGCCAGGTGCGGGAGACCTGGTCCTTACTTTGATTGAGCTGATTAATTCTGTGATAGATGAGTGACTCGAATTGAAGATGGCTGAGTTGCGGTTTGCGGCTAAGTTGGTCGATAAAATCACGGCGCAGTGCGCGGATAATCCGCCTGCTTTTTCGTTTGTCGGAACTTGGTCGTAACACCTGAAAGGCTACCCCCGCCAGCATCACGCCAACAACCCGGCCGATCCCGTCATTGATAAATGCGCCGTAGTCATAGCTCGGTGGGTTGGTGATAGCCAGAAAAGAGCCGCTAAACACAATGAGTTGCCCCCACAAACCGGCGAAGCGTTTGTACTGGAGTTTCATCATCTGCATGGTGACCAGAATGGGCAGCAAAAAAACGCAAAACACCCAGAAATCATTCAACTGAATCATCAGGCCGAACTTGAGAATAAAGCAGCCAACAAACAGCAATAGCAGGGATTTAACCAACAAGGTAATGCTGTTGATAGGCGACGCCGTTGAGGAGTAGAGCACACAACTGACCGCAGTCAGCGCCACGGCGGATGTCCCCGAACTCCACTGGGTACTCATCCAGAACCAACAGGCGACGACGATACATAAAAAGGTACGAATGCCGTTATAGGCCGCTTCGTAGGTATCTGTGTGTTCAGTAAGGCGATTGACGCGCGGAGGCTGCAGAAACTCAACCTGCGCCGCGTTAGTATTTTCGACGCGTTGCAGCCAGCGCTCGTTGCGCAGATACAACCAGCAAAAATCCCGTAATCGTTTCCAGAATGCCTGAAATCGGAAGTCCGAGGTGTCATGCGGTTTGATCTGACTGAGAATTTTAGCAATTTCATATTTATTGCTTTCTGGGTTTTTAAGTTCATCCAGTAATAAATCCAGTACCTCGTAAAGGTGTTCGGGCGGGTGCGGCCAGTTCAGCAGCATGCGTCGTAGACTGGAAATGTAGCTGGTCATGCGCAATTGTTGATGGAGTAAATAGTTCAGCAGGTTATTTTGCCTGCGCAGGCGGTAGTGGCTCCACACGGCCTGAATGCGCAGCAGATTCATGGTGAGGATCTGGCCGATCACCCCTTCGTGTGAAGTGCGGATCTGCTCGGTGATATCCGGCCGCCATAAGAGTCTGGCGTGGTCCAGTAACTGCACATGCATTTTGCGCAGCGAGGTGAGCAGCGCATCGCCGTCGGAGGTGCTGGGCAAGACCATCATCATAAAGCCCCCGCACAGAATCCCGGTGATCACCTCACAAACGCGTGCCTGGGCGATATCAAAAATCTTGCCGGTATCGGTGACGTTTACGGTCGAAAAGGCGATGATCGCAGCGGTATAACCTGCTAATGCGAAGGCATAGGAAACGTTGTTCTGATAGTGGTTGGAAACGTAAGTGCAAAGCCCCAGCCACGCGGCGATGGAAAAGGTGAACAGCCACGGATCATTCAGGCAATGACCCGCAATCAGCACCGAGGCCAGCGCACCAATCAAACTGCCGATCACCCGGCCGATACTTTTACTTATCACACCGCCCACAGTCGGAAAACTCACCACCGCAGCTGACGTCAGCGCCCAGTAGGGGTCATCGAGCTGCAAGACAAAGGCAATGTAGAGCGACAGACACATGGCAATCGAGTTGCGTAATGCGTAACGCCACTGCCCGCCGGTGGCTTTTCCCCACGGGGTGTTTTTCCATTCAAGCCAGGAGTGATTCACGGCGTCGGCCTTCAGTAATGCACAGCAATCGTGGCGGTAGTGCCTGCGACCAGCACCACACCAGCAGGAACATTGACCAGCTTAATTCTGACCGGTACGCGCTGGGCAAGCCTGACCCAGGGGACGTTGGGTTTGACATTCATTAATAAATCGTCGGAAGCATCCACGCTTTGGTCATATATTGCACGACCGATACTTTCGACCTGGCCCTGCAACGGAATATTACCGTTGTACAACGTAATATCGGCCTGACTGCCCTCTTTAATATGGCGTAATTTGGTCTCTTCAAAATAACCCAATACATAAAACGAATGTGTATCCACCAGTCCGACAATCGGCGTACCGGCTGTGGCGTAGTTGCCCTTACGGGTTTGCAGATTAGTAATATAGCCGTCGGTGGGGGCGTTTATTTTGGTCTTGCTCAGATTCCACTGCGCCTGCTCCAGCGAAGCCTGGGCGGCCTGATATTGTGCTTTCATAGCCTTGGCCGAGATATTGGATTCATCCAGTGATTCTGCAGAGATAATATTGGCCGCCAGACCACGGCGACGCTGCGCTTCGTGATTGGCTTTATCCAGATCAGCCGCTGCTTTGGCAAGGGCGGCCTGGGCATTATCCAGGGATATCTGGTAAGGCACCGAATCAAGAACGAACAGCAGCGTGCCGCTTTTCACGAACTGATTATCATGAACATTGATATCAGTAATTCGGCCTGATACTTCCGGGGTAATGTCGACTATTTCAGCGCGAACCTTACCGTCGCGGGTCCATGGCGACTGCATATAATAATTCCACATCCACCAGCCAGCACATAATGCGACAGCAAAAACTAACACCGTTGAGAAATATTTCAGCGTTTTAAATTTCATGTTCTTACTCATTGACCAAAAGTAGCAGGGCACCGCAAATAGAGATGACGAAAATAGATAAATCCATCAATGTCGGATGCCACACCTCACCGGAATAAATCCACTCGCGTAAAAGGTGATGTATCAGAACCCAAAAAAGCAACCCAAGCAGAACCGCTTTGAAAATCGGTGGGAAATAAAGCGAGGCACCCAGCACTAAATCCGTCAGCGGGGAGCCTGAATGTAACATTTGCGCATCCACAATATTAATCTCTGCGGGTGATTGTGTTATAAACGAGGTCAATGCAGGGAGGCACAGGCCGGTCCCGACTGACGGTGATAAGATCCAGTATATATAGAAATGCAATTACACGATTAAAATTCCGAAAACTAGGCTAAACTCTGGGGAGTTATCTTAGCATGCTAATTATAAGGAGGGGATAATTGGAATCGAACCTGGGATCAGATTTAGCACGATTAGTTCGTGCCTGGCGCGCGCTGATCGACGAACGCTTAAAACCGCTCGAATTGACGCAAACGCATTGGGTAACTTTACACAATATCAATATGTTACCGCCGGAACAGTCACAAATTCAATTGGCTAAGGCTATCGGTATTGAGCAACCTTCTTTGGTCAGAACCTTAGATCAGCTCGAAGAGAAAAAGCTCATTACCCGCCAGACCTGTGCAAGCGATCGCCGTGCGAAACGCATCAAACTTACCGAGGAGGCGGCCCCGATTATTCATGCGATGGAGTCAGTGATTGATTCAACGCGTAAAGAGATCCTGACCGGTATGTCTCACTCAGATATTGAGCAATTATCCGGCATGCTGGCAAGATTGGAAAAAAATATCGCTGGCTTGCAAAGCAAATCATAAAAATCGGTGATGCACGCTGTGGTCTGCACGGCATTTCAGCTCTTTTTTGATACTTTGATTCATATACCACGCAGCACGCAGTGTTCTTAATCGTGCTAACATTTCATGATGCTTTGACGATCATTGAAATGATAAAAAGCCGGAAGCTTTCGCTCCCGGCTTTTTGCATTGGCTGGATACTGATGATCAGAATCAGGCGCTTGGGGACACCGTAACGGTGCTGCCGCTGGTCGCCATGCTGACACGCTGGCCAACGCTGAATTTAGTTGTCCCCGTTTTCTGCACAACCTGAACGGTGGTGCCATCGTCGCGACGAATTTGCAACTCGACGGCATTAGAACGGTTCAGTGTGCTCTGCACGCCCTGACCGGCTACGCCACCCAGTACGGCACCGCCGGCCGTTGCCAGGCTGCGACCGGTGCCTGCGCCCACGGTGTTACCGAGGAAGCCACCCAGTACCGCACCGCCCAGTGCACCGATAATGTTGCTTTCATCGCCGCCCTGAATCTGCACCGCACGGGTAGAAAGTATGGTGCCATAGGAGACCTGCTGGATCTGCTTGGCCTGAGAAGCGGAATAGACATCGCCTGATGCTGTGTTGTCATTCACACAACCAGCAAGAGTAACACCCGCAAGGGCGACGGCCAGAAAACGCTTGATCATAAATTGCTCCTGTTTAAATTCACGCTGCTACAGCCTGATGTCGCATAAAGCGGCAGCCGCGTAGGTCTAACGTTCCACGATTCAACATCCTGTCGAGGGTGTCGAGTAACTTAAAACTCTGACGCACTATGCCATTTGTAAAGCTCATTTTCTCATGACGCAGAGAGTACATGAAGTCTCTTCAACTAATAGTAAACGGTGGTTTATGTTTTAGACAGCTTTGTGTGACATCACCCGCACAGAATTTCTACCGTTAAGGGTAGCTAATTTTTAAACATTGATGGGGTGAAAGCAGCATTGAAGTAACAAAAAACAAACGTACCAATCACATAGCTCAATAAAAACAGCGTTACTCGTAGCACTACCAGATGAATTCTGCTTTATTTGACCCTATAGCACTATTGCCCGTTTTTTGTGGAGAGTTTAAGGATGTCATCTATGAAGTCAGGACGCTATATCGGTGTGATGTCAGGAACAAGCCTCGACGGGGTTGACGTCGTGCTGGCTGCCATTGACGAACGCATGGTTGCCCAGCAGGCCAGCTATTCACATCCGATACCCATCGAGTTAAAAAATGCCATTCTGGGGATGTGTCAGGGGCAACAGGTCACGCTGGCGCAGGTGGGTGAACTTGATACCCGTCTGGGAATTTTATTTGGCGAGGCGGTGGTGGCGTTACTGGACAACGCTGGGATCAGCTCGGACGAAGTGACCGCCATTGGTTGTCACGGGCAGACCGTCTGGCATCAGCCGAAAGGCGACGCGACCTTCTCCATGCAACTGGGCGATAACAACCGAATTGCAGCGATCACGGGTATCACCACTGTGGGGGATTTTCGCCGTCGAGATATGGCTTACGGTGGGCAGGGCGCGCCGCTCGTCCCCGCATTTCATCAGGCACTGCTGGCTGATCCCTCCGAGCGCAGAATGATCCTCAACATCGGTGGGATCGCCAACTTATCTCTGTTACTGCCGGGCCAGCCCATCCGTGGTTATGACACCGGCCCTGGCAATATGCTGATGGACGCCTGGATCTGGCGTCACCGCGCATTGTCTTACGATAAAAATGCCGCGTGGGCGAGTGAGGGGAGGGTTAATCTGACGCTGCTTCAGCAGATGCTTTCTGACCCCTATTTTGCCGAGCCAGCACCGAAAAGTACGGGGCGAGAATACTTCAATATTGCGTGGCTGGAAAAACAACTGACCCGGGTGCACACACTGGCACCGGAAGATGTTCAGGCTACGCTGGCCGAACTGACCGCAGTGAGCATCGCCGAACAGGTACAACTGGCGGGTGGCAGTGACCGCCTGATGGTCTGCGGCGGCGGTGCCCGCAATCCGCTGGTCATGGCGCGGCTCTCGGCGATGTTACCGGGTACGGAAGTTTCCACTACCGACACCTTTGGTATCAGTGGGGATGACATGGAAGCATTGGCGTTTGCCTGGCTGGCATTTCGCACCTTGTCAGGGAAATCCGGCAACCTGCCGTCCGTCACCGGTGCCAGCCGTGAAACGGTGCTAGGCGCGATTTATCCCAGCAGCCGATGATACTCTCGGCTTAATCCCAATGTGTTATGCCGCCGGGCGTGGTACTAAAAGGATCAAGCCGAAATCATAAGGAGTAACGGGATGAAAAAAGCGATCTTCGCTTTGACAGGTTTAACGCTGGCGGGATGCAGCCAGTTCCACCATCAGCCACCTGCACCCACTGAGCCGTTGCATTACCAGTGCGGCACCACGCCACTGACGGTCACACTGGATAAGCCCGCGCAGCAGGTTGATTTCCTGCTCGATGGCAAACAGCTGAAGCTGAAACAGGTGGAAGCCGCGTCAGGGACCAAATACAGCGATGGCCACTATACCTTTTGGTCGAAAGGCCCGGCTGCGTTCGTGCAGCGTGGTGACGCCGTCATCCTTAACGACTGTGTGCAGAAATAATCCTCCCGACCCTCCCCCCTCTATTAACGCCCGAATCGGCGTGTCAGGAAGATTGAGATCCTGACGCGTCAGGCGCAGAATACCGACACCTCACACTCTCGCGTACTGAACTCATATGGCTGATAATAATGAATTTGATGTAGCAGACTCTCGGCGTGAATATACCCGTGGTGGTTTGCGTCGTGCTGATTTACCCGCTGAACCTCTGCCGCTATTCGAGCATTGGCTGAAACAGGCCTGTGAAGCCAAACTCGCCGACCCGACCGCCATGGTGGTCGCCACGGTCGATGAGCACGGACAGCCATTTCAGCGCATCGTGTTGCTCAAGCATTACGACCCAAAGGGGCTGGTTTTTTATACCAATCTTGGCAGCCGCAAAGCACAACAGTTGGCGAATAACAACCGCGTCAGCCTGTTGTTTCCTTGGCATATGCTGGACCGTCAGGTCATTGTGCACGGTAAAGCCGAGCGTCTCTCTACCTTCGAAGTGATGAAGTATTTCGCCAGCCGTCCCAAAGACAGCCAGATCGGCGCATGGGTGTCACAGCAATCAACCCGCATTTCTGCGCGCGGCGTACTGGAGAGCAAATTCCTCGAACTGAAACAGAAATTCAGCCAGGGCGAAGTGCCATTGCCGAGTTTCTGGGGTGGCTTTCGCGTCAGCATCGAGTCGATGGAGTTCTGGCAGGGCGGTGAACATCGTCTGCACGATCGCTTCATTTATCAGCATGACGGATCAGAACGCGAAACTGGCTGGAAAATAGACCGCCTGGCGCCCTGAAGCACGAAAAATCACGCGATTTCCTAGCGCTCGGACGATGAGCGCTTTATTCTATGTCGTTCCCCGTAATGGTGAGAGAAAAGGCACATGCGCGGCATGATGCCAGACATGAATCTGCACAGATTCAGTAAATAATAAATGGAGTCTTTAATGGCGAGCAGCAACCTGATTAAACAACTGCAAGAGCGGGGCCTCATTGCCCAGGTGACGGATGAACAAGCGTTAGCAGAGCGACTGGCGCAAGGGCCAATTGCACTCTATTGCGGTTTCGATCCTACCGCAGACAGCTTGCATTTGGGTCATCTGGTGCCTTTGCTTTGCCTAAAGCGCTTCCAACTGGACGGTCATAAACCCGTTGCGTTGGTAGGCGGTGCCACCGGTTTGATTGGCGACCCGAGTTTTAAAGCCACTGAGCGTAAGCTGAACACCAATGAAACCGTGAACGAGTGGGTGGAAAAAATCCGTCATCAGGTTTCTCCGTTCCTCGATTTCAACTGTGGTGAAAACAGCGCGATCACGGCCAACAACTACGACTGGTTCGGCGGCATGAACGTGCTGACCTTCCTGCGTGATATCGGCAAGCATTTCTCCGTTAACCAGATGATTAACAAAGAAGCGGTGAAACAGCGCCTGAACCGTGATGACAGTGGCATCTCCTTCACCGAATTCTCTTACAACTTGTTGCAGGGTTACGACTTCTCTTCCCTGTATGACCTGCATAACGTTGAGCTGCAAATCGGCGGTTCCGACCAGTGGGGCAACATCACGTCAGGTATCGATTTGACCCGTCGCCTGCACCAGAAACAAGTGTTTGGCCTGACCGTTCCGCTTATCACCAAATCTGACGGCACAAAATTCGGTAAAACCGAAGGTGGCGCGATCTGGTTGGATCCGAAGAAAACCAGTCCGTATAAATTTTACCAGTTCTGGATCAACACGGCAGATGCCGATGTTTACCGCTTCCTGAAGTTCTTCACCTTCATGAGCATTGAAGAGATCAATGCGCTGGAAGAAGAAGACAAAATCAGTGGTAAAGCGCCACGCGCGCAGTACGTGCTGGCTGAAGACGTCACGGGTATGGTTCACGGTGCAGAAGGTCTGGCTGCGGCAAAACGCATCACGCAGAGCCTGTTCTCCGGTTCACTGAGTGAAATGACGGAGGTTGATTTCGGTCAGCTGGCGCAAGATGGTCTGGATCTGTTCGAAGTACCGCGTGATACGGATCTGCAACAGGCCCTGGTGATTGCTGGTATGGCACCGTCAAAAGGTCAGGCGCGCACCATGATTTCCTCTAACGCCGTGTCTGTTAACGGTGAAAAACAGACTGACACTGAGTACAGCTTCACTGACAGTGACCGCCTGTTTGGGCGTTACACTTTGCTGCGCCGCGGTAAAAAGAACTACACCCTGCTGCTCTGGGCATAACCTTTACGGTCGGCATCATGAGGGGCTTAACGGCCCCTCGTTTTTGTCTTGTGATTTCAGCCATTCCGCCATCTCCCCGATGACGTGCTATCGGAAACTCCTCATGAAAAACATTCTTTCTATCCAGTCACACACCGTTTTTGGTCACGCCGGTAACAGTGCGGCAGAATTTCCTATGCGTCGTATGGGCGCAAACGTATGGCCGCTCAATACGGTGCAGTTTTCCAACCATACGCAATACGGTCACTGGACGGGCTGTGTGATGCCAGCGACGCATCTGACAGAAATTGCACAAGGCATTGCTGATATTGACCGTCTGAAAGAGTGCGACGCAGTACTGAGTGGGTATATCGGTTCACCGGAGCAGGGGCAGAGCATTCTGGATATCGTGCGCAAAGTGAAAACTGCCAATCCTGATGCCTGGTATTTTTGCGATCCGGTAATGGGGCACCCGGAGAAGGGTTGCATTGTTGCGCCGGGCGTGGCGGAGTTCCACTGCACTCAGGCTTTAATCAACTGCGATATTATTGCGCCCAACCTGCTGGAGCTAGAATTGCTCAGTGGACATGCGGTCGCTAATGTTGAAGATGCCGTTGCTACAGCGCGCGAGCTGATCAGTAAGGGGCCGAAAATTGTGCTGGTGAAACACTTAAGCCGCGCCGGTTATCACAGCGATCGCTTTGAAATGTTATTGGTCACCGCGGAGGAAGCCTGGCACATCGACCGTCCGCTGGTGGATTTCGGTGTGCGCCAGCCGGTCGGCGTGGGCGATTTAACCAGCGGCTTGTTGCTGGTCAATTTGCTCAAAGGCGAAGCGCTGGATAAAGCCCTGGAACACGTCACCGCAGCAGTCTACGAAGTGATGCTAACGACGCATGCGATGGGCGAGTACGAGCTGCAAATCGTGGCGGCACAGGACCAAATGGTAAAACCGGCGCATCACTTCCCTGCAGTGAAAATATAGCGATATTCATCTGCCAATAAGAACGCCCCGGGCTGCATTAGCCGGGGCGTTTTTTATCGTGGCAAGAGCAATAAAAACTATTTCAGGCCTTCAGCTACCAACGCGGCATCGACGGCCGGGCGCGCGGCTACGCGATCAAGATAGCTATTCAGGTCAGTCAGTGCGCTCAGATCAAATTTCAGCGCTTTCGCCCAGCCCATCACGGTGAACAGATAAGCATCGGCCACGCTAAAGCGCGCCCCCAGCAGGTACTGATGCCCTTTCAGAGATTCGTTTACATAGATAAATTTCTTCGCCATCGCTTCACGGGTCAGCGTTTTAAACTCTTCCGGCGTTTTCGGATTGAACAGCGGGCTGAAGCCTTTGTGCAATTCGGTGGCGATGTAGTTCAGCCATTCCAGCGCGTGATAACGCGCCAGCGTACCTACTTCCGGCAATAAATGGCGGTCTGGTTTCTGGTCAGCCAGGTATTGCACGATAGCCACGCCTTCGGTCAGGATGCTGCCGTCGCTCAGTTCCAGCGTCGGGATTTGACCTTTAGGGTTAACGGCAAAAAAATCGTCGCCGTTTTCTGTTTTCTTGGTCGCCAGATCGACTTTGACGATGCTGAAATCCAGACCGGCTTCACGCAGAATAATATGCGGGGAAAGGGAACAGGCACCGGCTTTATAATAAAGTTTCATACAGACTCCGTAAGTTTGAACAGTTGTCACGCAAACCTTTGCAGCCGCCACGTCTAAACCACGAGGCCGCACAGGGATAGAGGTCTGTCACTATCCTAGGGCCACCGGTGAAAAATGTCAGTGACTAAATCGCGTTGTTGATGCGAATGCTCAGATAATAACAGGCCATGGATTTTCGCCCGACAGCCTGCGATCTTTACTTGGAAATTAGCGGGTATGAAGATTTAAATGATCACGAATCGCGCGTTCAACGTTTTCAGGCGCGGGCAGCATGGGGGCACGCAGCTCATTATGCAGCAGCCCATCCAGTGAGAGCGCGTATTTGATGGCTGCCGGGTTCGGTGCGCTGAACATCAGGCGCATCATCGGCAGCAGGGTGAAGAAGGTCTGGCGGGCGCCCGCCAGGTCGGAGGCATTGACCTGCTTGATCAACTGCACAAACTGTTCGGGAAACAGATGCGCCGACGCCGCAATAGCACCGGTGCCGCCGTGGCACAGCGTGGAGAATATCTGGCTATCTTCACCACAAAGGACATCCAGCTGGCCGTCGGCGATGAGTGACAGCGTAAGCTCAATACTGCCACCGCAATCTTTAATCGCAGCGATCTTCGGGTGAACAGCCAACTGACGCAGGGTTTCCAGCTCCAGGTGAATACCGGTGCGGTATGGCACGTTGTACAGAATAATCGGCACGGTGGAGTGGTCGGCCAGCTCGGTAAACCAGGCGGCCAGCGCGGCCTGCGAAGGGCGGATATAGTAAGGCGCAGGCAGCAGGATCCCGGCCACATGACGCTGTAAAATCGCGTCCTGCATGGCGCGTACCGTTGGCAGATGTGTGCCGGAAAGCCCCATCACCACCTGGTGTCCTGGAACGATCGCCAAAACGGCATCGAGGACCTGCAATTGCTCATCCTTCGTCAGCATTGGCGCTTCGCCCGTTGTGCCACACACCACGACTCCGTCAATGCCTTGTTTCAGCAAGCGGGTACAAAGTGCCTGTAAGGCAGGGAAATCAATTTCACCCTGATGAAAAGGTGTGACGAGCGGTACCCAGATACCTGAAAACGATGACATGATTAAAACTTCCTTCGACGGCAGAGTGAATGCCAGCGATCATGTCAGTAAAGCGGGGGATGATGCCAATTGAAAGAATTCATAGCGGGATTTGAGTTATTTATCGGGCTTATATCAGCCCGCAGTATTCATCTTTAACTCATCGCTGAGCAGGGTGCGTAGCACTTCCACTGGCACCGGCCGTGAGAATAAATACCCCTGTAAATGTGAGCAACCTGCTGAAATTAAGAAAGTTTTTTGCAGCTGATTTTCAACACCCTCCGCGATGACATTGAGCTTCATTTTATTTCCGAGCTGCGACACGGCGGAAACGATGGCGGCGGTATCATTCACTTCTGTGACGTATTGCACAAAAGAACGGTCGATTTTGACGCTGTCAACGGAAATATCTTTCAGCAAACTGAGGCTGGAATAGCCGGTGCCGAAATCATCCAGTGAAATTTTCACCCCGGCTTTTCGCAAACGGACCAGGTGAGTGAGGCTGGTGGAATTGGCATTCATGACCGATGTTTCGGTCAACTCCAGCTCAAGGCGCGTGGCGGGGAAGCCTTCTTCAATCAACAGCGTCAGGATCCGGTCGGCAAAATTGGCTTCTCCGAGCTGCACCGCCGAAACGTTAATTGCCAGATTGAGATTTTTAAAGCAGTTAATGTGGCGGCAGGCCTGGCGCAAAATAATTTCACCCAACTGAATAACCAACCCCGTCTCTTCAGCCAGTGCAATAAATTGCACCGGTGACACCGCGCCCAGCACCCCATGATTCCAGCGTGCCAACGCCTCTACGCACACCACTTTCTCATCGACGCTGCGCAGAATCGGCTGGTAAACACAGCTGAGATCACCCTCTTTTGACAGCGACTCAGCCAGCGCTTTGACCATAATGCGTTTGCTGACGCTGCTGGCGTCGAGCAATTCTGAATAAAAAGAGAACATATTTTTGCCGCGTTGTTTTGCTTCAAGCAATGCGGTATTGCCACGGCGCAAGATTTCACCACCAGTAATGTTTTCAGCGCCGAACATCACAATGCCGAAGGAAAGCGTGACCATCGGGTTGGCGCGGGTCAGGCTAAAGGGTTGCCGCATCATCACCATAATTTCCAGCGCCAAATTATTGGCCTGTTCCTGCGTCGGGCAGTTGCGCAGAATAATGGCAAATTCATCGCCGCCGATACGCGCTACCGTGCCGCTATTGCCGGTTTCATTACGCAGGCGCTGACCGAATTCGCATAAAATGGCATCCCCGGCCTGATAGCCGTAAGTATCATTGATATAGTTGAATTCGTTCAAATTGAGCAGAAAAAGGGCATAGGGCTCGGGGCGGTACATGCGTTGTGCAGCGATTTGGTTAAGGTCTTCATTGAGCGCAGTGCGGTTGGGCAAACCGGTCAACACATCATGGCGGGCAAGGTAGCGGATTTGCGCTTCTGAGCTGCGCAGCAGAGAAATATCCATAATCGACGTTAGAACAAAATGGCGATGTTCCAGTGTCAGACGTGTTTTGCGTACCAGTACGTTGCGGATTTTACCATTGGCGTCGATGAGTATTTCCTCATTGACGTTTTTCTCTCCGGTGGTCAACACTTCTATATCGCGTTCGCGCTGGCGGGCGGCTTGAATATCTTCAGTAAAGAAAGAGATATTTTTGCCAATAAGATCTTCCCGTGGACGGCCAAACAAATCACAGGCTTTTTGATTAAGAAAAACCAATTTTCGCTCATCATCTTTCAGTACCGTCGCCTCAGTGAGCGCATCGAGAACCGCCTGGCATATCGCAATTTCAGTAAGCATGAGTTAACAATCCTGAGCAGAAAATGAGTCTATCAGGGCGAAGGGGTAGCCCGACGCAAATAAAGAGAGCCTGGAAAAGTTGCAGAATATTCTAATTATTACTCACATTGTGCTGAGAAGATTACAGTAGTTTTTAAATTTTGAAATTCAATCACTTATCATGCACTAAGTCAGGTAAGCGATATTTTATGCGGAGGAATATCAATCAGTTGATTCGAAAAGATTTTTGGCTGGGTTGACGGGGAGCAAAACCTTTAAAATTATCAGGGCGCTTTATCATTAGGATTGTATTTTTCATTCCACTCCCGGCGGTACTTACGCGATTGATTCCGTCCTTTGATCCACAAAAAAGTACAAACGATGCAAACCCCGGCGGAAAAAACGATATTGCGCATGTCCTGATCATAGAAAATAACCAAAATGCAATCGAGGGCAGCGATAAACGCAAACCATTTATACATATGTGACTGCCGCCGTGTTTCGGCATTCAGGCGTTTTAGTTGCCGCCCTTCATCCAGGACTTTTTTATTATTCATGACTGACATCCTGTTATTTTGCGCAGGGAAGCGTTAAGTAAAGCGTAGCAAAAGTGGAGTGTCACCGGAATAACGCTCATCCAATTCAATCTAATTATTGCATTAATGTGCCACAACATCTGCCGGTTCAATGCGTTGATTAACGTCCCTGATTTGTTCGCGCAACCATTCCAGGGCCGGATCGCTGTCCGCATTCACTGGCCAGACGATGGAGTTCGGAAACACTTCCAGCTGTAACGGCACGGGACACAATACCAGTCCGAAGAGTTTTCCGTAGCGGCGCGCAATGCGGCTCGGTAGCGTCACCAGCACCGGTGAGTGCTGGGCGAAGGAGAGCAGTGCCAGGAAGTTTGGCGCGGAGAACACAGCGTTGAGTGAGGCGCCTGCACGGTTAAACGCATTCTCGACACACCCCATCAGGCTGCCTGTAAACGACATCAGGGCGTGAGGTTGAGTGAGATAATCCTGCTGGCCAATCGGCGAGGTGAAGGGCATAAGCGCGGGATTAAAACAACAGGCTAACTGCTCTTCGAACAGGATTTCGCTTCGCTGCCATTGCGCCTGTTCGCCAAAACACCCGATGGCCAGATCGATGTCACCGCTATTGAGCAGAGCATGCAAATTCTGCCGCTCGGCGTGGCGTGCGACCAGGCGCACGCCCGGCGCAACGACCCGCAAATGTGCCATCAGTTCCGGCAGCAGATGCACTTCCAGCTCGCTGGAGAACCCCAGCCGGAAGGTTCGTTGCTCAGTGAGCGGCGAAAATTGTTCGCTGAAGGCCAATGCATCTTCGGCTTTTTGCAGTACTGCTCTCACCCGACTCGCCAGGCTGCGCGCACGCGACGTCGGTTTCATCGTCTGCCCGACCCGCACAAACAGCTCATCATCAAACAGCATACGCAGCGTTTTCAGTGAGTGGCTCATGGCCGGTTGTTGGATCTTCAAGCGCGCGGCGGCTCGGGTGACGTTCAGTTCCTCCATCATCGCGTCAAAAGCAATCAGCAAATTGAGGTCAAAATTTCGTAAATTGAAATGATCAATAGTTGTCATGCTTCGCATCGATTTGAGTAATGATTAAGAGGTTTATACGATGCTTTCACCCGCCAGACAAGTGAAGGTATGCAATGAAACGCGAAAATAAGGTTTTTTACGTCGGTTCTCTCAAAATCACCCGTATTGATGAAATGACGCTCAGAGGTGCCCACCCCGCCGTATTATTAGGTGAAAACTGGCAGCCAGCGGCATTGGAAAAACACCGTGAATGGCTGATCCCCGAAAATCTGGATGCTGACGATCAGACGCTGGTGCAGAGCACGCACTGCTGGCTGGTGCAGTCACCCGAATTCACTCTGCTGGTGGATACTGCGTCAGGCAATGACAAAGAGCGCCCGGACAAACCGGTATTTCACCACTTGCAGACGGATTTTCTGGCGAAACTGGCCGCAGCAGGCGTCAGCCCGCAAGAGGTCGATTACGTCTTACTGACCCATCTTCATGTTGATCATGTGGGCTGGAATACCCGGTTAGTTGACGGACAGTGGGTGCCGACATTCCCGAAGGCCACCTACCTGATGTCTGCTACTGAGGCCGAGCATTTCACCTCTCCGGCCCGTGACAATGATGCCGCGATCCCTGGTATCGATATCTTTAACGACAGCGTATTGCCAGTGATCAAGGCCGGACAGGCGCGCTTCGTCCCACGCGGTGGCGGCGAAGTGCTCGACGGCGTGCATTTCATTCCCACGCCCGGTCACAGCCTTGATCACATGTCCATCAGCATTCAGTCGCAGGGCGAGGAGGCCTTTTTCGCGGGCGATATTCTGCATCACCCGTTGCAGGTGTACTACCCGGAGCTCAACTCGATGTACTGCGAATTTGCAGGCTCTGCCCGTGCGTCGCGCCTGTGGAGTCTGCAATATGCCGCAGAACGTCAGGCTGTCTGGTTTAGCACCCATTTTGCTGCCAGCTCGGCCGGACGGGTCACCCGTGACGCTGACGCTTTCCACTGGCAGTTCCTGTGATGACATCAAACAAGGTCAATGCCATGAATAGCAAATCTGAATCTGTTTTCAATACTGACAATATCGTCACCGAATCGATCATGATTGACAGCGACACGCCGGGCATTCGCCTGCACCTGCGGCGAAAGTATTTGCGCTCGCAGGCCGCGTTTACTGCCGACAACACGCTGGTGATGATCCACGGTGCGACCTATTCCTCGGGCAGTTTGTATGACGTGCGCCTCGACGGCCTTTCGTTTATGGATGCGCTGGCGTTGCGTGGCCTTAATGTCTACGCGGTGGATGTCCGTGGTTATGGGCATTCGACCCGTCCAGCAGAAATGGACGTGCCGCCGGAGGATAATCCACCGTTGTATGGCACCGAAACCGGCGTGCGTGATTTGGCCCAGGCCGTGGAGTGGGTCCGCGATTCGCTTGATTTACCGCGTGTCCAGATATTCGGTATGTCATGGGGCGGCAGCGTGGCAGGTGCTTATACCAGCCGCAACAATGACAAGGTAAACCGGTTGGTGGTACTGGCACCTCAATGGCTGAATGACCAGGGTGCACGGCTAGATGAAGGCGGTAAACTCGGGGCCTACCGGCGGGTCGCTGTGGGTGAGAGCAAAATGCGCTGGGTGAGCGCCGCACCAGCGGACAAGCAGGAAGAACTCATTCCGGCAGGGTGGTTTGAAGCCTGGGCGGCGGCTTCGCTGGCAGAAGATCCGCAAAGCGATCGCTACCAGCCTGCGGCCATGAGGGCTGTGAACGGCACGGTTCAGGATGTGCGCGATTTCTGGAGCGTAAACCGCCCGTTTTATCGGCCACAAGAGATAACCCGGCCGGTGTTGCTGGTGCATGGTGAATGGGATGCTGATGTCCCGTTGCGTCTGATGACGGCATATTTCACCTCGTTTACTGCTTCTCCCGAACGGCGCTGGGTGGAAATAGGGGAGGCCACGCACATGATGCTGATGGAGAAGAATCGTTTGCAGGTTTTCCGTGCGGTGGCAGATTTCTATCTGCCCTGAATAACAGGGGTAAATCTGATACCGCAGTAAAATTGAACGTCGGCCAAGGTTGACGTTTTTTTATTCTATTGATTTGTCACAACAGGGTAGATTATCTTTTAGGAATATTCTTACTGCATGGTGCGGAAATGAGCGATTCCTCTTCACGGAAAATTGTTGATTCAGCCAATATCTACCAGGATTTTGAAACTCGTTTTTATGAATGGGAAGATGGCATGTCCAGCGCAGGCTTTAAGCTGGAACTTCCAGACAATAATCGCGATGGATTTGACTGGGGCGTGACGGGCTATAATTTTGGTCGCGTGATCGGGGGTGTGCTCACCGTCAGCGAACATGACATTAACCGACAGTACGGCAACTTATTTTCCATGCCCGATCATATCGTTATCTTTATCGTCATTATCGGCGGTATGGATGTGCAATGTTTCGGCCGCCGCTTCCAGATGACGCAGGGCGATATTCTGATACAGGATATGTCTCAGCCTATTCAAATTCGGGTCTATCCGGGGGATTTAAAACCCCGTCTTTGCACCTATCAGTACATTATTATGCCCAAGCACAGCCTGCATTTTAATGTCGATATTGCCTCGTTACACGGTAAGCACATTCTTGCCTCTTCGCCGGTGAATATCATTTTGCGCAATCACTTTGCCACCATGGTGCAAGTGTTTGACCAGATGACCGAGCAGGAAGTGCTGAGTACCGGCGAAGGTGCTGCTTCGGTATTTTTGCAAACGCTGCATCTGGTGGCGGGGAAAAAAGTGGAGCATCCCTTCGAGCAAAGCGCGCGTCTGGAGCGTATCTGTCTGCATATCGAAAAGCACATTGCCTCGCCGATTAGCGTCGATGCCATGTGCAAGTCGTTTGCCATTTCCCGCTCGGGACTCTATCGGTTGTTTGAACCGCTGGGCGGTATTGCGCAGTTTGTCCGCAACCGTCGGTTATTGTTGGCAAAGCGTTTACTGCGTTCGTCGTCTATGTCGGATCACAGTCTGGCCGCCATCGCACGCCAGTGCGGGTTGGAACTCAGCGCATTACGGCGCTATTTCAACGAAGTCTATGGTGCAACGCCGAAAGAAATGCGGGAAAGATTTCGTCAGGCAGAGAAGCTGGAGGGGCAGATTGATGCCACTCATGTTAACTGGGTAAGCTCATTATGAAAGTGAAAATGTAATCTGAATGTTGATTCTTTACGCGAAATTTGATCTGTCAGTATTCTGATTTTTGTTCCTGAGCACGCTATTTCCAGAGGCTTTATCTCTAAAAGCAGTAGACTTGCCAAAACGCCCCCGATTTCAATTGAGAACGCACTATGGTAGTTCCGCAACTGTCTATTGATGAATCGGCACGTCTGAGATTACTGGCAACCCTGGGCATTATTGACATGCCCAGAGTTGAGGAGATCGATCGCATCACCCGCCTGGCTGCCCGTTATTTTCAAGTCAAGGGGGTGCTGGTTTCGCTGATTGATGCGGACAAACAGTGGTTTCTTTCATTTGTCGGTATCGACTTTAACCAGGCTCCGCGCGACACCTCTTTTTGTGGCCATACGATTTTACAGCCAGAACCTACGATTGTGATGGATGCCCGGCTGGATCTGCGATTTCACGACAACCCGCTGGTCACCGGGGCACCCCACATCGTGTTCTATGCAGGCTGCCCGCTACTTTCACAAGATGGCGTCGCGCTGGGCACCTTTTGTCTGGTGGACGATAAAACCCGGCACTGGAGCGATGAAGACCGGCAAACACTGTGCGATCTGACCGCGCTGGTCCAAAGTTTTATCTTCAGCCTGGAAAATTTGCAGTATAAAGCCCAGTTGGAATATGAAGCCAATCATGATGCATTGACCGGATTACCCAATCGCCGTGCTTTCCAGCAGTCACTCGATTATCTGGTCGGTCAGCAAGAAAGTGCTGACCGGGATATGGCGCTACTGTTTCTGGATATCGATAATTTCAAAGCCTACAACGACACTTATGGCCATGAATTTGGTGATCTGGTGCTCAAATTTTTTGGTCATGTGCTGCGGGATAATGTCCGTACGCAGGATATTGTTGCGCGCCTGGCCGGGGATGAGTTCACTATCCTGCTGCATCAGCTTGAGCACAGTGAAAGTGACGTCAGCCGGATTTGCAATGGCTTGCTGGCAGCGTTGGGAAGTATCGAGAAAGTGGCGGGTATACCGGTCGCGCTGTCGGCCAGTATTGGTGTTTGCTTCGGACGTGCCAGGCAGCACTTGATTCCCGATACGCTAATGGCTCGTGCCGATGCCGCTATGTACCGCGCCAAACAAGCCGGGAAAGGGCGCTATGTCCTTGGTTAGCCGAGTATTTCCGCAATAAAACAGCAAGCCAGAGCAAAAAAAACGCCCCCTTGCGGAGGCGTTCGTCAACCATCGTGAAATCTGTTCTGTATTTATTTAGCCGCGGCCAGTTCGTGCGCTTTGTCGTCATCAGCACGATCGAGCGTCATACGATGCAGTTTAGAGGCAGTCAGCAGCATCAGCAGCGCGATAACACCTGTCGCAATACCAATCTGCATGAACACATGGCTGTAAATCGCCAGAGAAGCGTGGCTGTCCTGGATATCAGCAGGGACGGCGGTCAGGTTGGCAACATAACCGGCAATGATTGCCGCCGCAGCCGTGGTCAGGAACCATGCGCCCATGATGAAGCCCATCAGACGCTGTGGAACCAACTGTGCCACCATCGCCAGACCCAGACCAGAGATCATCAGTTCACCGATACTTTGCAGTGCATAGCTCAGCACCAGCCAGTTTACGGAAACAATACCCTGCTCATTGGCTAAGCTTGCGCCCCATGGCAACACCAGGAACGCACCTGAACAGAGCACCATACCAATCGCGAATTTATGCGGCATCGGTAACCCGTTACCCACTTTAGTGTAAATCGCTGCCAGAATCGGGCTGGCTACCATGATCCAGAACGGGTTAAGCGCCTGGAACTGCTCTGGCTGGAATCTGATGCCCAGCAGATCGTGGTTCACGTTATGGATAGCAAAGAAGTTCAGTGATGTCGGCATCTGGCTGTACAGCACGAAGAACACTACCGCTTCCAGCATCAGCAGGAAGGCGACAATCATCTTACGGCGGGCAATACCCTGCATCGCAAAGGTTTCTTTCGCAAAAACAATAATGATACCAATAGACACCACGGCCAGTACCAGACGAGCAATAGTCTGGTTGTGCAGTAACCAGCTTGAAATGCACACCAGCGCAACAACTCCCACCAGTACCATCAGCAATTTCTTGAATTGCAGCGGTTTGAAGTCTGGTTTCGAGCCCTGACGTTTCACCCATTTGCGGCAGAACATGAAGTTCAGCAAGGTGATCAGCATGCCGACCACGCTAAGAGAGAACGCGACGCTCCAGCCATAGGTGGCAGCCAACCAAGGGGTTGCCAGCATAGAGAAGAAGGAACCAATGTTCACTGACATGTAATACATGGTGAATGCGCCATCAAGACGCGGGTCATCTTTTTCGTAGCAGGTTGAAAGCAATGAGGATGGATTTGCTTTAAACAGACCACTACCGACAGCGATGGTCGCCATACCGAGGTAGACCCAGAAAATGTCGTGGCCGGAATAGGCAACGAATGAGTAGCCCAGAGCCAGAACAATGGCACCCAGTACGATCACGCGTTTTGAGCCGAGGACTTTATCGCCCAACCAGCCGCCGATGGCAACGAAACCATAAACCAGTGCGCTGAACGACGAGAACAGGGTAATGGAATCCGCTTCACTCAGGCCAAGCATCTTGACCAGGTAAACCGCCATGATCCCCTGCAGGCCGTAGTAACCAAAACGTTCCCATAACTCGATGGAGAAGATCAGGTAGAACGCTTTAGGTTGTTTGAAAGCATTCAGGCTGACGCTTTCATCCTTTGATGTGTTTTTGTTTGCTGTTGACACTAGTACCTCTGTTTATCACTCCCTGTCCTGAACGACAGGAGACGCAAAAGTGGCGCGAATTAAGCACCCTTTGCATTGTTATAAGATGGGATGACGGCGGGTAATGTTCCCTATCTTCGTAAACGAGGCAAGGAGTTTGACATATTCCGTTACATATATCCGTTCCAGCCTGATGAAACTATGTTCGAAATGTTATGCAGAATTAAAAATTATGTTTTCGCTATTCAGCAAATGAATCTATCGTATGAATAATAAACTGGTGGCGTTGTCGTGGATTATCAGGTTTTTTAGTTTGAGAGTAGTGAATATGTTTGATATTGAATGAATAAACGGAGCATAAACGTTGCGTGATTATTCTGTTGCAGAATTTCCCGCATGACAGAATGTGTTCGAAAAGGCCTAACAGGCAGAGTGGTGATCCTAATGTGATCAACTTCACTTTTTAACACTAAATTTCAGTTAGAAAATAAGATTAGTACGACTTCTGATGATTAACCGTCTTCAGCCGTCAGGTAAGTCAGCTATCAGCAGGGCAAACCGTACTGATAGCGAGCAGGGGGGATAGGATGATGATTAACGCGCCGTGGTGTCGCCTAACGTTTGAATCAGGCGGTTTGACCAAGCAAAAAGCGCACTGGTTAGCAGAATGTCCAGCGATTGGGCTGCGCTGTAACCGGCATCAGAGAGGGCATGAAGTTCATCGGCGTTGAAACGTTCCGGTGTTTGCGTCAGCGCTGTCGTCACCTGCAATAAAACGTATTCTGGAGTGACCTTGTCCTCGTTATAAGCGTCAGTGGAGCGGTGGGCCGTGCGACGTTCCACGGCATTGCTCTCGCTGAACAGCCACTCAATTTTCCCCTCATCACCACCCGCTTCCAGATAGAAGCGTCCGTGGATAGCCGCGCAATACACGCATCCGTTAAGTCGCGAAGTGGCTACCGCTGCCAGCTCACGCCAGGTGGCTTTCTTTTGCGCTCTGGCGTGCATCACGTGGTTAAAGACGGCGGAGAACTCGCTAAGACAGGGAGCATCCTGTACCAGTAAGCGGTAGAACGATGATGAACGGGCCTCCGGCGCGATGAGGTCCAGCACATCGAGCTGCTGTTTGCTGGCGCAAGTGAGATCCACCTCAGGTAAACGTGCCTGCCACTGGCGCGATGTGAGGGAAAAACCGTGCTGAACGCAGGACTCAGGGGCCGGGAAACCGGGTAATACCGCCGCGATGCGCCCACGTAACGCACCCAGTACCGCCAGAACACGCGCCTGATAGCTGACAAAACCAATCAGTTGAGTAAACGTCACAATATCCTGCGTACTTAGACCAATGTCAGCCAACTGTTTTAACATCTGTGGGGTAATAAGGGTGGGGTGCGTGGCCAGCAGGCGGGAAAACTGAGTGATGTGGGTCTGTCGAATGTTGCTTTCACGGGAGGCGTCAGGGCTGGAAAGCGGGGCGAGACGGGCAGCGTAATGGCTACAAAGCGGTTGTACACCGGTAACCTGCGCTACCGTCAGGGCGCTGCTCAGACGGTCATAAATCGATAACGTTGCCGTACGGGATAATGCCACCTTTTCAGGGAAAAGGGCGTCATAACAGGCACGAGATGCATGCAGAAGGCCACTATGTTCCCCAAACAGCTGGCGTAATGTCGGGTCCAGTTGAGTATCAAGCCCAAGCAAAAAACGATCATCAACCTGTGCCGCGTGCGGGGCGGGCGGCAGGTGACCCTGCTGGCTGGATTGTGTTTCGTGATACCAGCCGTTATGAACGGCGCGGCGCTGTTGTTCCATGATTGGGTCCTTTGCATCAGGCAAAATTTCAGACCCTATCCTTGCCGATACGCGCTGCCAGATAAAATAATGTTAAGCGATAAATAATAGCTAAATAGAATAGAAAACCTAAAAATCGCGGCAGAAAACGATAGCACTGGCCCGGAACTGCATCGCTGGCAATCAAACGGCAGCCAGAAAGCACTACCGCCATGAAGATGTTGGTGGAAAATGACCGAGGGCCTGCGTTTGAGGGGAGTTATTTACCGTCGCGACGCCAGGCGTCAGCAGTGAGGGCTTCACCGAAATGACTCGATATCAAACGCTTGGTTAAATCATGCAGCGGGGCTGCCAGCACTTCTGCCGTGCTGCCACGTTCCACCACTTCCCCTGCATGCATGACGATCACCTGATCGCTAATATGCTTCATCATGCCAAGATGCTGAGTCACATAGATGTATGAAATACCCTGTTTTTCCTGCAACTCCAACATCATGTTGATGATTTGCGATCGCATAGACATATCCAGCGAGGCCAGTGCTTCATCGGCGATGATCACTTTCGGTTGCAGGATCAAGGCCCGGGCCAGCGCGACGCGTTGTTTCTGCCCGGAAGCCAGCATATGTGGGTAGTAATAGGCGTGATCAGGCAGCATACCGACCAACCGCAACGTCTGGTTAATGCGCTGTTCGCGCTGGGGTCCGTCCAGTTCACTATTGAGGCGCAGAGGCGCTTCCAGCAGTTGCCCGATACGCTGACGCGGGTTAAGCGAGGTACTGGGGTCCTGAAAAATCATACGGATTTGTTGACTGCGAAAGCGATAATCGCCGTAGGTCAGCGGATGGTCATCAATCAAGATCTCGCCGTCTGTCGGTTCAATCATTCCTGATAGCATCTTGGCGAGCGTGGATTTCCCCGACCCATTTTCGCCGATAATCGCCAGTGTCTGGCGTTCACGCAGAGTGAAGCTGACCGGTTTGACAGCATCAAGATCCATTTTGCGAAACAGGCCGGTGCGATAGCGGAAAGTTTTGCTGAGATTGCGCACTTCGAGCAGGGTTTCAGCCATTATTGCTCCTCCATGTTCAGTGGGAAATGACAGGCGAAGGCATGGGTTTTGACCAGACGCAGACGCGGCGTTTCAATACATTTTTTCTGCGCGTAAGGGCAGCGAGGCCCGAGCCGGCAGCCGATCGGCAGATGCTCCAAAGAAGGGATGGCTCCCGGCAGGGTATTGAGCCGGCTTTTATGCGGCAAAGAGCGGCCAAAGTCCGGCATAGCGCGGATCAGCGCTTGAGTATAAGGGTGATGAGGTGTAGCCAGGAGGTCTTCGCATGTCGCGCTTTCTACGGTTTGACCGCAATACAACACATTAACGCGATTGGCCCACTTGCTCATCATTTGCAGATCATGGCTAATCAGCAAAATGGTGGTGTTATTATTCTGATTGAGGCGCGACAACAGGCGAAAAATTTGAGCCTGTGTAGTCGGTTCCATGGCGTTGGTTGGCTCATCCGCAATTAATAGACGCGGCTGGTTGGCCAGGGCGATGGCAATCATGACTTTCTGACATTCGCCTTCGGTCAGCTCATAAGGAAAACTGGCCATAATGTCTTTATGATCTTTAATTCCGACACGGTGCAACAATTCGATCGCCCGGCGTCTGCGCCAGTGAAAACGCTGATACCAACGGCCTTTATAGGTCCAGCCGGGGATAGCCTGCATCAGCTGTTTACCGATATTTTCTGAGGGATCCAGACAAGATTGCGGCTCCTGGAAGATCATCGAAATATTCTGGCCAATCAGCTTTCGGCGTTCGCGTGGCGTGAGATGCAACAGGTCGATGTCGTCGAACCGCATCCGGTCGGCGGTGACGCGCCAGTTGTCTTTAGTCACACCGCAAATAGCCTTGGCAATCAGACTCTTTCCTGAACCAGACTCCCCCACCAGACCGCGTATTTCGCCTGCGTTCAACGTCATGCTGACGCGATCCACGGCTTTTACCGGGCCGTCGGCCGTCATAAATTCAATGGTCAGATTGCGGATATCGAGTAACGGCATTATTCCACCCCCGCATTGATTGCCCGACGCATTCCGTCACCCAGCAGGTTAATCAGTAAGACGCTGACCAGAATGGCCGCACCAGGCAGCATCACTGACCAGGGCGCGACATAAACCAGCTCCAGCGAGTCGCCAAGCATGGCACCCCATTCCGGTGACGGCAACTGTGCACCTAAATCGAGAAAGCCCAACGCGGCGATGTCCAAGACAGCCATCGACAGGGCGCGGGTGAATTCAGTCACCAGGACGGCCACAATATTCGGTAATACCGCATAGCGCAGGATCTGCCAGGTCGAGGCTCCGTCCAGACGGACGGCGATAACATACTCTTTTTCCAATTCATCATGCACCGCGCTGTAAATGGTGCGTGCAATCCGCGGTAAAAGTGCCAGCCAGACGGCAAGCATGGCGTGTTCCAGCTTTGGCCCAAGGAAGGCGACGACAATAATCGCCAGCAGCAGCGAGGGAATGGAAAGCAGCGTATCGAGAATATGGTTGAGAATGGCAGACTTTAGGCCACGGGTTATTCCTGCCAGTACACCAATAATCACGCCGAATAATGCCGCCGCCAGTGTGATAACAATGGCTCCGCCAATGGTTGGTGCCGCACCGGTGAGAATACGGCTGAGTAAATCCCTGCCGAGATCGTCGGTACCGAGGAAAAATGCCACGTTACCATTGCGCGACCACGAAGGTGGCAGCAACTGGGAACCGAGGAACTGTTGGTCCAACGCATAGGGTGCCAGCAGGTGTCCAAAGATGCATAAAAACAGTAGCCCGAGGAGGCCATAGAAGCCAATCATCGACAACGTGTCGCGATAGAAAATGTCCCACATCTGGCGGAACGGGCTTGGCATCTGTTTTTCGCGGTATACGTTATCGTAGGGCATCTGTTTTCACTTGAATTCTTTGTTTGTTAGTTTGTTCTGATTTGATTTGTATAATCATATCATTGCCTTAGGTACATAGCTTGCTTCAAGATGATTTGTTGTGATTTAGCTTGTGTACCTTCAATTTGTGATTTTTGTGTACACTCATGTGTATATGAAAGGAGTGTACACATTGCTTACAGATACCAAACTCAGAAAGTCACTTGGAAAGCGCCGAGACAAAGTAGAGGTAATCTCTGATGCACAGGGACTGAACGTCAGGCTTTCAGTTTCCGGTGGTATAACATTTTTCTATCGCTACCGTTGGGAAGATAAACCAGTGCAGTTAAGCATAGGTGATTATCCTTCTATAACACTGTCGCAAGCAAGGGAACGTAGGCAGCAATTTCGCGCATGGCTCACAGAGGGTTACGATCCCCGCCGCCAGGTTAAGTTGGAGAAACAACAAAAAACGGAAGCTCTTACAGTGGAGGAAGCCTTTACCTATTGGGAAACGTATTACTGCAAACCTGAAGGGATAGTCAAAATAAAGGTAAATCGCCAAAATTTTGACAACCATGTCAAACCTGTTCTTGGAAACATGATAGTCAATCAGACAACAAAATTGCACTGGCTCAGTTTGTTCGATCAGATGGGAAGGCGTGTAGTGACAGGAAACGTTCTCGGTTTAATGCAGCGAGCATTCAGATTCTGCTCAAATCGCGATGTTATAGATTTTAATCCGATTGAATCGTTGAAAAGATCAGACGTTGGTTTGACTGCTGCGATGAAAGACCGAAAGCTTTCAGATGATGAGATCCGGGTCCTTTGGAATGCTTTAGATGGGATGCCCCCATCCCAGCAGCTTGTAATACGTTTTCTGTTATTGACCGGCTGTCGGAGTACAGAAATACGCACTGCTAAATGGGAGTGGTTCGATTACAAAGAGAAAACTTGGACGGTTCCAGCCAGTGAATATAAGACTGGTAGAACGGTTCGTCGGGCACTTCCCGACAGTGTTATTTTTTTGCTAGAAGAGCATCAGAAATGGTCAATGACAAACCATGTTCTGACTCCCCCTCATTTTAAAAATCGTGAAGACAAACCGCCTTCACAGCCGCGTGTAGCTGCCTACTCGGCGCAAGTGATCAGTAAAACGGGGATGAAGAATTGGTCTCTTCATGACTTGAGGAGAACGGTTGCGACACGCCTTTCAGAACTCGGCGCACCGCCCCACGTTATCGAGAAGCTACTCGGCCACCAGATGGGGGGCGTTATGGCTCGCTATAACCTTCACGACTATCTGGCAGATCAGCACCAGTGGCTGACTGTGTGGCTTGAACATCTTGAGAAGGTTGTTGGCCGGCCACTGACACCGCGTTAACTTCTTCCTCCCACTGCAGCAAGTCGGTTTTTCTCCAGCGCTTCGGACTGCCAGCAATTTTTGGCGGCGGAAAGGGGCGCTTAAAACTGGCTGGCATTCTTGCGGGTGTGCTCCAGAAGTAAAGAGTGCTGCGTGAAATTTTATAACGAGCTAAAACATCACTGGTCAGCATAATTTCATCAGTGGCTGCATTACTGGCGTTTACGTTATTCATCTCACACAGCTCCTATTGGTTTCTGGCCCATACGATTACTCCACTTTGGTTAATTTTCTGCTGCGCACAGAATCACTAATTATTCAGTTTTCTGGCCCGGCCGTAATAATTTCCAGCCCGCCACCAGGGAATTTTTGCTGCTGGTTGCATTGAGGAAGCAAACTCAACTGGCACAAACCACAGGTGCACCATTCTTTTCACGTAAGCCCTACCGACTAAAGCAGAACGCTGCGCCTTAGTCATTCCAACAAGAGATTTCTTCATCGATACATTCATCTATTTCATCAACAGAAAGTGCTCGAGCATCTATATGTGAGACCGGACATCGTATTGAGGTGGCCGACAAGCTCGATATTTCTCATGGATGCTCTCCCTGCAGTAATTTCGCGTTTCTCGTTATGGTGGAGTAAGGCCGGTCCAATACTGCGGCAATACGCTTAAGCGATAACCGGCCAAGTGATTGCTTGATGAATGCCTTATCGTCTTCTGAAAGTTGGCACTGGCCATGCCCGCCGCGATTATTTCGACGCTTAGGGCCGGTTGTCCGTTTATAAATGTCAGCAGCGCGATGTGCAGCCGGAGCACTTAATCTGATTAAAGCCACAGCCATGAGCTCTGATAACTCTGCATATCGTCCGTTGAGCACGAATTTCTTCCACTCCTCCCAGTTCTGAACAACTAAGCGCCATTCACGGGAATACATGGACATTCGATTAAGCTCGTCCGCCAGCAGCGGGAAGTCTTTCAGCATGCTGTAGCAGTTACAGAATTCGCGGGCGTTGGTCGGGTGAACGTTTGGAAAAGGGCAGGTGATGATCCCCTGACTCAGTACCCATGACATGAACATCGCCGCTGAATAATTATTGGTTTTCATATGTATCGAATAACCTCTTTGCTGATTTCAGGTTGAGCGAATCCCTTGCCAGTGATGGCAATTAAATTTCAGTGGACAGAAACAAATATCGCCCCGGTGCGCAGGGCGTCTTATTTACTGCGGGTTAATTTCTTTTTCCTGCGGCTTATAGCTCAGCAGAACGCACAGAGTATTGATAACGCTGGTCAGCAACATCGTTGTTACGGCAGCCTCATGGCGCCAGCGGTACGGCAGGTCGTCTTCGTCGTTTTCTGCCAGTTCGCGGAGATCCACACGTTTGAAGTGGAAGTTTTCGGTCAGCAGGAAACTCACGTCGCCATAACGCAGATTGATGGAATCGACGATATAACCACTCAACAGATTTTCGCGAAGCTCATCTCGGATGTTGTCGATGTCAACTGAGTATTTAATGACTTCTTTCTGCTCGAATTTGCGTGAAAGTTGGGTGAAATCGCCAATTTGAAAACCGTCGAAAGCTTGTTGATCGCCATCCAGAAATGCTTTCAATTTGGTGCTGAGGCCATGTTTGATATCGCTGATATGGATGGTTTCAGTCTTCACGGAACCAACAGCTTTGACCAGGTAGCCAACCAGAACACCGGCGTAATGCTTGCTGCCCGTCGCAACGATCAGCAGATGGTGCTCAATGTTATAGAACGCATTCAGTACGGTGGTTTTTACGAATGCCTGTTTGCAGAAGTCCTGTAAAACCATATCTTTGATATTGAGTTTTTCAGCGCGCTTTAATTTTGAACCCATTTGCAGCTCGATTGTGTCCACGCGCTCCTGAACTTCCTTTCTTACCGCAGCGCCTGGAATGATTTTCTCATCGATACGCAGGGACAGAGACAGGCCGCCTTCAAACGGCGTAACCAACTCGGCGGTGATCGGGTTCGGAATAAAGCCGACGCGCGCCATTTCCACCTCACCAATTTCAGAGAACAGGAATTCGTTCAGGTGACCGGCCAGCAGTTCGGCGGCTGGTAATTCAGCTTTGTAGACGATGGCATTTTTGATTGTCGCTAATTTCATTTTGCACTCCACACGATTTTGAATGAGTCATTTTCCTGACAAAAAATGATCCCCTGGTGCTCATATATAAGGCGTGTGGCGGCGGTAATCGAAACCGCAAGCGGGTAGGGAACCCGCCCATCACCTGATGCTGAAGCCACAACGGAAAGAGCACTGCCTTTGACCACCTTGCGCCGCTTGGCATGATTGCGGTTTTCCGACCTGATTACCTTGCCGGTAACTTGCATCAATGGCTGCTATGCCACATATCCGGTGCAATGCTCTTACCTGTTGTGTGCCTGTCTTTTAACCACATCAGGCTCGGTGGATCCTGTTATTCCCCAACAACAAGGATTAGGTTAATCTGGATATCCCCAACAACTGAATGGAAAAGAAATTGAATATTGAAAACAGACCAAAAGAGATACCAAGAAATAGAGACGGCCATGAGCAAGCACATGCCCCAAGAAATGTGCGTCCGCCGGCGCCGCAGGACAAACCACAACCGAAGCAGTAAATTTTGAGGTAATACATGACCCGCCACGAACTGGTATTTGATTTAACGTATTCTTATCATCTGGAAAAAATGTATAGCGTTTTAACTGGGCGAATTGATCGTGCAATTACTTTTATCATCATCGCGGTGGGCTTTAGTGTTTTCACAAATCTGTACAGCCATGCATGGTTTGGTGCGCTTATAGCTGGGCTTTCAGTGGGCCAGGTTGTTTATCAATTTGGGCGATATTCCGGCATATCTGAAGACCAATCCCGCAAGTATTTATTGTTAAAAAGCGAAGCTGATGAAATAGATGACGCTGAGCTAAACCAGCGATTTAAGTCCCTGCAAAGCCAGGATTCTTCTGCATGGGGGGTATTTAGCGCACCGGCTTACAAACGGGCTTGCATAGTATTGGGATTAGAAGATCAAACCCCAAAGTTAACCGTTCGTGAGAAGATTTTTGCCTGGTTGGCCGGAGACCTGCCAAAAGAGTAATAAATGGTTAAGTCAGTTAATCCGGAAACACCTCCCGTTATCTGGGAGAAAGTTAAACTATTCGACCACGCTCCAGTCTTTCAGCGCCCGGCGCCAAAAGAGTCAGCCTCACCGCCGGTGAAAGAAAAAAAGTAAACTAATTCCGCTTTCACCTTGGTGATTAAGGGATATCCAAATTGTTAAAGAGCAAAGCGGCCACTGGTCGCTTTTCTTTCGATTACAGAACAACGGGAAGAACACTGGTCCAACTGTGCTTTCAGTGGTTAAACCGGTTGGGTGGCCCTCACCCCAGTGTTCTTGCCGTTGTGTGCCTGGTTACTTCTCCACCTCAGGCGGCGGTGGTATCTTGGTGTTTTCACACAACCAAGAAGGTCTTTCGAATGTCTAAACTCGATAACCACGAAATTGAACTACCTGCATGCCCCGAGTGCGGCGCTAAGACGAAGAAGAAAATCGCTTGGCTCAAGACTAATAAACACTTCACCTGCCGCTGTGGGTCCCGAATCAACGTGGACAGTAGCAAGATGACTACCCAGATCAGGAAGATTGAGGACCAGTTGAAGAAGCTGTTTAAATAGAGCTTTATCAATGGTGATCATCCCTTCGGTTGGCGCGTTGAATTCGTCATGCGCCAATTCTTCCTGCTGTAAAACCTCAATCGTGGCCAGAGGTGACAGCTCAGCAATCCGATCTTCAGTGAATTTCAAACGCTCAAGAAGTTCACGTTTGGCTTCGTTCTGAACCTTCAATTCACGCACCGCAGATATTTTTCCGCGCATCCAACCGAGCAACTCTTCATTGCTCAGATCGCCTGCAATAATTTTCGGTTCTTGCTTATCCATTCTGAGACCTCATTGAGCTACAGTGTTCTTGCCGTTGTGTGCAAACGATGGAATAAATCTAAATTAACTTAGACTATAAATCAACACTAAAAACTAAATATATTTAGTTTTTAGTTGGGGACAGGGACTTTCGAGGAAATCAGAGGGAACGAATTAGCGGCGTCTAAATTTTCGGTGTTCGACCATTACTCCAATGATGGAAATTGTTTCTTGATCTGAGTATTTTGTCGGAAAGTCATCATTAAGCGGAACAAGTGCAAAAATTTCATGGCCTTGCGGATCAACTCCCCGTGCACGATATTTTTTAAAAGTGGCTTCATGCTCACCGTTTTTCGCAACAACATAATCGCCGGGAAGTGGGCCAATTTCAGGATCGACAATGATTAAATCACCTTCAGTAAAGTCGGGCTCCATTGATTTACCCTTAATTTTGAGTGCAAAGGAGCGTGGTGATAATCCGATGTCAGTAAGGATATAGTCAACATTCCCTTCAAGGTCATGTGCATCCGACTCCGATGTCCATATACCCGCTTGTACATAGCTGATGATGGGAATCTGGCGTGTGCCAAATGAGGCGGGAATTATGTTCGATTCTTCTTCTTTCCCGTAAAGAATGAAGGATTCAGACACACCAAAGAATGCTGCTAAATTGCTAAGCGATTTCCCACCAGGCTCGTTTAGGTCTCTCTCCCAATAGCCAATGGTTACATCACTGACACCAAGTGCTTTCGCAACCTGGACCTGCGTCAATTTTCTATCTTTCCGCAGATTTTTTATCCGCTGCCCTTGGGTAAGCATTTCTCATCCTCTAAATGAACCTAAGTTATTTTAGTTTTTATTGATATAAATAAAATTAAATAATATTATCTAAATTAACTTAGAAATCGGGAGGTGTTATGACGACGAATGACCTTGAAAACTACTTTGGCGAACCGAGCAAGGTTGCTGAGTTTTTTGGGATTTCCCCAGAGGCGTTCTACTTGTGGCGAAAGCGCCCAGGCCAATTGATCCCTAAAGGACGAGCCGCTGAAGCTGCATATAGAACCAACGGTAAATTGAAATATGACCCCGCACTATACGAAAAGACTATCACCTCTGGCGTACACCCATAACTACCCAAGGATAAGAGAAATGGTAGACGTGAAATCAGTAGTAAAAGCGATGTGTAAGGCATTCCCCGGCGGGCGTTCAGCGATGGCTGGTGGATTGGGAATGACCGAAACGCAATTCAACAACAACCTGTATGAAAAGAATGGCTGTCGTTTTTTTGAAGTTTCTGAGTTGGAAGCAATGGAGGACCTGAGCGGTACAACGTACATGGCTGAATATTTCGCCCAACGTCGCGGTGGCCTGTTTGTTGATATCCCGCAACTCGAAGAACTCGACCAGGTAGAGCTGTTCAGTAAGAGCATGCGCACAGCGGCGCATCGTGGCCATGTTGACATGATTATTCAGGCGTCGCTGGAAGATGGTGTGATTGATACGGCAGAGGCAGAAGAGATCATGAAGTTTCATCAACGCCATTTGGCAGCGCGTGATGCAGAGGTTCGGGCAGTAATTGCTTTGTTTGGTAAGAAGTCAAAAGCCGGAAAGGTTGACGCCCAGACTGTGCAGGTCCGGGCGTCGGGTGCATTAACTAAACGTGTGGAGTAATCAACGCATGAACAGTTTACTCATAAAGGCTGGCGTTCCGCAAATACGCTGTTTAGCCACTGGCGGTACCACAGGCTCTTTGTCGTATGAAGTGATGATAGGTGGCTGCTGGTCGGCCTGCAACTACCAGTTCGCCGCGTGGTGGGTAGGTTATTTGCTCGAGCATAGTCGGAAGGTAAGTGCATGTCTGAAGAAATCGAACCGCTGGACAGGCTTTACAAAGATTGGCGGGGCATTGTGGTCCACGTCGTGGGATATGACAGATCCGGAGACCGCGTTATCTATATGCGCGAAAGGTATGAACACGAATGCGCGTACCCCGTTAAGCGATTCAAAGATAAGTTCACGAGGCTGTTATGAGCGTTAAGTTATCCGCATACGTCTGGGATGGTTGCGCTGCTGCCGGTTTGAAAATATCGGCGGTGGCCATAATGGCACGCCTTGCTGACTTCAGTTCCGACGAAGGTTTTTGCTGGCCATCAATAACAACCATTGCCCGCCAGCTGGGTGCCGGCGAAAGTACTGTGCGCAGTACGCTGGGTAAACTTGAGGCTGACGGCTGGATCACCAGCACCCAACGCCGGAAGGGGAACCGCAATACATCGAACATGTATCAGCTGAATATTGCGAAGCTTCGTGCTGCTGCTCACCCGTCAGATTCTGACACATCAAAATCTGACGCATCAAATTCTGCAAAAAATACTGGTTTTCACCCGCCAGAATCTGGGGGGGATCCGTTAGTAAATTCAAAACAAGATCCATCAGATAATAAAACCCTTTGTCAGCCTGCTGCGCAGACCGACGGCGAGGTTGAAATTACTGATCAGGCTAAACAGGTTCTGAACTACCTGAACCAGGTCACTGGCTCACGCTATCAGGTCAGCAAATCCTCGCTAGACAACATCCGCGGCAGACTGCGCGACGGTTTCACGGTTGAAGAGCAGCAACTGACCGTTGATTACATGCATGCCAAGTGGGGCGGCGATCTGGACATGGCTGAATACCTTCGTCCGTCCACGCTGTTCCAGCCTTCGAAATTCCCTGGCTATCTGGAAGGTGCTAACGCTTGGAGTCGTGCTGGCCGTCCAGCCCGCAAAAATGGGAAGTGGGATCGCGGCGGTGATGTGTCCGTAGATACCGCGGAGCGCGACATGGCTTACCGTCGGTTCATCAGCGGTATTGCGGGAACCAAAGCGCCGAGCGAACTGGAAAAGCAGGTTTGTACAGAAGCCAGCAAGGCCAACGTTCGTGGCATGCGCAGTGACTTCGCCATCACCACGTGGAACCGGGTTTGGAAAGACTGCGCGCAGCGCCAGCAGCAGGGGACAACAGCATGAATGAATTCGCGAGTAACACCCCAGTCGAGCACAAAGACCGCTGGCAGACGCCGGTTGATGTTTTCACCGCCCTGGATCTGGAGTTTGGTTTTTATCTGGATGCCGCTGCCGACCACCAGAACGCGCTTTGTGCCCGGTACCTCACCGAAGCCGATGATGCTCTTACCGCTGAGTGGGAGAGCTACGGTGCTATCTGGTGTAACCCGCCATACAGTGCGATCACCCCATGGGTTGAGCAGGCAGCGGCGCAGTGTCGCATCCAAAATCAGCCGGTTGTGATGCTGCTTCCGGCCGACACCTCAACTGGCTGGTTCTCGCTGGCGCTGACGACCGCAGACGAAATTCGCTTTATCACTGATGGCCGCCTGTCCTTCATCAATGCCGGTACCGGAAAGCCGGGTAAGAACGGCAACAGCAAGGGCAGCATGCTGATCATCTGGCGGCCATTCATTAAACCGCGCGGCCAGTTCACCACAGTTTCGCGTGATGTCCTGATCAGCACTGGCGCCGGCTATTTGCAGGAGGTGGCAGCGTGAACGAACTTCAAAACCTCTGGCTTTCCTCCTACCGCGGTTACCTGCAAGCCGCTTCTCCACTGGGTGAACTATCCCCCAGTGACTACACGGAAGCGAAGGAATTCGCTGATAGCCTCCTTAAAAGCCTCATCGATTTAAACGATGCCCTGTTGTGTCAGAAAAAGGAGAACGCTGCGTGAGAGCATTATTGACGCCTTACCCACAGCGCGATGCAAACATCGTGATATTAAAGCCTGGTAGAGCGCTTATGGGATTGTTCAGCCACCAGCGTCTGCTCATTTCGACCGTGCCGGAAGAACTGAAAGATTTCCCGATCGGCGAGATCCCTGCCGTCAGTCAGTCTCTTGTGGATGACGAGCGGCTTCATGGATTTTTCACTAATGAACGTGTGATCGGTGCTGCTGGTGGTGCATGGGGCATGAAAAGCTGGTTGGAAACTATGCCTTGCTGCCAGTGGGAGAACACGCCGGACGGCTATCACGATAACAATTTGGGGATGCTTGATTACGACAACAGCGCCATTCGCCTTTGCTGGCACCACGAACACAAGTTGAGGCAAATGATATTGCCGGAGCTCGACCGTCTGGCTTATCAGAATATTGCAACATGGGTAGTGCACACCGCGCAGCACCGGCTGAAGTTACCGCAGGGCCACCAGCTCAGTTTCTTTGAGTTGTGCTGGTGGGCTGTTACCGCCGGGGTGATCGACGTCATGCCGGATTCAGCAGCGCGCCATGCCTTGCGCTGGAAACCAGCGGAGCCTATAAAACCGGTAGGGCGGGAGGCTGACATTCAACCCGAGGCGGTACCCGTTGAAGTCCTGGTGGAGAAAGCCGAAAAGGTTAAACCGGTGCTGGCGCTGGCCATCGACCCGGAAACGCCGGAATCTTTCATGCTTCGACCGAAACGCCGCCGCTGGGTAAATCCAAATTATACGCAGTGGGTTAAGCGCCAGCCATGCTGCGGCTGCGGGAACCAGGCAGACGACCCGCACCACATCACCGGCTACGGACTGGGCGGTATGGCAACAAAATCGCATGACATGTTCGTGATCCCGCTGTGCAGGCGGTGCCACGACGCATTACACGCGAATACGTCAGCTTGGGAAGAAGAGAATGGCAGCCAGGCAGTACTGGCGTTGAAGACAATAGATAGCGCGCTGGCGATGGGTGTTATCACTACCGGCAAAGCTAAATAAGTGTGGAGAGAATAATGCGTGATATTCAGGAAGTACTATCCCGGTGGGGTGTTTGGGCTCGAGATAATAGTGGTATTGATTTTTCTTCCATAGCCGCAGGCTTCAAAGGTTTGTTACCACCTTCAGGTGCAACGGCGCTGTCATGCAGCGATGATGTTGGTTTAATTGTTGATGGGTGCGTTGCTCGATTAAAGCAGCGTAGACCCGACGAGAGCAATTTGTTGATTCAGCACTATGTTTATAATCAATCGAAGCGGTCGATTGCAAAGCGATTAAGGAAAGATGAAAAAAATGTCAGGATATCAATACAATTAGCCGAGGGATTTGTAGAAGGATGTTTATCAAGTCTTAATGCTGGGGTGTGAATTATATAAATATACTAGGGTCTCCCCTAGTATATTTCCTATATTGCAATTAACCCCAGTTCTTATAATGTTCTTGGAGGTAATTACACCAAGTTTTTAATGTCCTAGAACGCCTCTGCTTAGTCGTTTCACTAAGCGTTACTGCGCATTCGTCAAGGAATTTTTTTGCTGTATCGGGATTGACTTGGCTAATATTTTCAACCTCGCTCCACATTATCCATGTCCAACCACAGTGGCTATTTTCGAAGCACTTGGCGGTAATTGATAATTTAGCGTCATCTGAAGCCAAGATCATCTGTTGCCCAATGGATGTAACCGTCCCAGAATCTGAAATAAAACCTAAAATATTAGCTGCATCTTCATAGTATGCAATATGTCGATCACTCAGCCCAGTTGCAACCCTATCAAGAAAACCATTTTTCCATATGTTTTCTACAAGACTAAATACTCTGGTTAAAGTGTCTGCTTGTGGGACTTGCCAACTGCTCAAATCAAGTGATGACAAGCGGTTAATTTCTTTCAAATAAAAATCAGCATCAAGCTTACTGATTTTTAAGAACTCATCTTCAGAATTCTTATTACTCAAATCAATAATAAGATTTTTATTTGAAATATGCGTAAATAGTTTTTCCAATGCTTGCAGTGGAATCTTCTTCTCTTTAATAAATGAACCAATTGCAACTCTCATTTTCATTCTATTGGTTAACTCTTTCAAGTTACCTTCTATAAGATTGAATTTGCTTGAGTTAAAATCAACTATAAATGAACCAGGCTTTCCACTTACAGGAAGCAATTTGTCATGAATTTTGAATGAAGATATGAAATCATTTAGCAATTCATTAAGAGTATCAAATATCGGAGCTATACTAGTGAAATCAATAAGAGATCTACTTGCCTTAGGTCGGTCTATGTGCAATGAATAATCTGCATGTAAAATGCCTGCTTCAATTATTTCATTGAACTCCACTTCAGCAAGATGATTTTCCACCATGCTAATATGTATACCGCGGTCTGGCATTATTATTTCAGAAGATATATCACCAACAATGGTTTCTATAGTTGCTGGCTTTCTTTTATCAAAAGGCGTCAAGATTTTAAAGTAAGTTTTATCTTCTTTTTCATTAAGTGCACTATAAATATCAAGAGCTTTTCTTTCAAGCGCGAGCAGTCTAGATTTTGTTATATCAATCGCAACCCAAGTGTAATCATCATCATCTTCATCTATCCAGTAGACAAGCAAAAATTTCCCACGGCTAGAGATGACTGAAAAAAGCTTAGGGCCATCGAAATAATCATAGATCGATCTGAAGTACAGATCTCCATGAATCGATGATTTTATAAAAACTTTCTTCATAATTATGCCACTTCTAGAAATTGGAAATACGTATGTGTTTTCACACCGTCGTACGTCCAAAGGGTGTGGTGGTACTCTTTTTGGAAGGTTTGCTTGACTAACCCAATTTCTTCATTCAAAGAGCCTTTCGCAATAAATCTCTTGCGCGTTGCATTCCTAAACCTTCCAACGGTTTCACGTGCGCCTTCAAGGGTATTTTGAATTGAGATCCCGTAAGAGCAAATATACTCTAAACCTGTACGTTCATCCAGTGTATGGGGGTTTTTCTGATAGTCGCTTGCACAACATTTTGCGCTGGGTTGTTGTTTGTTAGTTATGCGGTAGTAGTCACCAGCAGGCGCATGTGCTCCATCCGGCGGAATGCCATCAGGGAAATCAGGCCATTGAGGCATAACTTTTTGTGCTGTGTTTGTCATGTAAGTACCACACAGAGTGCTTTGTCTTCTGACGAGCAATCAAATTAATTCAAATAAAGAAATAGTAACATTTCGATACTATTATCTTCCCACCTAATTTCCATGGTGCTAAGTATAAATAAAACAAAGAGTTATAAGAATAAAGCTTATTATTTTGTGCTTTCAAAGAGTTGCATTACTTTAACTAGGTATTGTTACAGGCTCAACAAAAAAATCTCACGCGGTCCGCAAAAAACCTTGTAGTGTGTTAAGAGTGGTCACGTAGTCACAAAGCTTAGACAATCTCAGAACCTCGCTCCGGCGGGGTTTTGTCGTTTCTGGAGGTTAGAAAAATGCACCAGTAAACGGATAGACCGCAGGCGTCAGCCAATGCAGCAGTAATGATGCTGCCCCGAGTCGCGTAATGGCGAGCAGGATTAGCTATCCGTGTGAGGGTTAATAAGGGAATTAGCCCCGGTAGAGCAGTGCGACAGCCAGACGCGCACCGGTTATCAGCGGCATGATGCGACAGCAACTCAAGGACATGAGCGCGGCCACTGTGAGAGTGTAGCAATTAGGTTTGCGTATTTTCTATAAGTGCAAGATTAATATAGTAATGTAAAGTTCAGACATCAGGGTTGTGAGAGTCAATTTAGAAGCGTAACATTTCTCTTCTTCGCTCTGCGCACCGCCAGATGATGCAAGCACAGCAAGATTTTATATACCGCCGCTAGCTCAGTTGGTTAGAGCCAATAACCTTTATGTTGTAGGAGCGAGGTTCGAGGCCTCGGTGGCGGGCCAATGCGGTCATCGTATAATGGCTATTACCTCAGCCTTCCAAGCTGATGATACGGGTTCGATCCCCGCTGACCGCTCCAAACAATACTTTTCAGTTGGCAAAGATGGGATAACCCGGAGTGATTGGAAAGCACATCCACATGGGCGTTGGGAATTTATTTTGATACGCACTATCGATCCCCAAGCTTTCAGCGCTCAGCCGAATGTAAACCGAAGCCCGCCTTGTGCGGGTTTTCTCGTTTTAAGGGCTGCCAGATGGCGGCTTATTTTAATTTAAAGAAAAGCCCCGGCATCTGCCAGGGCTTAAGTGTTTGTGGAATGGGCGGCGTACATGATGCTGATAACATCGTGCACGCCATTCACCCGTTAGTTGGTCACGAGCGAACCGAGGCCCATTGCTGATGTGCACACAGCAAATGGAGCCTATCAAAAAGGGCGTCTCTGATCCATGAAAAACACTGTGAATTTAAACAGTATAAATTTAATTTGTGCTGACTCACTCCAATACATCAAAACCTTGCCTGATGACTGCATTGACCTGATAGCAACGGATCCCCCGTATTTCAGGGTTAAGCCATGTAAGTGGGACAATCAGTGGCCAGACGAATCAGCGTACCTTGCCTGGCTAGATGAGATGTTTGCGGAATTTTGGCGGGTAATCAAACCCTCAGGCAGCCTGTATGTTTTTTGTGGGTCACGATTAGCGGCTGACACAGAGCTGCTTATGCGTGAGCGCTTTAGAATCCTCAATCATATCATCTGGGCCAAACCTTCCGGGCCTTGGAACCGGCAGCACAAAGAAGACTTGAGGGCATATTTCCCGGCCACTGAACGGATCCTCTTCGCTGAGCATTACAGCGGGCCGTATAACGGAAAGGCATCAAGTTATTCCGTGAAGTGCCAGGAACAGCGCAAAAACACTCTCAAACCGCTAGTGGACTACTTCAGCAATGCCCGTAAAGCGTTGGGGATCACGTCGAAAGAGATTCACCAGGCAACCGGTAAACAGATGGCCTCGCACTGGTTCAGTGAAAGCCAGTGGCAATTACCGAGTGAGATAGACTATTTAGCGCTTCAGGGGTTATTTGAGCAGGTAGCGCGGGAAAAACACACCCGGCAAGAGTTGGACCATCCTCACCACCAACTGATTGAGGAATATCATTCCCTATCTCGCCAGTATGCGGAGCTGGTTGATGAACATAAGCGATTGCGCCGGCCATTCACCGTTTCGTCAGCAGTGCCGTTTACCGACGTATGGACCTATAAGTCTGTCCCGTATTATGCCAGCAAACATCCGTGTGAAAAGCCTGCAGAGATGATGAGAGACATCATCAACGCCAGCAGCCGACCGGGCGATGTAGTTGCTGATTTTTTCATGGGATCTGGTTCCACGATAAAAGAAGCAATCAAGCTGGGCCGTTTCGCGCTGGGCGTGGAACTCGAAGAGGAACGTTATAATCAGACGTTGGAAGAAATATTCTCGAAAAACTGAGAGCTATTGAGTTCTATCTTTTTTTTGCTAATATGTGGCCAAAAAAACCTCACCTCTGCATCGAACAGAAGATGAGGCAGCCAATCTTCGGCCAACACCAGGGAAAATAAAACCATACATCTTTTGTGGGTAATATTTAAGCATTTTTTAAGTTAAATTAAGGGCTGCCTGTGGGCGGCCTTTTTTTATGCCCTCAATTCGTGGAAGGCAGCAACAGCGATAAGGTTTCTTCGTTTCAACGTCCGATGATTGCATCACCCTGGTACCAGGGACCGCAACTCATTACTTGTCCGTTTGATATTGAACAACTGTGGTAACTACCATCTCGCATAATGGCGGCTGATCCCTGATACCATCCTCTACAGCTGGTTACTTGCCCATTACTTATAGTGCATTCGTGATAAGAGCCATCAGCTTGTAGCACGGGTTCAGAGCCTGACTGAGCCCAGCCGGCACAGCTCATTACAGATCCGTTAGCCACTCTGCAATTTTCATAGGCAGCCGCGCTTGAGAAGCTGGCTAACATTAGTGCTACAAAGATAATTTTCTTCATTTGATATCCATATATTGATTATTAACGTCAATATAAATGACTTATATAAGGCTGCCAAATTGGCGGCCTTTTCTTGTTTTGGCGGCCAGTCAATCAGCTAACCATTCATTTTTTCGCAAACGGATTGCCTGAAAAAATGACTGATAGGGGGGAGTTTTATCTAAACCCGAATTATTCAACAAAGTCATCTGATGTATAAAAAAAGCCTCACTTACGAGCCAGGCAGTAAGTGAGGCTGCCAACAGTAGGCCAACATCACGAGCTAAGCTAGCTCGGAAAGTTTAAAAATTAAAATATTTTTTAAGTGAAATTAAGTTCATTCCATGCTGGTAGAAGTTGACACAGCGCAAATACACTTCTTTTTTAAAAAAAAGTCGGATGTTAAACGAACCTGCCAATGTGTGGGTTTGATGTTTCTTGAGGCTGTATGGAATTAAAAAATAGGCTGGCATCCATCTCAGCAGATACCAGCTTGATAGAAGAGAAGCTAGAGCGCTTACTTGAAGTGTTTCCCGATCATATCTCTGACGAGCTTTTCGGCATGGTCACTGGCATGCTTAACAAGATCGTCCTTGTGAATAATCCTATTGCAGTGATTGCAAGTAGTCCCTTCAATATCATCTGTACCTTTGATTTCGACGCTGCTGCGTACGACCAAGTCATGACCGCAGCCAGGGTATTTAAAGTTGACATTACTCATCAATAATTCCTCATATCTGTTGTGGTTACTTTTGGCGATTTAACGATATCAGATACAGGAATAAGCGGACAGACGCTGACTCTAATAGCTGATTCCCTGCTATCCTTTTGGATAAAAGGAGGGGCTATGACGTTGCTACGTAATGAATATGAATACAGAACTTGGATGGAGAGAGAATTTTTTGGTATTGCCGATGATTCTTTATCTGTCTTTGAACCAGATGAGCTGGAAAGAGAACTATTACATCAGATGCCTGAGCAGTTCCCCTGCATTGCGTTAATCGTGAAGGGGCCAAGTCCATATGAGCCTGAGGCAGTAAAATTTATTTCTCGCTCCCAAGTAGAGGAGTGGGCAAAAGCGATGGGCATGATCAATTAGTAGTCCATCACAATCATTATAAGGCTGCCTTCGGGTGGCCTTTTTCGTTTTGGCGGCCAGTCAATCAGCTAACCATTCACCTTTCCGCAAACTGACTTCGCCGCTAAATTTCTCACGACTACGCACCCAACCGGACGACCGGAGGGGGAGACTATGCGAATGGACAAATTAACCACCGGCATTGCTTACGGTGCAGCGGGTGGCAACGCCGGCTTCTGGCTTTATAGCCTGCTGAATTCATTTAACCCTGAACAATGGACGGCCATTGGTGTGTTGGGCGGTCTGTTCTTCGCATTTTTAACTTGCATTATAAATGTCGGTTTCAAGATATGGGATCGGAAGAACAACATGATCCGCCGCGATGAGGACTAACCATGGCAAATCTGAAGACGAAACTCAGTGCTGCAATGCTGGCTCTAATTGCAACCGGTGCTTCAGCTCCGGTGATGATGGCTCAGTTTCAGAAAGAGAAAGAGGGAACCAGCCTGATTGCTTATCAGGATCAGGGTGGCAAATGGACA
>Ga0209847_1000044_pt1 | contig 61960 bp, 58 predicted proteins | sample OrgsoiDNA_201060_FD_185808 | JGI IMG/M metagenome (GOLD analysis project Ga0209847, IMG submission 185808) | Permafrost soil microbial communities from the Arctic, to analyse light accelerated degradation of dissolved organic matter (DOM) -... | ecosystem: Environmental > Terrestrial > Soil >... | reverse complement strand
CAGCAAAAATAAGGAATATCGAGGCCAAGAGAGAGGCAAGCCTGCAAGAGGTTGTCCGCTCCATTTACATCGTATTCTTTGCCGTCTACATGAATCGTAGCCATAGTCAGCATGCTTCCACGTGGCCCACTTTACAGCAGGCGTTAATCAAAAATTCTTGCCGGGTTGGCGATTATCATCTTGGCAGCGCGTCCTTTTTAAGGCTTCGCACGCAGTGGGCTCACCGTCCACTGTCTGTTGCCACTCTGTCTACTTAATCTGCTACCAACGCTGTTTGAGCAGATTGTTTGGCTGAATGCCGCCAATTGCCCGCGCATTGCTGTAATGCTGTTTGGCGATGCCCGCTTCAAACTCTTCCCGGAAATATTTAATCGCACTCTGCAATGGCTCCACGGCACCCGGCGCGTGTGCGCAGAAGGTTTTGCCCGGACCCAATTGACGGCAAAGCTGCTCAAGGGTTTCGATATCCCCCGGCTGGCCTTCACCACGTTCCAGTGCGCGCAGGATCTTCACACTCCACGGCAGACCATCACGACATGGCGTACACCAGCCGCAGGACTCGCGAGAGAAGAACTCTTCCAGATTGCGGACCAGCGACACCATACCGATTTCATGGTCGACAGCCATTGCCAGACCAGTACCCATACGGCTACCGGCTTTACCGATGCTTTCGAAATCCATGGGCAGATCAAGGTGATCGGCCGTCAGGAAGTCGGTCCCTGCTCCGCCCGGTTGCCAGGCTTTGAATTTCAGGCCATCACGCATGCCACCGGCATAATCTTCCAGGATTTCACGTGCAGTGATACCAAAGGGTAGCTCCCAAACGCCCGGGTTTTTCACCCGACCCGAGAAGCCCATCATTTTGGTACCGGCATCATTACTTTTGCCTGCGGAAATGCTTTTGTACCACTCGACGCCGTACTCAATGATGGCTGGTACGTTGCACAAGGTTTCGACGTTGTTCACACAGGTCGGTTTACCCCACACGCCGGATGATGCCGGGAAAGGGGGCTTGGAGCGCGGGTTAGCGCGGCGACCCTCCAGGGAGTTGATCAGTGCAGTTTCTTCACCGCAGATGTAACGCCCGGCACCGGTATGCACCACCAGCTCGAAGTCAAAACCGGTGCCGAGGATATTTTTACCCAACAGGCCAGCCGCTTTGGCTTCTTCAATGGCTTTGCGCAAGTTCACAGCCGCTTCGATGTACTCACCGCGCAGGAAGATGTAACCACGGTAGGCTTTCAGCGCGAATGCTGCGATCAACATGCCTTCCACCAGCAGGTGTGGCATTTGCTCCATCAGCAAACGGTCTTTATAGGTACCCGGCTCCATCTCATCGGCGTTACACAGCAGATAGCGGATATTCATGCTTTCGTCTTTCGGCATCAGGCTCCACTTCAAACCCGTGGAGAAACCTGCGCCGCCGCGCCCTTTCAGGCCAGCGTCTTTGACTAAAGACACCACGTCATCCTGCGCCATACCTTTCAGTGCTTTCTCTGCACCGACGTAGCCATTTTTGCTACGGTATTCGTCGAGGAAAACCGGTTGTTCATCTTCACGCATACGCCAAGTCAGCGGATGCATTTCCGGCGTGCGGTCGATCTGTTTTGGTGTAAATCCCTGGAATGTCATAAGTAACGCTCCAATAATTCACTGATTTTCTCAGGCTGCAAACGACTGTGTGTGTCCTCGTCGATCATCATCGATGGACCTTTATCACAGTTGCCCAGACAGCAAGTTGGCAGCAGGGTAAACCGCCCATCTTCGGTCGTTTCGCCCGGTTTGATGTTCAATTGCTGCTCGAGAGCGGCCTGGATGCCCTGATAACCGGTGATGTGGCACACCACGCTGTCACAGTAACGGATCACATGGCGGCCAACCGGCTGGCGGAAGATCTGGCTGTAAAATGTCGCTACGCCTTCCACATCACTTGCCGGAATACTCAGGATTTCAGCAATGGCATAAATTGCGCCATCAGGAACCCAGCCTCGGTGTTTTTGCACGATTTTCAGTGCTTCGATAGACACCGCACGCGAATCTTCGTAGTGATGTTTTTCATGCTCAATGGCTTCGCGCTCAGCGTCATTGAGTTCAAACGCGGGTTGCACGTTTGGCTCTGAAACGTTGATGAACTGAAGCTCTGAATTGTTGATGGAATTTGTCATCGTTAGCGGTCCACATCTGACATTACGAAATCGATACTGCCCAGGTAGACAATTAAGTCCGAAACCAGGCTGCCACGGATAACTGATGGGATTTGCTGCAAATGCGGATAACTTGGCGTACGAATACGGGTACGGTAGCTCATGGTGCTGCCGTCACTCGTCAGGTAGTAGCTGTTGATCCCTTTGGTGGCTTCAACCATCTGGAAAGATTCTTGCGCAGGCATAACCGGTCCCCACGACACTTGCAGGAAGTGCGTGATCAGGGTTTCGATGTGTTGCAGCGTGCGCTCTTTCGGTGGCGGCGTTGTCAGCGGGTGATCGGCTTTGAACGGGCCTTCCGGCATGTTTGCATAACACTGTTCCAGGATACGCAGGCTCTGACGCAACTCTTCCACTTTCAACATCACGCGGGAGTAACAGTCACTGACGCCATCACCGACCGGCACTTCAAAATCGAAGTTTTCGTAACCTGAATACGGGCGCCATTTGCGCACGTCAAACGGGATACCCGTTGCGCGCAGGCCAGCGCCGGTGGTGCCCCATGCCAGCGCGTCATCCGCGTTGTAGGCTGCAACACCTTTGGAACGGCCAATCAGAATGGTGTTTTTCAGCGCAGCTTTGACGTAGGAGTCTAAACGGGCTGGCATCCAGTCCAGGAATTCACGCAGCAGACGTTCCCAGCCTTTCGGCAAGTCGTGAGCCACGCCACCGATACGGAACCAGGCCGGGTGCATACGGAAACCGGTGATCGCTTCAACCAGATCGTAGATTTTCTGACGGTCGGTAAAGGCGAAAAACACGGGAGTCATCGCACCGACGTCCTGAATGAACGTACTGATGTAAAGCAGGTGGCTGTTGATGCGAAACAGTTCGGACAACATCACGCGGATGGTGTTAACGCGGTCACCTACGGTGATCCCGGCCAGTTTTTCAACCGCCAGCACGTAAGGCATTTCGTTAACGCAACCGCCAAGGTATTCGATACGGTCAGTGTACGGAATGTAGCTGTGCCATGACTGACGCTCGCCCATTTTTTCCGCACCACGGTGGTGATAACCAACATCCGGTACGCAGTCGACAATCTCTTCGCCATCAAGCTGCAGGATGATACGGAAAGCACCGTGCGCAGACGGGTGGTTTGGACCGAGGTTGAGGAACATGAAGTCCTCGTTTTTGGTACCGCGCTTCATGCCCCAGTCTTCAGGCTTGAAAGTCAGCGACTCCATCTCCAGATCTTCTTTCTGCTTGGTCAGCTCGAAAGGATCGAATTCGGTCGCGCGCGCAGGATAGTCCTTACGTAGCGGGTGCCCTTCCCAGGTCTGCGGCATCATGATGCGCGTCAGGTGCGGGTGGCCATCGAAGGTGATACCAAACATTTCCCAGGTTTCACGCTCATACCAGTTGGCGTTCGGGAACACCTTGGTGATCGTTGGGAGATGCAGGTCGTTTTCCGCCAGCGCGACTTTGAGCATGATGTCGCGGTTACGCTCAACAGAAAGCAGGTGGTAGAAAACGGAAAAATCCGCGGCCGGTAAACCGTCGCGGTGGGTACGTAAACGCTCATCCATGCCATGCAGGTCAAACAGCATGACATAAGGTTTTGGCTGTTTGCGTAGAAAGGTGATCGCTTCAAGTATCTGTTCGCGCTTAAACCATACCACGGGTATTCCGGTACGGGTCGCTTGAACAGTAAAGGCCTCAGGCCCAAAACGGTTGCGCAATTCGCCGATGACCGGATCATCAAGATGATCGCGGGTCTGCCATGCTGGCTGAGCGGTGTCTTGCGTCGTCAAATCTGTCATTTTATTTTCACCACACTAAATGGTCATTTATGCCGTAAGGGGGGATCCGTCACCCTCAGGGTTGACTCTCAGACCGCAGTGTTAAATCTCGTCAGGAGACTTCAGATTCGTCACGGCGATACGCTCTGCACGTTTACGCTCTTTCTCAGATTGCATATTCGCGCGGTAAACGCCCTGATCACCAACGACCCACGACAGCGGGCGGCGCTCTTTTCCGATGGACTCTTGCAGCAGTAACAGGGCCTGCATGTAAGCTTCAGGACGCGGCGGGCAGCCTGGGATATACACGTCGACCGGCAGGAATTTATCCACACCTTGCACTACGGAATAGATGTCGTACATGCCACCTGAATTTGCACAAGCCCCCATGGAGATCACCCATTTCGGCTCAAGCATCTGATCATACAGACGCTGAATGACCGGGGCCATTTTGGTGAAGCAGGTGCCAGCAACGACCATGAAATCAGCCTGACGCGGCGAAGCACGCAGAACTTCTGCCCCAAAACGCGCAACGTCATGCACCGCAGTGAATGACGTCACCATTTCAACGTAGCAGCAGGAAAGGCCGAAGTTGTAAGGCCAAAGAGAGTTTTTGCGACCCCAATTCACCATCCCATGCATCGCCTCTTCGAGGTTCCCCATAAAGACGCTGCGTTTAACCTGCTCCTGAAGAGGATCGCCAACGATCTCTTGTTTTTGCAGGGGGTACCGGTCGTTCTCACCGTCCGGGTCTATGCGGGTGAGCGTATAGTCCATCTTAATGCCTCGCTATTACTTACTGCGGATGACTGTTGGTGTTAATCACTGGGCTCGGCTTAACAGGTCCTTTCGAACGTGTTGGTGTCCAGTCCAGTGCGCCAATACGCACCAGATAAAACAGACCGGCTAACAGGACTAAAATGAAAATGGTGGCTTCAACGAACCCGGTCCACCCGCTTTCACGGATAGAGGTTGACCATGCATAGAGATACAGGGCTTCAACGTCGAAAATAACGAAGAACATCGCAACCAGATAGAATTTGGCGGAAAGACGCATGCGGGCGGTACCCACAGATGCGATACCAGACTCAAAAGGTGTGTTTTTGTATCGCGCTCTGGCTCTCCCGCCAAGGAACGCTGCGCCCAGTAACATCAGGCAACAAAGACCCATTGCGACGATCAGAAATACCGCGAACGCCCAGTGTTGAGCGATAACTTCAGTGGCTGTTGACATACTCTTATACTTACTCATCAAAAGCGGCGCTATAGCATCTGCTCTTTGACGGCAGCTTGCGCACCACATCGATTCAAGGGAAGGATTAATAACCACACCGTTTCACGGCTTATAAACGGTTTAAGCCAGTGATTTACTGTGGGCTTTTTACCCCTTTCTATAACCTTTTGTCAACTTAGACAAAAGTATCTCCACATTAATTTACATGCGCATCATTTTATTAACATAACATGCGGCCACGATGTGCTAAATCGTGTCAGTTAAATTGTCTGACAGAACAAGGGCATGTTCTCGGGATTAATGCTTCGGGTTAAACAATAACATTGTCTGAGGAATAAACGGTTCTTCCACGTTAAAAACAAGGTTATTTTTTTGATCCAGCACACGTTTTAGGCAACTTTGGCGCTAAAAAACACAGCGATTTAACAACTTTTTTTGAAAACCAAAACTGAATACGCATTCTGGAACCAAATAAGCAACGCAAAAAAATGACAAAAAAATGACAAAAAAATCTGTTGTATCACTTTTCCTTAAGCATGCAATGCTCAACAGCAATGGCGACTTTCAAGGGAGAATAGCGGAGTTTAATAGTAATAAATAGAGCTTATAATTACCAAAGAATATCAAAGCTTCGTTTTCATTACTTTTACTACTTATTAGGAGGGATAAGCCTTTACCCCCCGTCCTCAAACTTGCCGAAGGCTGGGGGTAAAGTGGACTCAGAAAATGAGCTTATGCTTTGGGTTTTGCAGCGTTGACCTGTTGGTCATCAACCGCAGGACGCTGAGCATATGAGTTCAATGAATACGGGTCGTTGCCCTGCTCTACGGCGTTAAAAATTGCCATGGCCAATTCATTTTCACAATGCGCGTTCTTATACAAAACATATTGCGTATCAGGCAGGCGGGGTAAACCATCCTGTTCGCCCAACACCCGCAGTTCAGGACTCATCATCTCAATCGGTCGAGCAGTCACGCCCAGTCCGGCCCTTACGGCAGCGCGGATAGCAGATAGCGTCGACGCAACGTACGCAATGCGCCAAGGGATGCCTGCCTGGTTAAGGTAATCGATTGCCATAGACCGGTAAGGGCTGGGCTCATCGAGCAAAACTAATGGCACGCTGTCACCCGAAGGATAGGAAAAATCAGCCGAGCAGTACCACAATGTTGGAGAAGTCCGTAACACGATATGCGGATGATCGGTCGTGGTCATGGTGGTAATGGCCAGATCCACTTCCTCACTTTCCAACATTGAAAGCATAAACGGGCTGCGCTTTACCCTGACATCAATAGAAAGTTTAGGGTACACAGACGTCACGCGGCTGAGAAGGAACGGCAGGATCGTGTCTGCGGTGTCGTCAGAAGCCCCGATGACAATTCCGCCCTGCACATTGCTATACATAAGGGACGTGCAGGCTTCATCGTTAAAACGCAGTATTTTTCGCGCGTATCCCAACAGTTGGATACCGTGCTCAGTCAATAATTTATTACGTCCATGTCTGGCAAACAGCTCTTTCCCTACCAGTTGTTCGAGACGCTGCATTTGCTGGCTGACCGCTGATTGTGTACGACATACCGCAGCTGCCGCTGCAGCAAACGTATTTAAATCAGCGACTGCAACAAAGGTCCTCAGCAGATCTAGGTCAAGATTGAGGATTGGACGATTTGCATTTGTCATAGTTTTTCTTCACTTTTAAAATCTAATAACAAGCTACCCTGATTAATGCGGCAAAATCCCCCGCAAAATGCAGAATACCAGATATGGCAGACACTCACTCATTTGATAAGTAGAAATGAGAAATATTTCTGCAATATGATTCAAATTTATGGGGAATTTTCCCTCGTTATGTTCTTGAGCCCTAAATATTGCCACATCCCAAATAAATAAAAATGATTAGAGCAACTGATTTTAGACTTTTTGGTCATTAGTGAAATGCCATTGCCCCCTGCCGAGTGACCCCGTGCTAACAGGCCTCTCAGCCTAGTCGCTGCTGCACAACGGCTACTAAATATAAGATTTATTGATTAATAACATTAATTACCTGAAATATAATCGAGTAAATTCATTGATTCAGTTAGAAAACCCTATAATGAATGTGTCCATTAAGTTAAAGCAAACTTAAGAGTTTTCCACTTTCATTGTTATTATCATTACTTAGCACAAATTACTTATATTGATTCGTCTGGCTTACGAATTACTGGTTTGCATTTACATTGCGCTTACGAAGATCTGTTAATTTATCCAGTACTTCATAAAAAAATAGACATAAACACCTTAGGATATCTTTTATACACTAAACATTATCTGAAGAATCTGTGTCAGCTCTCTTTTTTAATTTTCCCTTAATATCCCTAAGCTTAGCTCAGCCCTTAAATTATGCAGCCGGTAAGACAACAGACACGAAGATCCGCAGGTGATCGCAGGTAAAGGCCTCTCAATTAAAATATTAATCTTTATAAAACATAAAAAGTAGAGTATTAAATCGTAAAATATAAAATTATAAACATAATATTTCAAAATCACTATAGCACGTGCTGTTTTACACCAAAGCCTGACGCCCCCCTTCAAAAGCCACGCTGGGGGGAGTAAATTGTGCCCTTCGCTTTGTTCCACGGCCGTTATGTGCCAGGGAAGAACAGGCTTTACAGAAAAAGGCTCACATTTCATGTCCCCGATTGAAAAATCCCGCAAACTGGACAACGTCTGCTATGACATTCGCGGCCCGGTGCTTAAAGAAGCAAAACGTCTGGAAGAAGAAGGCAATAAAGTACTCAAACTGAATATTGGCAATCCTGCGCCGTTTGGATTTGATGCGCCGGACGAAATTCTTGTCGACGTTATCCGTAACTTACCGACCGCCCAGGGTTATTGTGACTCGAAAGGCCTCTTTTCTGCCCGTAAAGCGATCATGCAGCACTATCAGGCGCGTGAAATGCGCGACATGACCGTTGAAGATATTTATATCGGCAACGGCGTTTCAGAATTGATCGTGCAATCCATGCAGGCGCTGCTCAATACCGGCGATGAAATGCTGGTCCCGGCACCGGATTACCCGCTATGGACTGCAGCCGTATCACTTTCCGGCGGCAATGCCGTTCACTATCTGTGTGATGAAGGAGCCGACTGGTTCCCTGATCTGGACGATATCCGCGCGAAAATCACTCCGCGAACTCGCGGTATTGTGATCATCAACCCGAACAACCCGACCGGTGCGGTGTACAGCAAAGAGTTGCTGATGGAGATCGTCAAAATCGCCCGTGAGCATGACCTGATCATCTTCTCAGACGAAATCTACGACAAAATTCTGTATGACGATGCCGAACACATTTCCATCGCCACCCTGGCACCAGATTTGTTAACCGTGACCTTCAACGGTCTGTCAAAGACCTACCGCGTGGCGGGATTCCGTCAAGGCTGGATGGTCTTAAACGGGCCGAAAAAACACGCGAAAGGCTATATCGAAGGGCTGGAGATGCTGGCCTCAATGCGGTTGTGCGCTAACGTACCTATGCAGCATGCGATTCAGACAGCACTCGGCGGCTATCAAAGCATTAGCGAATTCATTCAGCCTGGCGGGCGACTACTCGAACAGCGAGATAAAGCCTGGGAATTGATCAACCAGATACCCGGCGTGTCCTGCGTGAAACCAAAAGGTGCGTTGTATATGTTCCCGCGCATTGATGCCAAGCGTTTTAATATCCACGACGATCAGAAAATGGTTCTCGACTTGCTGTTACAGCAAAAGGTTCTGCTGGTTCAGGGGACGGCGTTTAACTGGCCTTACCCGGATCACGTGCGCATTGTGACCCTGCCACGCGTAGACGAGCTGGAAATGGCCGTAGGCAAACTTGGCCGGTTCCTCGAAACCTATCGTCAATAATACTCATGGGCGTGGCTGTGGCTGCGCCCTGCTTTATCTTTCCCTTCGCCCTTGCCGATTGCCCCTCGACTGCTCACAATAGAATCTCATTCGCTGTTGTTTTGAGAGTCTTATGAGCCAAAGCCACTTTTTTGCCTACTTATCCCGTTTGAAACTGATTAGCCGCTGGCCGCTGATGCGCAATGTGCGTACAGAGAATGTGTCTGAGCACAGCTTGCAGGTCGCGTTTGTGGCCCATGCCCTGGCCGTGATTAAAAACCGTAAATTTGATGGGCACCTCAACGCAGAACGCGTGGCGCTGCTAGCGATGTATCACGACGCCAGTGAAGTACTGACCGGCGATATGCCCACGCCGATTAAGTATTACAATCCGCAGATCGCCCATGAATACAAGAAGATAGAAAAGATTGCTCAGCAGAAAATGATTGAGATGCTGCCAGAGGAACTTCAGGCCGATTTCCGTTCGCTGATCGATGAGCATTATTACAGCGAAGAAGAAAAGCTGACGGTGAAACAGGCTGATGCGCTGTGCGCCTATCTGAAGTGCCTCGAAGAGTTGTCGGCGGGAAATACTGAGTTCACCTTGGCGAAAGCCCGTCTGGAGAAAACTCTCGCACTGCGCCAAAGCCCGGAAATGGACTATTTTATGGATGTCTTCATTCCGAGCTTCAGCCTGTCACTGGATGAAATCAGTCAGGATTCACCGCTGTGAATCTCAGAACGGGAACAGGACCGGAATCAGCAGGACGCTGGCGACCATCACCAGCAGAGTGAAAGGCACGCCAATTCGCATAAAGTCGCCAAAGTGGTAATTCCCTGGCACCATCACCAGCGTATTCACCGGTGATGAAACCGGTGTCATGAAAGCCGCTGAGGCAGCGATGGCGATGATCATCGTAAACGGATAAGGCGAGAGGCCCATTTGGTGCGCAGTGGCGATGGCAATGGGTGCCATCAACACTGCGGTGGCCGTATTCGAGATAAACAGACCAATGGTGGCACAGAGCACAAACAGGCTGAGCAACATAATACGCGGGCCGTGACCACCGCTGACATCCATCAGCCCCTCAACAATCAATGCCACCCCGCCGGTTTTTTGCAGTGCAAGCGCGAACGGCATCATGCCGACAATCAATAATAAGCTGGGCCAGTGAATCGATTTATACGCCCCTTCCATCGTGATACAACGGAATTTCCCCATCAGCAGACAGGCAACAATCGCGGCGATCGCGTTGGGCACTTCGTCGGTAAGCATCAGCGCCACCATTAACGTCAGGCAGAACAGTGCATGCGGAGCCTGGCTGACTGCGGGTGCCACATCATCGACCTCTGCGGGAAGATTCAGCACAATAAAGTCATGCATCTGTTGTTGCAGTTGGCGGATAAGCTTCCAGTCGCCAATCACCAACAGCATATCCCCGAGTTGCAACTCCTCATCAACCAGCTTACCTTCCAGCGCTTCAGCTTGACGGCGTATTCCCACGACGTTCAATCCGTAACGCGACCGAAACCCCACCTGGCGCAGACTTTTACCCAGGAGTTCTGAATCGGGGATCAGCGACACCTCGGCCATGCCGACGTCGCGGGATTGTTCGGAGAAATACTCACCGCGCAGCACCATCGGCTCAAGCTGTTCCTCTACGCAGAATTGACGGATGGAAACTTCGCTGTCCGACATATCAAGCAACAGGACGTCGCGCGCACGGAGCTCGGTGCTGCCGGTGGCGCTGACCATCACCCGACGGAACTTACGCCAGCGTTCAATACCCACCACATTCGCCCCGTAACGCGAACGTAAATGCAGGTCGTCCAGCGTCTTACCAACCAATGGCGACCCGGGTCGGATCGCCATCCGGCGCGCCCTGCCGGTAAGCCGGTAGTCGCGGATCAGATCACGAAAGGTGCGGCGCTGCCAGGTCTCTTTTTTCTCATTGCCATTTTCCGAAGAGAGCCAGCGTCGCGCCACCAGCATGTAAACTACCCCCATGGACAGCACCACTAACCCTACCGGCGTCACACCAAAGAAGCCGAAACCGTCAAAGCCTTCACGCAGTAATTCGCTGTTCACGACCATATTCGGCGGTGTAGCCACCAGCGTCATCATTCCGCTGATAAGGCCGGCAAAACTTAGCGGCATCATCAACCGCGCCGGGGCAGTTTTCATTTTGGCCGACACACTCAACACCACCGGGATGAAAATCGCCACCACGCCGGTAGAACTCATAAACGCGCCCAGACCGGCAACAGTTATCATCAGTAGCACCAACATGCGGGTTTCACTGTTTCCGGCGACCTTCATCAGCCATTCACCCACCTGATACGCCACGCCCGTTCGCACCAGACCATGGCCGACCACAAACAGTGCGGCAATCAGAATCACGTTCGGGTCACTGAATCCAGCCATGGCTTCATTGAGAGTCAGCGTTCCGCTCATTACAAAAGCGACGATCACTAACAGGGCCACCACATCCATGCGCAACTTGTTACTGGCGAACAGCACCATCGCGGCCAATAGCAGTGTCAGTACCCAAATCAGTTCACTGGTCAAAACAAGGCTCCCTTTGTGATGAAAAGGCAAAAGCAGTAAAAGCGTGTCTGAAAGAATGCCATAAAAAAACCCCGCAAGGGCGGGGTCAATATCAACAAAATTGAGGTATTCATCAGCAAAGTGCAGTTTAGCGCAGCGTCACGCTGACCCGCTGCCCGATCGCTTCTACCACCAGAACTTCCAGTGTGGTCAGGATCATGTCCACCCGGTCCATCCCCGGCGTGTCAGAGGGTGCATTGACGGCAATCACTTTACAACCTGCGGCCAGCCCGGCCATCACTCCGGCCGCCGCATCCTCCACCACGACACAATCCGCTGGTGCCAGGCCTAAACGTTCCGCCCCCAGCAGGTAGGCATCCGGCTGCGGTTTGCCATGTTTGACCTGCTCTGCAGTGATAAAGACTTCGGGTTTTGGTAAATAAGCCGCCGCATGACGCGCATGGGCCACCGGCACAGAACCCGAGGTCACAATCGCCCAGGGAATATTCTGGCGGTTCAGTTCACTGAGCAACACATGCGCACCTGGAAGCGCAGTAACACCTTCGGTATCCGTCGCTTCACTCTGCTCGAGTTTCAAAAACTCACGCTGAATGGCTTCTTCACTTTCGCTCTGCATAAAATGACGTAAAGAAGTGATCGCCTGTTTGCCGTGAATAAACGCCAGCACCTCTTGCGGATTGATGCCGCGGCTTAGCGCCCAGCTGATCCACGCACGTTCAACGGCAGGCAGTGAATCCACTAACGTTCCATCAAGGTCGAACAAGAAACCTTTACACTCCACAAGCGACTCCTTTTTTAGTCTCAGGCATTAATAATCTGTGCGATCTCAACCGCACTTAAATGATACTGACGCGGACAGGCCAGCCAGATAGCCAGCATGCGTTGGTATTTTTCCCACATTTTGGTTTGGGAATTGAAACCGTGCGTTCCTGAATCAAAATCGGTGTAGCGCCCTTCGGTGTTCACCATAAAGCGGACATAGCTGAGATAGCGGGATTCAGTGGCGGCATCAAAACCGAGGAATTCCAGACGGCGGCGATCCAGCCCCTGGGTGTCTTTCAGATTGGTCCATGAAACCTGCATCGCGTGGTGCATTTCCATGATGTTAATGACGGTGCGGCAGGTCTCTTCTGACAATTCGCCAAAATCACGATCGAGTTCACGCATCTGCAGGCCAAAACCACGTTCGATCACGGTTTGCAGGCGGCGATAACGGTCAGCGTTGTCCGGGTCCAGCATGGTCATCATTTTATATTGGTTGGATAAAATCAGGCGTTGAGCGTTTGTCATTTCCATCGTGAAACTCCTCGTGTCTGCATAATGACCAAAGCATGGCACAGGGCAAACTTGTGCGAAATCGCAAGCTGACCATTCTTTGATTTGAACCCATAAACTGAGTTGAAATGCATTTAATTAAGAAGCCTGAATGAACAACGAAGAAGTGCATTCAGCAAAACGGATGTCGCAGCCTCCGCTAAATATCGTCAAAGAAGGTTTTATCCAACTGCTTGAAAGCCCGTTTCAGCACATCGGCCAGCGACTGGTAGGTTGGTGTACCTTCTACCGGTGCCAGTGCCTGCCCGGCTTCCACCAGCTTTTGCCGCACGTCGTGGAACCAGCCCAACAGCGTCGGTGGCAGAGGGGTCAACGAGCGACGTCCCAGCCACCAAAGGCCTTGCATCGGCAGGCTACAGGCAAAAATTGAGGTGGCAACCGCAGGGCCGAGCTGGCCGCCGAGGGCAATTTGCCAGCTTAATGTGAAGACAGCCAGGGGTGGCATAAAGCGCACAGCAAAACGCGTCGCCGTGGATATGCGGTTCTCAGGAAACATCGGGGCCAGGCGCTTATCGGACGGCCATGTTTTCATATAATGCTGCCCGCGCTGGAATACCTGAAACCAACTGACAGAACCTGATGGTTTAGTGGTCATGATGCACCTCAACTTCACATATAAAATTTAAAAAAAAGTTGTAAATAACAAACGAGTTTTTAGCACGATTAAATATATTTTGTTTTTGCCGACACCTGTCGGTATCCTGTCCCAGCAAAATCGGGGCGTTTTAAAAAGTGTCTCATCCAGCCTGCTGGCGGTTTGATGGCCCTTAACCCTTTTTTACAGAGGACTGGTTGCATATTGCCTCTGCACGCGCTGTTTTGTAATTAAATATCGCCTTATTTGTTAGTGTTTTTACAAACAAACAACACTAACAAATAACATTTTGAAGAGCCGATAACAGGCGCGTTTTGTTCGAAGCCCTGATAGTTTTTGCTCTATGATGGCCTGGAAAATCTCAAGCCAGTTTTTCATTGTCATGCCGGTTTTGGTTGTCTGGCATGATGCTAATCATAATTGTCAGCGCCATTATGCGCTACGCTTGATGTCAGACTGACGATTTATTAACCATGTGTATTGTTTTCCTTCTTAAACAGCACCAACTATCAATAGGTACTTCCATGTCGAGTAAGCTAGTTCTGGTTCTTAACTGTGGCAGTTCTTCCCTTAAGTTCGCCATCATTGATGCAGTGAACGGCGAAGAGCATATTTCTGGTTTGGCCGAATGTTTCCACCTGCCTGAAGCCCGCCTTAAATGGAAAATGGACGGCAAGAAAGAAGAAGCCTCTCTGGGTGCTGGTGCAGCGCACAGCGAAGCACTGAAATACATTGTTAACAACGTCTTGTCACAAAAACCTGAACTGTCTGCTGAACTGGTTGCCATCGGCCACCGCATCGTTCACGGCGGCGAAAAACTGACTCAATCCATGCTGATCGACGACGCAGTGATTCAGGGTATCAAAGAATCCATCCCGTTTGCACCACTGCATAACCCTGCGCACCTGATCGGCATCGCTGAAGCGTTGAAATCCTTCCCGAAACTGGCCGATAAAAATGTCGCCGTCTTTGACACCGCATTCCATCAGACTATGCCGGAAGAGTCCTATCTTTACGCTCTCCCGTACAGCCTGTACCGCGATCACCACATCCGTCGTTATGGCGCACACGGCACCAGCCACTTCTACGTGACTCAAGAAGCCGCGAAAATGCTCAACAAACCCGTGGACGAAGTGAACCTGATCACTTGCCACCTGGGCAATGGCGGTTCTGTCAGCGCCATCCGTAACGGTAAATGTGTTGATACCTCTATGGGTCTGACCCCGCTGGAAGGCCTGGTTATGGGCACCCGCAGCGGTGACATCGACCCGGCTATCATCTTCCATCTGCATGACGCACTGGGGATGAGTGTTGATCAAATTAATAAGCTGCTGACCAAAGAATCTGGCCTGTTGGGCCTGACTGAAGTGACCAGCGACTGCCGTTATGTTGAAGATAACTACGCCACGAAAGAAGATGCCAAACGTGCAATGGACGTATTTTGTCACCGTCTGGCAAAATACATCGGTTCTTACGCTGCACTGATGGAAGGTCGTCTTGACGCTGTGGTCTTCACCGGAGGGATTGGCGAGAACGCAGCGATGGTTCGCGAATTGTCTCTTGATAAGTTGGCTCTGCTGGGCTTTGAAGTTGACCATGAACGCAACCTGGCTGCCCGTTTTGGCAAATCCGGCGCTATCAACAAAGAAGGCACCCGTGCCGCGCTGGTCATCCCGACCAACGAAGAGCTGGTTATTGCTCAAGATGCGGCCCGTCTGACCGCATAACATGCATCCCACTGCCAGCGTCTGCTGGCAGTTTTTTTCATAACAGGCGAGCGTAGCCAGTCCGGAAGCAGCCAGCGTAAAGTAGCCCTCGAACCCTGTTTACATACAGTCTGGCGAGCGCGCGCAGCCCCTTCCCAACCGTGTCATGCGTCGTCTGGCAAACCAGAGAGGTTTAGCCGTGTCCCGTACAATTATGTTGATCCCTACAGGCACCAGCGTGGGTCTCACCAGCGTCAGCCTTGGTGTTATCCGTGCCATGGAACAAAAAGGCGTCAGCCTGAGCATCTTCAAGCCTATCGCTCAACCGCGCACCGGCGGCGATGCACCTGACCAGACCACCACCATTATCCGCGCCAACTCGAACGTACCAGCGGCTGAACCGCTGAAAATGAGCCACGTGGAAGCCTTGCTGAGTTCCAATCAGCAAGACGTGCTGATGGAAGAGATCATTGCCCGTTATCACGAAAATACCAAAGATGCCGAAGTGGTGCTGGTTGAAGGTTTAGTGCCAACGCGCAAACACCAGTTTGCCAACGCGCTGAACTATGAAATTGCTAAAACCCTGAATGCAGAAATTGTGTTTGTTATCGCCCTCGGTAATGACTCTCCGGCGCAGCTGAAAGAGCGTATCGAACTGGCAAGCAGCAGCTTCGGCGGCAGCAAAAACAAAAACATTACCGGCGTTATCATTAACAAACTGAACGCACCGGTTGACGAACAGGGCCGCACCCGTCCTGATCTGTCTGAAATCTTCGATGATTCCACCAAAGCCAGCGTCGCGAATGTTGACCCAAGCCAGCTGTTTGCCAACAGCCCGCTGCCAATCTTAGGTTGCATTCCATGGAGCTTCGAACTGATTGCCACCCGCGCAATCGACATGGCAAAACACCTGAATGCACGCGTGATCAATGAAGGCGACATTCAGACCCGCCGCGTGAAATCCGTGACTTTCTGTGCGCGCAGCATCCCGCACATGCTGGAACATTTCCGCCCAGGCTCACTGCTGGTGACCTCCGCTGACCGTCCTGATGTGCTGGTTTCTGCCTGCCTGGCCGCAATGAATGGCGTTGAAATCGGCGCTATCTTGTTGACCGGCGGTTACGACATCGACGATCGCATCAATACTCTGTGCGAACGTGCATTCAAAACCGGCTTACCGGTGTTTATGGTAGAAACCAACACCTGGCAGACCTCGCTCAGCCTGCAAAGCTTCAATCTCGAAGTGCCTGCTGATGACCATCAGCGCGTTGAGAAGCTGCAACAGTATGTTGCCTCGCACATCAACAGCGACTGGATCAACTCCCTGAGCGCCCATTCAGAACGTTCACGTCGTCTCTCTCCACCAGCGTTCCGCTATCAGTTGACCGAACTGGCACGCAGTGCCAACAAACGCATCGTGCTGCCAGAAGGCGACGAACCACGTACTGTGAAAGCCGCATCACTGTGTGCTGAACGTGGTATTGCAGAGTGCGTACTGCTGGGCAACCCGGAAGAAATTCAACGCGTTGCTGCCGCTCAGGGTATTGAACTGGGCAAAGGCATCAAGATTGTTGACCCGGTTGTCGTGCGCGAAGAGTACGTGGCCCGTCTGGTTGAATTGCGTAAAAGCAAAGGCATGACCGAAGTAGTCGCCCGTGAACAACTGGAAGACAACGTGGTTCTCGGTACTCTGATGCTGGAAAAAGGTGAAGTCGACGGTCTGGTTTCTGGCGCGGTTCACACCACTGCCAACACCATCCGCCCACCGTTGCAGTTGATCAAAACCGCACCAGGCAGCTCACTGGTCTCTTCTGTGTTCTTCATGCTGCTGCCTGACCAGGTTCTGGTCTACGGTGACTGCGCGATTAACCCGGACCCAACCGCTGAACAGCTGTCTGAAATCGCGATTCAATCTGCCGATTCCGCCGCTGCCTTTGGTATCGAACCGCGCGTTGCGATGATCTCCTACTCCACCGGCGACTCCGGTGCCGGTAGCGACGTTGAGAAAGTACGTGAAGCTACCCGTCTGGCACAGGAAAAACGTCCAGACCTGATCATCGATGGTCCGTTGCAATATGACGCCGCCATCATGGCCGACGTTGCCAAATCCAAAGCGCCGAACTCTCCGGTTGCAGGTCAGGCTACTGTGTTTATCTTCCCGGATCTGAACACCGGTAACACCACCTACAAAGCGGTTCAGCGTTCAGCGGACCTGGTCTCTATCGGGCCAATGCTGCAAGGTATGCGTAAACCTGTTAATGACCTGTCCCGCGGCGCACTGGTTGACGATATCGTCTACACCGTTGCCCTGACGGCGATTCAGTCTGCACAGGCCGAAGCTGCTGCTAAAGCGTAATAACGCTTTGCAATGCAAAACGCCGACATCATGTCGGCGTTTTTTTTGGCTTCCGTTCCTGTATCACATCATCACAACAGCGTTTTCGCCGCTTCCAGAATATGTTCGGCCGTCAGACCATACTCCTGCTGTAAAAATTCCTGCGTGCCCACCTGACCGTAACGCTCTTTGACACCGACGCGGCGCATCGGTACCGGATGGTGCTCAACCAGAACTTCCGCCACTGCCGATCCCAGCCCGTTGTGAATACTGTGGTTTTCGCAGGTCACAATTTTGCCGGTTTTGGCGGCGTACTTCTGGATGATCTCCTTATCAATAGGCTTGAGGGTGAACATGTCGATGACGGCGGCGCTCACGCCTTCACGTTCCAGCATTTGTGCCGCTTTCAAAGCTTCCGCCACCATAATACCGTTGGCGATCAGCGTAATATCGCTGCCGTCGCGCAGCAGGTTGGCTTTACCGATAGTAAAAGTCGAGCCTTCCTGATAAATCTGTGTCGCCTGTTTACGGATAGTGCGTACCCAGTAAAAGCCTTTTAAATCCATCAGCTGCAACAGGATATTGCGGAACATTACTGCGTCCGTTACTTCCAGCACCACTGAATTAGCCAGCCCGCGCACAATGCCCATATCTTCGAATGACATATGGGTACCGCCGTTGTGGCAGGCGGTGACACCGGCATCGGAGGCGATGACTTTGACGTTGTTTTTCTGATAATCCAGCGACATAAACAGCTGATCGAAACAGCGGCGACTGGCGAACGCAGTAAAGGTGTGAACAAAAGGCACACGCCCGGTAAGCGACAACCCTGCCGCCACGCCAATAACATTGGCCTCCATAATGCCGCAGTTAATCACATGCTGCGGATGATCTTTATGTACTGCGTCCATCGCCATCGAGCTCATCAGATCAGCTTCAAGAGCAATGATCGGCGTGTTCTCAACAATCTTCTCACGCACGGTGTTGGCATACACTTTGCGCATTTCCGTGGTATCAGGTTTCAGTTCCAGCGTGACTTCAAACATGCGCGGCCTCCAGTTCTGCAATGGCGTTTTCAATTTCCAGTTTCACATCCGGCGTTAAACGTAGATGGTGCGAATTCGCCAGTTGCTCGAGATATTTCACGCCCTGCCCTTTCTTGCTATCGAGCACTACCACCAGCGGGCGTTGCTCGCCCTGACGGACCGGCGTCAGCGCCTGTTGCAGTGCGACCACGTCATCACCCTTGATGGTCAACACATCAAAGCCAAACGCACTGAATTTCGCCGCCAGATCGAAGGGTTTAATCACTTCATCAAGCAGGCCGTCGAGTTGCTGTTTGTTGTAGTCGATAAACAGCGTCAAATTATTCAGATTATGATGAGCAATAAACTGGAAAGCCTCCCAGCACTGGCCCTCGTTGAGTTCGCCGTCACCCAAAATACAGAACACGCGGTTGGCGCGGCCTGCCAGTTTGTGCGACAGCGCCATGCCGGAAGCAATGGAAACACCCTGTCCAAGAGAGCCGGTGGTGGCGTCCACGCCGACCGTGCGCAGGCGATCCGGATGGCTCGGCAGTTTGGTCCCATTCTGGTTCAGCGTTTTCAAATCGGACTGTGGAAAGTAGCCTTTCAGACCCAGCGTGGCATACAGCGCCGGGCCCGCATGGCCTTTTGACAGCACGAAATAATCGCGCTCCTGCCAGTCAGGGCGTGCCGGGTCAATACGCATCACATCGCCGTACAGCACCGCCAGCGTTTCCACCACCGACATGCTGCCGCCGTAGTGACCAAAGCCTAATCCGGTGAGCATTTTCAGTGTCTCAATGCGGATTTGACGAGCAAACTCACGAACCTCTTGGACATCTTTCATGTTGTTTGGTCCTTATTTTAGTTAGCACTCGGCCCGGCCCGTTAGTTGTTAACAGCGACTAACGGGCCTTGCGTAGTGTTTTCCCGGAGGGTTAATGGTGACTAACGGAGAACTTATTTTTCGATAACCGCTTTTTCTGCGGCTGGCTTTCTCGCCAGATAGTTGTAGGCAACCAGAGCGGCGAAAATGGCAACAATCAGCGCCATAATGGCTTCTTTGGACATAAAGCGCGCCAGATTGCCGAGCAGGATCCCGATGACACCAAAGTCAGCATCAGAGAAGGTGGCGTTGGCAAAGCCCAGCGCACCCAGCACCGGCAGCAGTAAGACTGGCAGGAAGGTGATCAAGATGCCGTTGGCAAATGCACCAGCCATCGCACCGCGGCGGCCACCGGTCGCATTACCAAACACGCCCGCCGTTGCACCGGTAAAGAAGTGCGGTACTACGCCTGGGAGAATCAGCACCATATGCATCTGACCCAGCAGGAACAAACCGACCAGACCGCCGAGGAAGCTGAACAGGAAACCAATCAACACCGCGTTTGGTGCATACGGATAGACCACCGGACAGTCGAGCGCCGGACGGGCATTCGGTACCAGTCGCTCAGAGAAGCCGACGAACGCCGGGACGATTTCCGCCAAAATCAGTCGCACGCCTTGCAGGATGATGAAAACACCGGCCGCAAAGGTGATCGCCATAATGATGGAGTACACCAGATAGTTCTGACCTGCGCTGTAGGTGGCCTCGACGAAAATCTGTCCGGCGAAGACCGCCATAATCAGATAAATGATGATCATGGTCAGCGAGATGGAGATGGAGCTGTCGCGCAGGAAGCTGAGGTTTTTCGGCAGGTTCATCTCTTCGGTAGAGCGTGAACCCTTACCGACTTTGCTGCCGATCCAGCCGGAAAGCACATAGCCGATGGTGCCGAAATGGCCGAATGCAATATCGTCATTGCCGGTGATTTTACGCATATAACGCTGCGCCAGTGCCGGGAAGAACGCCATGATAAGGCCGAGCGTCAGGGAACCGGTGAAGACCAGCGCCACGCCTTCAAAACCGGCTACGGTCAGGATGACGCTGATCATACAGGCCATGTAGAACGTATGGTGTCCGGTTAAGAATACGTATTTGAGACGGGTGAAACGCGCCACGACAAGATTAGCGACCATACCAAAGGCCATAATTAATGCCGTCGGCGCACCGAATTTCTCCATCGCAATGGAAACAATCGCTTCGTTATTCGGAATGATCCCCTGAATATTGAAGGCGTGTTCGAACATCCCACCCAACGGATTTAACGAGCCGACTAATACCGTCGCACCGCCCGCTAAAACGAGAAAACCCAGTATTGTTTTAACCGTACCTTTTACCACATCAGAAAAGTTTTTCTTTTGCGCGACCAGACCGACTAATGCAATGATCCCCACCAGTACGGCAGGCACTTTTAATATATCAACCACAAACTTGAGCGTTTCCTGGATAAACATACCCACCTCAATATTCTATTTGTTTTATTCGTAAGGTTTTTATTCAATACCCGTCAGGATATTGGATGCTTTTCGAAGTGGGCGACTAACTTCGTCTCCAGCTCATTGATATCCACAATATTAGTAATGACGACCAACTGATTTTCAGGGATATTCGCGCTGGCAGCGATATCTTTCGCCATCACGAACAGGTCAGCTTCACCAGGGATGGCCGAGGAGAGGTCGGAGTGCTCGACGTCAGCCTGGATATTTAATTTCTTCAACACTTTCTTGATGTTCATTTCCACCATAAAGCTGCTGCCTAAACCGGAACCGCAAATCGCCATAATTTTCATGATATTTACCTGTGTTTTAAAGTTTGTAGGGTAGCGCATCAGAATAGAGTCTGATGTCAATATCGGTTAACTGCTTCCATGTTTAACTGACGTTATTCCCTTGACTGGCTCAGGAAATTAGAATTTAGATAAAATCTCCTGAATAGTTTTAATGTCTTTTGCCTGATGTATTTTTTGCATCGCTTCTTCGTTTGAAAATAACTCTGCCAGTTCAGAAATCAATTCAATATGGCTATGTTTATCGGGTGCAGCCAGCATCACCACGGTATAAACCGGATCATTATCTTCTGAATTAAATTTAACGCCGTGTGGAAGATTCAGCAGCGACAACCCTAACGCATGTGCGCCTTCTTCGGGCCGCGCATGGGGCATCGCAATTCCCGGAGCCAGCACATAATAGGGTCCGAGTTTTTCATGCTGGGCGAAAATAGCCTGCACATACTCTGGTGTTATGGCTCCCTTTTCCAGCAGCGGCTCCGCGCTGGCCTGTACGGCATCGCGCCAGGTGGTGATATCATCTCTAATGTGAATCGTTTCTGCTGTCAGCCAATCGTTAAGCATTGCTACTCCCAACTATTCTTGTCTTGTTTTGCGATGTTGTTCTGATGCGTCTTCAGGCCCGCTGATTTCTCCCTCCTGTTGAAGTTAAAAACCACCCCCGATCCTGTTAACGATCCAGACTTTACTCATCGATAGCGTTAACATCTGTGATACATATCACAAAGATAGCGCTACCAAAAGGCCACCATCAGATTCTGTGATAGCGCTATCAAAAATAGTCACTTCAGGATATCGCCTCCCGCGTCGGACAGGAAATAAGGATATACTTTGGCTGCGAATTGCCGATAATTCATCACATCTGCCGCTGTTGACCCCGGAACCCGTGTGGGATCCCACCGGTCGCGGCCCGCTGTTTTCGCCATTATTGTGCGCACGATGCGCAGTTGAAAGTCAGGATTGGGAATGTCGATTAACAAAAAACGACGCAGTACCGGAAGAGTGACGCTGGCCGATGTCGCGCAACTCGCGGGGGTCGGCAGCATGACCGTATCCCGGGCGTTGCGAACGCCGGAGCAGGTGTCGGACAAGTTACGGGAAAAAATTGAAGAAGCCGTCAGTCAGCTAGGCTATTTGCCTAATCAGGCCGCCAGTTCGCTGGCTTCCGCTTCGTCTTATACCATTGCAATGATTGTGCCGAGCCTGTCGGAATCAGGTTGTGCCGAGATGTTTGCCGGATTGCAAAAAATCCTGCAACCGGCAGGCTATCAAATCATGCTGGCCGAATCGCAGCACCGTATGGACCGTGAAGAGAAGTTATTGGAAACCCTGCTCTCCTATAATTTGGCGGCGGCGATTTTACTCAGCGTTGAGCACTCACCCAATGTCCGTAATTGGCTCGATAACACTTCGATACCGGTGCTGGAAATCGGTGCACTGACCGACTCGCCTATCGACATGAATATTGGTATTGATAACGTCGAAGCGATGTATCAGCTGACTAAAACCGTGATCGATAAAGGCTACCAGAACATAGGAATGCTGTGCGCCAATCAGGAACAGTGGATTTTCCAGCAGCACCTGCAAGGCTGGCACAAAGCCATGCTGCGGGCGCATATGTCAGTGCACAGGGTGATTAACTCGGCAGAACCGGCCAGCTTTTCGACCGGAGCACGGCAGTTACCCGAATTCCTGCTCGCCTGGCCTGAACTGGATGCGCTGGTTTGTGTTTCTGACGAACTGGCTTGTGGCGTGCTGTACGAATGTCAACGCCGACGCATTAAAGTCCCCGACGATCTTGCCGTCGTCGGCTTTGGCAACAGCGACGTCAGCCGCGTATGCCAGCCACCGCTGACGACCATTGCCATTCCTCACAAAGAGATCGGTACCCGCGCAGCGCAGGCCTTACTGGCCAGAATTCATGATGAAGAGTGGGAAGAGGTGACGATTGCATCGTCATTATGCAAACGCGACAGTTGCTGAGAGGCTGGGGCTAAGTAGAGTAAAACAGCGGACGGACTGAGCCGCCCCACTGTAGACGGGGTTACACCCCGTCGTTTTTTTTGCTTTCATCGACCGAACCAAGCGAGAACGATGAACTTTCAACCGGCAGTGGATCGCCTGGTAAGATTCTCTCCTCACGCACCAGCGGCTTACCGTGATCTTTCTCGTTGTTACGGGTCATCCACAACGACAGTGCTTTGAGCGAGTCTGGGGTAAATTCGTCACAACGTGCAGTAATTTCTTCCGGGGTCATCCAGCGCACTTCGTCGATCTCTTCTTCCTGTAAAGCGAAGGGGCCATGCGACACGCAGCTAAACAATGCACCCCATACACGGCATTTATTCGGTTCTTCGAAATAGAACATGCCGTGCTCAGCGAAAGGCACACCGGCGATACCCAGTTCCTCTTCCGCTTCGCGTCGCGCGGAATCCAGCACCACTTCACCGCTTTGCACTACGCCGCCCGCCGTGGCATCAAGCCAGCCGGGAAAGAAATCCTTGGTCTCGGTGCGACGCTGCACCAGGATATTACCCATACCATCATGTACCACAATGTAGCTGGCACGATGGCGCAGGCATTGAGCTCGCATCTGCTGACGGCTGGCCTGGGCGATAACTTCATTTTCTTCATTGACGATATCAACCCATTCGCCGGTGTCGGTGTTCTGCTCTTGTTCCGCCATCCTATGAAACCTTCTCTTTGAGCGCAGGCTTATGCGCGATTGTTGTACTATCGGGGAAGTTTTATGACTTACTCAACACCTTCTTTCAAAAGAAGGCCAGTGTTCGCTGATTCTATCTGTCTCGGTGGGGGGGCTCAATAGCAACCAATGCGTTGTCGATATGTTAAACCTATGACACCCTGCGTGGGAAACCATCAGACTAGTCTCACAGTGACGATGAGCCTAACCTGCTATGTTAACCCAAGGCCGGGGACTTTAAAGTGAACAACCCGCGCAAATTTTTAAACTGATTATTTCTTAGTAAATTAGACGCATCCAGCCCTGCCGATCGGCGGTTTACACGCCCACGGACAGAGAATTAAATAACGCAGGAGGCACCATGATTGATCTTTATTACGCACCAACACCAAACGGTCACAAAATTACGCTGTTCCTCGAAGAAACCGGATTACCTTATCGTCTTCACCGGATTGATATCAGCGCCGGTGACCAGTTTAAGCCCGAGTTTTTAGCCATCTCCCCCAACAACAAAATTCCAGCCATTGTCGACCATCAACCTGTCGACGGCGGTGCTCCCCTCAGCGTGTTTGAATCAGGGGCGATTTTGCAATATCTGGCGGAGAAAACCGGCAAACTGCTTAGCCAGGAGCTGCGAGAACGCACGCTGACGCTTGAGTGGTTGTTCTGGCAAATGGCCGGATTCGGCCCGATGCTCGGCCAGAATCACCATTTCACCCATTACGCTCCGCAACCGGTGCCTTACGCCATTGAACGCTATCAGCAAGAGACCAAACGCCTGTACGGCGTGCTGAATACTCAACTCGGCAAGCACGCCTACATGGCCGGTGAGAATTACAGCATTGCTGATATCGCCACCTATCCCTGGGTTGCCTCTCACGAGCGCCAGCGCATCGATCTGGCGAATTTCCCTGCGGTGCGTAACTGGTTCGAACGCATTAAAAATCGCCCAGCCACTGAAAAGGCTTACGCGATCGCCGAACAAAAATAAGCGGTTACCCTCTGGAATTCTCCCGAGGGTTTCTTTTGAGCAACCCCACTGATAGAAAATAAATACGTCGGGATGTGCTCCATATCGCGTGTTTAGCTGCAGGAGTAACCTATGCTGAAAAGAAGCGTTCGCGCACGCATTCAAACAGTTAAGGAGCCAGCCTATGCAAATCTTGATAACCGGAGCCACCGGCCTTATCGGACGCAGACTCACCGAACGCCTTCTTGGCCAATCACACCACATCACCGCACTGACCCGCGCACCTGAACGGGCAGCAAAACTCCTCGGCCCTGAAGTATTGTTGTGGAAAACACTGGACGACAAAACCTCGCTCGATGGCTTCGATGCCGTGATCAATCTGGCGGGAGAACCCATTGCCGACAAGCGCTGGACCAAAGAACAGAAACAAAAATTATGCGATAGCCGCTGGAAAATCACCGAACGTCTGGCGACGCTGATCAATGCCAGCAAGAACCCGCCGTCAGTGTTTATTTCCGGTTCCGCCGTGGGTTATTACGGCGATCAGGGGCAGGCTTTAGTGCCAGAGGATGAGCCACCTAACAAGCAGTTTACCTGGCAGCTTTGTGCCCGCTGGGAAGCGCTGGCGCTGGCAGCTGAAAGTGACCGCACCCGAGTCTGCCTGCTGCGCACCGGCATTGTTCTGGCGAAAAAAGGCGGTGCACTGGCAAAAATGGTCCTGCCGTTCCGCGCCGGTCTCGGCGGCCCTTTCGGCAACGGGCAGCAATACATGCCATGGATCCATCTCGACGACATGGTAAACGGCATCATTTTCCTGCTGATGCACGAAACCCTTAACGGCCCGTTCAACATGGTTTCGCCCTACCCGGCTCGTAACGAACAGTTCAGCGCCCTGCTCGGCGAAGTCCTGAACCGTCCGGCCTTTATGCGCGTTCCTGCTGGCGTAGTCAGGCTGCTAATGGGTGAATCCGCCGTCCTGGTGCTCGGCGGCCAGCGAGCCGTCCCTAAACGGTTGGAAGATGCCGGGTTTGTTTACAGTCATCAGGAGCTGAAAGAGGCCCTTGAGGATGTTCTTGGAGAGTAGCGCCCCGTGACCTTGGGCGGCAGCCCACACCGGTGAACCTTGGGCTGCCGCCCAAACCCGTCCAAAAGGAGGCGTAAACCGTACAAACTGGGCTGATAGATAACACTTTAGACCGGGCTGATGGGTAACAGTTATAACTGGCAAGGCACGTGTTTCAGGCACTCCCGTTCACGGCGCAAAATGTCACGGCTTCGCCGTCCCCGTATTTTGGGTTTCGCGCCTCAGGTCTCGAACCTCTCATCCGGTGCCATTGTTGACTGCGCCTTAGCGGCTATATGGGTCAAATGATGAAAGGCGAAAAAGAAGGGCCGTCTACGATTTTTTTAGCCTGACGCCATACTGCACGTCAGGCTGATGAAATGCGGGGAAATTCGAACGGATTAGATCAGTTCCAGCGTTTATCTGCCCAGGTCTTTTGCTGCCATGGCGTGAGGAATGTCCAGGCGACAAAGCGGCTGATCTTATTGCCCTGCGTCATTTCAACGGTCCGCACGTCGGTAGCTTCCAGTTCTTCCAACGCTTCGTAAATCAGAGGCAGCGTCGTTTTCTTAGAAATCAAAACGGTGAACCACAGGCAGTTATTGCGTTTTTCAGCGCTCTCTTCTGCCATGCGCACGACGAAGGACTCTTCACCGCCTTCGCACCATAATTCATTGTGCTGGCCGCCGAAGTTCAGTTCAGCTTTGCCGGTGCGGCGATCGATGCCCAGATTCTGGCGCTTGCGCTGGCTGCTGCCCGCCGCTTCTTCCGCAGATCCGTGGAACGGTGGGTTACACAGGACCGCGTCATAACGTTCGTCATGACGGATGATAGTGTCGAAAATACGCGGCGGTTTAGCCTGTAAACGGAAACGTACCTGATTGGTCAGCAAGGGGTTGGTGGCAACGATTTTCTTCGCAGCAGCCATCGAGGTGGCATCGATTTCACTGGCTGTAAAACGCCAGCCATATTCACGCAAGCCAATAATCGGATAGATGCAGTTTGCGCCCACGCCAATATCCAGAATGGCAATATCTTTACCTTTAGGAATTTCATCCTGATTACTGCTGGCCAGTAAATCAGCCAGATGATGAATATAATCGGCACGGCCGGGAATTGGCGGGCAGAGGTAATCAGCCGGAATTTCCCAATTTTCAATCTGATAGAAATGGCGCAGCAACGCACGGTTCAGCGCTTTTACCGCCTGGGGATCGGCGAAATCGACGGACAGATCGCCCCATTTGTTCTCAGAGACGAACGGCTCAAGCTCAGGGCTGCTGGCGATCAGGGCCGGGAAGTCATAGCGGCTGCGGTGGCGGTTGCGCGGATGCAGGCCGCTTTTTTCTTGCGGGAAGATTTTCTTGTTTTCCACCTGAATGACTCTCCGGAATGTTTTTATGAAAAATAGTTTTATAAAACGTATGGGGTGATGAAACGGCAGGCTTTGCGAATGATAACCAACCTGTCGTAATTTCTGGCGCGTAAGATAACACAAACCGCTCGCCTCTGCCGGACACTGACTGGCAGCGATGCAGAAAAACGGTTAACGTGCTAACCAACACACCGCATATTTCGCGCCAAAGGACCCCCATGAGCACAGACGAACGTTATTATTATGAGCCTTCTGCCGGTCACGGCCTGCCACATGACCCTTTTAACGCCATCGTCGGCCCACGGCCCATCGGCTGGATAGCCTCACGCAACGCCGCCGGGCAGCGCAATCTTGCGCCCTACAGCTTTTTCAATGCGTTCAACTATCATCCGCCGATCATTGGTTTTGCCAGCAGTGGCTGGAAAGACAGCGTGGCTAATATTGTTGAAACTGGCGAGTTCGTCTGGAACCTCACTACCCGCACCTTGCTGGAAAAGATGAACGAAAGCTCAGCCTCCCTGCCCCGTGGCAGCGATGAATTTGAATTTTCCGGTCTGACACCGCGCCCCGGGCGCATCGTCGCCGCAGATTGCGTGGCAGAAAGCCCGGTCAATTTTGAGTGCAAACTGACGCAATGCATTCAGTTGCAAAGCGCTGCCGGAGAGAAAGTCGATACCTGGCTTATTTTAGGCGAAGTTGTCGCGGTTCATATCGCACCGGGTTTACTGATCGATGGCATTTACCAGACGGCGCTGGCCGAGCCGGTACTGCGCGCCGGTGGTCCGACGGCTTACTACGGTATTTCTGAAGAGAACCGTTTTGATCTGACCCGCCCTGACGCCCGCTGACCCCTGCCATAAAAAAGGCGCAGGGATCGCCCCGCGCCTGATTCTCTGAGTGCTGCTATTTGCCCAAATAGGTCTGTTCGACAAAATCGGCGAAGTCCTGACACATGGCATCATCGCCGTCAGCGCTGTCGGCCAGTACGCGGCTGCCATCTACCACCAGGATATGCACGTTGAGGTCAAAATCGGCCACCGGTTGTTCACGTTTCGCCGCCAGTTCGATGGTGTATTGCGCCTCTTCCCATGCCGCCGCAACCGTCTGATTACACACCTGAGCCAGATAATCAGGGTTAAAGCCTTCGCCGGTCAGGCTGCGTAAGGTGTCGTCATGGCTGACGCTGTTGCCCGGCGTCCAGTAATGTTTGGCTAAATCAGGGCCGATGGCCGGGTTATCCGTCAGGTAACCATCGCGTTTGAGGAAGAAGGCGCGGGTCTGTTCGACGGCCATCAACGCCAGCAAATATCCCTGATAGGAGCAGGCGGAATCCATCGACAACAGATGCGGGATGGCCAGCGTCGGGCGCGGGCTGCCGGTGACACCCAGAATATGCGTTTCGACATCGCGCGCCAGCGCCAGCATCGCCTCCGGCGTACGTTTTTCATCTGGCCATTGATACAGTTGCCATTCGAAATAAGGTACCAGCAAAATATGGCGCTCATTGAATGCGCGCATCGGTTGGCGTGCAGCGATACTGTCATGGATCAGCGTATCCGGCACCGGTTCGCCCTGCGCATTTTTCGCATAACGTTTCAGCCAGTCTGCATCATCAAGCAGGCTGTCGCAGAACATTGACTGGGTTTCCGCATAGGCCATCGAGGTCGGTGGGAACTCTTGGGAGAAGCACGGCGCATTCTGGCGGATATTGGCAAAATGCGCCGCATGGCCGCCTTCATGGAACAGCGTATTCAGACCGCTGGCTCCGCTGCCCACCTGATCCGGTTTTGCCAGGCTGGTAAAGTTGATCACGCCAGACACCCATTGAGCGCCGTCATAAAATGCCGGTACCGGGCTGTGCATAAAGCCATTCTCATATTTGCCTTCGCGCACCAGTAAATCGAGCTGCATTTCGGCGCCGTTAAAACCGATATTCAGGCGTTTGAAGCTGTCGAGCCAGCGGCGCAAAGAATCAGCAAACGGGAAATAAGAGTCGAGTTGACGGGTGACATCACCCGCGCTGGCAAAGCGGATGTTCCACGGCAGCAGTGCAGCGTCGCCTTCACGTGCCACCAGCTCGTTGAGGCTACGCACGTTACCTTCACGGGTCTGCTCTTCAAAGCGGTCAAGAATGGCGAACAACTGTTCCGGCGTCATGCGCTCGGTTTTGTTCACCTTATAATCGAAATAATTGCGGAAACCCAACTGACGCGCAAAGCGGTTGCGCAGGCCAATCAGTTCAGGGAAACCGTTGTGCAGCAACCACTCTTCCAACTCGCGCAGGGCAATTTGCGAACTGCGGCGGTAGGCTTCATTTTCATTGTTAGCCTGGTTGGTCAGCAATTCCCCAAGCGACGCATTAACTCGCTCGCCTTTGGCATTGATGTGGGTCAGACGGTGCTGTTTGCGTTTAGTGTACAGGGCAGCTTCTGCCTGAATGATTTCATCCAGCAGCGCCTGGGCTTGGGGGTCTTCAATCGCGTTGCAGTCAAAGAAACGGTACCAACCTTGCAGGCCGTGCAGCAACGCTTTGCCACTGTCGTCGAGTTTGTGCTTTTCCAGCCCGGCAATCAGCTCACGAAGCTCACCTAAGCGGCTTGGTTCAGAGATGAAACGCTTATAAGCGCTCTCTGCTGCCGAAAACTCTGCCGAAACGTTCTCGTCGCCAGTGCCCATATAGTTCTGCCAGAACAGATTTTCTTTGGTTTTGTGGACATTGAGGTAGTCGTGATTCAGGGCGTTAAAATAGTCTTGAGGCTTTTTCATGCAGTCTTCTCTACTGAAAGTTAACGAGATTATGCATTGAGTGTATGTTCAGACAGCGGTTATGTCGATGTAACAAAACCGCTTAACGTGCTGACAGGGTAACGCGCAGGAAATTAGTTTTTCTTCACGAACTCAGATTTCAGTTTCATCTGGCCGAAACCATCAATCTTGCAGTCGATGTTGTGATCACCTTCGCACAAACGGATGGCTTTCACTTTAGTGCCAATCTTCAGCATCGACGAGCTACCTTTAACTTTCAGGTCTTTGATCACGGTGACAGAATCGCCGTCTACCAGCACATTCCCGTTAGCGTCAACCACCACCAGCGCGTCGTCCTGAGCTTCAGCATCGCCTTCCAGTGACCAGACATGTCCACATTCAGGGCAGTTCAGCATCGCACCGTCCTGCCAGGTGAATTCAGAACTACAGCTTGGGCATTTAGGTAACTTTTCCATCTAATAACCTCATTAAATTTTTTTAGAAAAAATGAATAAAATTAGGATGTAACTCCTTAATACCGGGTATTTTACCCTTTTAAGGGGGAGTTTGATAGCAGGCGCCCTAATATCGTTTTTAAATCTTTAAATCTTCAAATCTTCAAATCTTTAATTCAAGGTCGTGGGCGTCGGCCCACACCGACTTGGGGCGGCCAATCGCCGCCGCCCCAAGACCCCGGGCTCTTTTAAAAACAGCAGCTGCGCAGGTCACAATGGCCGTGTTTCAGGTGCCAAAGTGATAGCCGTAAAATGTCATCGCTCCGCGATTCCCGGCTGCGGGTTCGAGCCAACGGTAAAAATGTTGTCTCTCCACCGACTTGCCGGTGACATTTTGAACACGGCCGGGGCTTCTTTAAAGTCAAAACCGTCACGGTGTCTGGTTTTAAAAAAGCCAAGGCCGCATTCAAAAATGGCGCCGGAGGAGAGGTGAAAAACCGCGCGTCTTTTTGCGCGGGTTGTAACCCGAACGGAGGGGACCGCAACGCGGCGCTATTTTGCGGCTATAACAGCGGTGACTGAAACACGGCCATCCCGATTCAGCGATAGCGCGCAGTTTAAGAGCCGGGGATTCTGAAGGGGTGTGGCGATAGACACCCCTTCAGGCCGGTTTGGGCGGCAGCCCAAGGTTTTGAATTTGAATTTGAATTTGAATTTAAATTTAAAATTTTACTTACGCTTTTCCAAAAAGCCTAAAACACCTGCTCGATGATCATTCTCGCCTCTTCCATATCCCCCGATATTCCCGCCCCGACCAGACAGCACATCAGTTGATTAAGGATCGCCTGGGGAATCGCGCGCTGACCGCTCAGGCATTCCTGAGTAAAAGCGACGGTCGCGACAACGTCTTTTGATGCAGGCAGTTCGACGTTTTCGAAATCCTGCCTGTCAGATAAAATCTCCTGGATACCGTTGGCAATCAGATGGATTTGCGGGAAGCGTTGCGGGTTGGCGTAGACTTCGCCTTCGGTCCCTTGCGACAGCAATGCACGCCCTTCCACCTGACGGAAAAACGACGAAACTTTCTGAATATATTCAGGATGCGATACGCTCGACAAACGCAGTGATTCTTGTCCGGCAAAAGGTGTGATCAGCTTTGCCAGCGTATGGCTGCTGTTACGCACGCCCATTTGCCAGCGCAGCGCAAGCTGCTTGTCTATCGCTGCACACAGCACCGATACCGGGACAAACACCGGCAAACCTCCTGCATCAAGCTGCTGTTGCGCCTGCAGTTGATCTTGCGCGGCCTCAACGCCCAGTGCGCGGAAAATCTCAGCGCTGGTGATACGTGTCGGGTCTTCACCCACGCCGTGAACCAGCACGGGCAAACCGAGTTTACTGAGCAGCATCGCCAGCAGTGGCGTCAGGTTGGCCTGTTTACGTGCACCATTATAAGTTGGGATCACCACCGGCATCGGGCGTTCAGCCGGGGCCTGAAGTGGCATCACCTGCTCTTCCATCGCCTGATAAAAACCCAGCATCTCCTCTTCGGACTCGCCTTTGATGCGCAGGGCAATCAGCAAACCGCCGAGCTGCAAATCAGGCACCACGCCTGCCAGCATTTCGCGGTAAAGCGCCAGCGCCTGTTCACGGTCCAGATCGCGGGCGTGGTTCTTGCCGCGACCGACTTCTTTGATAAGTTTGGTGTAATCCATTGCTCCGCCATTAATTAATATCGAATGCTGCCCGCCTTCATGTAGCGTGGTGAGCTCCTGCCATAGCCTGAGCAGCCATTGGCTGCTCTCAATAATTTTCGCCTCCTCGTTCATCCGTTATCAGGCTTTATTGATAATGGATGAACGAGGGGACGTAAAGATACAGAGGAAAGTGATTTCAGGAATACAGATCGAAAATTTACCGGGCCTTGCGGCGGCGCTTCACGGTTTTGGTGGCACTTTTGAGCAGGTCGGGGCGTTTTACTGAACCTGGCTCTGGCATTTCACGGTGCTCAATAGGGAAGATGGGCAAGGCCGCCAGCAGGCGGGCACCGTAATTTTTGGTGATCAACCGGCGGTCATAAATCACGATCTCGCCCCGACATTCGTGGCTGCGGATCAGTCGCCCGACCTGCTGGATCAGATTGAAAGAGGCGCTTGGCAGGCTCTGCACTTCGAACGGGTAACGCTTCAGGGTTTTCAGCCATTCGCCTTCGGTCAGAATGACCGGGCTGTCGATAGGCGGGAAAGCGATTTTATGGATATGAACCTGCGTGAGCAGATCCCCTTTCAGATCCAGCCCCTCCGCGAAGGATTGCAGGCCGATAAGCACGCTGGTGCTGCCGGCTTCCACCCGCTTGCGGTGCTCTTCCACCAGCCGGTAACGCGGCTGATCCCCTTGCACCAGCAGCATCAGACGCAAATCAGGCAGCAGACTGACAAACTGTTGCAGCGCCCGGTTACTGGCGAACAACACCAGTTGGCCTCTGTGCAGTCCTTTGGCCAGTTCGGCGCGGAAGAATTCTGCCATTTCAGCCAGATGCGCCGGTTCATTAGCCATCAGCGGTTCATTAATCATCTGCGGAATGACCAGTTTGCCCTGTTCGATATGATTGAACGGCGAATCCAGGCTGATAAAGCGGTCGCCGGCTTTCTCATTCAGACCGCTCATCTCTTGCAGGCGGGCAAAACTGTTGAGTGAGCGCAGCGTCGCGGACGTGATCACCACATGCGGCACCTTGCGCCACAGCAGCTTTTCCAGCTGTTCACTGACACGAATGCCTACGCAGTGGAAAACCAGATGGCTCTGATTATCGAAGTATTGGCGCGTCACCCATTTGCCGATCGGCGCATTGGAGGCTTTCTCCATTGCCGCCAGTTTCCACAGTTTGCTCATGGTTTCGAGATAACCCTGCATGCGGCTCATGTGCAAAATGGCACGGTGCAGGCGCATGATGTCGTGCTTACCGGTCTTTTCGCTGAGATCATTAACCATGTATTCCGCCAGACTGCGCAGGCCGTCGGTCAGCTTGAACAGGCGGGCACACAGTTCGGTCAACGCAGGCGGCAGCGCGCCCATTTCGAAGCGGTACTCGGCTTCGGGCACGTCCGGCGGTAAATACTGGCTGACCTGTTGTTCAATCAGCAACAGCAGTTCGCGCATCTCGGCGCAGTGAGTGTGCAGACGTTCGGCATTGGTCAGCGGTGGCGGGTTCTTCGGCGTGAACAGCGCCAGACATTGTTCAATCTGGCGGACAAAATTATCAAGTTGCAGGTGGTTCCACACGGCGGTGATTTCCGCCTCAACTTCAAGCGCATCGCGGGCCACATCGGGCAGATGATGGCCTTCATCCAGCACCAGCAATAAATCTTTGGCCGGCGGAAGCACCGATTCTGACTCCAGCGCCGCCATCACCAGCGCGTGGTTGGTCACCACCACATCGGCACTTTCAATCTCTTTGCGCGCCACAAAGTACGGGCACGCTTTGAAATAATGGCAGTTGCGACCCAGGCAGTTGGCTTTATCAGTGCTGATTTTGGCCCACAGCGGATCCTGAATCGTCAGCTTGTAGTGATCACGCAATCCGTCCCACTCGTAGCGGGCCAGCGCGGTTTCCAGGGTTTTCGACAGTTTTTGCTCTTCGCCACTGGAAGGCGCTAATTCATCCCCGAGGAACAACCCCAAATCACCCTGCGCATTCTCATTACTCATCATCGACAGATTACGCGGGCAGACATAACGACCCCGACCAAACGCACCGGTGAATTTTAAATCTGGAATGATTTTTTTCAGCAGCGGTAAATCTTTGCTAAAAATCTGGTCCTGCAATGCCACGTTGGCGGTGCTGACGATCAGCGGTTTCTCCTCCTCACGGCTGACAGCAATGCCGGGGATCAAATAAGACAGGGTTTTGCCGACACCGGTTGGCGCCTCAATCGCCAGATGGCGTGCGGAATCCCCGGAGAATGCCTTCGCGACCTCAGCAATCATCTGACGCTGTGGTGCACGGGAAATAAAGTCCGGGATTTGCTGTTGCAGGGCTTTGTACCACTGACTTATCTGAGCTTTAACTGCGGGGGAAAGCGCCATTCATCTCTTATAAAGTTGCGTTATTAAGGGAACATCCGGCGGGCATTGTCCCACAGACGGGCCTTGGGATCAGCCTGCAATTGTTGTTACTGAACGTGTAAAAATCAGTTCACTTGTAAAATATCTATAAAGTTCATTTTCACTTGTCATAAATAGGTCACATAAATAAGGTAAAAAATCCTCGCTGTGAGAATTTCAGGCACACATTGAAAGCACAGTACACAAGATGAATAGCGTCTTTTTAATGAAACCTTTTAATACTCTCTCCAATGAAAGGGTTTAAAAGAAAGCAGGGTAAAAAAATGAAACATAAGATTCTGGCATTATTAATTCCTGGTTTATTGATTGCGTCCGGGGCTCACTCAGCAGAAATTTATAATAAAGACGGCAACAAACTGGATCTGTACGGTAAAGTCAAAGCAGAGCATTATTTCTCTGATGACAACAGCAAAGACGGTGACCAGACTTATGTTCGTATGGGTTTCAAAGGACAGACACAAATTAACGACATCCTCACCGGTTATGGCCAGTGGGAATATCAGGTAGCCGCTAACCATTCCGAATCACAAGGCACTCAGGACACTAAAACCCGTCTTGGTTTCGCCGGTTTGAAAGTCGCCAACTACGGTTCATTCGATTACGGTCGTAACTACGGCGCACTGTATGACGTCGAAGCCTGGACCGATATGTTCCCAGAGTTCGGCGGCGACGGTTATACCAAAGCTGACCGCTTCATGACCGGGCGTGCCAACGGCCTGGCAACTTACCGTAACCGCGGCTTCTTCGGTCTGGTCGATGGCCTGAACGTTGCGTTGCAGTATCAGGGTAAAAACGAAAACGACAGCCGTACCTCCACCACGGCGAACGGCGACGGTTATGCGCTCTCTACCACTTATACCTTGGGTGACTCAGGTATCAGTGCCGGTGGTGCATACGCGTCTTCTGACCGTACTAATGGGCAGACAGCCTCACGCTTTGGTAAAGGTGATAAAGCTGACGCCTGGACCGGTGGTCTGAAATATGACAACCACGGTGTTTATTTAGCCGCTATGTATGCTGAAACCCGTAATATGATCGGTATTTCCGTACCCGGCAGCCTGGCTGGAACAGCAGCATCTGTCAGCGGTTACGCAAATAAAACCCAGACATTTGAAACTGTTGCTCAATATCAGTTCGACTGGGGTCTGCGTCCGTCATTGGGTTATGTACAGACTAAAGCAAAAGATATTGAAGGCATTGGTGATGCTGACCTGACTAAATATGTCGACGTCGCTGCAACCTATTATTTCAATAAAAACATGTCTACCTTCGTTGATTATAAAATTAACCAACTGAGTGATAACAACACGCTGAAATTGAATAATGATGACACCGTGGCAGTCGGCCTGGTTTATCAGTTCTAAGATTGACCCGTGTGACCTTCACAAGTCCACACACCACCCTCATTGATAAAATTTTACTCGCTTCACTATTCGCCGGGCTCATCCCCCGGCTTTTTTATTGCCTGTGTCGCATGACCCGATCTTCACTCTTCACTAATCTCATGAATCTGCTAATGTTTTAAGGATTTTTCTTATAATGCATAAAGGTGATAGTGAATGAACAAGATGACGCTTTGCGCCACCGGCGCGTTAGTGATGCTGGCCCTGACCGGCTGTGCGCAACAAAAAACGGATGCCCAACAAAAGCTTAACGATCAATCTGTCATGGCGTTGAACTGGTTCCAGCAATCCGGAGAGTATCAGGCGCTGACCTATCAGGCATTCAATGCCGCCACGATGGCCTTTGATAATGCCAAACCTCTCGACGGCAAACCTAAAGCCGTGGTGGTTGATCTCGACGAAACGATGATCGACAACAGCGCCTACAGTGCATGGCAGGTAAAAGCCAACAAACCGTTCGACAGCAAAACCTGGTCTGCATGGACCTCAGCCAAACAGGCGCTGGCGATTCCAGGTGCCGTGAATTTTGCGAATTACGTGAATTCTCATGGCGGGACGATGTTCTACGTGTCGAACCGTAAAACCAGCGAATACGCCGCGACAATGGATAACCTAAACCGCCTCGGTTTTACTGGCGTGAACGAAAAAACTTTGCTGCTCAGTAGCAATACGTCGAATAAACAGACGCGCTTCGACGCGATTAAAGCCGCTGGCTACAACATTGTTATCTACGCCGGAGACAATCTGAATGACTTTGGCTCAGCCACTTATCATAAAGACAACACCCAGCGCCGCGCCTTTGTAAACCAGAACCACAGCCAGTTCGGCACGCAGTACATCGTATTGCCAAACCCACTGTACGGTGACTGGGAAAGTGGCCTCGCGGCAGAGTACAACAAGCTGACTCCAGAGCAGAAACTCAAGGTTCGCGATACGAATTTGCGGGCGTGGAGTGGGAAGTAAGGCTTTAAAAAGCTGAGCAAAGTTTTTTAAGGTCAAGGTCGTGGGCACCGGCCCACACCGGTTTTAAATTCAACCTCAAAATCAAGACCTTGGGTTGCCACCCAACCCTGCTTTTAAAGTCAAAACCGTGGGCTCGCCGCCCACACCGAAGACCTTGGGCTGCCGCCCAAACCGGCCTTGAGGGGCGCCTATCGCCGCGCCCCTCAAGACTCCCCGGCTCTTTAACTGCGCGCTATCGCTGAATCGGGATGGCCGTGTTTCAGTTACCATTGCAATAGCCGCAAAATCCCGCCGCGTTGCGGTTCCTTCACTTCAGGTTCGGACCAGCTCGCAATAAAACCGCTCGCCGTTTCTCACCGTTCGTTCAGCGGCATTTTTGAATGCGGCCAAAGCTTCTTTAAATTCAAAATCAAAACCCTTCACTTTTTGCCTTTCAAAACCACGATTACACTCAAAACCAGAACCAGAACCAGAACCAGAACCAGAACCAGAAACGTTTTGTCTTTTGAAAAAGCCTGGGCCGCGTTCAAAACGACGTCGAGGGAGAGGCGGAAAACCGCGTGGGATTTTACGCGGGTTGAAGCCCGAACTGAGAGCACCGCGCAGCGGCGGAGTTTGCGGCTATAACAACGGTGTCTGAAACACGGCCATTGTGACCAGCGCAGCTGCTGTTTTTAAAAGAGCGCGGAGTCCAGAGGCCCGCGCGACTGCGGGTCTCTGGTCGGTGTGGGCCGACGCCCACGACCTTGACCTTGAATTTGAATTTGAATTTGAATTTAAAATGAAATTTGTAATTAAAGCACCTTGTACATCACTGTCGTCGACTCCAATTCCCCCGCCGTGGAAACGGCATAAACCGGAATTCGCCCCGCCACTTTATATTCCAGCGAGGTGTATAACCCCTCGGCGGCACCGCCGGAAATGGTGTCCAGCACCAGCAGGGTTTTGCCTGCGCTGCGCGCGACCAGCTCAATGGCCACCATCAGCGAACGGGCGATACCCAAACGGCGGGCGTCGGGGTGAACCATCAGCTTATTCACATCGCCACGATGGGTTCCGTTGGCAGGCTGGCTGACAGCCAGTTGCACCGTACCCACAATCTTGCCGTTCAGCCGCGCCACCAGCAAACGGCGCTCTCCTGACATGAAGGCAGGAATGAGTTTCTGCCAAAACACCAGCGCCTGGGCGTGCCCGAAAGGCGGAACAAAACCGATACTCGCCCCCTGCGCTACCGCCTGATCCAGCGTTTCAGCCAGTTGATTCAGGTCATCGGCGCTGAGTGCGCCGTCAAACACTTCGGTCACAACCACTTCATTTTTTTTCGACATGCTGCTTGCCTCTGGGGTGACGGGTGGAGGATTTTAAGGCCGGGAGATGGCGATAACGTAGTGCGCGTCATCCGGCCCGGGAACGTGAAAGGATGACGTGCCGAACAGGTGGAAGCGCAGACTGTCACCCTTTTCCAGCCGGAAATGGCGCTGATCGAGTGTCAGTTCCAGCACGCCTTCAAGCAGCCAGATATGCTGCTCCAGGCCAGCCACCGGCGGTGAATCATAGGAGATTGTCGCACCGGCTTTAAGCTTTCCGGCCATCAGTTCAGCGCGAAAACCGTGGGCCGGTGGCGAAACCGAACGTCTTTCGAAACCGGTGTCCGTATCCCGCCATACCGACTGCTGCCCGTGGCGGATAAGCTCCGGCGGGTTGTCCTCCAGCGCCATCAACAGGCGGGAAGTGGTTAACCCATAAGCTGCACTGAGTTTGCCGAGCAGTGAGGCGGTCGGGCTGTTCTCCCCGCGCTCAATGCGCGACAACGTCGCCCGGCTGATACCGGTCTGTGCCGACAACACTTCCAGCGACCATCCCTGATTGACCCGCAGATACGCCAGCCTTTCCGCCAGCCGCATGTCGTCGTTCAGATGCTCCTCTTCCACAGTTCTCACCTTTCAATAAATTCCCAATATCGAGAATTTATTTCATATATGAGATTTTCGCAAGAGTCATTCCGTGAATAAATGTTGTTGGTTAATCCAACCCGCAGCGGTTGAAGTTGTACAACAACAATAAGCTTGTACAAGTTTATCTATACCAGCTAGAGTAAATATTAACGGTATGAATATTTCGGAAGGTTTTATGTCTCTGTACAGCATCGGCGAAGTCGCCCGTATTTGTGGTATCAATCCCGTCACCCTGCGTGCGTGGCAGCGCCGCTATGGCCTGCTTAAACCTCAGCGCACCGAAGGCGGCCACCGGCTATTTGGTGACCAGGATCTCGATACCATCCGCGTCATTTTGTCGTGGATCAATCGGGGCGTGCCGGTCGGGCAGGTTAAAGCCTTACTGGAAGGCAAAGTTGAACCACTACCGAATAGCTGGTCACAGTCGGAACATCGCCTGCTGGATGCATTGCAAAATAACAATATGCAGAAAGTGCGTCAGTTGCTCAGCGAACTGGGCCGTGACTACCCGGCCAACGCGCTGGTCAATAATGTACTGCGCCCACTGCGTTCCCGGCTCAGTTCCGGCGGCCCTTCATTGATGCTGCTGCGCAACTTGCTGGACGGCATCCTGATTGAACACACAGTGATGTGCCTGAATGCCGCCCGTAAAAAACCCGGCGTGCGGGTCGTGCTGTTGGGATGGGGGCCGATGGACAACACCGAACTCTGGCTTGAAGCCATTATTCGTAGCGAAGAAGGCGTGCAGATTGACGTGCTGCCACAGCCACTTGATGAACCGTATTTGGACAACATCAGCGCGCATCAGATTCTGTTGTGGTCCGAGGGCAGGCTGACCCGCTTGCAGAAAAATAAAATGATCCAGTGGCGCGAGCAGGGTCTGTCTGTCGGCTTGCTCGGCAGCGCTGCGCTGCTTACTGAATCTGACCCCCGCCAAGGAGACAATCATGACCTCTAGCCCTACTGATACCAACGACCTGATGGGTCCTCTCGAACGGCTGGCTGATTTTTATCGTCAGCTTGATGACAGCCAACTGCCACAGTTGTCGCGCATTTATCACCCACAGATTGAATTTATTGATCCCGTCGGTCAGCACCACGGCGTGGATGCGCTGGAGCATTACTTCCGACAGTTGCTGAAAACCATGAATTACTGCCGTTTTGATGTCCAGCGGACACTGTGCAATGGCAGCGAAGCCACACTGTTATGGCGTATGGACTATTCCCACCCTTCACTGAATAAGGGCCAGGATTTGTCGCTCGACGGGATCAGCCATCTGCGGCTGGCCGACGATCTGATTATCTATCAGCGCGACTATTACGATTTGGGGGCCATGTTATATGAGCATATTCCGATGCTGGGAACCGCCGTCAAAGCGTTAAAGACAAGGTTGAAATCATGAGTCATGTCTTGATTACCGGTGCCAGTTCCGGCATTGGTAAGCAGCTGGCGTTGGACTATGCCGCCGACGGCTGGAAAGTGACCGCCTGCGGGCGTGAACACGCCAGGCTCGAAGCACTGAATATGGCCAACCCGGCTATCGACACCCTGAGTTTCGATATGACCGATCTGACTTTAGCCCGCCAGGCCCTCGCCTGGATCCAGGCTGATCTGATTATTCTGTGTGCAGGAACCTGCGAATACCTGGACAACGGCGTCGTCGATGCAGAGAAAGTGACGCGGGTCATGAACACCAATGTGATCGGCCCGATCAACTGCCTTGACGCCCTGCTGCCGGGTTTGCAAACCGGTGCGCGTGTGGTGTTGGTCGGATCAACCGCTTCGCTGGTGCCGTTGCCACGAGCCGAGGCCTATGGCGCATCCAAAGCAGCGTTGGCCTATTTCGCCCGCTCTCTGGCGCTTGATCTTGCCCCGCGTGGGATCCACGTTTCATTTGTCATGCCCGGCTTTGTCAAAACGCCGCTGACCGAGCGCAACGATTTCCCGATGCCGATGATGGTCAGCGCCGAGAAAGCCTCTCAATATATCCGTGATGGTCTGGCACGCCAAGCCAGTGAAATTGCCTTCCCGCCGCTGTTTGCGTGGTTGCTAAAAACGGTCACCCTGCTGCCCCTGGCATGGCAAAAACGACTGACCCAACGGCTGGTAAGGTAACCGACTGATGAAAATTGCTATTATCGGCAGCGGCATTTCCGGGCTGAGCTGCGCTTGGATGTTGTCCCGCCAGTCACCCGACTGTGCTGTTACCGTATTTGAAGCCAGTGAAACACTTGGCGGCCACACGGCCACAGTGGATATTTCCCTCGACGGCCGTGACTACGCCATTGATACCGGGTTCATCGTTTACAACACGCGGACTTACCCGAACTTCATCGCCCTGCTGGACGAGTTAGGTTTGCAGGGGCAACCAACCGAAATGAGTTTTTCGGTACGCAATCCGCAAAGTGGAATGGAGTACAACGGGCATACGCTGAATACACTTTTCGCCCAGCGCGGCAACGTTTTCAAACCGAGATTCTGGCGTTTTCTGCGCGAAATTTTACGTTTCAATGCATTGTGCAAACAGCAGCTGAACAACCCGAATAATGACGAAGTCACCCTCGGCGATCTGCTGGATCAGAACCAGTTTTCTGAGTTCTTCGCCCTGCATTATGTCCTGCCGATGGGCGCGGCTATCTGGTCATCTTCACTGGGAGATATGATCCAATTCCCACTGTCACTCTTTTTGCGTTTCTTCGAAAACCACGGTCTGCTGGACGTCGCCAACCGTCCGCAGTGGATGGTGGTGCCCGGCGGCTCGCGGGAATATATTCGCCGGATGCAGCAGAAACTCCCTGCCCATGTTGAATTACTGACTGCCACACCGGTGCGTAGCGTGTTCCGCCATGCCGCGGGTGTCACGCTGCAAACCCCACGTGGTGCGGAGCATTTCGATCAGGTGATTTTCGCCTGCCACTCGGATCAGGCACTGGCGTTGCTCGGCGAGAATGCCAGCGATGATGAAAAAGAGATCCTTGGCGCGCTGCCGTACCAGTCCAACGACATCATTCTGCACACCGATACGCGCCATCTACCAAAGCAGAAACGGGCATGGGCCAGTTGGAATTACCTGCTGCCGGTGGAAGACCCGACTGTCCGGGAGCGCCAGGCCAGCGTGACTTACAACATGAATATCTTGCAGGGCCTGCATTCACCGCACACCTTCTGCGTGTCGCTGAACCCGGCCACGCCGGTAGACGAAAGCAAAATCCTGTTCCGCGCCCAGTACATGCATCCGGTACTTAACCTCGCCAGTCATGACGCCCAACAGCAACGTGGCTGGATCAACGGCCATCACCACAGTTGGTTCTGCGGCGCTTATTGGTACAACGGGTTTCATGAAGACGGCGTAAACAGCGCCCGCGACGTCGTCGACCAGCTGCTAAAAAGTCCAGCGCACACGCGTCAAGCGCACTCTAAACCGGTGGCATCATGAACAGCATGCTGTACGTCGGCGGGGTGCGTCATCGCCGGTTTACACCGGTAGAACACCATTTCGACTACGCGATTTTTATGCCGCTTATCGATCTCGATGAGCTGGATCAGCTGCATCAGGTTGGGATCCGGCTGGAGACGTTTTCCGCCGCCAGCTTCCGGCGCAGCGATTATCTGGGCGGCGGTGACATTAAAACCAAAGCCCAGGATCGCATTGCCGAACTGACCGGTGTCCGGCTGACAGGCCGGGTGATGCTGCTGTGTCAGCTACGCTATTTCGGGTTGTATTTTAATCCGGTCAATTTTTACTACTTATATGACAGCAACGATGTATTGCGCTGGATGCTGACCGAGGTGCGCAATACGCCGTGGAACGAACGTCACACTTACGCCGTCTTGCCAGACGGCAGCCTGCCGGTCGCCAAAGCGTTTCATGTTTCGCCATTCAACCCGATGGACATGGTTTATCACTGGCAGCTGACCCCGCCCGGAAAACAGTTACGCGTACATATAGAGAATCACCGCAAAACGCGGGAGTTCGATGCCACGCTGACCCTCAAAGCCCAGCCGCTGACCCGCCAGACCTTGCGCAAACAGCTCTGGCGACTGCCGTTAATGACCGGTAAAACCGCCGTCACCATCTACTTGCAGGCGGTAAAACTGTGGCTCAAACGCGCGCCTGTTTATTCTCACCCTCCCGCTGATAAGGACTGACGATGAGCAATCCCGATGTACAGCTTGTCCGTAATGGCGCAGAAAACCGTCGCAGCAAAACGGCACGCAGTGTGATTCTCAGCGTCCTGAAACAGCTGAGCGGTGCCGGTTTAACGATTCAGGAGCCGGGAGCGGAGCCGCTGTTTTTCGGCGATGAGAGTGCGCCGTTGCAAGGCGTGATTGAAGTCCAGCAGTTGCGCGCCTATCGCCGTGTATTGCTGGGAGGCAGCATTGCGGCCGGTGAAAGTTTCATCGATGGCGACTGGACGACCCCAAACCTGACCGCCGTACTGCAATTACTGGCCGAAAACCTCGGACTGGTTGATAAAATAGGAGCCCGCCTGAGCTGGCTGAGCGCGCCGGTGCACGGCCTGATCCACTTGCTGCGCAGCAATAGCCGTAAGCAGGCGCGCAAAAATATCTCGGCACATTATGACCTCGGTAATGACTTCTATCAGGGCTTTCTCGACAGCCAGATGCTTTATTCTTCGGCCTGGTATCAGGAACCGCAGATGACGCTCGAGCAGGCGCAACAGGCAAAAATGCGTCGCCTGTGCGAGCAATTGCAACTGCGCCCCGGGGATCATCTGCTGGAAATTGGTACCGGCTGGGGCGCAATGGCGGAATTCGCCGCACGCGAATACGGTTGTCAGGTCACCACCACCACCATTTCCCGCGAACAGTATGATTTTGCCGTACATCGGATGGAAAAAGCCGGGCTGAGCGACCGGGTCACCGTGCTATTTGAAGACTATCGCGCACTGCGCGGCCAGTACGACAAACTGGTGTCTATCGAGATGATCGAAGCGGTGGGTAAACGTTATTTACCCACCTTTTTCAAACGCTGCAATGCACTGTTAAAGCCCCAGGGGCGCATGGCGATTCAGGCCATCACCATCGCGGATCAACGCTATAAGTATTACAGCCGCAATGTGGACTTCATTCAGCGCTATGTTTTCCCCGGCGGTTTCCTGCCCTCGATCACCGCCATGAGCGAGGCCATGACCCGTCACACCGGTCTGGTGGTACGCGACCTGTTTGATATCGGCTCCGACTACGCCCGCACGTTGCACGAATGGCGCGAGCGCGTCGTCAGCTACTGGAACCAGCAAACCTCACCCGACAGCGATGATCGCTTCAAACGGCTTTGGCTGTTTTATCTGTGCTACTGCGAGGCGGGTTTCCGGGCGCGCACCATCAGTACCGTGCAGATGACCGCAGAGAGGCGCTAGCCCTCCCTGGGTTGCCGCCCAAACCTGCTTTTAAATTCAAAGTCGCGGGCATCGGCCCACACCGGTGAACCTTGGGCTGCCGCCCAAACCCGCTTTTAAATTCAAATTCCAGTTCAAGACCGTGGGCGTCGGCCCACACCGACCAGAAGGCGGCCAGTCGCCGCCGCCCTCTGGACTCCCGGGCTTTTTAATGGAACACCGGCAGCTGCGCTGGTCACAATGGCCGTGTTTCAGGTATTTCCGTTATAGCCGCAAACTCCGCCGCTGCGCGGTAATCTCAGTTCGGGCTTCAACCCGCGTAAAAAACCACGCGGTTTTGCGCCTCTCCCTCGACGTCGTTTTGAACGCGGCCGAAGATTTTTCAAATTCAAATTCAAATTCAAATTTAAATTTAAATTCAAAACCAGTGTGGTGTTGACCTTCAAAATGTTGGGGCCGCATTCAAAAATGACGCTGAGCAAGCGGTTCGAGACCATAGGCTCGAAACCCGCAGCGAAGGTACCGCCTAAGCGGCGACATTTTGCGGCTGTCACTGAGATACCTGAAACACGGCCATCCCGATTCAGCGATAGCGCGCAGTTAAAAAAACGCAGGATTCCAAAGGAGGTTCGTTTAAACCTCCTTTGGGCCCGTGTGGGCGGCGAGCCCACGGTTTTGAACTGGAATTTGAATTTAAAAGCGCCTTTGGGCCGCCGCCCAAAAAACTACCGGTCGGGGTTAACCTCCTGTAAAGAAGCCGGTTTTCTTCCAAAAACAAACTTCCCTAAGGTCACCAGCAGGACGGCGCAGAGGATCACCGCCAGCGCGGCCCATTCAACCGGTGACAACCATTCGCCACCGAAACTGATACCCAGCAGCACCGCCACCATCGGGTTGACGTAGGCGTAACTGGTGGCAATCGCCGGGCGGACGGTTTTCAGCAGGAACATATAGGCGCTGATGGCAATCATCGAGCCAAACACCATCAGGTAACCGAGTGCCAGAAAACCGCTTAATGGCGGCATCGCGGTCAGGTGTTCGCCGCTGAGACGGCTGGCGACCAGCAGCACCCCACCCGCGACAATCATCTCGGCGGCACCGGCCATCAGACCGACCGGCAGCGTGAGACGGGAACTCCACACCGAGCCAAACGCCCAGCTCAGGGAGGCCAACAGGATCAGCAGCGCGCCCCACGGATTACCGCCGAGATTACTGCCGGTGTTGAGCAGCACAATCCCAAACAGGCCGATGCCGACGCCGGTCCACTCCAGACGGCTGTTCGGCATTCCCCAGAAGCGGCTAAAGCACAGGGTAAACAGCGGCACCGTCGCCACCATCACCGCAGCAATGCCCGACGGCACCTGCATATGTTCAGCTACGGTGACCAACCCGTTACCCACGGCCAGCAGCAAAATACCGATAGCACCGGCGGCCAGCCACTGTTTGAGCGACGGCACTTTGTGTCCGCGCAGCAGCAGAAACGCAAACATTACGCAGCCCGCGACAAAGAAACGCAGACCGGCCATCATCAGCGGCGGCCAGCTTTCAACACCCACGCGGATGACAAAATAGGTAGAACCCCAGATAAAATAGAGGGCGAACAGCGCGGCAATCAACGGCAACAAAGAACGGGTGGCGGAACGGGTCATGATGAAGGCACTTTTAAGCATAAATTCGAAGGCAAACAGTTAACGCTATTGCTTATCGACGCGGCAAGTGAATCTGTGCTATCGCAGCAAAATGTTGCTAAATAGTTTCACGATATGTTGATTTGCAGTGCAAACATGAACAGACCCGTGACTTCGCATGAATAGACTGTTGCAGGCAGGGGCAAACGCCTTATAATTCCGCGCAATTATTAAAGAGGTTCTATGATGAATACGTTCGGCAAAAAATGTCTTATCGCCCTGTTCGGCCTGATGGCTATTGGCGCTATCGGCGGCGTGATGGTGGCGGGTTATGCAGTGGTTATCCAGGATGACAAAGCACCGGATACCAGCACAGCACCGGCTGTAACCCCAGCGCCAGCGGCTCATAACGCGTCCTGACGGCGCGTTTTCTTTTCAGTTTCCCCCACGTTTTCACGCGCACTTTTACACCTGCGCCGGTGTCACCTGCCAGCGTTGCAAATAACGGCTCCAGCGCTCGAATGCCATGTCAACGATGATCGCCAGCAGTGCCACAATGATCGCCCCCTGCAATACATAGGCCGTATTAAAACCACTCAGACCGATAATGATCGGTGAACCGAGACTTTGTGTGCCCACCGTCGAGGCAATAGCCGCCGTGCCAATATTGATAATCACGGAAGTACGGATCCCGGCGACGATCACCGGTGCCGCCAGCGGCATTTCCACCTTGGTGAGGATTTGCCAGCGGCTCATGCCGACGCCCTGCGCAATTTCACGTGCCGAAGCCGATACCGATTCAATACCCGCAATGGTGCCCTGCAAAATCGGCAATAAGCCGTAAAGCACCAACGCAATGATGGCCGGTTTTTCGCTAAACCCCATCACCGGCACCGCCACTGCCAGCACCGCGACGGGAGGAAAAGTCTGCCCCATCGCGACGATGGTCTCCACCAGCGAGCGGAACTCTTTTCCCGCATGACGAGTGACGCCTACCCCAGCCGCCACGCCAATCATTACGGCAATAAAGCTTGAGATACCCACTAAAAGCAGATGCGCCTCTACCAGTGCTGCAAAGCTCTCTTGCTGGTAGACAGGACGGTCCAGCGCCGGAAACAGCCAGTGAAACAAGCCGCCGAGCGAGGTCATGCCAAACACCAGCGCAATCAGCAAGAGGGTCACCCAGGGAAGGGGATCTTTCAGCCAGCGCAGGATCATGCCTCACTCCTTTCGGCCACTAAATCAGCGAAATGCAGCACGCCAAGCGGTTGTCCATTTTCATCGATCACCGGTAACTGTTCGGTATGACGCGCCACAAATACCGACAGCGCTTCACGCAGCGTCATGGACGCCGCAACGGGCTGCTGATGTGTCGCCAGCAGCTCACCGCGCCTGGTACGTTCCCCCACCAGCCCGAGCGACAGCAGTTTGATGCCCATATCGCTGCGGCCAAAGAAGTCACGCACGAATGGCGTCGCCGGTTTAGTCAGCATTTCCAGTGGCGTTCCCTGCTGGATCACCTGCCCTTCATTTAATAAAACGATGCGGTCCGCCAGGCTCAACGCTTCGTCAATATCATGGGTGACCAGCACGATAGTACGGTTAGTCAGTTGATGAATACGCGCCACTTCCTGTTGCAGCGTGGCGCGGGTGACTGGATCGAGTGCGCCGAAAGGTTCGTCCATCAACAGTACTTCGGGGTCAGACGCCAATGCACGCGCCACGCCGACGCGCTGCTGTTGCCCGCCGGACAGCTGATGCGGATAACGTTGGCGAAACTGCGCGGGATCCAGATGCAGCAGTTCCATCAGTTCCGTCACGCGGTCGCGAATTTTAGCTTTCGGCCACTTGAGCAGCTGCGGCACGGTGGCGATGTTCTCTTCCACCGTCCAGTGCGGAAACAGGCCGATGGACTGAATGGCGTAGCCCATGCGGCGACGCAGATCCTGCGCGCGGAATTTTTCTATCGGTTCACCGGCAAAGGTAATTTGCCCCTGATCATGCTCCACCAGCCGGTTAATCATCTTCAGGGTGGTCGATTTCCCCGAACCGGAGGTGCCAATCAGCACCGTAAACTCGCCTTTGGCCATCTCCAGCGTCAGGTCGCGGACGACCGCTTTTCCGGCAAAGTGTTTGCTTACCTGCTTGAAATGAATCATCTGCGTGAGGTTTCCAACATTGAGACTAAAAATTTAAAGATGCCATCGACAATCACCGCCATCAGCACCACCGGGATCACCCCGAGCAGCACCAGATCCAGCGCGCTGCTGAGCAGCCCCTGGAACATAATCGCGCCAAGGCCGCCCGCCCCAATCAGCGCAGCGACCACCGCCATGCCAACGGTTTGTACCGCCACGATACGCACGCCGCTAAGGATCACCGGCAGGGCAATCGGCATCTGCACTTTATAAAACACCTGCATCCGGTTCATGCCCATGCCACGGGCCGATTCAATCACCCCTGATGAGACTGAATCCAGTCCGGCAATCACACTGCGCACCAGCGGCAGCAGCGAGTAAAGCACCAGCGCGATGATGGCCGGCGCCAGCCCGATACCGCTGATACCGTGATCCGCCAGCCACGGCATGGCTTTCGCCAGCCCCGCCAACGGTGCCAGCAACAGGCCAAACAGGGCAATCGACGGGACGGTCTGAATGATGTTAAGTACGGAAAGAATGGGCATCTGCCAGCGCGCCGAACGGTGACAAACCATGCCAAGCGGCAGGCCGAGCAGCACCGCAGGAACCAGCGTGCCGAACAAAATTCCCAGATGCTGCCACAGTGCGTCGTTGAAGACATCCGAGCGGTTGTCGTACTCCTTGAGCAAGGAGAGTTCGCTGAGCTGACCGCTGCCGATCAGCAGAACGATGGGTACAATCACCTGCAAATTGAGCAAAATCCGCCAGGTATGATTTAGCGTAAAACGGGAGATGGCGTCGGAGGCAATCAGCAAAGATAACGCCGCGCAGGCCCAGAATCCGCCACCGAGCGAGGTTCGCGCCAGACTCTCTTCGTCCCCCCCGGTCAGGGTCACGGCGGTATGCCCCGCCAGCGCCGTCATACCAAACAGCAGCACTTCCGCCAGCAGCATGACCACCAAGGTATTGCGACGCGAAGGTGTGAAAAATGAAAACAGCAGCAGCAACAATACGGGAAGCAGTAACAGCGCGCCCAGCCCGTTGAGCAGGCTGAAGAGCGAAATGCCCTGCCCCGATACCAGCCGGTTAGGCGCGTGGCTGAGAAAAGCCAACCCGGAGCCGGTGGCAATAAGGAGGATCACCAGCGTCAGTAGCACGCGGTTTTTAACGCAGTCCTGGGTCAAAAAAATCACCTGAAGCTAAAAAATCGGCCCGCGCCACCGGTCATCACCAGCATTGCGGGCCTGAATCATTATTCTGCCATCATGGCAGCGCTTATTTTTTCACAAAGCCTTGTTCCTGCAGATATTTCGCCGCCACTTTCTTCGCATCCATACCGCCTACGGCGATTTTCGCGTTGAGTTTTTGCAGCGTCGGGCCGTCGAGTGAATCAAATACCGGTTTCAGCAGTTCAGGAATATTAGGATGCGCTTTCAGCACGGATTCACGGATGATCGGCGCAGGGGCGTAAATCGGCTGCACGCCTTTCGGATCGGCCAGTGTTTGCAGGCCCAGCGCCGCCACCGGGCCGTCGGTGCCGTAGGCCATCGCTGCGTTCACCCCGGAGGTTTTTTCCGCTGCCGCTTTAATGGTCACCGCCGTATCACCGCCTGCCAGCGACAGCAGTTGGTTCTGTTTCAGCTTGAAGCCGTAGGCATTTTCAAACGCCGGTAAGGCATCCGGGCGCTCGATAAATTCAGCCGAGGCCGCCAGTTTGAAATCACCGCCGCCGTTGATCCACTTGCCGAGATCGTCGAGGTTTTGCAGATGATTGGCCGTCGCTACGTCCTGACGCACCGCGATGGTCCAGGTGTTGTTGGCCGGAGAAGCGTCCAGCCAGACGATTTTATTCTGGTCGTAATCGAGCTTTTTGACTTTCTCATAACCGGCTTTGGCATCTTTCCACGCCGGGTCTTTTTCATCGGAGAAGAAGAAAGCGCCGTTACCCGTGTACTCTGGGTAGATATCAATTTCACCGGCGGTGATCGCCCCGCGCAACACCTTGGTGTTACCCAGTTGCAGTTTGTTGGTGGTCTTGATGCCGTTGGCTTCCAGCACCTGAATGATCAGATTACCGAGCAGCGACCCTTCGGTATCAATTTTCGACCCGACGCGCACATTGTCCGCCGCCTGCGCCGGGAGACTCATCGCTGAAACCATCGCCAGCGTCGCCGCCGCTGCTATCCCACGCATACGTCCTGTCAAGAAAGCCATGTTATTTCCTCTTAGCGGGTTACTTTTACGTTAAGGCTTTAACTGCCATCAACATCATCATTTATTTAAAAAAACACGTGTGATCAAGGATAGACCAATTTTGCCGACGGGCACAAAACGGCGGGCCATAACAGCAGCACCCGGTTTTCAAGTAAATGGCTTATTTGCGCATAGCTTTGCCATCAAATAGCTAAGGTCACAGGCTGTGTGCAAAACGGATCCTGCGCGCCTCAGATGAAAATCTTTTAAGTTATAACCAATTAATTTACATCATGAATAAAATTCAGTTGTGACGAAGGTCACGCGCCTTCTATGCTGGTTTTTTGTCAAAAAGCGTAAATAACATAATGTCAGATTCATTTACGGCGGCTCACGCCGGTTCAGGGAATACAGGTTCCGTCAGCGAAGCGCCGGTTTTCATCCGTTCAGCTGCCGATATCACCCAGTTAGTTAACCGTGGCGCAGCCAAACTCAGCGATGCACGCGTTGTGATTGCCATTGCGCTCGGCGGCGTGTTCCTCGACGCCTACGATCTCGGCGCGCTGGCTTTCGGCATGAAAGATATCACCCGCCAGTTCGGTCTGACGCCATCCGGCGCAGGCTTTGTGGCGTCAGCCATCACCTTCGGGGCGATTATTGGCGCATTATTCGGTGGCTATTTGACCGATAAAATTGGCCGTTACCGCGTCTTCATGGCCGATATGTTCTTCTTTGTGATCGCTGCGCTGGCCTGCGCGTTTGCCCCGAATGAATGGGTACTGGGCGGCTCGCGCTTCGTAATGGGACTGGGTGTCGGTATCGACTTACCGGTAGCGATGGCGTTTCTGGCCGAATTTTCCAAACTTCAGGGACGCGGCAATAAAGCCTCGCGCGTGGCGATGTGGTGCCCGACCTGGTATGCGGCTATCAGTATTTCCTATCTGCTGGTGCTGCTGTTATACGCGGTGTTACCGGCCACTCATACCGACTGGCTGTGGCGTCTGATCCTCGGTTTTGGTGCGGTCCCGGCCATACTGATTATTCTTATCCGTCATCGCTATATGAATGAATCTCCGGTCTGGGCTGCCAATCAGGGCGACCTGCAGGGCGCGGCGGCAATTTTGCGTAAGTCTTACAACATCAATGCCGTGGTCGCCGACGACGCCAGCCTGACGCCCGCCGTCAAAGTGCGCAAAGCCGCGTGGCGCAACTACGGCACGCTGTTGCAGGGCGTGTATCTGCGCCGCACCGTGCTGGCAACCGTGACCGCCGTGGCCTCTTCTTTCGCCTATAACGCCGTGGCCTTTGGTCTGCCGGTTATCCTGTCGAGTTTCCTCAAGCAGTCGATGATCAGCACCATCTTGTTCTCCCTCGGCCTGAACCTGTGCTTCGCCTTCGTCGGCGGGCTGATTGCAGTGCGTTATGTGTCTAAATTCGGTGCGTGGAAAATGACCTATGCCGGTTACGCCTGCCAGTTGGTGGCGATGATAGGCCTCGCACTGGTCGGCCGCCCGGCTGATGGCGCAGAAGCCGCGATTTCCATCGCGATGCTGGCGCTGTTCCTGTTCGGTCAGGGCTTCGGGCCGGGTTCGCACACCATGACTTTCGCCTCGCTAAGTTACCCGACGTCACTGCGCGGTATGGGTGTCGGTTTCAACCAAACCCTGATGCGCAGCAGTTCGACCGTTTCTCTGTTCCTGTTCCCGGTGCTTTCCGCCGCCCTCGGGACCGGGGTGTTTTGGGTAATTGCGCTGGCGCCACTGGCGGGATTAGTCGTGCTGACGGCGATTCGGTGGGAACCGTCAGGGTACGATGTAGATGCAGAGGACTTTCAGGGATAAACCTGATTGGGTTTATCACCTCACCGGTGAGGGCTAATTCAAGGTCAAGGTCAAGGCCGTGGGCCTGCTGCCCACACCTGCTTTAAAGTCAACACCGTGGGCCTGCTGCCCACACCCGCCCAGAAGGCGGCCAGTCGCCGCCGCCCTCTGGACTCCCGGGCTTTTTCATGAGGCACCCGCAGCTGCGCGGGTCACAATGGTCGTGTTTCAGGGATTTCCGTTATAGCCGTAAAATGTCAGCCCTTCGGGCTTCCCGGCTGCGGGTTCGAGCCAACGGTAAAAATGTTGTCTCTCCACCGACTTGCCGGTGACATTTTGAACACGGCCGGGGGCTTCTTTAAATTCAAATTCAAAACCAAAACCAAAACCAAATACCATCTCTGTTTTTGTTTTTAAAAAAGTCCGGGCCGCATTCAAAAATGGCGCTGAGCAAGTGGTTCGAGACCTGAGGCTCGAAACCCGCAGCGAAGGCACCGCCTAAGCGGCGGCATTTTGCGGCTATAACCAAAGTGACTGAAACACGGCCATTGTGACCCGCGCAACTGCTGTTTTTAAAAGGCGCGGGAGTCCAGAGGGCGCGCGCCTACGCGCCTTCTGGGCCAGTTTGGGTGGCAACCCAAGGTCTTGATTTTGAACTTTAAGACCAGTTTGGGTGGCAACCTAAATCACAGGTGCTCGCGGGGCAAACACATGCCTTGCCCCCTGCCCGATCATCGCGGCCACCAGATCAAATCCCCCGTTGGGCCGCGAGAGTGCAAACTCCCGTTCTGCGGTAAAGATCGGGCTTATCCAGAACAGGTTTACCGGGTCACCATAGCTGTCAGGCAATGACATTTTGCTCGACGCCGAGCAGAGCGCAGAGGAGATCACGTGACCTTCGTAACCCAGTGGTGCCATTGGCGAAATCAGCGTATGCCCTTCCCCCAGCCAGCTCAGCGTGGTCCACGGCAGTTGTGCATAGCCGGAGAGCGCACTGGCCATCTGCACCGCATTCTCTTCGTTCACATACTCTTTGCCGACGGCGAATGCCAGTTCAATACGCCGGTGTTCACGGGCTTCATCGTTGAAAATAATATCGATTTGCGGCATCGGGCGGATACTCATACCCAGCGTAAAGAAATAATAATTCTCCTCATCTTCATGCTGGGAAATGGCCATCGGCGGCCAGTTGCCCTGATCGATACCGTAATATTTCACCGACGGGCCAAAGCGCTCTTCATAACGATCAAGATATTTACGCTGGATTTTCGGCCAGGGATTTTGGTCTTCCTGCTGCCAGTCACGCCAGAACTGGCGGGTTTTATCGGCAAGGGCGTATTGGGTATTGGTGGAGGCAGAACCCAGTGGGAAGGTGAGTGGATTCTGTTTGATACAACCCGCGGAATAGCAGACAGCGTGGTCGATATACAGGCTCCAGCCGGGGATCACCGCCAACAGCAGCCCCTGATACCAGAGTGCGGCACCGTCATCACTTTCATTCCACAGAATCTGAATGTGCGCAGGGTCTAACGGCGCTTCGGCTTCAAGACTACGGCAGTATTGTGCGGCCAGCATCGGCGCCTGTCCGTTATCCATTGCGCCCTGATCATCTTGCAAAGGGGCAGGAGAAAGATTGCGGATCCAGCAGGCGCGCATACGCGGGAAACGATCGCGTAAATCTTCGTGAGCAAAAATATAGAAATAGGCCACGCGGTCATCCTGCTCGACCAGCGCGCTCAGGGTGTGTTTATCGTTACTGACTTCAACGAGAATATCTGACTGGCGCATAAAACCTCTACGGGTAGGGCCTCAATAGGAATATGAAGCGTCTGGGTCGCTTTCCAGTCAGTGTAGAACGGTTATCACGCCACGATAACGGGCAAAAGTCCCAAAAGTCCTCGCCCCTGCGCTTTTTCATCGCGATTGCGGACCGGCATTTACCTACATGCGGGGTGCTCTGTCGCAAAAAATGCAAAGTAAAACGCCAGGGCTGGCTATTGGAAAATAGCAGTGACCTGGCGTTGCGTTTAACGTCTTCTGCGACGTGTCGTGGAACGGGATGTAAATTTAATGCGCGAGCGGTTTCGCGGCAGTGGCCTTGTTCAGTTCAGGCCACAGAACCATCACCAGATCAATCAGGCGGTGAAGCTGTTCGGCGCTGGCACCGTCACGTGCCTGCACGGACATCCCCTGAATGGTACAGGCCAAATATTTGGCCAGCAGCGCGCTGTCTGTGGATTGCGGCACTTCGTTGCTGAGTTTTTTCTTTTCGAAAAACTCCTGCAACGTGCGTTCCTGCGAAAGATGACGACCGCGTAGCATTTCTGCGATGTCCTGCGACGAGGACGACATCCCCGAGGACGCGCTGACCATAAAGCAGCCGCTTGGGGTATCACAGTCGGTAAACAGTTCTGCCGTAGTGCGCAGATACTGCTCGATAGCTTGCTCGACGGACAAATCTGTTCTGCTTAACAGACAGAAACTCTTTTCGTAAAAGGTTGCCAGATAATGTTCAACGGCTGCGCGGAATAACCCTTCTTTATTACCAAACTCGGCATATAAGGTGGGGGCTTTCGCACCAGTAGCTTCGACCAAATCCGCTAATGAAGTGGCCTCATAGCCATGACGCCAGAATAAATTCAGGGCCTTGCTCAGAGCAGTTCCACGATCGAACTGTTTTGGGCGACCGCGACTTTTCCGGACCAAAGCCGTCTGTTCAGTGCTCATACACCCTCCTTCCATCACCCTAGTGGTTCTGGTTGTTTAAATAATATAACGATCATTATTAAAAATAGTTGCGCACAAGTCCAGCAGAGATTATTATTTAGTTATCGAGCGATAAGTAAATGGCTCCCACCAGCAAGTTGCATGCTTTTACAGCTAAGAATCCCAGGACATCCCATCATGAGTAATCTTAAAATCATTCTTGCAGTTATGGCGTTAACCGCTGTCCCGGTTGCCAATGTCGCCGCACAGCAGGTTATCATGATGCCAACCCAGAGTCAGGAGGTCGCGATGGTGAATGTGACCGGTGACAGCAGCTTCTGTCATCCTGGCCGTTTTGTTAACGGCAAGTCTTCACAACAGCGCATTCCAACGTCACCAACAATGCCACCTGCACCAGCCGGTTCGGCCAATCATCCCCCTGTTTACTACTAAGGCGTGTGATCTGAATCTTGCTCCCGCAGGGTAAAGAACGAGGCGACATGATGTCGCCTTCTCTTTGTCTGCTTGCCTCAGCGGCAAAGCGCCCTATCGGTTTTAACACCCTCCGCCACACAAACCAATCATTAAATTATCACTCATTAAATAATTCTTGAAGAGCACAAAAAAGCGCACTATCATTTGTTTATCGAATGATAATTAATTTAATTACTCATTAAATTTAACAAACAAATCACAAACACCTCCAGTTATGTGATCTGCCGCACAGCACAATTAGTTAACGATTACTAAATAAACATGTTGCACAGGAACCGATCAATCGCTAACATTAACTTATCGAACGTTAAGTAATAACGTTGAACGAATCCGAAACAGACTTATCCAGATTAACGAACAGGAACTGACATCATGAAAAACGTAAAAATGACTCTCGTAGCACTCGCACTGGCCACCGTATCTTTCTCTTCCATGGCAGCAACACTGGTGGATTCCGCACCAGCTAACCAACAGAAAATCGGTGTTATCACTGCAAATTCAAGCAATGACCTGTCCAGCCTGCAACGCGAACTGAATGCTAAAGCCAACGAAGCCGGTGCAAGCTCATACCGCATTATCGGTGCTTCCGGTGACAACTACCTGCACGGTACTGCTGAGTTGTACAAATAAGTACGATGACAGCGTCATCTACCGCACAATTAGTTAACGATTAATAAAAAAATAGATTGTACAGAATGTGATCCAGGTCTAAGATTTAATTATCGAACGTTAAACAAAGCGTCTGACCGAATTATCACCTGCTGATACGCAGAATAACGAACAAGAGAAAAAGGGTTTTATCATGAAAAACATCGCAATGACTTTTGCAGCAATCGCACTGGCTACCGCTTCATTTACGACGCTGGCAGCCACTGAAGTACAGTCCGCACCCGCTAATTCACAATCTATCGGTGTGGTCAGCGCACAGGCCGGTTCAGACCTGAGCAGCCTGGAAAACAAACTGGCGGCAAAAGCAGACGCTAATGGTGCAAGTTCATACCGCATTATCTCCGCTTCCGGCGACAACCGTCTGTACGGTACTGCTGAGCTGTATAAATAACAGCTGGCAGCCCGCATAAGATCGATTTTTAAAGGTATCGGACAGAAAACTGAAGAGTGGCTTTGCACATGTAGATCGAGTGCTGAAAACAGCGCCAAACCCTGCGAAGCCCATCACACGACAATAGGACAAATATTATGAAAAACCTGACAATGACCCTCGCAGCAATCGCACTGGCTACCGCTTCATTCACGACGCTGGCAGCCACAGAAGTACAGTCCGCACCCGCTAATTCACAGTCTATCGGTGTGGTCAGCGCGCAGGCCGGTTCTAACCTGGCCAGTCTGGAAAACAAACTGGCAGCTAAAGCAGACGCTAATGGTGCAAGTTCTTACCGCATCATCTCCGCTTCCGGCGACAACCGTCTGTACGGTACTGCTGAGCTGTACAAATAAGTTCTGAGTTTTATAGAAGTATGCAGAAGAGGCGGCCCAGGGCCGCCTTTTTCGTTTGCAAAAAAGCAACCAAGTGAACTCTAATCATTTTGTGGAAATAATTTAAAACCCTATAATGCGACAGAACGTAATATTGAAAACTTTCATGGGATGAAAATAATGTCGAATATGGTTTTTTGTAGGGGTTGTGGTAAAGAAATACACGAATCAGCGAAAAGCTGCCCGCATTGCGGAGCAACCTCTTCTCCTCAAGGCACTAAGAGCCGTCTTTCCGCTGCCTTGTTAGCCCTCTTTCTGGGAGCATTTGGCGTACACAAATTCTATCTGGGTAAAGTCGGTCAGGGCTTCTTGTATTTAATTTTCTTTTGGACCTTTATTCCTTCTATTGTCGCTTTTATCGAATTTATTCTTTATCTCTTCATGTCGGATGAAGAGTTTGCACGTAAATATGGCTAAGCTTTGTTAATTCATGAAAAAGGCAGGGATTTTTCCCTGCCTTTTTTGCTATTTCACTTTCACCAAATATCAGTGCGCGGAGCTTTTCAACTGACTGTCTTGCTGATGCTGTTCCAGCGCCAGTTCGAGAAGTTTCGTGATCAGTTCGCTGTAGCCCAGACCGCTGGCGGCCCACAATTTAGGGTACATGCTGATGTTGGTGAAGCCTGGCAAGGTATTGATTTCATTTATCACCACCTCACCTTGCGCAGTCAGGAACACATCGACCCGCGCCATACCGCGACATTCCAGCACTTCAAAGGCCTGTAAAGCGATAGCGCGGATGCGATCATGGGTTTCCTGCGGCAAATCCGCCGGAACCGCAACGCAAGCGCCCTGTTCGTTGATGTACTTGGTATCGTAAGAGTAGAACTCGTCCTGCAGGATCACTTCCCCACAGACGCTGGCCTGCGGATGGCTATTGCCCAACACCGCACACTCAATTTCACGGCCCACAATGGCAGACTCCACCAGCACCTTGTGGTCGAAATCGAACGCCAGATCCAATGCTTTAATAAAGCCGGCTTCGTGGGTGACTTTACTGACACCAACCGAAGAGCCTTGATTGGCCGGTTTGATAAACAGCGGTAAACCGAGGGTCTGCGACACTTTTTCGAAACTATAATGTTGGCGGTTAGTGCGCGTCAGGCTGACAAACGGCGCAATGTTTAGCCCGGCGTCACGCAGCAGACGTTTGGTCACATCTTTGTCCATGCTGACCGCGGAACCCAGCACGCCGGAACCGACAAAGGGCATGTTCGCCATGCGCAGTAAACCCTGCAATGAGCCGTCTTCACCGAGAGTTCCGTGAACAATAGGGAAAATAACATCCAGCTGGGAGAGCGCACTGGCGCTGCCGGTTTCAATCAGTTGATTTTCAGTCTGGCCGGGGATCAGCGCCACCTGATTATTTGAACGGTTCAGGGCAATCAGCGACGGGTTTTCAGCGTTGATTAAATAGTTGCTGGCATCGTTAATGTGCCACTCCCCCTTTTTATCAATCCCCAACAGCGTGACATCAAAGCGATTCTTATCAATGGCATCGACGATGTTTTTTGCCGACTGCAATGACACTTCATGTTCCGCCGATTTCCCACCAAAAATAATGCCTACGCGTAATTTACTCACCCACCACTCCTTGAAATCACTATTTTGCACGGTTGTAGCACTGAAAAATCCGTTGAAATATCAGTCCACAACAAAAAGTTTTGCGCCTTTAACGGTAGAAGACTGATGCGCTTCGGCATCATCGGCCACCTGGTAACTCATGCCCGGCGTCAGGGTGAAGGTCCGCCCATCGTCCAGCCGGGTTTGCAATTCGCCTTCCAGGCAGAACAGCACGTGGCCTTTACTGCACCAGTGGTCAGCCAAATATCCCGCAGAATACTCCACAATACGCACGCGAATTTCACCAAAATGCTGGGTACGCCACAAGGCCAGACCCGCTTCACCGGCATGTTCCGTCGGCGCAATCTGGCTCCAGTCGGTGGTGCAAAAAGGAATATCGACAAGCTTCATATGTTTCTCTGTTTCTGCAAAAGAGGAAAGGAAATCCAGCATAAAAGTGGACGTGGCTTTAATCAATCACTGTTCCTGATTACCCGACGATTTCTGCACGCCGGACGGTCAATAACGCTTGCAAGCCTGTGGGTGAAAAGTTGCGTAAAGCCGAATTATCTGAGCATGGCGCTCCAAACCAGGTATGGCGGGGGCTGAGCGAGTCCGGTGAAAAACGGCTAATCGGGTGTGTTGCCAAAGGTGACTCTGCGACGGAGGTCTCATTTCTTCGACTATGCTTAAGGGAGTTTCAAAAATCAGTCCAAAACAAGGAGCACGCTATGCCTTATCAAACAATTAATCCGTTCAACAACAAGCTAATCAAAGAATATCAAACACATAATGACCAGCAGGTTGAGCAGACGCTGGATGCGGCACATGCCCTTTATAAGTCAGACTGGGGCCAGGGCGATATGCAGCAGCGTTTGAAAGTGCTGCATAAATTGTCTGATCTAATGTCATCCCGCGTGGAAGAACTGGCGAAAATCGTCAGTGTCGAAATGGGGAAACTGATTGAGCAGAGCCGCGGTGAAGTGAAGCTGTGTGCGGAAATTGCCCAATACTACGCTGACAACGCTGAAGAATTCTTAAAGCCTGTGACGTACAAATCGAGCCTCGGTGAAGCCTGGGTTGAGCACAGCCCGATTGGCGTGATCATGGCCGTTGAGCCGTGGAACTTCCCGTTCTACCAACTGATGCGCATACTGGCACCGAACCTCGCCGCCGGTAACAGTGTTATCGTCAAACATGCCAGTATCGTGCCGCATTGTGCAGAAACCTTCGAGAAACTGGTGGCCGAAGCCGGCGGGCCAAAAGGCGCTTACACCAACCTGTTTATCTCGCAGGATCAGGTGGCTAACATCATCGAAGATGACCGCGTACAGGGCGTTGCGCTGACCGGTTCGGAAAAAGCCGGGGCCGTCGTGGCCGCCAAAGCCGCCAGCAAACTGAAGAAATCGACGCTTGAGTTGGGCGGTAACGATATTTTCGCGGTACTGGAAGATGCCGATATCGACCATGCGGCCAAAGCCGGTGCGCAGGCCCGTGTTTCCAACGCCGGTCAGGTTTGTACCGCCGCCAAGCGTTTCATCATTCATGAAAAAGTGGCCGATGAATTCCTGAAGAAATTCACCGGGCATTTCAAAGCGCTGAAAATCGGCGACCCGTTAGATGCCAGTACCACACTTGGCCCGCTCTCTTCAGCCGATGCGTTGAAAACGCTGTCCAAACAAGTGGAGCAAGCCGTTAAAAACGGCGCAACACTGCACTTCGGCGGTAAGAAAGTGGCGGATAATCCGGGTAACTTCTACGAGCCAACCATTCTGACCCACATTACCCGTGACAACCCGGCCTATTTCGAAGAGTTCTTCGGCCCGGTGGCGCAGGTTTACGTGGTGAAAAATGATGAGGAACTGGTGAAACTCGCCAATGACTCAAACTATGGTTTAGGTGGTGCGCTGTTCACTAAAGATATGGCCCGTGCCCGTAAATTGGCGACCCGAATTGAAACCGGCATGCTGTATGTCAACTCTCCGACTGATACCGCGCCGGAACTGCCGTTTGGTGGCGTGAAACGTTCTGGCTTTGGCCGCGAGCTGTCTGATTTGGGGATCAAAGAGTTTGTGAATCAGAAACTGGTAGTACTGGCCGCGAAGTCATAATTCCTCCCCCGTAACCATGCCCTCTCCGTGCGGAGAGGGAAATTCCATCCTGTCCCGGTGTTTTATGTTCTCTTGATGCATAACAAAGCGCCCGCTCCCCACCGTTCTTTATAATCAGAGCCGTTTGTCTTCCCACTGGTGAATCACATGGCGTATGAACTTAATCTGAACTGGCCGGAGTTTTTAGAAAAATACTGGCAGAAACACCCTGTAATTATTAAAAATGCCTTTCCTGATTTTGTCGATCCCATCACACCGGACGAACTGGCCGGTCTCGCGATGGAAACTGAAGTGGACAGCCGCCTGGTGAGCCATGTGAATGGCCAATGGCAGGCCAGCAACGGGCCATTTGAGCATTTTGACAATCTGGGTGAAACTGGCTGGTCATTGCTGGCGCAGGCGGTAAACCACTGGCATGCGCCTTCTGCTGAACTGGTGCGCCCTTTCCGCGTGCTGCCTGACTGGCGCTTAGACGATCTGATGATCTCCTACTCCGTGCCCGGCGGCGGTGTCGGCCCGCATATTGATCAGTATGATGTGTTTATCATTCAGGGCATGGGCAGCCGTCGCTGGCGTGTCGGTGATAAATTACCGCTGAAACAGTTCTGCCCGCATCCGGCTTTATTGCACGTGGAGCCCTTCACGCCGATCATCGATGAAGATCTCGAACCGGGTGACATTTTGTATATTCCGCCGGGCTTCCCGCATGATGGAATCACCCATGTTGAGGCGTTCAACTATTCCGTGGGCTTCCGTGGCCCGAACAGCCGCGATTTCATCAGCAGCTTTGCTGATTATGTGCTGGAAAACGATCTGGGCGGCGACCACTACAGCGACCCCGACCTGACACTGCGCGATCATGTCGGCAAAGTCGAAGAGTATGAACTGGAACGTGTGCGCACCATGATGCACGAGCTGATTAATCAGCCGGAAGAGTTTAAACAGTGGTTTGGCCGTTTTGCCACTACGCCGCGGCATGAACTGGACATTGCTCCTGCCGAACCGCCTTATGAAGCGCATGAAATCGTAGATGCGTTGATGCAGGGCGACAGCCTGACCCGCTTAAGCGGACTGCGCGTACTGAACGTGGGTGAACGTTTCTTCGTCAACAGCGAAGCGCTGGAAACCGATAATGTCAGGGCAGCTGATGCCCTGTGCCGTTACACCCGCATCGGTAAAAGCGAGCTGGGTAATGCGTTGCAGGATCCGGCGTTCATCGCAGTGTTAACCGACCTGGTGAATCAAGGTTATTGGTTTTTTGACCAATAACGGGCAGTAATATCAGCGTTTAAAGGCGGCACCCATAGAATAGGGGCCGCCTAATAAGATGGTCACCCCACCCTGTGAGCGGTACGCTGACAGGGTGTTTTTCTTTCTGAAGGGGATCATCATGCAAAACGTTACGCTCATCGGTATTGACCTC
>Ga0209847_1000043_pt1 | contig 62350 bp, 67 predicted proteins | sample OrgsoiDNA_201060_FD_185808 | JGI IMG/M metagenome (GOLD analysis project Ga0209847, IMG submission 185808) | Permafrost soil microbial communities from the Arctic, to analyse light accelerated degradation of dissolved organic matter (DOM) -... | ecosystem: Environmental > Terrestrial > Soil >... | reverse complement strand
CGCCTTGCGGTAATGCACATCGCTCACGTTGTCCGCCCAGTAACGCAGCATCTTCGTAATGAACGCGATCACCACGTCACGGTTGCCACCCAGCAGGCCAGCATTCAGCAGCGTGTGGTTCGCATTGTTTCGCATGAATGACTGAAGGAAAGCAGCCGGGTGATGGTTGCGCATCCACGGACAGTCAACCTTCTCCGGTTCATCACCGGTGTAGAGATAAATGCCCATGCTGTCGAATGGATTGTTGAGCATCTCCACGTCGGTACCATCGACACAAAAAACCCGACGCGTGGTCGGGTTCCGGTGGAGGTATTGAAGGATGCTTACCCATCGTTGCCAGTAAGGTGAGAGGCTGGTTTGAACCTTGATGTGCTGCACTGCGTCGCTGTCTGCAACATCAAAGCAGTCATGCAGGATCACCAGCTTCTGACCGCGCATTGAGTCAATCAGCGGTCGCAGTTCTTCATAGTCAGGCTTCCACACTTCACCGCGCTGTGGATCAGGTTGCCCGGTGAAGTAGGTGGTAATGATCACGTCTTCACCTGCTGCCGGTTTGTATGGCACGAACCGGTCACTGTCTCGGTTCGCCTCATAGATTGGCCGGTTACGGGTGATCATCACCGAACGGTCGGGACCGGCAACTGTGGACTGAACCAGTTGATGTTCGTCAGCAGACCAGAACAGGCCAGCGCTGTTTGTCACGTCGCTGTATCGGAATGACGTCAGGCCAGCGTTATAAATTCGCTCGGACAGGTTCGGATGTTCCCAGCCCCACTTACCGAACACCGGATCCATACCGCCGACAACATCGAGACAGATGCGCTTGAAGTACAGCATGCAGCCGCGCGCGTGTGACCAGGCGGTGATCTCGCTGTCCTGATAAATCTTGATGGTGTCGTTAAGTTTGGTGCCGGTCGCAAAGTCCTGAAAGATGTACATCAGGTGCGGCTCATGGCTGGCGACGTATGGCTGATGCCAGTCTTGAACCAGCGGGTAAGTATCGTCGTCAAACAGGAAGATATGATCGCAACCTTCGAGCAGCTCGAAGCACTTATTCTTTGCCGCGGCGATGCCCACGTTCCGCGCGAAACGGTAGGTTGCCTCTGGTACCGGCTTATCACTCGCATCATCAACAACGACGATTTCAGCGCCAGCAGGTGCCAGACGTTTTATTTCCGCCAGCGTCTTACTGAACACGTCATAGCGGTTGTGTGTGGTGATCCCGATACCAATCTTTGTCATGTTAAATGCGCCGTGTAATCGCAGGGGTTCGACTTCCCGAACCTATAAAGATGAAACAGGTAGACGCCGCGCGCTATCGCCAGCTTACCGCCGGCCGCACGCACTGCAGCGCAGAACTGTTTGTCGAAATAGATGGAGCGCTGCTGAAACTTAATTTTCTGCCAGAGAGAAACACGAAATAGCATGAGCATCCCGGCAACCACTTCTGGCGCTGGCAGTTCCACCAGTTCGCCCCAGTGACGGCTTTCAAGCTCCTCGGCGATCTGCAGATGAACTCGAATATCAGGTTCATCGCTGAGTTGTCCGCCGTGCGTTTGGTATGGAGATCGGAGCCGGTTAGTCATACATCCAATCACATCGAACTCAGGGTCAGCGCCAGCAATGTCCGCGATTTGTTTCTGCTGCTGAGGCGTGAGGAACATCGTGTCAGCGTCACGTATGCAAACCCAAGCATCAGGAGGCAATCTGGATATTGAGTCGTTGATCCCACCGCCGATATCACCGGCTTTGAATGGTGTTAGATAAAAGACGTGTGACACATAAGCTCCGATAAATAATGGCCCCTAGGCCAATCCACGAACCCAATTTGTACGCAGGCGCATACGGGACACCATCGATAGTGACCTGCATAAATGCTCCTGAAAAAATGTCAGCAATAAAAAACCCTGCAGATGCAGGGTTGATTAATGCAGATTATGGGGTTTTTAAGCTTCGAAAAACTTATCAATTACCTCTTTTCCATTTTTGAACTTGTGTTGTTTATTCTGCCCATTAATTTTAATAACAGCAGACAATGTATAGCTTCCATCTAACTCATCGGAGCTAAGTGATTCTAATTCTGGGATGTAGCGGTTTTCATAATCACTAATTTGATCATCTATAGTACCATGGGCCAGAGCTGGATTAACTCTTGTCCCGCGATTAAGATTAAGAGTGACAGTTAACTTTTTACTCCCTGAAGCAAGGAAAATATTATAGTCAGCACCTATTAAATGCTCGCTATCCTCAGTTGCAGTTACATTCAACTCTATTTCTTTATATACCGCATTGAAATCTCTTTCCGGATAAGTCAAATGAGTTAAGCTGAAGTCTTGCGAGAGTAAGTAATCTCCCATCTCTTTCAGTGCAGCCTGAATAGCTAGTGGTCTTTGGCCTTCAGTAATTTGGCTTCTTGCAGAATTTATTTTGCTGGCTTTTTCTTTAAGATCTTCAAGATTTTTGAATTTTTCAATAGACATCACAACCTCCTTTTCACAATTGGAAATAGGATATTACGCCCAAAATTCAATCTAAAAAAGCATTAACACAGGCACTCAGTGAATGCCTTCTATAATGCCTACTCAGCCAGCAGGCTGAATTTCGACGTAGTATTCCTTGCCCTGTTCGAACTGGCTGAATGCATCAGGATTAGAAATATCCATCTGAATCTGGCCGCCCGGCGTGAGCTTTGACCAGGCTTCATTTTCATGGCTGCCGGAAGTGACTACACTCATATGAATGGTCCGACTGGAATCATCATCTGCCTTTTGAATGAAGTGGCAGCGGAATTTTGCTTTTACGGTCATGGCTGTTTCCTATTAGTTAATTTAGCAACGCTTCTGGGCTTCTGCTGCATAGCTCTGAAGGTATTGGATCACTTGTTAATCGTGCTGGTTGACTGCGATATTGAGAACTCATAGCTCAACTACTGAAGTTTTATAAGGACTGTTAGCATTTTGTGCACTATTGTTAGGGTACCCTTTCAACAGAGTGAAAACCTATGGAATGGAAAGTTGTAGACAGAATCTTTTCAACGGCAGAGAACCTGCAGATTTTAAAAGTGACTGCACCAGGAAATCTGAAGTTCTCAATCTGGGTTAAATCTAATCTTGAAGTGCCACTTGGTTGCATGCTAACACCTGTGATCGATGGATATATTGCCAACCATGACAAAGGCCATTTTGTTGCTATCCAAAAAGTTGTGCAATTTAGCACCAATCATTGGGAGAGCCTTAAATCAGCCCAACATCCAACCCAATCGGTCAATGAGGATGAGGTTGTTATCCAGGAAGTTTCTCCAGAGAATTAAGGTTTGCATTGTTTTGCAACTTGCTCGATATAGCCTTGGAGATATTCAATCACTTCGTTGTCTTTGATGGCGCTGGCTCGGAGATCGAGAACAGCCCGTCCACCAGCGCCAGAGAGTTCGACTTGTGCTGCATCGCCCACGCCGCCGGTTCCGGTAGTGCTACTCCCGACGAGCTCGCAGTTGGCAAGGTTTGCCGCGGCGATTCGCACCCGGCGAGTACCAGCAGCGACATCAGCACGCAACCGGTCATTTTTGGCCTGTTCATCGGCTAATTCCTTCGTGTGTTTGGCATCCAGCGCCGCCAGCGCGGTTTGTGCCGCTTCGGTGCGCTTCTTCTGGTTGGTCAGGTCAATCACTGCCTGATCACTGAATTTCTTCAGCTCTGCGGTGTGGGTCGCTTTCAGCTTTGACACGTCGGCGTCCCAGCGTATTCCTTCAATCCACCAGGTGAGCGCAGCGCCAGCCACGAAGGCCAGCACAATCGATAAATTGTTATTCATCCAGCCCCCAGCACGTCAGTTCGCTTTCCTGATCACGCCTGATGACCTGGCCTGCGCAGTTGTTCAAACGAATTCGGCAATCTTTCCCGCCATCCCAGATCCAGCGTTTAATCTCTACGCATGCTCCGAGGCGATCACCAGCATTTATTTTGCGGTAAAACGTCGACGAGAAGCATTTCCCCGGTCCGATGTTCCACGGGCAAAAGGAAGCGATACCGACTTTCTGGGGAGGAGTAAGTGGAACGTGAATGTTTTTATCAACCCACGCCAGCGCCTTGGCTTGCTCTGCTTTGTCGATAACATCGCACTGCGCCCGAGTTAGTTTCATGCCCTTGAGTACAGGCTTTCCATTCACATAAGTCACGCCGCCGCAGATAGTCCAGATGCCGCCCTTATCCGCATAAGCAATCAGACTGGTGCCCTCTTTCTCATTTTGAAACTGGCTCATCAGAGTCGGTGCAGAAGCGCCAGCAGCGATCAGTGCCAACATTGCTGCACTGAGTTTCGTTTTAAAATTTGCCACCTCAGACCTCGCTGGTTTTCTGCGCGAGCTCGTTAACAACCTGGGCGGTTGCTGATGGATTCTTGGCATCCACCTTGTCGGCGATTTCTTGAAGGATTCGGGTACGCTTCATCTGTTCGCGACGATTCAGGAAATACGTCAAAGCAGTAAAGAGCGCCCCAATCAGCACGCCAGCGATAAAGCCCCAATCCTGAAGGGATAAGCTTGCAAAGAAGGCCGTAATTCCAGCACCACCATATGTAGCGTTACTGTATTTTTCGTCCATTTTCATATTCTCCCCCTCCGGGTTTCCGGTTGGGTGCGTAGTCATTGAGGCATAAAAAAAGGCCGCCAATTTGGCAGCCCTAAGAATTTGTCAGGCGGTTAACGCCCGCCCACTACGGTTATGTATTTCATCACAACGAAAAGCTGCCTGTTTCACAACACGAGTGTTCCGCGATACGGCTCAATTCGTCAGGCAGCTTGTCTGTTATGCAGAAAGCAAAAACCCGCACAAGAGGAGGGTTATAAAGCTCATTCGGCTGAGCGCTGAGAGTTTGGGGATCGATAGTGCGTATCAATGAAATTCCCAACACTCATGCGAATGTGCTTTCCAATCACTCCGGGTAATCCCATCTTCGCAGACTGAAAAGCATTTTTTGATTGTTGCAGTGCCGGGTGCCTCCCGGTGAACCGTTGGTAAGCTAACCGTGGTTCGCTGTCTTCTCACTAAGGGTTTAGCTTATCAGCCCTACCGCATAGGTAGGATTCACTGCAACAGCATAAAAATATCATATGCCCACAAAAGACAAAACCCCGCATGAGCGAGGTTTATTATGTTTTTCGTGTGGGGTCATCTACAGAAACGCCCATGATTTAGAGAAATTACGCCAAGTTTATGCAAAATGCAAGACTTACTTATAAAAATGACGTTAAGATCCCCGATCATCCTATCTACTCGTTATTCTTTGGAATACTGCATCAGCGTGATTCTCTTCCTGCTCGCATTTCGTCACCAACGACTCATACAGCGGTTTCCAGTTACGTGACCAAGACGATTGAGTCAATTCTGGGAGCAACGCAGTAATTGCCGCATACGCGGTTGAGGATGGAGTCCGTTTGAATCCCCGGCCAGCGCACCGATCACAAGTCTTATCGACCGGAACGCCGAGCAGGCTGGATTTCTCAAGGTCACGCACGCGGCCGGTACCATTACAGCGACAGCGGTGAGAAATTTCCCCTTTCCCATTACAGTGTTGACACAGTACATAAACACGCTGGTTCTCTACAACTGGCGGAATTTTCTCTTCTCCATCAGCACCGACATAACCATTATAAGTTGTCACCTCGTGCACCTTTGAGATGAGTCCCTGACCTTGGCAATGTGGGCAATCGCTTGTGCTTCCCGCAGACTGGCAATACTCCGCATAAGCCATCTTCGCGAGGATCACCATGCAATGCGCCATCCTGCGGCCAGCTGCTTTCCCGACGTGCTTACCGGTGTTTTTCATCGCATAAATAGCAAGGCGCTCAATAGTGCGCAGCCCATCTTCCTGACTGATGCCGTTTTTACCGAGGAAAGCCCCCATACCGAATTCAGCCTCTGCCTCTGCCATTCCCATACTGGCAGCGAGGTCAGGCCCCGAAAGTGAATCCGATGCAGTAGCAGGCGGCACGTTTGTGAACGTCTGGGTTTTAGGGTTGAACTGCTTCAGTGCGTTTTCCAGTTTCATCAGGCGGCTACCTTCTTGGTGAATGGCTGCTCTCTTACTTCACAGCCAGTAAGCATCATGTCGTTGAAATCCCCCCGATCCGGCCATCGAATACTGACCTTTTCGAGGTCATTTTTTGCTACCAGATTAGCGTGGGCGCATGCGAAAGCGGCGGCGTGACCAGTTGCTGAATGAGGATCCATATCCGCGAAGATAATCAGATGTTTGACGCCGGCAGGCACACGAAATTTAGCCATGAAACCTGAGTTGATGACTGACCAGGTATTCACGCCGTAGATTTTTTTGCAGGAGAGCGCCGTCTCAATGCCTTCAGCAATGCCAAGCGTTGTTGCTGGCGGGAACATCCGGATCGCCACGGATTCGGCATACTTCAAGACATTCTCTTCCTGGAGCGAAGTAAGCTTTTTCGAGGCCGGTACGGAGGCTTTCTTATCACCATCAAGTAGCGTTCGGTGCAGGTAGCAAAGATTGGCTTTATCATCTGTGGCCAGTGACCAGATAGCCTGATGCGCAGAACCATTTGCAGCCTTCTGAGAGGCGCAGTAACGAACTGACTCAGGCGGCATTTCAAATATCCCCCTGCTGTTCAGGTACTTCTCACCGTCTGTACGTACCAGTGATGTCATCCGGGAAAACATATTGATCACCCGCTCACGAGTTTTAATGACATCCGTTTTCATCGGCGCCAGCTGCTTTTGCTCTGAATCGTATATGTTGCCGATAATCTCATCGACTTCAGACATCAAATCTTTGATATCTTTATTTTGAGTCAGCGTCAGAAGTTTCCAGCCATCGCCGCGAGTGCAGGTGCAAATGAACGTTCCGCGCCCTTCCATATCATCACAGCGATATTTACCCTTACTCCCGCAGATTGGGCACTTACCTTTGAAATGCCGCTTACCGGTGATCGGAGGTAAACCGTAGTAGTCGAGAATCTTCGGCCATTGCCCTATTGCTGCGTCACGTGTTTTCAAAGATTTTCTCCTACATTTCGATTTAATAACTGCTGACGGATTTTAATAAGTTGCGCTGTTCTCTCTGCAGCTGTGGCCGGTGGCGCGCATGATAGTTTGAGTACCGGCTGAACATCTTGAGCATTCTGCTTTTTGGTCCCCTTAGCGAAGGCGATGCGTTTGTGTTGAATGTAATTGCTGACCTCAGGTGACAGCTGCACTGGATGGCTGCTGAGACCTTTAGGCCAAGTACCGAATTTGTCTTTGAAGGTGTGAGCGCACCAGCCATCACTCACCGGCTTACCCTGCATGGCGCGCTGGCGCTGATAGAAAATGATCTGCGACCACCAAGATTGTTTCTCCTTCAGCGTGGGCGCTTTTTTATTACCGCTCAGCTGCTTCAGACCTCGAGTGGTATCCGTCTCAACATCTTCACCGGCCAATGGTTTAAATCCGCATTTAGGGCAAACGTAAACCCCAGCTGGTTTCATGAAGTGGCACTGGGTGCATTCTTTCGGGAGTTTTTCCAGCTTCTCTGCTGCTTTCTGTGCGGCAGCGTCTTTCATACCGTCGCTTTTTGATGGCAGTTCGTCATATTCAATGCTGTCGGGGAACCCGAGGCGGATCACTGAACCAGAGTGATCGAATACCAGGCAGGCATCTTTGCCCGGAGCTGTTCGCAGGCCGCGCCCAATTGTCTGCAACCAGCGGGTTTCTGATTTGGTAGGTCGGGCATAGATGATGGCGCGCACGTCACTGTCAAAACCGGCGATGAGAGTACCGATACTGACAAGAATCTTTGTAGCGCCCTGCTCAAAGCGGTGAATAATCATCAGGCGGTCTTCATGAGGGGTGTCAGCGGTGATCACCTCAGCATTTACGCCAGCCTCGTTAAATCTGATCGTGACGTAATTTGCATGCTTTACGTCCACGCAAAAGGCCACTGTCGGTAGGTCACGCCCATGCGCCAGCCAGTTACTGACAATGTCGCCAACCAATGCAGAACCGCACATGATTTCGGCCACTTCATCCTCTTTGAAATCGGAGCCGTATTCATCAGAGCGGGTGGTTTTAACCTTACTCAAATCAGGTTTAGTCGGTGCGAAAAATTCATAACCACACAGAACGCCATTTTGCATCAGCTCTTTGATGGTGGTCGGCTTGATAAGGCGCTGGTAATACTTGCCGAGGAATGGCGCAAATGGAGTACCAGACAGGCCGATCACCTTCACTTTGGTTTCTTCAGTAAGGTGCTTAATAACTTCGAGCATTTTTTTGCGGCGAAGGTGGGCTTCGTCAATGATCAGCAGGTCAATATTTTCCGGGAAGTCACGGCGGATTAGGGTATCAGCAGATGCAATCTGAATCAGCCGCTCAGGGTCGTGATTCGGGTGATCGCGCCAGATATACCCGATCTGTTCTTCAGGTAGTCCATATTGGGCAAAGCGCTTGGCAGTCTGGGTAATAAGTACCGTGTACGGGCAGACCATCAGGACACGCATGCCACGGGAAACGAAACCGTCAGTAATAAACGCGCTTAGTCCCGTCTTACCGCTACCTGTAGGGCTGTAAACCATGAACGAGTTGTACTGTTTCCAGTCGCGTCGTAACATGTCGAGCGCACGTTGCTGTGCTAAATTCGCAGTGATGTTAAGCATGTTGTACCTCAGCAAGGACCGGCACGGTATAACTCGCCAAAGTGTGACGCGCCGGTTTCTTGCTTCCCTTCGAGGCTTCAGAGTTCAAATGTAATTTCATCGAAAACCTCCCCCTCAGTGATTAATTCGCTTAGCCAGAACCGAAGCCCTGACCGGTTATGCGGCCAACCTTCTAGCCATCTAAACTTCTGTTTCGCTTTTTCTAAAGACAGTGATCATCTTTAAGTAAAGAGCCCTTCCTTTGGCTAGGCCTTCCCTAACACCCCTCTTTCAAAGATCACCCCCCAAACCCCCCTAGAAAGTTTTCTCCCCTCTTCCCCACTCGTACTATTTAGCTAGTACGGGATCTAAAGGCTTTCTTGGAGGGCTTACTCACCAACTAGTTTCGGCTTAGCTGTTAAACCTGAACTGGCTGCTGAGTACTTCCGGACAAACTCCCTGAGGCGCGTATTTGCTTCATGACGCGCTTTGTTTTCCTGTTTGAAACTGATCGGCTCGCTGTCCCACGCAACTTGGTAAACTTCTGCATACCTTGTCGCTATTTTTCCTCTTGCCGCCGGGCCTAAATCATTCAGCATGCTTTGAATCCATTCACCATCTGCCTCACTGAAAACCGAAGGCATCACGGTTCGGTGATAGTCAGGCATGGTCTTTCACACCATTGAGAAGCCAACGTGGTGAGCAACTCAGCGCTTCCGAAATTTCGAGCAAATGTCTTGGCCTGTGCGAGGTTCCTGCTTCAATTCTTTGAATTGTTTGCTGCTTAATACCGGCCATAATTGCCAGTTGCTGTTGCGTTAATCCCAACTCCAATCGCCTTTCCTTCAAGCGCATAGAAATATTCATATGACAATCCTCACATACAACGTTTGTGGTATTTGAATACACATTTAGTTGTTTGTCAATTACAATGATTGTTGTATGCTGTTTGGGACAAATTTATTTGGGGTGTGAAAATGCAATTGGCAGACAGGATCAAGCAACGTCGACTAGCACTGGGCCTGACCCAGGTTGAACTCGCCGAACTTACTGGGACGACCCAGCAGGGGATAGTGTCCGTTGAATCTGGAAGAACCAAAAGGCCACGCTACTTACATGAGTTAGCTAAGGCACTTCAGTGCGATCCTGAATATCTACTTTCTGGCAAAGAAGGCGGTAATGTTTCTTTTGCTGGCAGCTATGTCCCGGGTCAACGGTACCCAGTTCTAAGCAAGGTTCAGGCGGGGTGCTGGAACGAAGCGATTGAAGCTTACACTCTGAAAGATATAGATTTATGGTTAGAGTCTGACGCACACATTCAAGGAGATGCCTTCTGGCTTGAAGTGGATGGTGATTCTATGACAGCCCCTGTTGGTTTAAGCATTCCTGAAGGTACTTTTGTCTTATTTGATACTGGCCGTGAGCCAGCCAATGGGAACTTGGTAATTGCGAAACTCACAGATTCGAACGAAGCCACATTTAAAAAACTGATAATTGACGGCGGCCAACGCTATCTGAAGGGCCTTAACCCGGCATGGCCTTTAGTGCCAATTAACGGGAACTGTAAGATCATCGGCGTTGCCGTAGAGACCAAATTGCGCCTCCTTTAAAACACAATTGCAGTAAAGCTTAAGCATAAGCTCCCGAATTCGGGGGCTTTTTTTTGACTATTTTCCAGCCAATACTACAAATACCTCCCTCACTTTAAGCACTAACAACTTTAATCAAAATTTATTAATCTTTAAATTCAATGAATTACCAATAATACAACAAATAATACTTCGTTTGTTGTTTACAGAATACAACGAAATGAGTATTCTCATTTCAACGGCATAAAACGGAGCGTTGAGATGACAAAACAAGTTAATGACTTAATAGAATGCGATTATTTCCCACTTCGAATTTCTGCAGGCGAATACCAGTCATTTTTGGTTGTTGATAATAAAAACCTGTTTCATCACTTTCGAAAAACAAGCGAGGCCTTCAAATACAGATTAATAACCCACCTGTGCTTTGAGTCTCCTATTTTCGCTATTTATAAGAAAGCGGGCGATTTTGAAGTGCTTGTCTGTGCGTTTTCAGGCACTGATGAAATAAATGATGAAGCTAAAGAGATCATTGAAAGTTCTGAAAAGCTCAGAAAGTCATTCCATGGCCTTATGGAGTATTCGAAATGATAAATATTGCAGATCTGATTATTGATACTGACGGTAAAAAACTGACAATTCCTGAATATCAAAAAGTAGCAAACGATGCAGCTGCTGGAATTGATTATGTACTGTGTGGGATGAAATCAATTGGCTCATTGATGTTTTGGGCTGCTGGAAACACCGATTACGATGGCGAGATGGGTAAGGCTGATATGCAGAATTTAGGAATGTTAATTGAGGCAAACGCAAAGTTTTTAGAACGGATGCTCGAAGTTGAGTCCAATGCTTTGTTTAACCTGAAAGAAGGAAAATCAGATGCTAGCGAAAAATAAATGTTCAGCTCTGGGTTCAACGCCCGTTAACCCCCAGAGCCTGACCTCAAAACAAACCTGCGCCAGCGGATTAGTTATTAAGGCTGTTGCTGATACTAGCACAAGTGTTTTTCTGTTTGCATCGGTTAAACGTTCCGACACCACCGCAAAGCCAGTCATGATTCGCATTGTGGCGTGTTCAGAACGAGAAGCACGTCGTGAGTTGGCACCACGATACGTTTTATCTCTCGCCGCGCGTTTACCAAATAAAGAGGCTCGCCATGACAGCTAAAAAAGACATTGGCATCGACTTTGTAGACATCCTTAGCGATATAGCAATGATCCTAGATACCTCGATGGTTATTCTTTCAAATCATGACGACCAAGTATTAGCGAATCAGTTGGTTACATTCGCTCAGGAATTGGCGGGGCGTGCTGCCATCGCAGGGGGAGTGAAAAATGATTAACTCAACCTCAATAGATATTGAATTTGCCCTGAGAAAAATTAAGGCGTTGGCTGATGCAGCACAATTTCTTAACGGTAGCGACGAAGAAAAGTCACTGTCCTTAGAAATTATGGACATTATTTCACTCACTGCTGAGGCGGCAACAAAAAATGGATAAAGAAAATAAACATTGTCTGCTTAATGGCATTCGAACCTGCATTATGGACCTTAACTTTTCAGAAGGTGCTCTAAATGTAGTTAGAGATAATTTGCAGACTGATGGACGTTATAATGATGAATATTCCATCACTCACTTAGCTATTAAAAATTTCAAAGCTGTTCGACAAATGCTCAATAAATTAGAACTGGAGTACCTCTGATGGCTAAGACTAATCAAACGCCAGTTGATTTCGATATGCTGGAGGTTGGTGACGAGTTGTATGTCATAGACTCAATGCTTACCGCAGTTAATAACTTCAGCTTTCTCGAACGTGCTGAATACAAACTGGCACACGAAGGGATGTTAATGATAATAGCTGCGCGAGTTATGCAATTAAAAAACAGTGTAGATAAATTTAATAATAGCAAGACACAATAAACATCAATAATAGCCATTGATTACCACGAAAATTAAATACGGCCTAACGGTCGGGGAAATCCACATCCAAAAGGCCAGCATCGGAGTATTCGCGATGAGCATTAACGAAAAAGTATCACCACAGCAAAAGATTGAACGATATCGCCAGCGCCAGACTGCTGCGCGTTATGAAGCAATGATCCAGAAAACTGGGAACAACTGCGTTCTGGTGAATCTGCCCGACGGAACTTTAGCAACTGTTGAGTTAAGTCAGCAATCCCTACTGGACGCCCTCAAATATTTCGAAGGCGTGGTTTATGGCGAATACAGCCGGGCTGAAGCCGAAGAACTAATCATCAAACTCTACAGCAGCAATTTAACCAAACACGGCGACAAGCTCACCGAAGCTGGAAACGCATTCATGAACGACCTGATCAAACAGACCGTGATGATGGCGAAAGAGCAAGGCCTTGGCGACGAACAAACTATCCATTAAGGAGACGCAATGAAACTGGTACCTAAGAAAGAACGTGCGATTGATGAATCCTTCAAAATTGTGCAATCCCCTGTGTTCGTCGTGACACGTCACGGCTGGCGTAAGCGCTGCCTGAGCCGTAGCGCAGCACTTAACAACCTTGCGCATTACATGGTGACAAAGACGTTTCGCCGCTCGGGCTGGCCTACGCATGAAGATGACACACCTGTTATACGCGATGGCGTTCTGATCCATCAAATGGGTGAACACACCGCTTCTTATTTCGCTGCTCACTACCGCTGCATTAGCCGTATTCGTTTGCTCTTGGCTCGCAAACGGGCAATCGCAAAGTGGCAAGAGAAGCATGAAGAAATTAAACAGCAGTACACCGAACTACTCAGCAACAAGCCTTTTTAAGGGGAAAGATCATGACTTCCAATGCAAGGCTCCCGGCACAACGTCGGGATATCAAGGCGCTTCATGAAAGAGCTTTAATTCAAGTGGCTGACGCTTATCTCTTTCACTTAATTAGCATGCATCGACGCCCCGTCTATCGCCATCGGTTTGGCGACATCTTCCTGAATCAACCCTCAATTATCGGGTTCCTGGATTCCCACTTGGAGGATTCTGGTCGTAATACGGAGCAACGATGGAACTGGTATGTGCACATCCTGGATTTTGACGCGATGTTAGCTGAGAAAAAAGGCGGGTTTATTCATTGGGGGAACTTGCCGACACTGAAGCAAAGGGGGATCGGGTGGATTGATTGCTGCTTCGACCAGTTGGGCGACATGGTTCAAGAATTGGGATGGGAAGCTGCGATGAAACTCTGCAAGCAGGAGGGCAGACGATGAAAAATCCACATGTAAAATTTGAAGAACTAATAACCATCTCCGACCATCTTGCAGCGCTGATTAATGCTGAAGATTCGATCATCGACATCCAGCGCCAACTGAAAGCTGCTATTGATAATGATTCTGGATGGCGTAACCGTGCAAACCATGCGCTGGCATCATGGAAAGGCACGCGTCGGAGCATAACGGCCCGCCTTGCCCTTCTCCGCCAGCGGGAGAAAGAAGCTAATCAGCAAAGCCGTGAAAAACATGGAGAGTTTTTGATTGAGGAAATGAAGCGCTACTTCCCACGCGCGGCATTTATGGCTTGTGAACATCGGGCAAGGATGCGTTTGGAGGCTCTAAAATCGGAGGTTCCTAATTGATGCCAACGCTGCGTAGGTTATCAAAATCTAAACTGGTTGACGTCAACGACACTCTGATTCAAGCCACTGTGAAGATTGATGACGGTTGCGACTGGACGGCGTGGAACACCTGGAAGATGCGTGAAAAGTATCGCATGCGCAACGGCATTTATGAACCAGAACCGCCGCGGCCACGAGTAGCACCAGTGAAGATTGAGCCAATTAAAAAACCCCGGAAACGGGGTTATCGGGTAGTCCAGAAAGCTATCGGTGCAGTGTGAGGAGATGAATATGAATACAATGTTTTTACTGATGGCAGAATTTCAGACAGCAACGATCGCACTCTCTGATGTTGCAGAACGCTATTTCGGAATGAAGCCATCAACAGCAGAAAATAAGGCAGCTCTCGGTCAGTTTCCGGTCCCAACCTTTCGCGCCAGCGACAGCCAGAAATCACCGAGAATGATCCATATTCAGGACTTGGCAGACCATCTCGACAAGCAACGAAAGAAAGGGAAAGACCTTTTTGAGAGCATGCAGAGCAAGGTGTGAACGGCCGGGGAAACCCGGCTTTTTTATGATTATTATTTGAGATTGTCAGCTATATATAGAGTATTTTTGGCTAACCCAGCACCCCACCAGCACCCCTTAATAACTTAACTAATTGTTTTAAATAAAAGAAGCCCCGCCAACATGACGGGGCTTGGTACTTGCGCAGGGCGACGCAATAAGGGTCGTGAGACCCAATAAAACTGTTGGCTTGATTCAATCGGCTTAATTACGCCGTACGGGATATTTCATCGTCGAACTGCAATGTGCTTTTCATTGCGGCAACAATATCGCCGTCCACGCAATAACGACTGAATTCATCAAAATCTGTGTCAGAACTCATGGTGACACCGGCCTTGCGGTAGCGCATAGAAGATTTCACCTGGCGCCCCGCCGAGCTGTGCAATTCTGTCAGCCCGATATCCACAAACTTTTGCAGATTGGTGAGGCGTACTCCCGCGCCCGCCATAATGATAGGACCACGCGTCAGCTGATTCAGTTCCCGCAGCATCGGTAATCCGACTTCAGCGTTCTGCTGCTGGCCAGAAGTCAGAATGCGCGCCACCCCTAACTGAGTCAACTGCTCCAGCGCAACCTTTGGATTAAGGCACATATCAAAGGCTCGATGGAACGTCACTGCCATATCGCCGCACAGCGCCATAACTTCCCACATGCGCGGCATATCGATATGCCCTTCCGCATCCAGCATTCCGACCACCACGCCGGGGAACCCCATATCACGGATACAGGCGACGTCGCTTTTCAGCACGTCGAATTCACTCTGGCTATAGCAAAAGTCACCACCCCGCGGGCGAACAATAGGATGCACCGGGATCGTCACTTTTTCCCTGGCCAGTTTGAGGGTGCCATAGCTTGGTGTAATCCCCCCGTCGGCCTGACTCGCGCACAATTCGACGCGATCGGCTCCGGCCTGCTCTGCCGTAAGCGCACAATCCACGCTGTAACAACACACTTCTAACTTAGTCATGTGACCCCTCCTGATAACGGCATTATGCTACAACACTTGTTTGTAACCGGCCATGTCGCGTAGGCTCTTACAGATGAGCATCCCCGCCCAATTGCTTACTGCTTACTTAGGAAAACTAACTATGACACTCAATTTTGATTTATGGGTAGACCGCAGTCACAGTGATAGCGTTAAGTGGAATAAATACCATAATCAGGATGTCATTCCGCTTTGGGTAGCAGATACCGATTTCACCGCCCCGCCGCAGGTCATTAAAGAATTACAACAGCGCGTCGCCGAAGGCGTTTTCGGTTACGGTTTTACGCCACCCGAACTGACTGAGTTAGTGGTCGCACGCATGGCTGAACGCTACGACTGGCAGATCCAACCCGACTGGATTGTCTGGTTGCCCGGCCTGGTCTGTGGCCTGAACGTCGCCGTGCGTGCAAACGTCACACCAGAGCAGACCAGCCTGATGCCCTTGCCGATGTACCCACCGTTCATTCAGGCCGCAGAATCTGAAGGACGCCAGTACAAAGCGATTGCGGTAAAACAACAGCAACAACGCTGGGTGGCCGATTTTACTTCTGCACAAAGCCAGCTCGACGGCAGAGAAAGCCTGTTAATGCTGTGCAATCCTTATAATCCGGGTGGCACGGTGTACCGCCGCGAAGAGTTGCTGGAACAACAGGCGTTCGCCAAACGCCACAATCTGGTGGTGTGCTCGGACGAAATCCACTGCGATCTGATTCTGGAGCCCGGCCTTAAACACATCCCCTTTGCGTCGCTTAATGAAGATGCCGCACAGCGTTCGATCACGCTTATTGCGCCTTCAAAAACCTTCAATCTGGCCGGTCTGGGCGCATCGATGGCGATTATCCCGAATCCGCAATTACGCCGTAAATTCCTTGAAACCAGCAAAGGCATCGTTCCGCACGTCAACATTCTGGCCTTCGTCGCTGCAACCGCAGCCTATCGCGATGGCGACGAATGGCTGAGCGCGCAGCTCGATTACCTGCGTGATAACCGCGAGCTGGTGACGCGGCGGATCAACGCCATGCCGGGGTTGAACATGGTTGCCCCGGAAGGCACCTACCTCGGCTGGATCGACGCCAGCGCTCTGCCGGTCACAGACCCTTACCGCTTCTTTGTGGATGCCGGTGTCGGGTTTACTTCAGGCGCAGAGTTTGGCGAGCCAAAGTTTGTGCGCATCAACTTTGGCTGCCAGCGTGCGCTGCTGGAAAAATCGCTGGATCGCATGGACGTCGCCCTTCGGGCGCTGGCAGATTAATCTTGTTCCCTTTCGCTGGCGACTATCTCACGCAGGCTGTGCGGGTGGAATTTAATGGTCACCGACCCGTCGGTGATCGCCAGCGTCGGGTTAGGCAGGCGTTCGTTCTCGCCCTTAGGCGAACTTTGTTTGAGTTTGATACCCGGCATGATCAGCGCCTCATCAGCGATCAGCGCCAGTGCACGGGTATAAAGCTCTTCTTCCACACCCGGCAACACAATCTCGATGTGTTCCCAGCCCTCATGCGGATATCGCTTCTCACCCGGATACGGCAATTCAACCAAATCGATTTGCAGAGGCCCTACCTTCAGCGATTCGTTGAGCGTGAACAGGCAGATCGGACGCCCGTTGATCTGGGTTTCATTTAATAACGAACCGCATTTTGCCAGCCCTGCACGCCAGCGATCCGCCGTGGTATTTTGATGACAGCGCACGGAGATATGGTCAGCATGGAAATCTTCCAAAGTCACCTGCAACTTCGCGGCGAATGCCGTCAATACGCTGACAAAGCGTGGCAGATCATCGACTAAATCCTGTAATTCAGGCACATGTTTCATGACGGGCATCCTAACTCTTTTGAATTTGCAAATCTTCCGGGGCGGGTAATTTACACAGGCTTTCATCCGGTTGCCAGAGACATGCCGCAGAATCGGGTTTTCCACCCTCTGAAAGGCGCGGCGATACTGACTCCCTATGGCTGATATGATATAAACACGCATCATTTTCGGTTAATCCGCTTAAAGCGGATAATCAGTAAACAACTACATTCTTCCCCTCAATCTTTCGGATTGCATCAAGGCAGTTAACGCAGAGGCAGCACGAAGGATGACGGGGATTAAACATAAGGTAATCCGGTGAATATTCAGTCACTTCTTTCAGAAAAAGTCAGCCAGGCGCTGATCGCAGCAGGCGCATCTGCCGACAGCGAAGCGCAAGTCCGTCAGTCCGCCAAAGCACAGTTTGGCGACTATCAGGCTAACGGTGTTATGTCAGTGGCAAAAAAACTCGGTATGCCACCACGACAACTGGCAGAGAAAGTGGTTGAACTGTTGGATCTGAGCGGCATCGCAAATAAAGTCGAAATCGCCGGGCCGGGTTTTATCAATATTTTCCTTGATCCTGCCTTTGTCGGTGCGCATGTCGACAGCGCGCTGACCGCGCCTAAACTGGGCATCACGCCGGTTGAACCACAGACCATCGTCATCGACTATTCCGCGCCAAATGTGGCAAAAGAGATGCACGTCGGCCATATCCGTTCCACCATCATTGGTGATGCGGCGGTGCGTACTAACGAATTCCTCGGCCATAAAGTGATCCGCGCGAACCATGTGGGTGACTGGGGTACGCAGTTCGGTATGCTGATCGCCTATCTCGAAAAAGTGCAGAACGAAAACGCCGGTGACATGAATCTGGCCGACCTTGAAGAGTTCTATCGCGCGGCCAAGAAAAACTACGACGAAGATGAAGATTTCGCCCTGCGTGCCCGTGGTTACGTGGTGAAACTGCAAGGCGGCGACGAATACTGCCGTCAGATGTGGCGCAAACTGGTGGATGTCACCATGGCGCAGAACCAGCTGACTTATAACCGTCTGAACGTGACGCTGACCGAAGACGACGTGATGGGTGAAAGCCTCTACAACGACATGCTGCCGGGCATCGTTTCCGATCTTCAGGCCAAAGGTCTGGCAGTGGACAGCGAAGGCGCAGTCGTCGTGTATCTGGATGAATACAAAAACAAAGATGGCGATCCGATGGGTGTTATCATCCGTAAAAAGGATGGCGGCTACCTTTACACCACCACCGATATCGCCTGTGCGAAATACCGCTATGAAACGCTGGGCGCCGATCGCGTGTTGTATTACATCGACTCCCGTCAGCATCAGCACCTGATGCAGGCGTGGACCATCGCGCGTAAAGCCGGATATGTCCCGGATTCCGTGGCGCTCGAGCACCACATGTTTGGCATGATGTTGGGCAAAGACGGCAAGCCGTTCAAAACCCGTTCAGGCGGCACGGTGAAACTGTCCGATCTGCTGGATGAAGCTATTGATCGCGCACGTAAGCTCATCACTGAGAAAAACCCTGAACTGAAAGATGCCGAAGAGCTGGATAAGCTGGTGAACGCGGTCGGTATCGGCGCTATCAAATATGCCGATCTTTCGAAAAGCCGCACCACCGACTACATCTTCGACTGGGATAACATGCTGGCGTTCGAAGGCAATACTGCGCCTTACATGCAATATGCCTACACCCGCGTGGCGTCTATCTTCAAGCGTGCCGACATCGACGTGAACAGCCTGACTCAGCCGGTTGTGCTGCGCGAAGAACGTGAAGCAGCACTGGCGACCCGCCTGTTGCAGTTCGAAGAAGTGCTGACCGTCGTAGCCCGCGAAGGCACGCCACACACCATGTGCGCGTATCTATACGACGTTGCCGGTCTATTCTCGAGCTTCTACGAACATTGCCCGATCCTCAATGCAGAAGACGAAACCAGCCGCAACAGCCGCCTGAAGCTGGCTCTGTTAACACAGCGCACGCTGAAAACCGGGCTCGATACGCTGGGTATCGAAACCGTAGAACGTATGTAATCGCGATTAAACAGAGACAATAAAAAAGGGCGCTAAGCGCCCTTTTCTGTTTCTGTCATCTCAGCCAGTTAATCCAGTCGTCGCGCAAACTCTTTCACGCGAAAACCTAACAGGCCGAGTACCGCGAAGTACGCTATCACGCCAGCAGCCACTACGGCCGCCAGACGAGCCAGACGATAAGCCATACCGCCGACGTCCCACGCGGGCATTAGCCACATCATGCCAATGAGCGCGGCAGACATCGCGATAACCGCGACAAACAGTTTAATCAGGAAGATTCTCCAGCCCGGCTGCGGCTGGAAGATATCCTGTTTACGCAACTGCCAGTAAAGCAGCGAGGCGTTGAGACAGGCGGCCAGACCGATAGACAGCGAAAGCCCGGCATGTTTCAGCGGCCCGATAAAGGCAAGGTTCATAACCTGGGTCATCAGCAGCGTAATCATGGCGATCTTCACCGGCGTTTTGATGTCCTGACGCGAATAGAAGCCAGGTGCCAGTACTTTTACCACGATAAGCCCCATCAGCCCGACGGAGTACGCCACCAGTGCGCGTTGCGTCATCGACGCATCAAAGGCGCTGAATTTACCATACTGGAACAACGCGACGGTCAGTGGTTTCGCCAGAATACCCAGCGCGACGGAGCTTGGCAGCGCCAGCAGGAAACACAGGCGCAGGCCCCAGTCCATCAGGCGATTGTATTCAGCATGATTTCCGCTGGAGAAACTGCGCGCCAGCGATGGCAGCAAAATGGTGCCCAGCGCCACGCCCAGTACGCCGGACGGGAACTCCATCAGACGGTCGGCGTAATACATCCAGGACACTGAACCTGAGACCAGAAACGATGCAAAAATAGTGTTGATGATAAGAGAAATCTGGCTCACCGAAACGCCCAGGATCGCCGGCCCCATCTGACGCATCACACGCCATACACCGGCATCTTTCAAATTCAGACGTGGCAGCACCAGCATGCCAATTTTTTTCAGATGCGGAAGCTGATAACCCAGTTGCAGGACGCCACCGGCGACCACTGCCCAGGCCAGCGCGAGCACCGGCGGATGGAAGTAAGGTGCTGCGAACAGCGCAAAACCGATCATGCTGACGTTAAGAAACGTCGGGGCAAAGGCCGGGATCGAGAAACGGTTCCAGGTATTAAGGATAGCCCCGGCCAGCGAAGCCAGAGAAATCAGCAGGATATAAGGGAACGTAATGCGCAGCAGCGAACTGGTCAGCGCGAATTTATCCGGAGAATCGACAAAACCGGGCGCAGTAATGTAAATCACCCACGGCGCGGCAAACATGCCGAGAATGGTCACCACCGCCAGCACCAGCGTCAGCAAACCGGAGACATAGGCGATAAACGTTCGCGTGGCCTCTTCGCCCTGCTGGGTTTTGTATTCGGCAAGGATCGGCACGAAGGCCTGAGAAAAGGCGCCTTCGGCAAAAATCCGGCGCAGCAAATTGGGCAGTTTAAACGCCACAAAGAAAGCGTCGGTCACCATTCCGGCACCAAAAACGCGGGCCACGATGGCGTCGCGCGCAAAGCCTAATACACGTGAAAACATCGTCATGGAACTGACGGCTGCCAAAGATTTAAGTAGGTTCATGTCACTTTTCTTGTTTGCCGGTGTTACTTGTAAATCAACACGTTAATCATCAGAAGTCACCAGCATGGCTCGAAGATGCGCATAGTCTACGCATCCGCCATGCAATAGCCACCGGCAGTTGTTATATATTGTAACGATCAGAACAGGCGTGGTTTTGTCGCTAACACTCAGTTTTCCAGCAGTTTCTCGATAAATGCCTGCGCATAAATCGCCTGCTCGCCGCTGGTTTCAGGTGCGGTCTGATTAGTGACGCAATCGACGAAGTGCTCAATCGCACCGACAAAACCGCGCTGCGTCAGCGTACTTTGCCAGCCCGGCACCGGTGGCTGAGTCAGCACATCCTGCTGCTCTTCCCGCCAGACGCGCATGTCGTTGAGCTGATAGAACGCGCCATCGGTCACGGCCTGCACGCTCTCACGGGACGTGCCGCCGCGACGGTGCATCGAGGTCGTCACCAGTGTTTCACCGCACAGAAAATGGTGCTCGCCGTAAATCATCTGATTCGATTCATTCACCTGAATCAGTCCGCTTTCAAGACTCGCATTGCCGCCCGCCAGCCACAGCGCGGTATCGACCACGTGCAGATAATCATCTAACAGGGTAAAACGCAGCTCGTTTGGCCCGACGCTGTCGGTACGGTGTTTATCCATACGCACGGATGCCGGATTTTGCATCTGCGCTTTGAGCTGGCGATACAGCGGCGCGTAGCGGCGGTTGAAGCCGACCATCAGCGCTTTACCCGCTTTTCGTGCCTGCTCTACCAACTGTTCGGCCTGATTAAGCTCCGCAGCCAGCGGTTTATCGACGTACACATGCACACCCTGCGCCAGCAACTGGCCGACCACGTCGAAATGGCTGGCGGTGCTGCTGTGAACAAATACCGCATCACACTGGCTGGCCAGTTCGTCGATGCGCGAGAAACAGGCCATGCGATAGCTGTCGCAAACGGCCTGTGCTTTTTGCTGATTCGGCGAAAAACCGCCAACCAGGGTCCATTTATCTGCGTGGCTCAGCACCGGCAGATAGGCTTTTTGCGCGATGCCGCCCAGCCCGATAACGCCTAAACGAAGTTTACTCAAGAGAGATTCCTTTTAATCGGCCAGATGTTGCAGCAGGTTTTCCAGACGCTGTTTCAGCTCAGCAACTTCAGCCTCCAGCGTTTCAACCCGCGCTGCCAGACCTGACTCTTCGGCCACGGTGGCATAGGACGGCTCTTCGGTCGCGCTGGCCACATTGCTCACTTCGCCGCTGAACAGATGCATAAACCGGCTTTCGCGTTTACCTGGCTCACGCGCCAGCCGCACGCAGAACGGGCCGTCTTCGCGGACGGTCAGTTTTGTGAGAGTTTGTTCAACGTCGGCGACGTCGGCAAAATCATGCAAACGGTTGGTGCGGGTACGCAGTTCGCCCGGCGTTTGCGCGCCACGCAGCAGCAACGTGGTCACCACGGCGACTTCCTGCGGGGAAAATTTGAGATTACCGAATTCGGAATTACAGAAACGATGCTCGTACTTCATGGTGCGCGAACCGCTCAGGGTGCGGATGATGTGTTTGCGCAGCAGCAAATCCAGCGTTTGCTGAACGTCGCTTTCGCTGAGTTCCATCACCGGTTCCCGGTTGGTTTTCTGGTTGCAGGCGGTGGTCAATCCGTTGAGAGTCATCGGATATTGCTCTGGCGTCGTGAGCTGTTTTTCCAGCAAACAGCCCACCACACGGGCCTCCCGGGCACTGAGTTCATGTTTCATCTTGCTCTCCTTATCGGGACGGGGGTGTCCATTCTCGCCAGGTTAACGCAGTCAGTACGTGATCTTGCCATTTACCGTCGATCAGTAAATAGTCTTTCGCGTACCCTTCACGCTCGAAACCGAGACGCTCCAGCAACTGACCGCTGCGTTTATTGTGCGGCATGTAATTGGCCATAATACGGTGCATTTTTTGCTGACGTTGCATATAACGGATCAGCGACTGCAAAGCCTCCAGCATCAGCCCCTGCCCCTGCCACTCCTGACCCAGCGAATAACCGAGGAAACAGGCGTGGAATGAGCCGCGTAATACATTGCTGAAATTCGCCACGCCCATTACACGATTTTCATCAGGATCGAGCAAAATAAAATAATAAGCGCTGCCCTGTTTCTGCATTTCGGTAATTAAGCTCAGACGTGCCTGCCAACCTGAAGGATAGCAATGGCTTTCGTCCCTGACCGGCTCCCAAGGTTTGAGAAATGCCCGGTTCTCCGCATAGTACTCCGCCAGCCGGTGCGCATCGCGATCGTGCACCAGTCGCAGAACCATCCGGTCAGTGGTAAGCCGTACCTTAGGCACGGCAGATTTATAGCCAAACATCCCTTCCCTCCACATCCCGCATGGGTCGATAAATAGAATTTATAGGAAACCATAAAACATGCCTAATTCTGCCAGTCAGAACGCGGCTTGACGATAAAAAAATATTATCTATAGCGCCCTATCTAAATGCCTGTTTCCGGTTCAGACTGGAACGGTCTTTTCCCCTTTCTGTATCCGCCGGACGGGATACAAATAATCGCTCATGGTGAAGCATGTCTCTGGTATCACAAGCTCGGAGCTTGGGTAAGTATTTTCTGTTATTAGACAACGCGCTGGTTATTTTAGGCTTTTTCGTGGTTTTTCCATTGATCTCGATTCAATTTGTTGATCAGCTGGGATGGGCCGCGATGATCGTCGGTCTGGCGCTGGGTGTCCGGCAGTTAACGCAACAGGGATTAGGGATATTTGGCGGTGCTATTGCCGACCGCTTCGGCGCCAAGCCCATGATCATCACCGGCATGCTGTTACGCGCTGCCGGTTTCGCCACCATGGCAATGGCCGACCAGCCGTGGATTTTAATCTGCTCGTGCATTCTCTCCGGTCTTGGCGGCACGCTGTTCGACCCGCCACGCACTGCGCTGGTCATCAAACTCACCCGCCCGCATGAACGCAGCCGCTTTTTCTCGCTGATGATGATGCAGGACAGCGCCGGTGCGGTGATTGGCGCACTGATCGGCAGCTGGCTGCTGCAATATGATTTCCACTACGTCTGCTGGGCCGGTGCCGCCATCTTTGTTCTGGCCGCTGCCTGCAACGCCTGGTTGTTGCCCGCCTACCGGATTTCCACGATGCGCACGCCGATGCGTGAAGGCATGATGCGGGTTCTGCGCGATCGCCGTTTTCTGGCTTACGTGCTGACGCTCACCGGTTATTACATGCTAACCGTGCAGGTCATGCTGATGTTGCCGATTGCGGTAAACGACGTCGCGGGCAGTCCGTCAGCGGTAAAATGGATGTATGCCATCGAAGCCGTGCTTTCTCTGACCTTGCTCTATCCGATTGCACGCTGGAGCGAAAAACGTTTCCGCCTCGAGCAGCGCCTGATGTTTGGCCTGCTTATCATGACGCTCAGCCTGCTGCCGGTCGGGCTGGTGACGTCTATCAACCCGCTGTTGTTGCTCATCGGCTTCTTCTATATCGGCTCCGTCATCGCGGAACCGGCGCGTGAGACGCTGAGCGCATCACTGGCCGACGCTCGCGCACGCGGCAGTTATATGGGTTTCAGCCGTCTGGGGCTGGCACTCGGCGGCGTCATTGGTTATACCGGCGGAGGCTGGATGTATGACACCGGTCGCGCCCTCGAACTGCCTGAATTACCCTGGTTTTTACTTGGTGTTGTCGGCTTCATTACGCTCACCGGATTGTACTGGCAATTTAATCTTCGCCGCATCGAACCGGCGATGCTCAGCGGCAATTAGTCTGCTTATTAAAACGGCGGTCACAGTATCGCCGTTTGATCTCGCTACCATCTATACCCATACTGGTTTTAACACATCGATAAAATCCGAACCTACATCCGGCAATTTTCACGCACCCTACAGGTCAACGCCGGCGAAAACAGGAGCTATGAAATATGAAACTTTACGTTTACGAACATTGCCCTTTTTGCGTTAAAGCACGCATGATTTTCGGTCTGAAGAACATTCCCGTTGAGATCAAAGTCCTGCTTAACGACGACGAGAAAACCCCGATTTCGATGGTGGGTAAAAAGATGGTGCCGATCCTGCAAAAACAGGATGGCAGCTTCATGCCAGAAAGTATGGACATCGTGAATTTCATCGATAAAAGTGACCGCAAACCGCTGCTGACCGGGGCAACCAACGCGGCCATTGCGACCTGGCTGCGCCACGTCTCTGAATATACCGGCCGTCTGTTACTGCCTCGCTTTGCCGCTGCGCCGCTGGAGGAGTTCGCCACACCGGAAGCGCGTAAGTATTTTTCTGATAAAAAGCAGGCAGCCAGCGGTGATTTTCAGGAGCATCTGAAACACTCCGATGGTCTGGTGAAAAAAATCAGTCAGGATTTGCGCGCCCTCGACAAACTGATCGTCGAGCCTAACGCGGTCAACGGCGAACTGTCTGAGGATGATATTCATCTGTGGCCGTTGTTGCGTTCGCTTTCCATTGTTCAGGGCATCGACTGGCCATCCCGCGTGCAGGCGTACCGGGACAATATGGCGAAACAAACCCAGGTCAATCTGTTCACCGGCATCGCCCGCTAATCCTTTCTTACTGCCGGAAGCCCGCTTCCGGCTCATTTTGCTTTTCTTCTTTGCCCTCAGCACTTAGGCTAATCAGCGTTGTCTGATTGGAGCCATGCCGTTTAGCGGTCATGCTGACAAAATAGTGTTCATGTAATGAGGGAAGAATGACAAAACGAATTCTCGGTGCCGCATTTTTGCTGTGCGCCACTCTGCTGACCGGTTGTAACCAGCTCACGCAATACACCATCAGCGAGCAGCAGGTAAATGACTACCTGCAAAAGAACAACAATTTCCAGAAGCAGCTCGGGGTGCCGGGTCTGGTCGATGCGAAAATCGTTCTGACCAACCTCAGCAGCCAGATTGGCCGCGCTGATCCGGGCGTGGTGACACTGACCGGCGATGCCAGCGTGGATATTTCCTCGCTGTTCGGCCCGCAGAAAGCCGATATGCATCTAACGCTCAAGGCCAATCCTTCGTTTGACCGCGAGAAAAGCGCCATTTTCCTCAAAGACATGCAGGTGGTGGATTACACCATCAAGCCGGAAAAAATGGACAGCGTGATGAAAGGCCTGATGCCGTATCTGAACAACTCGCTGAAAACCTACTTTGACCAGCGTCCTGCCTACGTGCTGAACGCCGATCACAGTAAAGGCGAAGCGATGGCTAAAAAACTGGCGAAAGGCCTTGAAGTGAAACCGGGGCAACTGGTGATCCCTTTCACTGACTGATTTAGCCAGACGCTGTTAAATAAAAAGCCCGGCACATCTTCATGGCCGGGCTTTTTGCATTGCAGGAGGACGATTACTGATCGTCTTCCTCGTCATCTTCCAAATCGTCCGGCAGCTGCTCTTCCAGTTCGTCACGCATCGCCTGCAAGGCTTCACGGCTGATTTCAGACAGCGTGCGGTAGAAACCGCTGGTCGCGTGAGCTTCTACTTTGCCGAGGAATTTGCCGCACCACGGAAACAGGAATTCATCGAACAGCGTAATTTGTGCCGTGACTTCATCTTCCGTTGACTGGTCTTCCAGCCATGACGCGGCCAGCAGCATCGCGCCGAAATGGTCAGCAGGTCCGTCGCCCAGCGGCATTCCGCGCTGTTGCAGGAAAGTCCGCACGTCCATTTCATTCGCGCCTTCGACATAATCACTGCGAAAAGGCGAAACAGCGCATTCGGAACCGACAAACAGATGATTAAATTCAGCGGCCAGCGTTTCCGGGTTAGCGCTTTCCTGCAAACGGATCAACAACGCGCTTTGCTCCAGCGGCCAGTGCTCACGCAGCTTACCGTCCTGAATCAGGCCAAAAAGCGGAACCAGTAAAGGATCCTGCGGCTGGCGGTAAAACAACGTGCCGAGAACGCGGCAAACAATCGAAAATTCATTCATAACAGTAACCTGATCAGACGATGTAAAGGGTCAAACCCCTGCGAATTGGCGGCGACAATGTCACAGTTCGCTGAGTTCTGCAATTGGCGTGCGGCCACGCTTCTCAAGAAAATCAAGGAAACGGCGCGGGCTGACGTTCAGAATACGGTCTTCAGGGAAATCAATCTCCTGCAAAATACGTTCGCAGTGCTCAAATCCCCCCAGTGAATAGGCGATATGCGAATCCGATCCCAGCGCCAGCCAGCCACCAGCCTCTTTAACTGCCAGCGCAATCGCGCGACAGTTAGGCTCACTGCCTTTACGTGAGTGAATAAACGAGGAGTTATTCAACTCCAGCGCCACGTCATATTTTGCCGCCGCGGCAGCCACGGCGGGAATATCAATCGGATATTTCGGGTTGCCGGGATGGGAAATAATATGCACCTCGCCGCCCGCCATCGCGGCAATCATTGCGGCGGTATGGGTTTCTTTATCGACCGGTTGCATCACCGGCTCATGGAAACCGGCAATGATCACGTCGATTTCATCAAGCATCGGGCCGGTGCAGTCAATGTCGCCGTTGATATTTTTGATGTTCGATTCGATACCGCGCAGGATGCCTACCCCGTTCACCAGACGTGGCCAGACGCGCATATTCATAAAGTGCCAGTAATGCGGCGCATCAGCCATATCCGGGCCGTGGTCGGTAATGGCAAACAGCTTAATGCCCTTTTCGACTGCTTCATCAATGTAATCATGCAGCGTGCTGTAAGCATGCGTGCTGGCGACGGTGTGCATATGTAAATCGACCGGGTACGGCATGTGCTCTCCTTGAGAATGTTACGCTGCGGCGCAATGGCCTCAGCTTTAATAATGTTAGCAGATGAGTCAGTAACCTCGTTCAAGATCGACACGCCCTGCCGGTTCACGCCCCGCCTCCATCGCCTGAATATTCCTGACAATGCTGTCCATCGCTTCTTCCGGCAGTGTATCTGCCGCCACGTGCGGCGTAATGCTTACGCGCGGATGCGACCAGAACGGATGCATGGCCGGTAACGGTTCTTCGACGAAAACATCAAGCTGGGCGGCGGCAATTTGCCCGCTGTCCAGCGCGCGCAGTAAATCGCCTTCCACCAGATGACTGCCCCGACCGAGGTTAATCAGGTACGCATTATGCGACAGGAATGTGAACAGTTGATGATTGAGCGTCCCGGCGGTGTGCGGCGTATTGGGCAAAAGGTTAATCAATACTTTGCAGTCGGTTGCGAATGCGGCTAACTGATCGTCACCGTAAAAACTGTGCACACCCTCGATGGATTTCGGGCTACGGCTCCAGCTGCGCACGGAAAATTGCATTCCCACCAGCGCCTCGGCCACCCTGCTGCCGAGTACGCCCGCGCCGAGAATACCGATGGTGAAATCACTGCGGGAATGCGGCGTAAGCGGACGCCACTGCTTTTGCTGCTGGAATAGCTGGTATTCATCCATGCGGCGGAAATAGCGCAACACGCTGGCCAGCGCATATTCTTGCATTTGCAGCGCCATGCCAGTGTCTTCAAGGCGGATCAGCGGCACTCCTGCGGGCAGTGTGCCGGGCTGACGCTGTTCCTGCGTGAGAATGGCATCGACGCCTGCCCCCAGCGCAAAAATGCCCTTAAGTTCTTTACGCGACGCCAGCATCGCATGCGGCGGACGCCAGACCAGTGCGTAGTCGGCGGGCTGATGGTCGGCGGCGTTCCAGGCACGGACATTGGCCTGCGGCAGTCTTTTTGTTATTCCATCAATCCAGAGTTTTGCATCAAATGTAGGGTGGTAGAAAATTATGTTCATCTTTGTGACCTCCGTTGTCCTGATAGATTTCCCTGAATATCATCAGGATGCAACCCTGAGGCTGAAAAAAGAACAGGCCCCGAAATTCGGAGCCTGTGAGATGAGAAATTGAGGTGAGAAATAACTCAGGCAGCAGCGGGTTCGCGGCTGATCATTTTGCGTAACAGCGGGATCAACACCAGCAGAACGACGCCGGTGGCGACAGAGCCCCAGCCCAGCGCGTTGAACACCTGGCTGTAGCCCGGATTGGTCAGTACCGGTGTGCTGCCAGCGTTCTGTGGCATCAGCCCGGAGATGTAACTCGCCAGCACCGAGGCTACGCCGGTGACCATCATCCAGCAGCCCATCATCACGCCCTGATAGCGGGCCGGAGCGAGTTTGCCTATCATCGCGTAGCCGATCGGTGAAATCAGCAGCTCGCCGATACTTTGCAGCAGATAGCTGATGGCAATCCATTTGAACGCCACCAGCCCGTCGCCGCCCGCCAGATGGATACCCAGCGGCAGCACCAGCATTCCCAGCCCCATGCAAAACAGGGAGGCGGAGAATTGTGTCGGAATATCAATGTTCCAGCCGCGCTGACGCAGGTTTTTAAACCACAACGCCATCAGCGGGCCGCCGATGACAATCACCACGGTATTAATATTTTGAATCCACTGCGGCGCAACGCGGATGCCGTAAACGTTCAGATTAATATTGTGTTCGGAAAAGAGCATCAGGCCCATCGGTGCCAGCTGATACAGCGTCCAGAACACCAGTGAACCCAGTGCCAGCAGCAGATAGGCTTTCATGCGGCGGCGTTCGTCACCCTCGCGATGACGGAACGTTACCATCGCCATCAGCGCGAAGATAATCACGCCCAGCACCACGACGAAGTAGCTGCTGAACTCGGCGTGGGTCAGCAGAATGCGGATAACCGGCACCAGCACCACCAGAATCGCGATGCCGATGGCCATGCGGCGCAGCATCTGGCTGCGGCTGGCCTCTTTAAGGGGCGTGCTGATATCGGCCAGAATCGACCAGCGGGAAAGCGTCACCACAATCGCCGCCACGTTACCCAGCGTGGCAAACAGGAACAGCGCGCGATAATTTTCGCTGAGCTGGAAATACCCGGCGACAGCAAACCCGATAAAGAAGCCGAGATTCATCCCGGCATAGTTCCACAGGAAGGCCGATTCGCGGCGGTCATCGTCCGGCGCAAAGCGCTGCGTCAGCATCATGTTCAGACAGGTGACGTTCAGCCCGCTGCCGGTGAGGAACATCGCCAGCCCCCAGTACAGGCCGGTGACGCCTTCCAGCGCAATCAGTGCGCAACCGAAGACCTGTAACACCATTCCCAGCACGAACAGATTCCGATTGCTCAGATAACGTCCGCCGAGGTAGCCGCCGAACATGTGCAGGCCGTAGTTGAATGCCCCGAAGACGCCCATAATAGCGTTGGCGTTGTCTTCGCTAAAACCGAGTTTTTTGGTGGCATACAGCACCAGCGTGGAATACAGCACCGCGAAGCCAAGCGTCGCGAATGTCTGAACGAAGAATAACGTGCCCGCACCGGCGGGGATCGCCGTACGGTGATGCGACGTGGTCGCGTTATTTGGCTGACTCAAGAATGACCCCTGTCGTGATATGTGAAATTAACGCTGCTTCGTCTGGTGACTTTTACGGTTCTATTAGGAAGCAATTTTTCAAAGGGCACTGTTATACCTCCGCCAATGCTGTTTTTCACAACATATGTTGCTATTTGTGAGTAACAAAAAGTGTTTGCGGGTAAATTGCGCTTTTATGCAGCCTGGCTAATTATTTATTCACTTTAATTAGCGCAGCTAATGACCTTGTGCAACAGTTTCCGTTTGCTCAGGCTTAAAGCATTATTTGTTCTGTAAATCATCAGATTGCTCTAAGTTTGGCTAATCGGCACGGATCCTGCAAAAGAGTGTTGACGATGGGCCCGCTTTTCCCTACATTAGCGCCGGTCAGCAGTACTGCGGTGCAGCTGATAGCTGGAGAGGTGTCTGAGTGGCTGAAGGAGCACGCCTGGAAAGTGTGTATATGAGCAATCGTATCGAGGGTTCGAACCCCTCTCTCTCCACCACATTATAAGTGAAAGGCCCGGATGAAAATCCGGGCCTTTTTCTTTTGTGTTTTTTACCCGCCTATCCCTTAAGCGCGATGGCCTGCGCCAATACCGCCGTCCCGTTCATTCGCCCGTAACTCAGCATATCAATCGCCGCGACCGGTCTGGTGCCCTGCGTTACCGTCTCCACACGCGCTTTGAGATACGCCACCTGCGGCCCAAGCAAAATCACATCCGCCTTCGGCCACTCTTCATTTAGCCTGACATCCGGGATCGCCCAAATTTCCGCTTCAATATTTTGCTCTTTAGCCGCCGCCGTCATTTTTCCCATCAGCATGCTGGTCGACATACCGGCATTACACACCAGTAAAATTTTGATCATAGTTACGTCCTTTTAAGAGTGGGCCGTCTGCGCGACGCGTTCGGCAAATTTGAGAAATGGCAGATAAAACATCACGGTCAGCGCGATCAGTACTGCCTGCAAAACGGCGGCACGCCAGTCGCCGCCGGTGGCAAGAAAGCCGGAAATCAGCGGCGGCGTGGTCCACGGGATTTGCACGGTGACATGATTGATCCAGCCCCACGCGGTGGCGTAATACGCAATGGTCAGGCTGAAGACGGGCGCTAAGACAAAAGGAACGATCAGCGCCGGATTGAACACGATCGGCAGTCCAAAGATGATCGGTTCGCTGATATTGAACAGGCACGGCGCAGTGGCCATTTTGGCGATATCGCGGTAATCCTTCTTACGGCTGAAAATAAAAATGGCGATCAGCAAACCTACAGTGTTCCCCGAACCGCCCATCACGCCAAAGGTGTCTTTAAACGCCATACAGATGATGTTAGGAATGTCCTGATGCTGCGCGAATGCCAGCGTGTTTTCCTGCATAGTGTTCAGCAGGAAGGGATCCAGTACTGCCCCTGATATCACGCCCTGATGGATGCCCACCGAGAAGAAAAGATTGGCGACGGTAGTGATAAACAGAAAGCCCGGCAGGCTGGTCGTAACAGATTTCAACGGCTGCTGAATCATCGTTGCGATCAGCGTGTTGACGTCCATACCGCTCAGCGATTTGATGGCAAATGATCCGACGGCAAAGCACATCATCGTCAGCATCACCGGGATCAGCGTGTTGAACGAATTAATGACTGCAGGGGGGATCGCCCCGCCGCTGATATTCACCTGCAAACGCTGGTTGCCCGCCAGACGAATAAACAGTGAGGTAACCATCAGCCCGGTCAGAATGCCGACGAACATTCCGGCAGATCCGGTTGAGGCGAAGCTGATGCCGCCGGTAACTTCCACCGGCAGCTGCGAATCCAGCGCGATGAGATGAAGGGTTTGCGGCATAAAAATCACCACGACAGCCACCGATAACAGCACTGGCGCAATCGCATTTTGATAGTTTTTATTTTGGCAAAGGTGATACGCCCCGGCGGCCGCAATCAGAATCGAAATAAAATTCAGTGAGCCATTAACGACAGAATTCCCGATGGCCTGTATATCGCTCAGATGCAGCGGAGTTATCAGACCGGACAATATTCCGTCCGGTTTTAATAATGTGTTATTGAGCAACACCATTAATCCCGCCAGCACAAAAAAAGGCATCAGCGAGGCAAAGGCGTCGCGCAACGAACGCAAATGTACCTGACCGCCAATATGCTGAGCGACCATAACGGCTTTATCCATCAGTTTCATGTTTATTTCCCTGTCAAAATTCGGTGTAAAATCCGTCGAATTCAAATCCATTTTCATCACTGAGTTTTTTGTAGAACTCACCGCTTAATTTAACCGTACGCAGTTGGGAATTCAGGTCTAATGCCACTAATCCGTAGCGGTTTTTATAGGCATTGATCCACGACCAGCAATCAATAAACGTCCACAAATGATAACCGTTGATATTACACCCTTCGCCAATGGCCTGATGCACATACGCCAGATGATTTTTAATATAGCCGATGCGATATATGTCCTGAACCTGCCCGTTTTGCATAAAACGTTCTTCATCCGCCACGCCCATGCCGTTCTCGGAAATAAAAGCGTCGATGTTGCCGTAGTTATCACGAATATCGATACACAGGTCATAAATCCCTTTCTCGTAAATCTCCCAGCCACGATGGGGATTAAATCGGCGTCCCGGCATGACATAACTTTCGAAAAACCATTCAGGAATAAAAGGCGATTGTGGATCCACGGCTGCGGTGCGTGCTTTCACCCGCCGGGGTTCGTAATAATTCAGGCCAAGGATCTGGACGGTGTTGTCGCGAATAACCGCCAGATCCTCCGGCGTATAAACCGGTAAATGTCCGTACTGCTTCAGGGTGTCTGTCAGTTTTTGAGGGAATGTCCCTTTCACTGACGGATCGAGGAAACTGCGGTTATAAAACAGATCGGCATATTCAGCAGCCTGTTTATCAAAGCCATTTTCACTGCGCGGATAAGTCGGGCTCAGATTAAGGATGATGCCGATTTTGCTGCCAAGACCGTGGCGTTTAAACACTTCAATGGCTCTGGCACTCGCGAGGACGGTATTAAAAGCCACCTGCACGCCGCGTTTAAAATCCACCACATTCGGATAATGGAAATCTTCCATATACCCGCCGAGCACCGGCCCCAGCGGTTCATTGAAGGTAAACCAGTGGAAGACCAGATCGCCAAAAGCAGCAAAGCAGGTGTCAGCGAAACGCACATAGGCATCGACAACCTCGCGGCTTTCCCATCCGCCCTTTTGCATCATGCGTTCAGGCATATCGAAGTGGAAGAGATTGGCGAAAGGCTTAATGCCGTTGGCATTCATCTGGTTAAGCATATCGCGGTAAAACGCGATCGCCTCCTGGCTGACGTCGCCATCCCCCTCGGGGAAGAGCCGTGCCCATGAAATGGAAAGCCGGAAAGAATTATGCCCGGTCTCTTTCATGAGCTGAATATCTTGCGGATAGCGGTGGAAGAAATCCGTAGCGGTTTCGGTGTTCACTCCCCGGTAAAAACGATTGGGTTCTTTATCCCATGACATATCCCATTGGGTACGTCCTTTACCAGTATTTCCTTTGCCTTCTGCCTGCTCTGCTGACCAGGCACTTCCCCACCAGAATCCTTCAGGGAATTTAAGAAATTTTTTATCGTGATGCATCGCGCGGTCCTTTTATGGCAATGACTGCCGGTTATTTTTATCAATTCCATTTTTGAACAGCGCCAGCATAAAATTAAATATTGATGAATAAAGACTTGGTTTATTGTTTAGTTTTTTTCTGTGAGCTATTTCCAGTTTCACCTTTAAGCTGCTATTTAAATTCAGGCATCACGCCTACTCTCTGTGAAATATTCAGCCCGCCGTCAAATCATCGCTTTTAAATATGAACATACCGAGATTTATACAACCAAAGTATAATTGAGGCCGCCCACCTCTGAGCAGTCTGTGAGCAACCGGCGCAAAACGTCGAAATTCTGCTTGACCCTTTTCGGCAGTCTCCCTATAGTAGCGCCCCGTTGCAACGTTCGCGATGTAACGAAAACGGTGAGGTGTCTGAGTGGCTGAAGGAGCACGCCTGGAAAGTGTGTATACGAGAAATCGTATCGAGGGTTCGAACCCCTCTCTCACCGCCAAATTATAGAAAAAGGGTCCTGATGAAAATCAGGACCCTTTTTCTTTTTCCGTTCAAAAACCCGATGAGCCAGATGTAACTGCTCAGAAATTACATTTTCGTCAGCATCAGTCCGGCCCTGAGTCCCATCGCCACGTTCGGGTTCGGGAACAGCACCACTTCTTCCTCCGCCTCCACCCGATAGGTTTTGCCGCTTTCCTGCGCAATCACAAACCCTTTCTTGAAAGCGGTGAAATTCAGGGCATCGCCGGGAACGAACAGCTGAAAATCCTCTTTTGAACGGATCACGTCCTGCACTACTCGGTAATGTAACAGGGGAGAATCGGCTTCACGCTCAGGCAACGGTTCGCCGCTGACCAGTGTTTCCAGCGCGCGCCGCACGCCGCTAAACTGCGCGTGATCGTTGCTGCCAAACGGTGAGGCTTTGCCGAGTTCGAGCGTGCAACTGTCGGCCTGAAACACCTCACTGCTGAAATGAGTAAAGGTTCCGCCGGGCGAACGGTGATGCACCAGCGCGTCCAGCCCGGCGGCGTCCAGCCATTCCAGCATCACTTTGCCCTGCTGGCGTGGCTGAAACGGCAGCAGACCGAAACGCACGTGTTGAGATCCACGGATAGCGGTGTGCAAATCATAGTGGAAGCGCTGCGTCGCGCCGGCAGCCGAAGCGCTGCGGTAAAACAGCGCCATCACCTGCTCCAGTTCCTGCGCACGGCGGGTTTCATCATTCGGCTTGTAACGGGCATGGCGGCCACCGAACATGCGGTTCATGTCGGCCTCAACATACCGTTGGTTGATGCGCATCGACGGCGGATTCCCCAGCAGCACCAGCAGCCGGACAGTCAGCGGACGCGCGCCAGACAACAGATCGTCAACCAGCTGGTTTAGCAGCTCTATCGGCGCCGTTTCATTGCCGTGAACACCGGCGGAAATAACCACTGCCGTTTCGCAGGGCTGACGCGGCGACAGCTCAAGAATGCCTTCACCGCGCCACTGCCAGTCCAGCGTTTCCGTTTGCCCGCAAGGCTCGGCAACCGGATCGCCGGAAAGTGTCATCGCCAGTAAATCAAACATGGTTCACTCCTTTGAAGCTCAGCGCTGGAACGGATAAATCGGACCGAGACCGAGAATATTGGTCAGCTCGTCGAGCGCGGTACGCACTTCGGTGAGCAATTGCGGATCGGCCAGATCTTTCGCCTGCATGCGGTCGCGGTAGTGTTTATCCACCCAGTTATTGAGACTGATAAACTGCGTATCGCTCATCAGCGAACCGACGTTGACCGCATTCAGTTCGTTACGGTTTAACGCCACGCGCAGGCGCAAACACGCCGGGCCACCGCCGTTGCGCATACTTTCGCGCAGATCAAACACTTCAATCTGATTGACTGGGCCACCGCTTTCCACCAGCGCCGACAAATACGCCCAGACGCCGACGTGCTGACGGGATTCTTCCGGTACCACCAGCAACATTTTACCGTCGGATTTGGTCAGCAACTGGCTGTTAAACAAATAAGTCGCCACGGCATCATCGAGAGAGACGCTGGCCTGCGGCACTTCTATTGGCTGGAAATCCAGTTCAAGCGCCGCCATTTTGCGGCGGATTTCATCAAGTGCAGTGGCGGAATTCACAAACGCCTGCTGATGATGGAACAACACGTTGCCGTTGCTGACAGAAATGACGTCGTTGTGGAATACGCCGCTGTCGATGGCCTGCGGGTTTTGCTGAATAAACACGGTACGCTTTTCGTCGAGCTGGTGCAGACGCGCAACGGCATCGCTGGCTAAACGGGTCTGACGCGCCGGATACCGCACCGGTTCATTATCACCGGTCACCAGCCCGTCGCGGCCATAGACAAACACCTGCACGCCGGGCTTATCGTATTCCCCGCACAGCCGGTTATGGTTAGCAGCGCCTTCATCACCCAGCGCCCCCACCTGCGGCAACGCCGCGTGGTGGGCAAAATAGCGATCCGCATGAAACGTCGCGCGCAAAATCGCTGAAGTTGTATCGGCTTCAATGGCGCGATGAAATTTATTATTCAGGTTAGCGACGGTGAAATGCACGCGCCCGTCCGCGCTGTCGGCGGAAGGCGACACCGTGGCAGCATTCGCCACCCACATGGATGACGCTGAACTCAGCGACGACAGCAAACGCGGGGAATAAGCCTGCGCTTTTGTCAGCACTTCGCGGTCGCTGCCGCCAAAACCCATCTGCCGTAAGGTGCTGAGATGTGGGCGTTCGTGCGGTGGCAAAATGCCCTGCGCAAACCCCAAATCCGCCAGCGCTTTCATTTTCAGCAGGCCCTGCTTCGCTGCCAGACGCGGGTTCGCCACCGCATTCTGGTTTTTAGTCGAGGCTTCGTTGCCAAACGACAGCCCCGCATAATGGTGCGTCGGCCCGACCAGTCCGTCGAAATTTGCTTCACATCCAGACATGCCTGTCTCCTCAGGTTGTGCGGAAATCAATACCCGGCGACAGCGTCGCGGGGAGTTCCAGCTTGTCTGTTTCCAGCGAGGCCATCGGCCACGCACAGTAATCCGCCGCGTAATAAGCGCTCGGACGATGATTGCCCGACGCACCGATGCCACCAAATGGCGCATTGCTCGAGGCGCCGGTCAGCGGTTTGTTCCAGTTCACAATGCCCGCCCGTGCTTCCAATAATAGCTGCTCAAACTGAACCCGCTCAGCGGAAATCAGGCCGGTCGCCAACCCGAAGCGGGTCTGATTGGCCAGAGCGATGGCGCTGTCAAAGTCGCTGTAGCGATAAATACTCAGCAGCGGCCCGAAATACTCTTCATCAGGAACGCCTGCCACGCCGGTAAGATCGATAATCCCCGGCGTCAGCACGGTGTTAAGGGGATCCGGGCGGGTCATTAACAGCAGCGGTTTACCGCCCAGCGCCATCAGGCTGTCCTGTGCTTTCAACATGTTGCGAGCCGCCGCGTCAGAAATCACGCCGCCGATAAAAGGCTGCGGTTCGTCATTCCAGCCGCCGGTGCGGATCTGCATCGTGACATCCAGCAAACGTGCGATAAATGCATCGCCCGCCGCGCCCTCTCTGACCAGCAAACGACGCGCACAGGTGCAGCGCTGTCCCGCAGAAATAAACGCCGACTGAATGGTCAGGTTCACCGCAGCATCAATGTCTTCCACCGGCTCGACGATCAGCGCATTGTTCCCGCCCATCTCCAGCGCCAGAATTTTTTCCGGCTGACCGGCCAGCTGGCGATGCAGCTGGTAGCCGGTGCCTGCGCTGCCGGTAAACAGCAGGCCGTCAATAGCCGCACAGGCCGCCAGCGCTTCGCCGGTCGCGCGTCCGCCCTGCACCAGATTCAGCACGCCTTCCGGCAAACCGGCCTGCTCCCACAGTTTCACGGTTTCTTCAGCCGTTTTCGGCGTCAGTTCGCTCGGTTTGAAAACGATCGTATTGCCTGCCAGTAATGCCGGAACAATGTGGCCGTTCGGCAGATGGCCGGGGAAGTTATACGGGCCGAATACCGCCAGCACGCCGTGCGGACGATGGCGCAGCACCGCTTCACCATCGGGCATTGCGGTGTGTTTTTCGCCGGTACGGTGCTGATTGGCTTCCAGTGAAATCGCCACTTTGCCAATCATCGCCTGAATTTCTGTCAGTGTTTCCCAGCGTGGTTTGCTGGTTTCCTGGCTGATGACCTCTGCCAGCCGGGCTTTATGTTCGGTGAGTAATTCGGCGAAACGGGTAATGACTTCCGCGCGTTCGGCCACGGTTTTGCGCGCCCAGACAGGAAATGCTGTACGGGCGGCGAGGCAGGCCATATCGACATCTTCCGCATTGGCGCTGAGCGCGGACCACAGCATTGTGTTATCCGCCGGATTAGTTTTGTTCAGCTGCGCGCCCTGTCCGCTACGCCACTGGCCCTGAATAAAGAGTGCGGGTTGCATCATGCGAGTGTTTCCTTTTTAAGAGATTGCGGAGCGGGATTGGGATCCTTGCCGGGAAAGAGCGCCACGGCACGCAGGTTATCGCCTTCGCGCAGGCCAAGAATTTCAGCCTCGGCGGCGCTGAGCGCCAGAGATTCTGGCGTTTCTCCGCCGGTAATCAGTAACGCGCGGAAATTCTGGTACTGTTCGTTCGCCACCAGATACAACGGCTCGTCGGCCCCTTCACTGTGCTCTGCGAGCCGGACCGGCATCAGGCGGCTCTCTTTGACGGCGCGCAGCTGATCAATTTCGCCCTCAAGCGTCGGGCCCGCGTCGAAAATATCTACATATCCTTGATAACTCAGACCTTCGCCCTCCAGCACCGCGCGCGCCGGTGCGGTTTGCGGATGCACTTCGCCAATCACCGCCCTGGCGTCGTGACTAAGCAGTTCGGTGTACAGCGGATGTTTGGGCATCAGTTCGGCAATAAAGGATTTCTGTCCCATCCCGGTCAGCCGGTCGGCTTCGGCGAATTCCATCCCAAAGAAATGCCGTCCGACGCTGTCCCAGAACGGTGAGTGACCGGTGTCATCAGACACGCCGCGCATTTCGGCGATCACCTTGCGGGAGAAGTATTGGCGGAATGCCGCCAGAAACAGAAAACGGACTTTCGCCAGCAACTGACCGTTTTTGCCGTTGCGATAATCATTGTCGAGAAAGAGCGTGCAAAGCTCGGTGTAACCGGTGTGATCGTTGCTGAGAAACAGCGTCGGCACCGGCTTATAAATGTTCAGACTTTTGGACGCGTGCACCAGCGTGCCGAGGCGGAAGTTGTACCAGGGCTCACTCAGGCCGACCGCCACTTCGATGGCGCTCACGCCCACGACTTTCTGCTGCTCCGTGTCTTCGAGCACAAACAGATAGCCCTGATCGGCTTTCTCCAGACTGCCTTCCCAGGTCGCCACAGAACGTTCAATGCGCGCACGCAGATGCACTTCATCCTTGGGCAAAGACGTTAAACCGATGCCGGTTTTGCCTGACAACTGCAGGATATCGGCGAGATCGCCGGGCCGCACAGGTCTAATCAACATCATAATGCTTTACCTCATTCATACAGAGAAATCACACGCACAGGCGTGCAACAGCGCGTTCCAGCCGGTTCAGCCCTTCTTCGATATCTGCGCCCGGAATAATCAGCGATGGCGCGAAACGCAGAACGTTTGGCCCGGCAATCAGGGCGATCAGCCCCTCTTCTGCCGCCAGCGTATTGAGCTGTTTCGCCTGATCTTTATAGCGTTCGCTCATCACTGCGCCGAGTAACAGGCCCTGACCGCGTACCTGACTGAAGACGTGATAACGGTCGTTGATGCGCTTAAGACCGGCGATAAACCACTCATGACGTTTGCTGACACCAGATAACACCTCTGCCGTGTTGATCATCTCGAACACTTTGCCCGCCACCGCGGTCGCCAGCGGGTTGCCGCCATAGGTCGTGCCGTGAGTACCCGGCTGGAACAGCACGGCGTAACGGTCGGTGGTCAGCATCGCGCCTATCGGGAAACCGCCGCCGAGCGCCTTGGCACTGGTCAAAATATCCGGCACCACGCCATAGTGCTGATAGGCATACAGCTCGCCGGTGCGGCCCACGCCGGTCTGCACTTCATCAAAAATCAGCACGGCCTGATGCTTGTCGCACAGTTCGCGCAAGCCTTGCAGGAATTCGGCGTCTGCAGGCACCACGCCGCCCTCGCCCTGAATGGGCTCGACGATCACCGCGCAGGTGCGGGAGGAAATCTGGCTGGCCACGGCGGCCAGATCGTTAAACGGCAGATGAGTAATGGCCGGTGGCAACGGCGCGAAATCTTCCGAATATTTCGGCTGACCGCCCGCGGTAACGGTAAACAGCGTGCGGCCATGGAAGGCGTTTTTGAAAGCGATGATTTCATTCTTTTCGCCACCGGCTTTATGGCCATAGAGTCGCGCCAGCTTCAGCGCCGCTTCGTTGGCTTCTGCACCGGAGTTACAGAAAAAGACTTTGTCGGCGAACGTCGCGTCAATCAGTTGCTTCGCCAGGCGCAATACCGGCTCGTTGGTATAACCGTTGCCCAGATGCCAGACCTTCTCGGCCTGCTCATGCAGCGTTTTACGAATTTCAGGATGCGCATGTCCCAGCGCGTTCACCGCAATCCCCCCCGCAAAATCCACGTAGTCTTTTCCCGCCTGATCCCATAACCAGGAGCCTTCGCCGCGCACCGGAATAAACGCGGCAGGGGCATATACCGGCACCATCCAGTCATCAAAGTTCTGGCGGCTGACGTTTTGCGGTTGCTGTTGGTGTTCCATATAAACCTCTTTATTGAATGCCAGTGACTGGCTGAATTCAGGGTGCAGGTTTCCGCCCCCCAAACTGGCGGGAATTCTGGTTATTGTTTTGTTATCTAAAAGTTAATGAATAATCTCACTCAGTCTCATCATAGAGTGCAGTCTTCGTGCCAGCAAAGGATAAAAGTGAATAAAACGGGCGAGGGATAGAAAAAACAATCACTTAAAAGCGGCCATTATTCATTTAAATTGCATAAAAAATGAATAAGCAAAAAAATCCCCTTTCGTAGCAACTAGGGGCAGAGAATGAGTATGCAGCGAATTATTTTCATTTCAGCTGACAGATATTGTGCAGGATTGTGATCCGGCGCGTGTCCGCACTCCCGCTTCGTGGTGCAACGCCCGATAACGGTGCGACTCCGCACTTTTTTGGCGCAATCACGCTCCGTGACCGCCTTCACACTCTGCGTAAATAAAAACCAGCCACTCCAGTTTTCCCGCGCCCGTCGGCCTTCACTTAGCAAATACGATGCACAAATGTTAATGAATTGTTTATTTATTGTGTGAATGTTATCGGTAACTTCAGCCGACCTTGGTCTTCCCTGCACTTTTCATGGTTTTAAATAACCTAAAATTAACAAATAAAATCACAAAAATTAACATTTTCGGGTGCTGATCACATTTCATTCACGACTGCGCGAAAACGGCTTTCCCGTTAAGTTAATCTCTGAGTGTGGAATAAATAACCACCGCCCGTCCCCTACACCAGAACAGAACATCATAAGAAAGGTACAGACATGAAATTTAACCTCGCATTAGTCAATGCATGTGTGGTTTCAGCATGCATGTTATTCACCACTCCAACGTTCGCCGCCAAGCCTTACGATATCGCCGTGGTCGCGAAAGTGACCGGTATTCCCTGGTTCACCCGCATGGAAGTCGGCGTAAAAGAAGCCGCGCAGAAACTCAATGTCAATGCCTATCAGGTCGGTGGTTCAACGCCGGATCCGGCTCAGCAGGTAAAAGTGATTGAAGACCTGATCGCTAAAAAAGTCGACGCCATTATCGTGGTGCCAAACGACGCCAAAGTGTTAGAACCAGTACTGAAAAAAGCCCGTGAACAAGGCATCGTCGTGCTGACCCATGAATCTCCGGACCAACAAATCGGTCAGTGGGATATCGAGACCATTGATAGTCAGAAATATGCTGAAGCCAATATGGATGAGCTGGCCAAAGACATGGGCAGTAAAGGCGGATATGCAATTTACGTCGGTTCACTGACCGTGCCATTGCATAACGCGTGGGCGGATGCGGCTATCAAATATCAGAAACAAAAATATCCGGATATGCATGAAGTCACGTCACGTTTGCCGGTGGCAGAAAATATCGACAAGTCTTACTCCACTACGCTCGATTTGATGAAAACCTATCCTGACCTGAAAGGGATCATCGGATTCGGTTCACTCGGCCCGATCGGTGCGGGTCAGGCAGTTCAGCAGAAACGTGCGAAAAATAAACTCGCCGTCGTCGGTATCGCCATGCCTGCACAGGCTGCGCCATACCTGATGCGTGGTGATATCAAGAAAGTCCTGTTGTGGGATCCGAAAGATGCTGGCTTTGCGCTGGTGAGCGTCGCCGATCAGCTGTTACAGGGTAAAGAAGTGACTAAAGATCTGAGCATTGAAGGGCTGGGTAAAGCCGATGTCGATATGGATAAGCACGTTATCCGCTTTAATAAAATTCTCGAAGTGACGTCTGAAAATGCAAAATCACTTGGTTTCTAAAATAACGATACACGTTTAATTTTTACCGGGAATATTTTTATTCCCAACGCCATCACCAGGCAAATAGGAACAGGTACGGCGTAGTTTGTGGTGCCGTATCTGCTTTTCTATAAGACATATCAAAAATATAAAACAATGAACGCAGAAAGGATAATGTGATGAATGTTCTCACGCCCGCCGTTCCTGCTGAGGCGTTTATCAGCCTCGAGAAAATCAGTAAAAAATTCCCCGGCGTTTTGGCGCTGGATAATGTGAGCCTGACGTTGAATAAAGGCGAAGTGCACTGTCTGGCCGGTCAGAATGGCTGCGGTAAAAGCACCATTATTAAAGTTATTTCCGGCGTCTACCAGCCGGAAAAAGGCGCAAATATTACGCTCGACGGAAAATTATTTCACACATTAACGCCGCAACTTTCTTCTTATTACGGCATTCAGGTTATTTATCAGGATTTGTCTTTATTCCCTAATTTATCGGTCGCCGAAAATATTGCCATTCACCGCTATTTGCCGGGCGGCGATTTTTGGGTACACCGCGAGGCGATGCGCAAAAAAGCGATTGCTGCCATGCAACGGGTCGGCGTTTCTCTCGACCCGGATCGTAAAGTCGAAAAATTATCCATCGCCGACCGCCAGCTGGTGGCCATTTGCCGCGCCATCGCCGCCGACGCCAGTCTGGTTATTATGGATGAACCGACCGCGTCGCTGACCCGTACCGAAGTCAACGGCCTCCTGCGGGTGGTGAATGAGCTGAAGGCCGCGGGCATTTGCGTCGTTTTCGTCAGCCACCGATTGGATGAGGTGATGGAAGTCGCCGACCGCATCAGCGTGATGCGCGATGGCAAACTGGTCGGCACCTATCCGGCCAGCAGTCTCGACAGCAACGAACTGGCGTTCCTGATGACCGGACAGCGTTTCAGCTACAGCCATCTGCCGCACCGCGCACCCGCAGAAGCCACCCCGCTGCTGGAAGTCAGCCATCTCAGCCGCCAGGGCCAGTATCAGGATATCTCTCTGTCACTTCGTCAGGGGGAAATCACCTCGATTATCGGCCTGCTCGGTTCCGGGCGTACCGAACTGTGCCTGAGCCTGTTCGGCATGAGTAAGCCGGACAGTGGGGAAATCCGCGTCAATGGCAAAGTGGTGAAATTTCACAGCAACCGTGACGCTATCCGTCAGGGGATCGCTTATGTGTCCGAAGACCGTCTGACGCAGGGGCTGATCATGGAACAATCCATTTATGACAACACGCTGGTGTCGATTTTCGGCAAGCTGCAAACCCGCACCGGCCTGATGGATCATCGCAAAGCGGCATCGGTGGTCAAAGACTTGATCCGCGACCTCAACATTAAAGTCTCCGACAGTGGTCTGCCGGTGAAAACGCTCTCCGGCGGTAACGCACAACGTATCGCCATCGCCAAATGGGTGGCGACGCAGCCACATATTCTGATCCTTGATTCGCCGACCGTCGGCGTGGATATCGCCAATAAAGAAGGCATCTACCGCATTGCGCGGGATCTGGCGGAATCCGGCATGGCGGTACTGATGATTTGCGATGAAATTCCTGAAGCCTATTACAACAGTCACCGCGTGCTGGTGATGCGCAAAGGTGAACTGGTGGCCGAGTTCGCCCCGCATCAGAGCAGCGAAGCGCAGATTGCGGAGGCGATCAATGGATAACAAAAACCTCTCGAAGTTGATTTCTCAACACGAATTCTGGCTGGGACTACTGGTGCTGGCGTTGGTGATTGGCCTGAGCATAAGCACTCAGGAATTCATGACGCTCGGCAACCTGACCGACGTCGCCACCAGTTACGCCATTCTCGGCATTCTGGCCTGTGGCCTGTTTGTGGTGCTGATTGCAGGCGGGATTGATATCTCCTTCCCTGCCGTCACCTCCATCGGGCAGTACGTGATGGCGAGTTACATCATTCACCACGGCGGCAGTTTCCCGCTGGCGTTTGCGATGTCGATGGGCACCGGTTTATTGCTCGGGCTGGTCAACGGTTTTCTGGTCTACTGGCTGCGCGTTCCGGCCATCATCATTACTATCGCCACGCTGAACCTGTTCTACGGTTTGCTGGTGTATCTCACCAATGGCACCTGGCTGTACGGATTCCCCGACTGGTTTATGAACGGCATCAGCTGGTTCAAATTTACCGCCGCCGATGGCTACGACTATGGACTTACGCTGCCGCTGCTCAGCCTGCTGGGCGTGATTATCGCCACCGGCGTGCTGATGAACCGTACCCGCGTTGGCCGCCAGATTTACGCAATGGGCAGCAACCGCGACGCCGCCTCGCGCCTCGGCCTGAACATTCTGCGCCTGCATTTTTACGTCTACGGCTTTATGGGATTACTGGCGGGGATCGCCGCCGTGGTTCAGGCGCAAATCACCCAGTCGGTCGCACCGAATTCCCTGCTCGGCTACGAGCTGACGGTGCTGGCCGCGGTGGTTCTTGGCGGCACCAGCATGACCGGCGGACGCGGTTCGCTGACCGGCACCATTCTCGGCGTCATGCTGCTGGCATTTTTGCAAAACGGACTGACGCTGCTGAGTATTTCCTCTTACTGGCATCAGGTTTTCAGCGGCGTGATCATTCTGATCAGCATCAGCAGCACCGCGTGGAACGAAAAACGCAAACTGGCGAAGGGGATGTGACATGAGCACCTTAAACCGATTTTTCCCCGGCGACCGCATCATCCGTTTGCAGTTGCTGATCATCGTCGCCGTGGCCGTGTTGTTCTCGTTCACGCTGGGTGGCAGTTTTTACAGCGTCGGTAATTTCCAGTCGATCTCCTCGCAGCTGCCGATTCTGGGCATGCTGGCGCTGGGGATGGGTATCACCATGCTTACCGGCGGGATTAACCTGTCGGTGATTGCCGGGGCCAACGCCTGTTCTCTGGCAATGGCGGCAATTATGGTCGCGCACCCCGGCCAGCCGGAATATTTCGCGCTGGCCTTGCTGGCCGGACTGGCGGTTGCCGTGGTGATTGGCGTGCTAAACGGTGCGCTGATCGCTTACATCGGTGTATCGCCGATTCTGGCGACGCTCGGCACCATGACGCTGATCGCCGGGCTGAATATTCTGCTCACCAACGGCGCGGTGATTTCCGGTTTCCCTCCGGCGATTCAGTATCTCAGCAACGGCAGCGTGCTCGGTATCCCGGTCGCCCTGCTGCTGTTTCTGCTGGTCGCGCTGCTGTTGTGGGTGTTACTCGAACACACCACGCTGGGCCGCAGCCTGTATCTGATGGGCTCCAACGAACAGGCCACGCGCTTTAGCGGCGTCAACACCCACAAAGTCACCATCGCGGTGTACGTCCTTTCCGCCCTGCTCGGCTGGGGCGCGGCGTTGCTGATGATGTCCAAATTTAACTCGGCGAAAGCGGGCTATGGCGACTCTTATCTGCTGGTCACCATTCTCGCGTCCGTGCTCGGCGGGATCAATCCCGACGGCGGGTTCGGACGGGTCATCGGGCTGGTTCTGGCGCTTATCGTCCTGCAAATGCTGGAAAGCGGCCTGAACCTGATGGGCGTCAGCAGTTACCTGACGATGGCACTCTGGGGCGGCGTCCTGATCCTGTTTATCGCCTTACAAAATCGACAATCTTAAGCTCACGCTTTTTACCGAAGGGAACGAACATGGCGAGTTATTTTATTGGAGTAGACGTAGGAACCGGCAGCGCCCGCGCGGGCGTCTTCGACATGACCGGCCGCATGGTCGGCCAGGCCAGCCGTGAGATCACGCTGTACCGCCCGAAAGCCGATTTCGTCGAGCAGTCTTCCGACGAGATCTGGCAATCCGTCTGCAACGCCGTCAAAGATGCGGTGAATCAGGCCGATATCAACCCGATTCAGGTCAAAGGCATCGGCTTCGATGCCACCTGTTCGCTGGTGGTGCTGGATAAAGAAGGCAAACCGCTGACCGTCAGCCCGTCCGGGCGCAGCGAGCAAAACATCATTGTGTGGATGGATCACCGTGCCATCACGCAGGCCGAACGCATCAACGCCACCGGCCATCGCGTGCTGGAATTTGTCGGCGGAATTATTTCACCGGAGATGCAAACACCGAAACTTTTGTGGCTGAAACAGCATATGCCAACGACATGGAACAACGTCGGGCATCTGTTTGATCTGCCGGATTTCCTGACCTGGCGCGCCACGCAGAGCACCACCCGTTCGCTGTGTTCTACGGTGTGTAAATGGACCTACATCGGCCACGAAGACCGCTGGGATCCGAGCTATTTCCGCCAGATCGGGCTGGAAGATTTGCTGGAAAACAACGCGGCGAAAATCGGCAGCGAGGTCAAAACCATGGGCGAACCGCTGGGGCATGGCCTGACGCAGCGCGCCGCCGCCGAAATGGGTCTGATGGCGGGCACGGCGGTCAGCGTGTCGATTATCGATGCCCACGCGGGCAGCCTTGGCATTCTCGGCGCCAGCGGAGCCTCCGGCGAATCGGCAGATTTCGACAACCGTATCGCGCTGATCGGCGGCACCTCGACGGCGCACATGGCGATGTCGCGCAGCGCCCGCTATATCGGCGGGATCTGGGGGCCGTACTTTTCCGCCATCCTGCCGGACTACTGGCTGAACGAAGGCGGCCAGTCCACTACCGGCGCGCTGATCGACCACGTTATTCAGTCACACCCTTGTTATCAGGACTTGCTTAAACAGGGCAAAGACAGCGGCAAAACCATCTACGAAGTGCTGAACGGCATTTTGCGCAAAATGGCCGGTGAGCCGGAGGATATTGCCTTCCTGACCAAAGACATTCATATGCTGCCCTATTTCCACGGTAACCGTTCGCCGCGCGCAAATCCGACCCTGACCGGAACGCTGACCGGACTGAAGCTCTCGCGCACCCCGGAAGATATGGCGCTGCATTATCTGGCCACCATTCAGGCGCTGGCGCTCGGCACCCGTCATATTATTGAAACCATGAATCAGAGCGGTTACCGCATTGATACCATGATGGCCAGCGGCGGCGGCACCAAAAATCCGGTATTTGTGCAGGAGCACTCCAACGCCACCGGTTGTGCAATGTTACTGCCGGAAGAGAGCGAAGCGATGCTGCTCGGCAGCGCCATGATGGGCACGGTCGCGGCGGGCGCGTACGATTCTCTGCCGGAGGCGATGGCCGCCATGAGCCGTATCGGCAAAACCGTCACTCCGCAGACCAACAAAATCAAAGAATATTACGACCGTAAATACCGCGTATTCCATGAGATGTACCACGACAGCATGAAGTACCGCCGCCTGATGCAGGGGGAAACCGAGTGAATACAGAACAAAAATTGACGGCCGAACAGGAGTTTTTGCAAGCGTGTCAGGGCTGGCAGACCTACAGCCAGGAGCTGCTGGCGTTGCAAAACAATCTCAACGCCGATACGTGGCAACAGCTGCTGATACTTGTGACCGGCTGCACGGGCAAAATCGCCGTCACTGGCGTCGGCACCTCGGGCATTGCGGCGCGGAAGATCGCGCATATGCTGGCGTGTGTTGAGCAGCCTGCGGTGTATCTCAGCGCCACCGATGCCGCTCACGGCGATCTGGGTTTTCTGCGCAGCGATGACCTGATGATACTGATTTCGCGCGGCGGCAATTCCGAAGAGCTGACACGCCTGTTACCGACGCTGAAAGCCAAAGGCGTGGCTGTTATAAGCGTCACCGAGAATCTGGATTCCGCCATCGCCCGCGCGGCGACGCTGGTGGTGAAGACGCATATTCAGCGGGAAATCGATCCCTTAAATATGCTGGCCACGACCTCCATCGTGCTGGTTCTGGCAGTGTTCGACGCGCTGTGCGGCAACATCATGCGCCGCAACGGGTTCGATCAGCAGCGGCTGCTGAAAGTCCATCCGGGGGGAAACGTCGGGAAAACATTGCGGGAACAGGACGTGTGATCACCCCCTGATTTCCTCCCCGACCAGCGCCGCCAGCACTGAAATAGCGCGGGCAGTGTGCGGCCCCCATTCGAACGAGGTGTTGATGCGGATGCAGTGGCGGAAACGTTCGTCGGCGGAAAACATGGTGCCCGGCGCAATGCTGACGCCTTTCGCCAGCGCGAGCTGGTAGATACGCGCCGCATCAACGTTTTCGCCAAGATCCAGCCACAAGAAATAACCGCCTTTGGGCTGGCTGACCGAGACCTGTGCAGGAAATTCTTTGATGATGGCGTGGTGCATCGCCATCTGTCGCTGTTCGAGGATGCGGCGCAGCCGACGCAGATGGGTATCGTAACCGCCCTGCTGTAAATAATCCGCCAGCGCCAGTTGTACCGGAACGCTGGCCGATAATGTGCTCATCAGCTGTAACCGCTGAATACGCTCGGCATAAGCCCCTGCCGCCACCCAGCCGACGCGAAAACCCGGTGCCAGACATTTTGAAAATGACGAACAGTGCAGAATTTCGCTGCGGTAGGAGGTGGCTTTCAGCGGCACGGCGCGTTCACTGCCAAAATAAAGTTCGCTGTAAACGTCGTCTTCTATAATAGCGACCTGATGCGCCTGTAAAATTTCCACCAGCCGCACTTTGTTCTCAGGCGGCAACGTGCACCCCAGCGGGTTCTGAAAACTGGACATCAGCCAGCAGGCTTTGATCGGGTAAGTGTCCAGCGCTTTTTCCAGCGCATCCGGATCCATGCCAATACGCACATCCGTCGGTATCGCCACGGCTTTTAGTTTGCGCCGTTCAATAGCCTGCAAAACCCCGTAAAAGGCCGGAGACTCAATCGCCACCCAGTCACCCGGTTCGGTCACCATCTGCAAACTCAGCCCCAGCGATTCCATTGCGCCAGAGGTAATGACGATTTCATCCGGCGCGACTTGAATGCCGTTTTGCGCGTAGCGCTGCGCGATACTGCGGCGAAGTTCTTCGTTGCCCGGCGGTAAATTGGCGGTGGCGCTGTGCGGTGACATCCGGCGAACGGCGCTGGCAAGGGAGCGTGCCAGACGTGGCTGCGGGAATAAGGTCGGGTCGGGAAACGCCGAGCCGAGTGGCACGACAGCCGGATCCTGTCCGGCTTTGAGGATATCGAAAATCGCGTCGTTGACGTCTATCTGTTCGGCGGCGTGCAACCGCTCATCCGGCTGATGACGCACCGGGCGCTGCAATCCTGCCGCGACGTAATAGCCGGATTGCGGTCTGGCGACGATCACGCCCTGACTTTCCAGTAGCTGGTAAGCCTGCAAAACCGTCATCAGGCTCAGACCGGACTGTTTACAGGTATCGCGCAGCGAAGGCAGGCGATCGCCGGGCAGCCAGACCTGCATCTCGATTTGTTTGCGCAGCGTGCGCGCCAGTGTAGCGTAGCGGGATTCAGTCATCGTCCGGGTCACTGTTACAGGGAGTGTTAATGGAATGAAAACTATTATGCCTGTTTTAGGGCGATCACCGCTAAGTAAACCCTGAGTAAACTTCTGGCATTCTTTACACGCGGGCTATAGCGGCGAAACATTCAGCATGTTAATGTGTGAACTCACTGCATTACTCGGATTTATCTGAACATCCATTCACGTCTGTTCGCCTAACCTTACGCTTTCTAAACATTTTCTCCATGATTGCCGGAAAAATGACACTTCGCCTTTCACTCTTTTACATCATCATCGCATTACTATTCATTGGATTCAGTAGACTTGCTTTCGTCGAAACAAAACGGGCGACGTGCCTGAATCTCCAATGAGGAATTTAATTATGCGTAAACTTACCGCAATGATTGTGGCTTCAACTCTGGCTCTGAGCTCTGCTTCTTTCGCGTTTGCTGCTGAGACGACTGCAACACCAGCGCCTGACGCACCGGCCGCGACACACGGAAAAATGCTGCACCATAAAGGTCCGCAACATATGAATCCGTTCGCAGGCCTGAATCTGACTGAGCAGCAAAAAACTCAGATGAAAGACATTATGAAAGACAGCGGCGCACGTCCGGATCGCGCAGCAATGAAAGCGCAGATGGATCAGATGCACAACCTGGTGGCTTCCGACAGTTTTGACGAAGCGAAAGTGAAATCACAGATTGATACCATCACCAAAGCGCAGTCCGACCGTATGCTCGACCGCGCCCGTGCTGAAAACAAGATGTACAACCTGCTGACGCCAGAGCAGAAAAAACAGTTCAACGAGAACTATCAGAAGCGTGCTGAGAAAATGGAACAGATGCGTGACCACAAACCAGGTCAGCCAAAACCAGCGACTGCTGAATAAGTTCTGATACCGTAACTCACAGGTTTTACCCACAGACCGGCCTTCTCCAGGCCGGTTTTTTTTGTGCTTTTATCCCCGCTCCGCCACAACTTTGATGTCATCCGACCAGCCGTCTCGGTGCAAACCGTCAACCGCATCACATTTTCATCTTTAACTTCAAACTTTTCTGTTCAAAAACATTATTTTCATCCAGTAATTTAACAAAGTCGTAACGTGCAAATCTGCCGACGACCCTTACCTACCTACATTACACTCTCGCAAAAAAAAGTGGCCAGCCCTGCGCCGGACCACTCACAAGGAGTTGTTATCATGAAAAGCGTCAAGTCCGGGATAACCTGGCTGGTGGTGGCGTTAATCGGAGCCTTTGCTTTTTGCATGCTGGCTTTAAGCCGTGGTGAACACGTCAACGCCCTCTGGCTGGTGGTTGCCGCCATCGCCTGTTACAGCATTGCTTACCGTTTTTACAGCCTGTTTATCGCTGAAAAAGTCTTTGAACTCGATGATAAACGCATGACCCCCGCCGAACGACACAACGACGGGCTCGATTACGTGCCGACCAATAAATGGGTGTTGTTCGGCCACCACTTTGCGGCGATTGCCGGTGCCGGGCCGCTGGTCGGTCCGATCCTCGCCGCGCAGATGGGGTTCCTGCCGGGCACCATCTGGATTTTGGTCGGCGTGATGCTGGCCGGTGCGGTGCAGGATTTCCTGATTCTGTTCATTTCCACCCGCCGCGACGGGCGCTCGCTGGGTGAAATGGCCAAACAGGAACTGGGCAACTTTGCCGGCGTGGTCACCATGCTCGGCGCGCTGGGCGTGATGATCATCATTCTGTCGGCACTGGCGCTGGTGGTGGTGAAAGCGCTGGCCGACAGCCCGTGGGGTCTGTTCACCATTGCCGCGACCATTCCGATCGCCCTGTTTATGGGCGTTTACATGCGTTTTCTGCGTCCGGGGAAAATCGCCGAAGTCTCGGTGATTGGCTTCGTGCTGATGATGCTGGCGATTATCTACGGCGGCAACGTCGCGGCGGATCCTTACTGGGGACCGTTCTTTACCTTGCACGGTACGACGCTGACCTGGGTGCTAGTGATTTACGGCTTTATCGCATCGGTTCTGCCCGTCTGGCTGTTGCTGGCACCGCGTGATTATCTCTCAACCTTCCTGAAAATTGGCGTCATCGCCGGGCTGGCGGTGGGGATCGTCTTTGCCATGCCGGAAATGAAAATGCCAGCGGTGTCGCGCTTTATTGACGGCAGCGGTCCGGTCTTCTCCGGCAGTTTGTTCCCGTTCCTGTTTATCACTATCGCCTGCGGATCCATCTCGGGTTTCCATGCGCTGGTTTCCAGCGGCACCACGCCGAAGCTGATTGAACGTGAAAGTCACATCCGCTTTATCGGTTACGGCGCAATGCTGATGGAATCTTTCGTCGCCATCATGGCGCTGATTTGCGCATCGGTAATCGATCCCGGCGTGTACTTTGCGATGAACTCACCGGCGGCGCTGATTGGCACCACGGTGGAAAGTGCGTCGCAGGTAATTAATGGCTGGGGCTTTGTCATCACGCCGGACATCTTGACGCAAATCGCCAAAGACGTCGGCGAGCAGTCGATTCTCTCCCGCGCCGGTGGTGCCCCGACCTTCGCCGTCGGCATGGCGCACATCATCACCGAGGTGTTTAACAGCCGCGCGATGATGGCGTTCTGGTACCACTTCGCCATCTTGTTCGAAGCGCTGTTTATCCTGACCGCCGTCGATGCCGGGACCCGCGCCTGCCGCTTTATGGTGCAGGATTTGGTGGGCGTTGCGGTGCCCTCTCTGGCGAACAACCGCTCGTGGCTCGGCACTTTTGCCGGAACAACCGTGGCGGTTGCGGGCTGGGGCTTCTTCGTTTATCAGGGGGTCGTCGACCCGCTGGGCGGTATCAACACTCTGTGGCCACTGTTCGGCATCGGTAACCAGATGCTGGCCTCGATGGCGCTGATTCTGGGCACCGTGGTGCTGTTCAAAATGAAGAAACAGCGTTATGCGTGGGTGACGATTTTGCCGACCGTCTGGCTGTTCATCACCTCTATGACCGCCGGCTGGCAGAAGATTTTCCACGAGAAACCGTCGATTGGTTTCCTGGCGCAGGCGAAGAAATTCTCTGCGGGGATCGACAGCGGAGAAATCATCAAACCGGCGAAAACGCTGGCGGATATGCACACCATCGTACTGAACAATCAGATCAACGCCGTGCTGTGCGGATTCTTCATGCTGGTGGCAGTGACGATGCTGGTGTCGTCGTTCTTCGTCATCCGCCGCGCGTTGAAATCCGCCACACCGACGGTGCATGAAACCGCCGTGGTAAATCGCCGCGAAGGCCGTCCGGCACGTGAGGTGCGCCATGTCTGATTCGCGCGCTCTGTTCAAAACGCCCCGGTTCGCAGCACTGCACATCATCCGTTGCCAGCCGCTGTTTATCGTCGAACCTAAGCCGCATAACGTGGCCGACTGGCTGAAACTGGCGATCAGGCGCACTGCCCAAAGCTTCCGGCTGATGGTGGGGGTTCAGGATTACCAGAATTACGTGCAACATATGAAAGTGCGACATCCGGGTGCCGAGCCCATGACCGAGCGGGAATTTCACCGCCGGTGTCTGGAGGCGAGATTCCCGAGCGAAGGCGGCAAGATGGGGAAATGCCCGTGTTAACGCCTGAGTGATCGGTCCCCCCGCTCTGCCCGTCTCCCTCGACGGGCAGAGCGTCTTCTCCTGCGAACAAAAATGTCACCACCGCTATCTGACTGAAATCCATTACCTATTATTTTTTTAAATTCTTTCGGCTGTGTTTTTTTAACGATGTCCGGCGCGCCCTAAGCCCCTCAGTTAAAGGACAAACTCCCTGCCGCCCTGCCACTCACTCGTCAATTTCTCACTTTCAGCCTGCTGACCGGCTAAAAATGGTCACGTCAAAATGTGTTGTGTTGTGATTTTCGCCCCACTTTTTATGCTGATATTTTAACCGCACCCTTTATTACCGTTTCATTCTTACTTATGAGGACAACACTATGATTGGTGCAACACATGCCAGAGATATCGTGTTAATGGACAGAGATATCGTCATGGCTATTATCGGTATGTCAGCGTGGGGAGGTATCGTCCGCTACATTATGCTCAGGCAGAAAAAACCTATTATGGAAGAGATCCGGGCCTGTCTCTTACAGGTCATCGTTTCCTGTTTCAGCGGTATGTTGTTAAGCATTTTCGTTCTTGCACATGATGCCAACGATGACAGGTTACTGGTCATCGCCGGTCTGGGAGGTGTATTTGCCGGACCGATCATCACGTTGCTCGGCAGGAAATTCGCAGCGATTATTGAGAATTTCTCTCCCGGCGGGAAGGAAGCTGAAACCGCTCAAACTTTAAAGACATCTGAATAACCATACCCCCGGCGAGAGACATCTCAACGGGGGATTTTTTGCCTGATGTCACACCCGAAATATTCCCCTTAACCCGAGTACATCCCCCGCGCTGAGCCAGTCTGTGAAGGCCAGACTGCCACAATCTGCGCACTCTTATCCTTTCATCAACGCAAAAAAAAGCGGGACACCAGAGAGTGTCCCGCTTTGCCGTTTCAATATCATGAAGCCGGAGCCTCAGGGATATTGCCCCGAACTGTCAGAGTAATTTCCACTGCGACCATTCGCCGGTGAACTGTGGATCGCCTGGCTCGTTACCCTGAGTCCAGTAGTTCGCGACATAGTCCTTCCCTTTATTACTTACTTTGTCGCCGGTGTTGTACACCTTATTGGTATCCCACTGGGCGTATTTACCGACAGGATCAACGACCGGGTCAACAACAGGATCGACAACAGGATCCACGACCGGATCAACTACAGGGTCCACAACCGGGTCGACGACAGGATCGACAACCGGTTCCACCACTTCTTCACCAAACACCACCAGCGTGTACTGCTTGGCAACAGAAGACGCAGCCTTGGAATCCGTGACCGTCAGAGAGAACAGGAACTCTGCACGGCTGACCACGGTCGGCGCGATGAAAGTAATGGTTGATGTGGTAGTGCTGCTCGGAGAAATTCCTGCCGGAACGCTCCATTTGTACGTCAGCGCATCGTTGTCAGCATCGCTGGAGGCGGCACCGCTCAGACGCACTTTCGAACCACTGATAACCTGCAACTGGATATCGGCAACTGGCGTGGTATTCGTCGCAGGCTTATCGTCATCCGGTACTTCGCCACCGATGTTCACGCCGTCGAAATAGAACGGTGCCATATCGATAACCTGATTGGTGACGGTGCAGCCCAGACCTTCACGCGCGGCATTGACCAGCACGCCGTTGTCCTGATCGATAGTCCAGGTAAACAGTGCGCCGAGGCCTTTTTTCGCCACATATTGCCCTTTCGCACGCACACTGCGTGGCGTATCAAGAGACATGAACAGCTTGGTGTCTTTGTTGTAAAGGTAATCGGCATCTGCCACCTGGTCGGTGTAAACGCTGAAGCCGTTACGGCCTTTCTGATTTTCCAGATCAAGGTAGTTATTGATCAGGTCATACCATTCGCTGCAACCACTTTCGAATGTCCCGGTCGTATTTGCATTCGCGGTCGGGGTGTAGGTGCCTTTCAGTGGAGAGAAACTTTCCAGTACCGCATTCTGACCGTTGCGTGAATAACCGGCATAACCCACGTTGATGCGATCGGCCGGGAAACCTTTCGACAGCAGATAATCGACGATAGTGTCCACACCCCAGCCGCCTTCTACCAGCGCGTGCAGGTTAGTGTGGTGATCGAGTTTCTCTGCCCATGGCGTACCGTAGAAGTCATAAGTCATGACATTGATGCTGTACAGACCGTTATTGAGCAGGGTTGAGACATCGGATTTTTCCAGAATGGCCACCACGGCGGAGCTGGCGATACTGATTTTGACATCGGTACGCTTAATTGCTTTCAGCTCTTTGGTGATTTCAGCCAGCAACAGCGCGTAGTTTGCGCCATCCGTATCGCTGTAGGCGTTGTTGTTACCGGCGTTGCCCGGATATTCCCAGTCGATATCTACTTCAGAGAACATCGGGAAGCGGGTGAACAGTTTCGCTACGCCCTTCGCAAAGGTGCTGCGGCCAGCGGCGGTTTGAGACATGTTGTGGAAACCACTGCTCATGGTCCAGCCACCGATACTCATTGAGAGTGCCAGCGTATGGCCCAGCGTTTTGGCTTTTGCCTGCAAATCACGCAAGCCGCCAACGATACCTTTTACCGTCGCCTGGGTGGCAGAATTCACATCCATTTCCACCCAGTCGGCATTTTTCAGACCAACGTTGTTGCTGGTCTGGAAGTCGCCCCACGGATCAAGGAAGGTCGGTTCGTTAGTGACTTTATTCAGGTTCCTTGCAGCGCGGGCAATTACCTCGGCTTTTTCACCGGTAGTGTCACCGACGATGCCCAGGAAACCGAGAATGATTTTGTCGTACGCCGTCGGGCTGACGTTGGCTAAATCATATCCACGGCCACGGTTCTCTGGCGTATCATCACCGTCGGTCTGGCGGCTGTCGTACTGGGACCAGTCGGTGTAGTAACCGAAGACTTTCGGTTTGTTGGTGGTGTCATACTTGTTGTATACCGGTTTAGCGACGCGTGCAGAGGTATAACTGTATTTCACTGTATCTTTAGACGCGTCAAAACCGTCTGCTGCATAAGATTTATCAGTCAGAGAATCAGTTTGGATCAATTTATTGGTAGTCATATTAGTTTCCTGAATAAAAAGTTAAGGGCCTAACAGCGTCGTGCTGTTGGGTCTATAATTGAAGAGGTTGTTATTTCTCTCAAATCATCATTCAGCAAAAATATTTATGACGGTAATGATGCGCGGTATATGAGCATCAATTCTGATTCTGAGATCCCTGAAAAGAGAGAACGAGTGGAACGAACACCGAAGCTGCCTGTTAAATCATCAATATAGAGAATCATACAGACTAAGACTATAATTACGCTTTGATGACACAAATGATGCCGATAAAACACACAACTTAACGTGAATTATTCCATTTTTTATTATTTCCATGTTGAGAAAAACTCAAAAGTTTTTTTACTCTCCTTCAAAATGGGCATCAGTTTTTATAACAGATCACAACTTATCTAAAATTACTCATAATAATTTGATTGAGTATGGTGAATTTTAAAAAACCAGATACGATAATTCCTATCGAAAAGTGAATTTCTGATATTCCAATCACCGTTCCGGAAAGAGTCGAAAGATGAGTGTTTATCTTATTAATGGTCAGTACGTATTCAATGAAGGAACAAAAGAACTCAAGACTCTAAATAACGACATGAATATTAAACTGACAACCATGAGATCCCGCTGCCTCAGTTTTATCATTGAACATGCTAAAGATGAAGTCATTGAGAAGTCGGCGATATCTTATGCGTTATGGGGAGCGAGAAGTACTTTTACCAGCGATGCCAGCCTGACCCAAACGCTCTATTTAATTCGTCGTGACCTTAAAACCTTAGGATTGGATGAATTATTTATTACCGTGCCTAAATCGGGAATTCGGGTAAATACTTCAGTAAGTATCGATGTTATTCAGGAAAAGATCCCCAAACGTAAACTATCTTATAAACCCCTGTTGTTAAGCCTGATCGTGTCACTGCTTTTAATTGGCGTGGGTACGTATCTGGCTCTGACAATCTGACGCCACAGAGGGCCTCACCATGTCTCTTAATCCCGTGATCGTTGCTGTACTTGAAAATGAAGGTGCTTATGTTAATCATCCCGACGATCCCGGCGGCCCAACCCACTGGGGGATAACTGAAAAAACCGCGAGGGATTATGGCTATACCGGCGATATGAAAGAATTTACCCGCGATCAGGCTTACGCCATTCTTGAGAAAAATTACTGGTATCAACCCGGATTTGACAAAGTCTATGCCATATCTCCGGCACTGGCACTCGAGCTATGTGACACAGGCACCAATATGGGGCCATCCGTTGGTGTTAAGTGGTTACAGCGCTGGCTCAACGCCTACAATCAACAAGGACGATATTATCCTGACGTTAACGTAGACGGCAAAATAGGGCCGATGACACTGGATGCCTTATCTGCCTTCCTGAAAGAACGAGGCCAGGAAGGCGATGCAGTGCTTGTTACCTCACTTAATTGCAGCCAGGGACAACGCTATCTGGATTTAGCCGAGAGTAAAGCCAGTAATGAATCTTTTATCTATGGCTGGATGAAGGGTCGGGTTCGTCTGAGCAACACATAAACATAAGAATCTCTTATATTAATAAACGCAGTCGCAGACATTCACTTGTGATGTTGAAATATTTTCATCTGCTAATTAATCATTCAAAATTGCCGTCGATTTACAGAAACACCTAAAATTAAGATATTTTTTACTTTATTTGTAGCGTCACAATGTGAATGATGCTGGCTCCCTGTCTGTGTTCTGGAGAAAAGTAATGAATGAACGAAAGATAAATGAATTTGATTATAATCTTATCAAAATAATGAATGAGGTGATTGTTTCAGGCAGCCTTTCCCGCGCTGCGGACAAACTGGAACTGTCGGTTTCTGCGGTGAGTCTTTCCATTAATAAGCTGCAGCGTTACATAGGCGTAGAACTGTTTATCCGGACGGCTCAGGGGATGAAACCCACACAAACTGCATTGGATATTCATGACTCTTTTTCACATGCCATGTGCATTATTGATGATGTAGTGCACAAGGCTAAAAATCACGAAAAATCAGTCTCTACCGTCAGAGTAATGTGTTCCGATTTGGTCGAAAGTTTTTATTTTCAACGTTTGCATCAGCGTGATGATTTACAGGAAACACTGTTCGTTTTCACCAACGCGACCCTGTTTAATCATGATGAGTGCGTGAGAAATCTTTTGCAGTCAGGTAATGATATTGTTCTGAGCAATTTCCCACTGAATCACAGCAGTATTACTTCGGTCGAAATTGACTCCGTCGATAATTTCGTCGTGGTGTGCAGCGATACCAGTTTACTCGCGTCACAAAAAGCCTTTACACTTTCACATTATTATACCTTACCTCATGCCGTCTATTGCCACAGCGAAGGTCAGGTAAAGAAACTAATTTCAGTCAATAACCAGCATGTGCCAAATAACAAATCGAATATGAGGAAAGTGGTTTATAACTCCTCCTCCCTCAATGGCATCATTGCCGCCATTGAACGAAGTGATATGATCGCAATATTTCCCACCAAAGTCGCCGAGTATTTTATTGATAAACGTCACAGCAAATTAGCGACCTTCTCCTTACCTGATGACATCCATCACGAGACATTGAAAACATACGCAAATTTTGTCACCCGCACCACCAAGATTCGCGGTATTAATCATATTATTTCTTCATTTAAAGCCGTAGAAAACTGCCAATAATAATGAAATATGTAATTAGCTGCATAGGCAACATCACACAATATTTGTGATGAAATAAGTTCTGATTTTAATAGTGATACAATCAGGTGAACACTAGTCTTTATAAGTCAGCTTCCGACTGACATATAGCTCACCCACTCTTAAAGAGTCGTGTTTCAGTTTTTTGCAACGCATAAAGGGTATTAACTATGCACAGATTAAAGTCCCAGCTTTGCCTCAATTTCATTACGCTGTCTTGCCTTCTGGCAGGCTCTTCAATGGCTATTGCAGACGATACTGCCGCCACCACCGAACCCTATGTCATTAAAGAGAGTGACCTGGTAAAAAAAGAAGCCTCACTGACGCAAAATCCGCTTATGCAGGCAGTGAAGGCATCCATCCGCACGCTCGATAACGACTCGGTTGAAAAAATTGCGCCGGGGCGCGCTGCTAACCCCGACAACGTCAAACGCGTTGAAAAAAACCTCAGCAAAGATCAATGGGAATATATCTTCCCACTGCGCGCGCCGGAATACAGCTACGAAAACTTCCTGAAGGCGATAGGTAAATTCCCGGCAGTGTGCGGCACTTACACCGACGGGCGTGATTCCGACGCTATTTGCCGCAAAGCGCTGGCGACCATGTTTGCGCACTTCGCGCAGGAAACCGGCGGGCATGAAAGCTGGCGTCCTGAAGCAGAATGGCGGCAGGGGCTGGTGTGGCTGCGGGAAATGGGCTGGGTTGAAGGCCAGAAAGGCGGGTATAACGGCGAATGTAATCCGGACGTCTGGCAGGGGCAAACATGGCCTTGTGGCAAAGATGCGCAGGGTGATTTTGTCAGCTACTTTGGCCGTGGCGCGAAACAACTTTCCTACAACTACAATTACGGCCCATTCTCAGATGCGATGTTTGGCACCGTCAGAACTCTGCTCGATAAACCGGAGCTGGTAGCGGACACCTGGCTAAACCTCGCCAGCGCGGTGTTCTTCTTCGTCACCCCGCAGGCACCTAAGCCGAGCATGTTGCACGTGATCGATGGTACCTGGGTGCCGAACGATCACGATAAAGCCAACGGTCTGGTGCCGGGCTTCGGCGTCACCATTCAGATCATCAACGGCGGTGTGGAATGCGGCGGCCCGACTGAGATTGCTCAGGGCGAAAACCGTATCTCCTACTACAAAAGTGAAGCGGATTATTTGAAGGTGCCGGTCGCTGCTGATGAAGTGCTGGGCTGTAAGAACATGAAACAGTTCGACGAAGGCGGCTCCGGCGCCCTGCCGCAGTACTGGGAACAGGACTGGGGATGGGATCCGACCACGCCGACAGGCTCGACGTATTCCTGTCAGTTAGTCGGTTATCAGACGCCGTTCTCCTCATTCAAAGAGGGCGACTATAAACGCTGCGTCCAGCACTTCTTCAACGTGACGATTGTCGATGATTCAGGTAAGGCCGAGCCGGTGACACCAACGCCGGATCCGACACCAACGCCAACACCGACACCAGCCCCGACCGACACCAATACCGCGCCCGTCGCGGTACTGACCGGGCCGATTGGTGAAGTCGAAAGTCAGGCGAACGTAACCCTTAACGCCTCGGCGTCGAGTGATGCGAACGGTGACAAACTGTCTTACACCTGGCTCCTGCCCAACGGCACCGCGCTGGAAGGCACCGATCGCGACAGCATCAGTTTTGTTGCCCCGACAGTGACCGTGAAGAAAAGTTACACCTTCAACCTGACGGTATCTGACGGCAAAAAAAGCAACGTGGCTTCGTATACGCTGACCGTCACACCGCAGGTTCAGCCGCTGCCGGATACTGGCTCGGGCAAAACGTGTGCGAATAACTGGGATGCACAGAAAATCTATTACGGTGGTGAAAGCGTTGTGTGGAAAGGCAAGGAGTATCTGGCTAACTATTGGACACAAAACAATGAACCTGGTAACCCGGAGTTCACTGGTGAGTGGTCACAATGGAAGGAAATTAAAGCCTGTAAGTAGTCTTTGTTATTATGGTCACTCCTGACCGGGGAAAATCAAATGGGCGATCGATGATCGCCCATTTTTTCCGTGTCAGCTCGCCGCCAGCATCGGTTCCAGTACCGGTACCGTTTGCTCCGCAACCAGCCCCAGCAGGATTTTCTTCACCGCCATCGCCTCCTGAGACAGCGCCAGCGTTTCTGATACGCATAAGGATAACGGCACCTGAATCGCCGGGCTGCTGATACACGACATCCAGGCTTTCGCCGGGCCTGTCATCGCCCGCGCGGCGGATTCCGGCAAGATAGTCGCACCCAGACCACTGGCCACTGCGGCGGTGAGTGTCGCAGAGGATTCGATTTCACCAATGACGTTGGCGCTCAGCCGGCGTATCGCCATCGCATCATCCACCAGACGGCGCATCACATTATAAGATCGCGGCATGAACAGATTCAGCTTAGCCACATCGCTCAAATCAACGTATTTTCCCGGATTCGGTACGGCGTGCGTGCCGACCAGATAAAGATCTTCTTTCATCAGCGGCTGACTGCACAGCCCGATTTCAGGACGTGCACCGTACAGCACCGCCATGTCCATGCGGCCATCCAGTACCAGTTCGCCGAGCGCCGTGCCGAAGTTTTCATTGAGGTACAACAAAATCCCCGGATGCTGCTCGCGCACGGCTTGCAACAATGGCAATGCCAGCTGCGAGGCGGCCGTTCCCGGCGCAAGGCCGACGGATACCTGCCCGCTCAGCGACTGCCCTGCACTGCTTACCGCACAATGGGCCTGCTCGCACTGGCGCAAAATCGCCTGGGCGTGCGAATAAAGAATATTACCGGCTTCGGTAGGCGTCACGCCGCGCTTGGTGCGAATCAGCAATTGTTGCTGCAACTCACCTTCCAGCGTCGCCAGTTGCTGGCTCAGTGCCGGTTGGGCGATATGCAGAACCTCAGCGGCCTGCGTCAGGCTGCCAATATCGACGATTTTCACAAAGTACTTTAAACGTCTGAGATTCATCTCTGCCTCCATCTTGCGCGGTAAGGGGTACCCTGAACTAAATTTATGTACGTACAGCGTATTTATTAGCAGGTCTGATAAAAGCAAGATCTGCGCCAATCTCGGGTGCGCAGAGGAAAAACCCTGTCTGGCCGCGCCAATGCCACAGAACATAAGAGAAAACTATCGCAGGAGGACGGGAGAAAAGCCCGCTACGGCAGAAATCAAACAGGCATGCCCCCGTATTTTCGCGCCTGCTGCACCAACATAATGCATTCTTATGGGTCAGCCTTATCAATTAGCAGGGTTAATAACACCCGCTGAAGAGTGGCCTGGCTTGCGCCGCCAATGGGAAAAAACCGCCTTTTTGACTCTATTCTCAACAACTTGACCAAAGTATCAGCAAACGCACACATTTATGCAGTTTCCCCTTTGACATGCTCAGGGGCAGTCGCTATTATTCGCCCCGTTCCAACGATTCCTCTGTAGTTCAGTCGGTAGAACGGCGGACTGTTAATCCGTATGTCACTGGTTCGAGTCCAGTCAGAGGAGCCATATTAGAAAAGCCCGCTTA
>Ga0209847_1000041_pt1 | contig 69573 bp, 69 predicted proteins | sample OrgsoiDNA_201060_FD_185808 | JGI IMG/M metagenome (GOLD analysis project Ga0209847, IMG submission 185808) | Permafrost soil microbial communities from the Arctic, to analyse light accelerated degradation of dissolved organic matter (DOM) -... | ecosystem: Environmental > Terrestrial > Soil >... | reverse complement strand
ATCCCCCGGCGAAAGAGGGATTTAATGCCAGAGTGTACGCCTATTCTATCGGAGAGAGAGTAATGCTTGGATTCCGCAACCTCCCTCTGTCCGTTTGTCATAAATAAGGTCAAAGAGGGTAAGCCTGTGGCATACGCTCCAAGGAAGTGACTGCACAGGGTTCCCGCCGCCGTACGGCTCGCACATGTGCGCTATATCTGGCCTGGCCTAATAGGTTCTCTGACGCGAAGGAAGTAGGGGTGGGATGAGCGCTAATGGGACATTATTCCATTCCTATCCTCATCACGAGCCTGAATGGTTAGAAATGGTCAGCCAGGCAGACGCTACCGTCTTGGTCCTTGAGTCTCCGGGCAGGACAACCCGTCTTTACAACGTATAACCTGAGCCCGCAGCAAAGGGCGATCACTGCTTCAACAGGTCGCTCACCACCTCGGTGAACCCGTCAACATAGCCCTCCGGCGTGTCGGCATTAATGCCAGCATTGTTGACTTTATAGCGGCCTTTAACGTAATACGAGGGCGTGCCAGACACCGAAAATTGCCTCAACGCCGCTTCCTGCTTCGCGATCAATGCTTTCACCACCTGACTATTTTGGGCACTTTCATATTCAGCGGGTGTGACCCCGGCACGGGCGAAAATGGCTTTAATGTCAGTGATATTTTGCAAAGTTCTGGCGTTTTGCACTGACTCGAACAATGGCATTTCCACCGCATCGTTCTTTCCCATGATCGTCGCGATTGCCCAGGCTTCGGTGAGCTCACTTCCCAGTTTCCCCATCGCACTGACGTGGTATTTGACGACTTTTTCACCGGCGGGCAAGACACGATTGATCCCCTCGCTGACCGGATACCGCTGCGTAAACTGATAGCAGGGACCGCAATAGAATGAGAAGAACTCGACAACGCCGGGCGCTTCAGCCACAGGTTGCGATAGAACAGAATATTGTTGGCCCTCTTTGATCGCCGAGTGAGCACTGAACGAGAATAATGCGCATATCATGAGTATTCCTATACTGCTTTTAAACATCCTGTTCCCCTAAGCTGAGCATGAAAATTGCGTAGTCATCTTTTAAACTCTTTACATCGCGCAATGACGGCGTGCAGACCACAGGTTGCCAATACATTTGCGTTAAGAGTCTAACAGGCATGGTAAAATTGAAATATTCATTATATATATCTTACTAACCACTTTAAGTGGTTAGTAAGCAGTCTGGCTTGGGAGGCAACGAGAATCTTCTAATGCGCAGCAACCTGTCTCCGGGGCGGGTCCCCATATGGATTATGCCTACTGAGATTTTCTTCTGACCTATGGCGATCAACGACCTTAAGCAACGTTTCCCCGTGCTCAATACGTTATATCCCCCTCAGATTGGCGCTGTCCCTTACTGTAAGCGTTAAGTTTATCCTCAGGGAGAAACCTTCTGTGGGTTACATTTCAATGGTTTGTAACGTGACGCTTCTCCATTTAATGTCGCCATTTTCACGTAGGGAGAGAGTTCCGAAATACCGCTTTCTGTCACTCCCACTTCCGTCGTCGAGACTCTGCCGGCGTCCAAACAGGGATCATCACGCCGGCCGGTCAAGCGGCGGTAACATTCGCGCCTCTCGCACCTCGTCCACGTTCCGCCAGAACCGCTGCTCGTCGGTCAAAAAGTACAGGCTGCGCCGCACCGGCAGCAGCGCACGGTACTCCAGACCGGCCGCCTCAATGAACAACGCACAGCTGAGCGACACGCCGCGCGGCAGCAGCGGAATATCCAACCCCAGCTGGCGTGCGCGAAGATGCAGCCAGGGCACCGCGGCCATCATGATGCGCTGCAGATCGTCTGCGCCGCGAATGCCCAGCAGCCGGCAGAACTCGCGGCTCTGGGGCAGCGTCATGCCGCCGTCGGTCCAGGCACCGGAGAGCGTCTGGCCGGTGACCCTGGCCAGTTCCCGGTCCATCAGGGCAACCAGCTCGCTGCTTCGAATAAAGTTGCCGATCGGATCCCCAAAGGTGGCGGTCAGCAGCTCCTGCACAAATTCGCTTTTTGAACGGCCGTGCGCACGCGCCTGAGACGCGATCGCCTCATCGACGTCTGCCGGCACGTTTCTGATGGTCAAAACCCGGTTTGTTTCTTTGTCAGCCATAACACCTCACAAGACGTAATTAGTATTAAAAACGCGAAATTTACCCAAAATCAACAGCTGCAATAATTTTCACCATAAAGGTGATGATACTTACCGATGTTAATTATACTCATTAATTGTCAAATATTGAGATTTAACATTCAAGTTAACATTAGTGATGTGAATTAATATTAATGATTCATATTAATATTAATGATGCATATTTACATTAATAATTCGAGTTAACGTTAATCGCCAGTGTTTGCTGATCATGCATGCACGTTTGATAAGGTGACGACTTTGGCCTCTCCCTTTTCACGCGGAGATCCGCTTTCTGGCATTCCCGGATCTCCGCGTCGGGCAGGGCGTTTTTTTGCGTATCAGCCCACTATATAGCGATATGTGGTATTCATGAGTCTATATATGGTTTTTTTGGCGACAATGGTACCGTCAAAAGGGCGCTTTTCACCGCAGGACAGCGTCGGGAGCCTGTGCTAGACTTCCGGAAAATGCCCATAGGGTAAAAGTCGGAACAGGTCAGGGCAGGGGATCACTAATTGCTGACGGTGATTGCTCTCAGGCTATTCTTAACTGAAGTGATAATGAATGCGCTTATTTTTATGGCGATCACTATTTCATGCCATTTTATTTCATTGACAATCATCACGAGGTGGCACGGTTTACCCTGTGCCCTCCGCTTATTCAATTCATAACGTGTATATATTAAGGGAGAGGGACGATGTTGGCGTCGATCACGGGAAAAGAGGGATTGGGGGTGGAGTTTGAGCACGTCCGTAACGCCATCGCCGAGCTGAGCGAGGGAAACTGCCATGCCGCGATCCGGCTCGGCCTCGACAGCCTGGCGCAAAAGTACGGGGAATTTTCGCAGGCGCTGGACGCGGTCGGCGAGCTCAGCGACTGGGCTGACGACCTGGCCACCTACCGCCACGGCATTGAGGCGCTGCGGGACTACTTTACCGGCAACCCGCGCGGGCTGACCGAGCGCGACGCGCGTATCTATTACCATTACCTGGAAACCGAGCACGAGCAATTCTGCCAGATAGCCGAAGCGATCGCGGCGGAGCAGGCAGTGGGCCAGCCTGACGCATGTTCGCCAGGAACGGGAACCCGGTCATGAAGCCGTGTTTACGTCTGGCCACGCTGGCCGCCGCGCTGGTTGTCACCGCCGCCGGCGCGGCAACCCGTGAGGAGCTGGTGAGCATCGAGGCCGTGCAGCGGCCGGGCTCGGCCGTAGTGTGCTCGGCAACCTACACGCCGCCGGGCCAGACGCGCAGCCTCCTCTTTATTACCCGGGCGCAGGTCACAGCCCGGGTCAACGGCCAGATGCACGCCCGGGTACAGGACGTGTACGCCTCCGGGGAAACGCCGTACATCTACAAGACCTACACCGGCGTCTCCACGCTGGAGGAAACCCGCCAGAAGGTCGAGGTCGACCCGGACTCCATCCGCATCCGCTTCCCGTCCAACCCGGCCGCGCAGCCGGCACTCGAAGAGGATGCGCGCCGTGAGACGGTGAGCTACGTCGCCTTTGATAAGGTGCGGCTGCTCTCGCCGGGGAAATGGGTGGTCGAGGCCGATCCGGCCAACGGCAACCCGGTCGACATGCAGTGCGCTCAGGAAGCGCCAGGAGACCCGTCGGCAGCATGGGATTTTTAAGAAATCGGGTCCGGACTAAGGAGATAACAACCATGCCATACGTCATCCATAACCCGCGCCGCAGGGCGGGCAGGCCATGAGCCAGATGATCCCCTACGGCGCGCCGCCGGCGGTGATGCCGGCCGCCCTCGACTATCCGGCCGCGCTGGCCCTGCGCCGCATGGCCCAGACGCAGGGCAATATGCCGGAGTACCTGCTGGCCGTCGAGGTCAGCGCGCTGCTGCACTACCTGCCGGACCTGTATCAGCAGACCTGCGTCGATACGCTGTGGAACACCGGTGCCCGCATTAATGAGGGACTGGCCCTGAGCCGGGCGGATTTTACCCTGACGCCGCCGTACCCCTACGTGTCGCTGGCCACGCTCAAGCAGCGCCAGGACAAGGCCGCCCGCGGCCCGGGCGCGCCGTCGAAAAAAGTGGTGACGCACCGGCTGGTCCCGCTGTCTGACGCCAACTACCTTAACCGGCTGAACAGCATGATCGCCACGCTGCGCATTCCGCTGGAGCGCAAAAACAAGCGCACCGGCCGCATGGAACCTGCGCGCATCTGGGAGGTGACCGACCGGACGGTGCGCACCTGGCTGGGTGACGCGGTCGCGCGCGCCGCCGCGGACGGGGTGACCTTTTCGGTACCCGTTACCCCGCATACTCTCAGGCACAGCTACGCCATGCACATGCTGTATTCCGGTGTACCGCTCAAAGTTCTGCAGGGGCTGATGGGGCACAAAAGCATGAAGTCCACCGAAGTGTATACGCGGATCTTTGCGCTGGACGTGGCGGCCCGGCACCGGGTGCAGTTCTCCATGCCGGGAACTGAGGCGGTGGCCATGTTAAAAAACACGGGCCTGGACAAAGGGGCAGCCCCTCATGACGCATTGGACGTGCTATAAGCTGGTTAACGTAATAGATGGCCCCATTGATGATGAGGTCATAATGCAGTACACGATCTCTGGTTACGTTTTATTGGCGACTGAAGTGGAATACTCAATTTCTCCACCTGAGGAGAGGTGATACCATTGCATGATGGTCAATGCGTGTAAAAGCGAAGCGAGTCGGGTTCAAGGTGGGACTTCTCGATTAAGACTGACGTGGTATATAACGAAAAAAAAATTATAAGGAATAGAGGATATGGAGTTAGATAGCACGAGTGATTTCAGTGGCACTGTTTATAAAATGTCATGGGTGGCTTATATAAAACCTGTATTGATCTTCATTATTTTATTTTGTATCGCTGTATCGATGGCACACTCAACGAATCACATATGGGAAATTCTTGGGGCCATCTTAATGCTCGCGTGCGTAGTGAATTTTGTTTGCCAAGTAATGTTTATTTGGGGCGCTAAAATAATTGTTAATGATGATGGCGTGTGGTTTTTTAGAGGGATATTCCCTTGGACAAAAGGTGCTATTGGTACGGCATGGCGTGATATGGCTGATGCGGAATACTTCACGGGGTTTGTTAGCTGGTTAGTAAAATCTTATAGAATTCGTGTCGCTCACCGGTTCACCAAAACCAGTGAAATAATAATCCCCCACATTCGCAACGGCAACAAAGCCGTTATACAGATCAATGAATATTTGAGGTCTAAGTACAGAGATAGGGAATGATTTCAAGCAAAGTCTTAGACTTAGCTTATCGCACCTGACAACGTCATGACTTAAATGACGAGTTATGCTACAGGTCGACACTTTTCAGCCTCATAACGCTCGGTGAATTTCATCGGGCGTTATGCATTGATGCGACAGATGCGATCGCCGCGTATTGTAGATTTCTACTGACTCCATGACCATTTTCTGACCTGAGCAATATCTTCCGGCTTACAGAGAAGATATCCCATTGGCCCATTCTTCCAGCGCATTCTTATTACAGTCTTACCCATCTGTCATCGAGCAGATATTCCCTCTTTCACCTAAACCTGATTTTTTTCGGATTTGACTGATTTTCTATTGACACTAAGTTTATCTGAAGTGATTATGGCTCGATAAAGCTTTGTCAAAAGTATTGAGAACTCTTTGTAATTCAGTTTGTTACATATAGCCTCTCTCTTTTAAACTTAAATGTATCTGCACTATCTTCAGGAAGGAAGAATGTCACAAACCTCCTCAAGAAGCGTTTTACTGGGTATGGTCAGCAGTAAAATCCAGCTTCTCAAATCAAAATGCAAAACGAATAAAAGATTATTTCAATGGCTAACAGCAGGCTCCATACTTTTTAGCGCAGCAATCACGTTAATTCTGGGATTTGACCTTCCTGAACATACATCAGGGCAAAAAAATTTTGCACTAGTTCTTGGGATGGTTCTCACGCTGCTAAATGGATGGATGGCATTATTTGATTACAAAAAACTATGGTTAAGACAAAAATCTACTCTCTTTGGTCTCTACCAGTTGGAGAATGAACTCAAGTTCCTAAGTGACTCGCAGCAGGATCAGGAAAAAGTTGAAGTACTATTCAATACTTACCAACGTATTTGGGAAAAAGACGGTAACGAGTGGATTAACATCCATACTATCCCCGCTAATCAAAATGATTAACTTATTGGTATCGAAATTTTATGAATTTTTTAAAGCTGACCATTGATAAAATCGCCATTCATCAAATATTCCCCCGTGGCGAGGATAGAAAAGAGATAGTTCCTGTAATGGGAAAAGAATTGATTAAGTTTGAGCAAATTGCCTTGAATGATTTCAAACGACGTGTACTAGATTCACTTGGTAATGGTTCGTCAGCCGTGCGCATGCAAATTAGCGATCATAAAAATGGTTCAACTCCGATCCTTGTCAGTAAGTTGCACAGCCTGAAAGAAAAGGATTTTATAAATTCAAGTTATGAAATAGCTAAAAATCTCACCTCGGCTCAAACAAGAAAGGGAATGCCGGGTGGGATTGTCGTTGTTTTTAGTGCGTTTTACGATTCAGAGAAACTTGATGCTGTCGGGATTATTAAGGCTGACTTACACAGTGGATATGAAAAATTTCAGGATAAAACAACCGGCCTTATTTCCTTAAAACACGTTCAAGAACTACTTTTAACGCCATCCACTAAATTATATAAATCAGCCGGTTTCTTTAGGCGCAGAGATGCTATCACCTCTGAAAATTTAAATGATCAGTGGGTTGTTGAGATATCAGACTATCAGATTAATAAATCTGATGGGAAAGCAGCGGCTCAATATTTTTATCAAAGTTTTCTGGGATGCGATTATCCTGAATCTAGTGCTAGAACAACAAAACTTTATTTTGAATTGGCAAGCTTTTTCATCAGTAAAATGAAAATTGATGAAGAGGAACGTACGGATCTGCACAATGCTCTTTATGCCGATCTTAAAACCCGAAAATCAGATCAAGTTGAACCCTTAACATTTGCCGCAACATATATGAGTGCAGAAGATGTTGATAACTTCCGAAACTATTTAGAGGATTCTGATTTTTCAGTAGAATCTTTCATTAAAGATACACAGCATATCACTAGTAAACTAAAAAATAGACGAGTAAAATTCAGCAAAGACATTCGTATTAGTGCCCCATCTGAAATTTTCGAAGAGTTTATAACTATTGAAACAGTGGATGGGGAAAAGCATGAAGATGGGTACGTCCCTAAGTGGACTAGCATATTGATAAAAGACAGGATTATTAATCAACAATGAATGAGAACGAGTTTCTACAACGCTGGCACTCCGAACAAGCTATGTATAAAGCTTGGGGTAAGTATATTGTAGATTTCATCTCCTCAGCCTTAGTTGATTGCCGACAAAAAGACCTTAACAAATTTCTTAAAATCCCGGCATCGAGCCGGGTTAAGGAAGATGACTCTCTCATCGATAAAGCATTTTATCGTGACAAAAACTACGATGATCCCTATGAAGATATCGAAGATAAAGTTGGAGCTCGGTTTGTTGTCATGCTCGTGTCTGAAGTTGATGATATCTGTGAAATTGTTGAGGAAGCTTGCAAGAATAAAATATGGAATGCAGTAAAATGCAGGGACTTTAATGAGGAGCGGAAAAACTCCCCCATGCTTTTTACATATCAATCTCATCATTTTATTATTAGAAGTAATAGTGATTTTATTTACAAAGATATAAATATTAAAAATGGTACTTCTTGTGAAGTTCAAATACGCTCTCTGCTCCAGCATGCCTATGCAGAACTTACGCATGAAGTCACTTACAAGAAAAAAACTGTCATTGACCCCGATATAGCGAGAACGATTGCCAAAACAATGGCTTTCATCGAAACTGCCGATGATTTTTTTATAGACGTAACGGCTAAAACAGCCAATGTTCCATTGGAAAACCTGGAGAAAGAACTTGATATAATGTTCAAGAAATTCACAGGGGTAAATCCGGTCAAGCTTAAATCCTCACTGTATATATATGATGAATTTTCACAGTTAATAGATGAAAGCATAATTGATAAAATTAATATTTTTATTTCTGGAAACCAGGATATTGATTCATTCATTAATGAAGGTCGAAAAAGACATGCTTTCTATAATCAAAGCGTAATTATTTTTGTTTATTGGCTCGTTCGTTATAGACGTGCTACCGTGGAAAGAGATTGGCCGCTTGAATGGCAACTCGTTTCTGATATTGCATTGGATCTTAACGTCGCTCTTAATAGGCACACCTAAGAATACTCCTTTTTATATATTCCTATTAATATTTCTCAGTAACATAAGGCGATAGGTCGACTTTTCCTTAATGGCATGCTCGATGACGCGCTCGATACGCTCAGAGAAAATAATAGACCGGTGATACACAGCGGCAGAGGCAGCCATTATCGATGACCGGGCTTGTTTGATCGTATCAGTGCAACAGGTCTTATAAGGTCCATGTCGTGCAAAGTTTGCTCGTCAGATAACGCGGCGTGTGAAGGCTTCTTCGGGCGGGTCAGAAATGAAATGTACTATGGCAGAAACTTGGCGAGCACGACGCAGGAAGCATTTATCCGCTTCCTGGAAAGGTACATACGCTGGTATAACGAGAAGCGAATTCCGATTTATTCAACAAAGCCCATAGGAGCGTCAATGCTGTTGCATAATCGTTCTTCAGTTCGCTAAAAAAGAGCGTGTCAGAAAGCGAATATATAAAACCCGGGATATGGCCCGGGCGGATATATTCGATTACATTGAAGTGTTCTACAATCGTACCCGTCGCCACAGTCATCTCGGTGGTGTCAGCCCTGAGGCTTTCGAAAAGGCCTCGCAGTGAGGACAGGAACTGTCTACGGAATAGAGGGCACTCCAGCTTTTTGCCTTTAAAAGCGTCCACTTAGGAAATTTGAGATCATTTTTTAACATAATTCCTTCCAAAAATTGGTGCGCATAATGTAATTTATGTTTAATAAATCAATTGGTTGCGAGAAGAGCATCATATTGCATGATACAAAAAAGCCCGCACTCATCGGGCTTCAGATGAAAATATTATTTATATATGAAATGCTACGCGCTTACCGTCGGGTAAAGTCACGTCTAAACTTAATTCACCACCCAAAGCGGCTACATAGCGCTTTAATGTTGACAGGCGTGGATCATTATCTGGTTGTTCCATTTTAGCAACAGTTGGCTGTTTAACGCCTAGCGCTGCCGCCAGCTGAGTTTGCGACATATTAAGCTCTTCACGCAGTTGGCTCAAACCGATTTCTTGTCTCAATTCTTCAACCCTTGCCATGATTTTTTTCCGGCTTTCAGGGCTACGCTGTTCCATCATTTTTTTTAGGTTACCCATAGCATACTCCTATTTATTTAAGTGCTTGCGGTATTCAGCGTCCGCCAACTTGATCATGTCTTTGTAAAATTTCTTTTCATTTAGGCCGGTTTTGCTACCAGCACATAAAACAACAGCGTGACGTTCCGGATCAAAGGCGAAAAATGCACGAACTGGATTTCCGGCATATTGAATGCGCAACTCTTTCATATTTGGGAAATCAGAGCCGTGTAAGGTGTCGACCTGCGGCCGCCCCAGCTGAGGTCCACATTCCCCCAGGATGTTCATAACAGCCAATATTTCATCCTGAAGCCCTTCGGTTTGCTCTACAAACCATTCATCAAAACAGTCTGATGTTAATACGGTTCTGTCGCATTAACGGAGCGGAGTCAGTAAAAGTTGCGCTGCCGATATTTTAGGCAGCCAACAAATAAAATTGTTCCGCCGGGGATAAATGCGCTCCGGCGGAATGCTGATATTGCCCTTTACGTATCATATGAATCAGTTCAATACCGGCCAGAATTGCTTGTGCCCGACGGAACGACTTAAACCCCAGCATCGGCCGTATTCGCCGTTTGATATTCCGATGGTCCTGCCCAATCAGGTTGTTCAGGTATTTGCTCTGCCTGACAGTGATGATGTCTTCTTCTGGTTTGTCAGCGTTGAGCGTGGACAGCGCCGCCGTGTTGGCACCACTTTTATCGATAGTCACCACCTCGGGTTCGCCATGATAACGAATGGCCTTGCGAAAGAAACGCAACGCAGCGGCGGCGTCCCGTTTGGCGGTCAGCAGGAAGTCGATGGTTTGACCTGCCGTATCTACCGCGCGGTACAGATATTTCCACCGGCCTTTGATTTTTATGTAGGTTTCGTCCATGCGCCACCGCCGACCCACGGTGCGCTTATGCCGACGAAACGCCTTATCCAGCAGCGGCACCAGACGGATAACCCAGCGGTGAAGCGTCGAATGGTCAACAATAATGCCGCGCTCGGCCATCATTTCTTCTAGATTGCGCAAGCTGAGTGAATACGCCAGATACCAGCGAACGCATTGAGCAATAACATCAATAGGGTAATGCAGGCGTTTGAAAGCTTTACGTATCAGAGGCATGAGCAGGCAACATCATAAAAAAAAACAGCATGTTACCTGACGCCGTCTTAATGCGACAGAACCTATCGAGAAGCCGCCTCAAGACGCCCAGACCTCTCTACGGCTTTAATGGGTGCCAGCAAATCTCGAGTTTTAAGTTCGGTGATATTGCATTTACCGATAGATGGAAAGAGGTAGTCCTCCAGGGTCTTCAAAACACGATTGCTGTGATCTTTTGACCACTTCTTATTAGTGGCATGCCATTCAATCGCAACCTCTTTGAATGTCCGAATTTCTGCTTGCTGTTGAATGAAAAAGCGGGGCAAAGCCTTGCGGGGACTGGATTTTAGACATAAAAAAAGACCTCAGTTGAGGTCTATTTACATACTAATGGTGCCGAAGGCCGGAATCGAACCGGCACGCCTTGCGGCGGTTGATTTTGAGTCAACTGCGTCTACCGATTTCGCCACTTCGGCACAGAAAGTAGTATGCGGAAAACGTGGGCATTATACCCAGCACAGCGAGTCACGCAATAGTTATCCTTGTATGTCAGGTTCAAGTGCCGAAAAAAACGGCATCACGCTGCAATTTCGACAGTTTTCCTCACATATTTTTCTGCATCAGCACACTTTTTCCCATGCCGTTTTGGGAAGTTCGCATTAGTATAGCCGTCACCCCTGAATACTTTGCCTTGTTGATGGATACCGGTTTGTTGAAAAAATTCTCCCTTTCGCTTCTGGCGATGGCTTTTGCCAGCGCGCCACTGTTGAGCCACGCGCAGAATGCGCGTCTGGCATCGCAAGTCGTTGATGATTACGCCGAGCACATTTTCTATGGCAGCGGTGCTATGGGTATGGCGCTGGTGGTGGTCGATAATCAGCAACAGGTATTTCGTAGTTTTGGTGAAACCCGACCCGGTTCGGATATCCGCCCGCGTGAAGACTCCGTGATCCGCATCGCTTCGCTGACCAAGCTGATAACCAGTGAAGTGCTGGTGAAGCTGTCGCAGCAGGGTACTGTCAGAATCAACGATCCGCTGCGCAAATACTCCGGCGGCAATGTAGTGCCCTCTTACAGCGGCACTTCCCCCGTGACTCTGCTGAATCTGGCAACGCACACCAGCGGCCTGCCGCGTGAACAGCCGGGCGGCGCAGCCAATCGCCCGGTGTTTACCTGGCCGACCAAAAGCGACCGCTGGAGCTGGCTGCGGGTGGCCAAACTGACCACGCCGCCGGGTGCAAAAGCGGCCTATTCAAATCTGGCGTTTGATCTGCTGTCTGATGCGCTCTCTAACGCTGCACGTAAGCCTTATACCCAGCTGCTGAGTGAGCAGATCACCCAACCGCTCGGCATGATTGATACCACGCTGACCCCGAATGCCAGCCAGTGTGCGCGGCTGATGAGCGGATTGCGCCCAAGCCCTTGCCTGAACACCACGGCAGCGGCGGGCAGCGGCGGGATCTACTCCACCCCGGCGGATATGGGCCGTTGGATGCGTCAGTTCCTGCCTTCCGCCCTCGGTAAGCGCAGTGCAACCGCAGAAATGGCGCAGAAGATGTATTACCAGCGCACGGATCTGGTCTCGCTGAAAGGGATGGACGTACCGGGTATGGCGGATTCTCTCGGGATGGGCTGGGTAACGATGGCGCCTACGCCACTGTTGCCACGCATTATTCAGAAAACCGGTGGTGGCGGTGGTTTTATCACGTATGTGGCGATGGTGCCGCAGCGCGGTATCGGCGTATTCATCGTGGTGACCCGCAGCGAGCTGACCAAGTTCAAGAACATGAGTGACGGCGTGAACGAACTGGTCGCAGAACTGGTGCGTAATAACGAGATTTAGCCTCACAAAAACGGCAATAAAAAAGGGCGCTCAACGGCGCCCTTCCTATTAGGTATTTGTCTTGTCAGCGTTTTTTCAGCAGCAGGAAGATACTGATCACCAGGAACAGCGCACTCGGTAACAGTGCGCCGAGCACCGGCGGAATGCTATACACCAGGCTGAGTGGACCGAAAATCTGGTCCAGGACGTAGAACAGGAAACCAAAGCAGATCCCCGTCACTACGCGCACGCCCATTGGCACGCTGCGCAAAGGCCCGAAAATAAACGACAGGGCCATCAGCATCATCACCGCAACCGACAGTGGCGAGAAGATTTTGCCCCACATGTTCAGTTGGTAACGCTTGGACTCCTGCCCGCTCTGTTTGAGGTATTTCACGTAGCTGCGCAGACCGCTTATCGACAGTGCATCCGGGTCCAGCGCCACGACGCCCAGTTTGTCCGGCGTCAGGTTAGTTTTCCACTCGCCGGTCAACGTCTGAGAACCGGTGATTTGCTTAGGATCGGTCAGGATAGATTCATCCACCTGCGACAATTTCCAGACACCATTGTCGAAAGCTGCCGACGAGGCATAACGCACAGATTGCAGTTTGTTGTCGTCATCGAAATGGTAGATATTGACGCCGGTGATCTCGTTGTCACCTGCCACCCGTTCGATGTAAATAAAATCTTTACCGTCTTTGGCCCACAGGCCGTTCTGCGTGGACAGCAGTGAACCGCCGTACATCTGTTGGGCACGGTAATTTCGCGCCATCTGTTCGCCTTGCGGTGCAACCCACTCACCAATCGCCATGGTCAGTAAAACCAGCGGGATCGCGGTCTTCATAACGGAAGAGGCGATTTGCATACGGGTAAAACCTGACGCCTGCATCACCACCAGTTCGCTGCGGGTAGCCAGCGTTCCGAGACCGAGCAAGGCACCCAACAGGGCCGCCATCGGGAAGAAGATCTCTACATCTTTTGGCACGCTGAGCAGGGTGTAAACCCCGGCCCCTGCGGCTGAATATCCACCCTGGCCGACTTTACGCAACTGGTCGACAAACTTGATGATGCCCGACAGCGACACCAACATGAATAAGGTCATCATGATGGTGTTGAAAATGGTGCGGCCGATATACCGGTCTAATACTCCAAACATCAGGCAGCTCCTCTCAAACGCGCCCGGATTTTACGTACCGGTAGCGTGTCCCACATATTGAGTACCATCGCCAGCGCGAAATAGGCCAGGTTGGTGACCCACATCCAAATCAACGGATCCAGTTTCCCTTTCGCACCGTTTGATCGCAGGGAGCTTTGCAGCAGGAAGAAGATTAAGTACAGCAAGATGGCCGGTAACATGCTGAGAACGCGGCCCTGACGCGGGTTAACCACGCTGAGCGGTACGACCAGCAACGCCATAATAAAGACGGAGGCGACCAAGGTCAGACGCCAGTGGAACTCAGAACGGGCATCCGGTTCATTGGATTTCCACAACTGATGCATCGACATCTGGTCGGAGTCACTTTCATTCACCGCGACGGTCTGATGGCCAATCACCGCCAGATAGTTGGTAAAATCAGTAATACGGAAGTCACGCAACAAGGCGGTGCCTTCGTAGCGGGTGCCCTGGTCGAGAGTCACCATCTGGGAACCATCAGGGCGTTGCTCCATATGACCTTTATCGGCAATCACCACCGAAGGTCGCTGATTGCCGTTTGGCCGCAGCTGCGCCAGGAACACGTTGTGGAATTCTTTGCCTTGCACGCTACCCACAAACAGCACCGCATTACCGTTTTGTGCCTGCTGGAACTGGCCTTCAACCATGGCCGCCATGCTTGGGTTGGCCTTGGCTTCCGCCAGCACTTCATCCTGATGTTTTGAAGACCAGGGGCTGACCCAGAATGCATTGATACCGGCAAAAACAGCGGTGATCACCGCCAGACTGAGAGCAGCAAGGATTAGTGAGCGTTTACCGAGTCCACAAGCATGCATGACAGTAATTTCACTGTCGGTGTAAAGCTTGCCTAACGTCATCAGCAAGCCGAGGAACAGACTCAATGGCAGGATGAGCTGCGCCATTTCTGGCACGCCTAAGCCCAGCAGAGAAAGGACTAAATTTGTTGGGATATCGCCATCAACCGCCGCGCCCAGCACCCTGACCAACTTCTGACAAAAGAAGATTAATAGCAGGATAAAGAGAATTGCGATTTGGCTCTTGAAGGTTTCCCTAACCAGATATCTAATGATGATCACGCTTAATACGCCTGTGAAAACTTGTCTTTTTGCAGGAAAATCGATAGTTTCATCGCTAATCCGTCATTTATTCTCATCATATGGCAACCTTCACACTAAAATAGTATTAAAACACCGAGAATTGGGGTGTCCTATAGGAAGATACTTATAGCCGCCAAAATAAAAACTAACGCCGTTCAGGTTAACACAGGTCGTTAACACAATGACGGGAGATGTCACCGGCGATTCATTCTAGCCGCAGCCCCCGCCGTTGTCTTTAAGATTCAGGAGAGTGCATGGAGTTCAGCGTAAAAAGTGGTAGCCCGGAAAAACAGCGCAGTGCCTGTATTGTAGTCGGCGTTTTTGAACCTCGCCGCCTGTCACCGATTGCCGAACAACTCGACAAAATCAGTGATGGTTACATCAGCGCCCTGCTCCGCCGTGGTGAACTTGAAGGCAAAGTGGGCCAAACCCTGTTGCTGCACCACGTTCCGAATATTCTTTCCGAACGCATCCTTCTTATCGGGTGCGGGAAAGAACGTGAACTCGATGAGCGCCAGTACAAACAGGTGATTCAGAAAACCATTAATACCCTGAACGACACCGGTTCAATGGAAGCCGTTTGCTTCCTGACCGAGTTGCACGTTAAAGGGCGTAACACCTACTGGAAAGTACGTCAGGCTGTCGAAACCTCAAAAGAGTCGCTTTATACCTTCGATCAGTTGAAGAGCAATAAAGTCGAACCACGCCGTCCGCTGCGTAAAATGGTGTTCAACGTGCCAACGCGCCGCGAACTGACCAGCGGTGAACGTGCTATTCAGCACGGTCTGGCGGTGTCTGCCGGTATTAAAGCGGCGAAAGATCTTGGCAATATGCCGCCAAACATCTGTAACGCGGCCTATCTGGCCTCGCAGGCCCGTCAACTGGCGGATGCCTACAGCACCAACATCACCACCCGCGTCATCGGCGAACAGCAGATGAAAGAGCTGGGCATGAACGCCTATCTGGCGGTCGGTCAGGGTTCGAAGAACGAATCATTGATGTCAGTGATGGAATATAAAGGTAATCCTAACCCGGACGCTAAGCCTATCGTGCTCGTCGGCAAAGGTTTAACCTTCGATTCCGGCGGTATTTCCATTAAGCCTGCGGCTGATATGGACGAAATGAAGTACGACATGTGCGGTGCAGCCGCAGTGTATGGCGCGATGCGCGTCGTCGCCGAGCTGAACCTGCCGCTCAACGTCATCGGCGTGCTGGCGGGCTGTGAAAACATGCCTGGCGGCCAGGCGTTCCGTCCGGGCGACATTCTGACCACCATGTCCGGCCAGACCGTTGAAGTGCTCAATACCGATGCCGAAGGCCGTCTGGTGCTGTGTGATGCCCTGACCTACGTAGAGCGTTTTGACCCTGAGCTGGTGATTGACGTCGCCACGCTGACCGGTGCCTGCGTGATTGCCCTCGGCCATCACATCACCGGTTTGCTGTCGAACCACAATCCGCTGGCCCACGAACTGATCGGCGCATCCGAGCAGTCCGGTGACCGCGCATGGCGTCTGCCGCTGGCTGATGAATATCAGGAACAGCTGGATTCCAACTTTGCGGATATGGCGAACATCGGTGGCCGTCCGGGTGGTGCTATCACCGCTGGCTGCTTCCTGTCGCGCTTTACCCGCAAATACAGCTGGGCACATCTGGACATCGCCGGTACGGCATGGCGTTCAGGAAAAAACAAAGGCGCAACCGGTCGCCCGGTCGCTCTTCTGGCGCAGTTCCTGCTCAACCGCGCAGGTCTCGACGGCGACGATTAAGCCATTTTACTTGCCATTTTGAGCCAGGGCAGTGCTCGTCACCGTCACGTACTACGTGTACGCTCCGGTTCCTGTGCGCTGTCCCTGCCCAAGCTGGCTGCGACAATTGGCCTAATCTACAATCTGTAACACTCAGGGCCGGTTAACTCCGGCCTGTTTCATTCTGGATAAATGCACTGGATAACTGATGAAACAAGCCACCTTTTTCCTTATCGATGCGCCCGACCCGGACGGAACCCTGACTTCTCACGAAGCGCTGGCCTGCCAGATTGCCGCCGAGCGTTGTCGTGCAGGGAAACGCGTGTTGCTGGCCTGCGAAGATCAGCAGCAGGCAGAGCGTCTGGACGAAGCCTTGTGGCAGCGTGACCCCAGTCAGTTCGTCCCGCACAATTTAGCAGGCGAAGGGCCGAAGTTCGGCGCGCCGGTTGAGCTGTGCTGGCCTGGCAAACGTGGCAATGCGCCGCGTGATTTGCTGATCAATCTGCTGCCTCAGTTTGCAGTTTTTGCTACTGCTTTCCATGAAGTGGTAGACTTCGTCCCTTACGAAGATTCCCTTAAACAGCTGGCGCGCGATCGCTACAAAGCTTATCGCAGCGTCGGTTTTACGTTGACCACGGCCACGCCGCCGTCTGTCACTACATCGACCGACTAAAAAACGAAAGCGAAATGGATAAGACATATAACCCGCAAGACATCGAGCAACCGCTTTACGAGCACTGGGAAGAACAGGGCTACTTCAAGCCCCATGGTGATACCAGTAAAGAAAGCTTTGCCATCATGATCCCGCCGCCGAACGTCACCGGTAGCTTGCATATGGGTCACGCTTTCCAGCAAACCATCATGGACGCCATGATCCGCTATCAGCGCATGCAGGGTAAAAATACCCTGTGGCAGGCGGGGACCGACCACGCCGGTATCGCCACGCAGATGGTGGTTGAGCGCAAAATGGCCGCCGAAGAAGGCAAAACCCGTCACGACTATGGCCGCGACGCGTTTATCGAAAAAATTTGGGAATGGAAAGCAGAATCCGGCGGCACTATCACCCGCCAGATGCGCCGCCTCGGCGACTCCGTGGACTGGGAGCGCGAGCGCTTCACCATGGATGAAGGCCTGTCCAACGCCGTGCGTGAAGTGTTTGTACGCCTGTACAAAGAAGATCTGATTTACCGTGGCAAACGCCTGGTGAACTGGGATCCAAAACTGCGCACCGCGATCTCCGACCTTGAAGTGGAAAATCGCGAGTCCAAAGGATTCATGTGGCACCTGCGTTATCCGCTGGCTGACGGCGCGAAAACCGCCGAAGGCAAAGATTATCTGGTGGTCGCCACCACCCGCCCTGAAACCGTACTCGGTGATACCGGCGTAGCGGTTAACCCGGAAGATCCGCGTTACAAAGATTTGATCGGCAAAGAGATTATCCTGCCGCTGGTTGGCCGCCGCATTCCGATTCTCGGCGACGAACACGCCGACATGGAAAAAGGCACCGGCTGCGTGAAGATCACGCCAGCGCACGACTTTAACGACTATGAGGTCGGTAAACGTCACGGCCTGCCGATGATCAACATTCTGACTTTCGATGGCGATATCCGCCAGACCGCCGAGATTTTCGACACCAACGGCGAAGAGAGCGACGCACGCAGCAACGATATTCCTGAGCAGTTCCGTGGGCTTGAGCGCTTTGCGGCGCGTAAAGCCGTGGTGGCCGCTTTCGACGAAATGGGCCTGCTGGAAGAGATCAAACCTCACGACCTGACCGTGCCTTACGGCGACCGTGGCGGCGTGGTTATCGAACCGATGCTGACCGACCAGTGGTACGTGCGCACTGCCCCGCTGGCGAAAGTCGCGGTGGAAGCCGTGGAAACGGGCGAGATTCAGTTCGTCCCGAAACAGTACGAAAACATGTACTTCAGCTGGATGCGCGACATTCAGGACTGGTGTATTTCCCGTCAGCTGTGGTGGGGTCACCGCATTCCGGCGTGGTATGACGCCGAAGGCAACGTGTTCGTTGGCCGTGACGAAGCGGAAGTGCGCAGCGAAAATAATCTGGGCGCAGACGTGGTGCTGACGCAGGACGAAGACGTGCTCGACACCTGGTTCTCCTCCGGCCTGTGGACCTTCTCCACGCTGGGCTGGCCAGAGCAGACGCCTGATCTCAAAGCCTTCCACCCTTCAAGTGTGGTGGTCAGCGGCTTCGACATCATCTTCTTCTGGATCGCACGCATGATCATGATGACCATGCACTTCGTGAAAGACGAAAACGGTAAACCGCAGGTTCCGTTCAACACCGTTTACATGACCGGTCTTATCCGCGACGACGAAGGGCAGAAGATGTCTAAGTCGAAAGGTAACGTCATCGATCCACTGGATATGATCGACGGTATCTCGCTGGAAGATCTGCTGGAAAAACGTACCGGCAACATGATGCAGCCGCAGCTAGCAGAGAAAATCCGCAAGCGCACCGAGAAGCAATTCCCGAACGGCATCGAACCGCACGGCACCGACGCCCTGCGCTTTACGCTGGCCGCGCTGGCCTCAACCGGTCGCGACATCAACTGGGATATGAAGCGTCTTGAAGGCTACCGCAACTTCTGTAACAAACTGTGGAACGCCAGCCGCTTCGTGCTGATGAACACCGAAGATCAGGATTGTGGCCTGAACGGCGGCGAACTCGAGCTGTCACTGGCTGACCGCTGGATCCTCGCGGAATATAACCGCACAGTGAAAGCTTACCGCGACGCGATGGACACCTACCGCTTCGATCTGGCTGCCAGCATTCTGTATGAATTCACCTGGAACCAGTTCTGCGACTGGTATCTGGAACTGACTAAACCGGTCATGACCGGCGGCAGCGAAGCACAACTTCGCGGCACCCGTCATACGCTGGTAGAAGTGCTGGAAGGTCTGTTGCGTCTTGCGCACCCGATCATCCCGTTCATCACAGAAACCATCTGGCAGCGCGTGAAAACCCTGAAAGGCATTACCGCTGAAACGATCATGCTGCAACCTTTCCCGGAATTTGACGCGGCGAAAGCCGATGAACTGGCACTGGCCGATCTCGAGTGGATTAAGCAGGCGATCATTGCCATCCGTAACGTGCGCGCCGAGATGAACCTGTCACCGGGCAAACCGCTGGAACTGCTGCTGCGTGGCGCAAGCGCAGAAGCACAGCGTCGTGTGGAACAGAACCTGAACTTTATCTCCTCGCTGGCCCGTCTGGAGTCCATCACCATTCTGCCTGCGGGCGACAAAGGCCCGGTCTCTGTCACCAAACTGGTGGAAGGTGCTGAGCTGCTGATCCCAATGGCCGGTCTGATTGATAAAGACGCTGAACTGGCGCGTCTGGACAAAGAGATGGCGAAACTGGACGGTGAGATTGCGTCTATCGAAGGCAAGCTGTCTAACGAAGGTTTTGTGGCGCGTGCGCCGCAAGCCGTTGTCGCTAAAGAGCGCGACCGTCTGGCAGCCTGTGGCGAAGCCAAAATCAAGATTGCAGAACAGAAAGCCACCATCGCTGCGCTGTAAGGTTTGGTGAAAAGAAAGTCGTAAAGAAAAGGCCGCGAAAGCGGCCTTTTTTATTGCGCCGCCGCTTCGATATGTTCGATGCGCGACTGCATGGCCGGGTGCGTACTTAACCAGTCAGGCAAACCGCTGCCCTGCTCATCTTTTGACTCCGCCGCTAACAGCCGGAACATCCCGGCCATCTGCGTCAGTGAACGCCCCTGACGTTTCATTTCGATAATCGCCCAGTCATCGGCCTCCTGCTCCATCCCGCGCGAGAACTGCAACTCGTTAGCCAGAGAAGCCGTCTGTAACAACGTATCGCCTACACCGCTGACGTCGCCGGTCATCCACAACAGGCTGAGCGACACCAGCGAGGAGCGCACCAGCATACGCATCGGGTGACGGTAAACGTGATGGGCCATCTCATGCAGCATCACCGCCGCCAGCGCGTCATCGCTGGGGCTGAGTGCCACCAGCTTGTCGCTGAGCACCAGCGTGCCGTCGGTCAGCATAAAAGCGTTGGCGACATCAGGAATGTTCATCAGCCTGAGGGTAACCGGCGTACGGCCCTCACGCAGCAGATCAGGCAATACTTGCTGGAACAAGATGTCGACTTGCTTTTGTCGCGCCACGGGCAGCGCCGTCGGTTTAAAATCGCTGGCCTGAAGTAGCGTCATAGTATGACGCCCCACGCTTTGCTCGACAGAGGTCGGTATGCGCAGCGCAATGGCGTTACTGGCCCACGGCAGCAAACCGTAGACGTAGAACACAATCAGCAGGCAGGTCGCCAGCAGGGTGGCCATGACGCCGCGTTTGTGGCTCTCCATGCGGTAAACCAGACCGGGTTTGCGCCGCTGCTGATACCAGTGGCGGAAAGCCGGGTCGTCGGCTGGCACGAAACGGCCGCCGTCGGGAAAAAGGAGAAACAGGGGAATGGTGCCGAGCGCATCGGATACCGAGATCTCAGACAAGGTGAACGTCTGCGTGACGTCCTGCGCGGACAGCGTCAGGCGTTGTTCATCGCCTAAAAAGAGACGGGCAGCCTCGCGAGCTGCCCGTCCGGGAGGCTGATAAAAGCCTTCAAGCGTCATGCATTAGATCCCGACACCGAGATCAAACGCCTGCGCCACTTCTTCCGCCACTGCCGTATTGGCGGTGTCATGGTGCGCCTGCACGTTCAGCAGGGAAAGGTCACCCTCAACCGCCGTGCAATTAGCGATATAACGCGCATAACGCACATGCGCCACCGGCGTCGCCAGACCCAGCGAGAAGATCACAATCAGCGTGTTGGTGAACAGCAGACCGAGATACGACAGGGTTTTCATCGATGAATGCAGCTGCACGTGGCCGTCAATTTTAGTCTGGTTAAAGACGTAATTACGGATCGCCACCACCTGATAACTGGCTACCACCAATGCACCCACGAAGATAATGACCATCGACATAAAGAATCTAAAGAAATAACTCATCATAATGGCGTTGGTAGTATCAGTGGAGATATCCCCCATCATAGCAATCTGATAAAGGGTCACGATAAATGAGCCCATCAGCCAGAACGCTGCAATCAGGAAAGGTACAAACAGCAATAGACCGAGCAGACTGAATTTAATAAAGGCTTTTTTCTTTAATGACGCCTGGAATGGCGCATTGCCGAAGAACATATTATTCACGTACAAATCGTGCTGCATGGCGCTGATAATACCTTGCACAGCAGCAACACCTAATATCAGACCCACAACGACAATCAGCGCGGACAGCAACATCGCAGTAATACTGCCGGTCTGCACGACGGCCATAATGATGATGGCAACCGGCAAATAGAGCGCCAGTATCAGCAAAATCGGGCACAGATACATAGTCCAGTAGGCGCGCCCCACTTTGCAGTGATAGTTAAAACGCACGCCACGGTAGCTGGTCATGATGGCGTTATAGCGCCAGCTGCGGATAATGACCCACGGCAACAGTGCCAGAAACGCCAGTACAAAGACCAGTGCCAATTGCGGCATGAGAGCCACCAGAATATAAAACACGATGATTCCGGCCACGACCAGCAAACGCCCTTTCAATATTTGCATTGGCTTCGCGTGGTAATCGAAACGATCGCCATTAATTTCAGTATTTCCCAGGAAATAACGACGTCGTCTCACCGTCGCCCATGCGGAGTAAATACCTAATGTGATAATGGTCAGTAAGGCATTGACTAACCAAATCGCGAAATATTCCCCACCCCTGCCATGAAAACGAACCGCATGGTATGACTCGTTAAGTTGTTTATTATCAGACATTTTTATCTTTCGTCCTGAAAGCAATAAGAAACCCTCTCTCTTCAAAAAAAGAGAGGATAAGTACCCAGTGGAACGTTGAAGATTTAATCATGCACGTATACATTCAGGCAATGAATTATTTACAATTCAGATGAAAAAGATTCTCATTACAAGGCTAAAAACGAGGGGATGTGCGGGGAGCGTTGCATCTGCGCGCCTTTAGATGGTATTAAGTCGGACTGAACCTTGTTAAGCCTATAAAAAAACGAGTGAGCAATATGTCTACCGCAACGCCCCTGAGACTGCTGGTGCGCCCTATCCGGGCAGAAGATAATGCCGCCATTGCTAACGTCATCCGCCATGTGTCCGCTGAGTTCGGCCTGACGGCTGATAAAGGCTATACGGTAGCTGACCCGAATCTCGACCATCTCTACGAGACTTACAGCCAGCCACGCTCTGCCTACTGGGTGGTAGAACTCGATGGGCAAATTGCAGGCGGCGGCGGCGTGGCACCCTTAAGCGGCGCAGAAGCGGATTTGTGCGAATTACAGAAGATGTATTTTCTTCCTTCATTACGCGGCCAGGGTTTAGCCAAAAAACTGGCTTTGCAAGCGATGGAGTTCGCCCGCACGCAGGCTTTTTCACGCTGTTATTTAGAAACTACGGCCAGCCTGACGCAGGCGGTCGCTTTGTATGAGCGTTTAGGCTTTGCCCATATTGATAGCGCACTCGGTAGCACCGGTCATACTGATTGCGAAGTCACCATGCTGAAACACCTATAATGATTAACACAGTTAATGAAAGGTTCAGGCATCAGCATGTTCACTTATAAAGAAATTTCGACGCTGAATGAATTAGAATTGATGGTCTACAACACCATCATTAAAAATACGGATAAGGTCATGTACATGACCTTATCCGTGAACTCGCTGATGTCGCCGGTGTTTCCACCACGACCGTATTGCGTTTTTGCAAAAAAATGCATTGTGAGGGTTATTCGGAATTCAGAATTCGTTTTAAATTACATCTGGAACATGACGAGAAACCTCCGGTCTCATTTGGCATCAGTGAGATCATCAGCTATTTTAAAAGCATTAATAACAGTGAATTCGATGAACTGTTAGATCTGGCTGCCACGCAAATAGCCGCGACGCGTCGTATTATATTCGTCGGCATTGGCACCTCCGGGGCATTGGGGAAATACAGCGCACGGTTTTTCTCTAATATTGGAAAATTCAGCACTTATATCGATGACCCTTATTATCCAATTAACAGCGATATGTATCAGGATGCCATTGCTATTATTCTTTCAGTTTCCGGTGAAACCGAAGAAATTATCCGCATTGCCAGCCAGTTTAGCCTGCAAAACTGCAAAATCATCAGCCTGACCAACAGCGAAAACTCGACACTGGCACGCATGGCGGACCTTAACATCTCCTACCACATGCCGCCTATCTTGCTGGAAGGCCACTATAATATTACGACGCAGATCCCCGTTTTGTATATTATCGAAACCATCGGCAAAAAACTTCCAACGTTAATTACATCCGGCATTGTTCCCCGCCCTAAATAAAACAGGGCGTTTTACACATGTGACATCTACCAAATAATGTGTTTTGTTATATCGTGACTTCATTTCTCCTTTTGCTACACTCCCGCCCGAAGCCTAAAAAATATTAATAATAATCTTACCTCTATATAAAAATCATACCCGCGCAATTAAAGCTGCAGCTTCAAACACGAAGGGTATCAGGAGAATTATAATGGCGATTGATTACGCTCAGACTGCTCAGGATATTTTGAAATACATCGGCGGCGATAATAACGTGATTAGCGTCACACATTGTGCAACCCGATTACGTTTTATTTTAAAAGATAATAGTGCTGTCGAAAAAGAAGAGTTAAAACGCGTCAAAGGTGTGATCACGGTGATTGAAGCCGGCGGCCAGATGCAGGTGGTGATAGGGAATCACGTCAGCGATGCTTATAAGCAAGTGCTGAAAATCATTACCCTTGATGAAAACGCGCCGGTCGCCGCACCCAAAGTCGGTATCGTCAGTCGCCTGATGGATATCATCTCCAGCATATTCGCCCCCTTCCTCTATCCGCTGGCCGCCTGCGGGATTTTACAGGGCATCATCTCTTTCCTCGCCGCTATCGGTTGGATGGATGCCGCCAGCGGTACTTACCGTATTCTGAACTTCGTTTCATGGACCGGCTTCACCTTCCTGCCGGTACTGGTCGCGTTCACCGCCGCCAAAAAATTCAACGTTAACCCGTTTTCAGCGGTGATCAGTGCCTGCGCGCTGATAAGCCCTGACTACATGAATATGCTGACGGCCAATAAGATTGCCACCGTCAACTCGGCCGACCCTGCGATGCAGCAATTGATGCACGAAGCACTGAGCAACCCGCAGATCGCGCATATTCTCAATAACATCGCTGGCATTCCGCTTTCGTCGCCGACGCTGGATTTCTTTGGCATTCCAGTGCAATACCTGAGTTATACCGCGTCAGTCATTCCGATCATTTTGATGGTCTGGGCGATGTCCTACATTGAACGCTTCTTCGAACGTATTCTGCCAGGTGTGGTGCGCAATCTGTTCACCCCAATGTTCTGTATCGCCATCATGGTGCCACTCACACTGCTGGTATTCGGCCCGGTCGGTAACCTGATTGGTGGTGCTATCGGCGGCGTTTACAACACCCTCTACAATCTCAGCCCGGTCGTCGCAGGCTTTGTGGTCGGTGCATTCTGGCAACCACTGGTTACGCTCGGCGTGCACTGGGGCATTACGCCGGTTACCGTCGGCAACTACGCCACGCTGGGTTATGACACCTTCACCGGCCTGCAGGCTTCAGCGGTCTTCGCCATGACCGGTACCATGTTCGGCGTTTACCTGAAAACCCGTAACCGCGACATGAAAGGTATCTCGCTGTCTGCGGGCATCACCGGCCTGTTTGGAATTACAGAACCCGCCATTTATGGTGTGGCGCTGCGGTTGAAAAAGCCGTTCCTGTGCAGCTGCGCGGCGGGGGGGATTGGCGGTGCTATTGCCGGTTCATTCCATGCCGTCTCCTGGAGCTACTGCCTGCCGGGCATTGCGGTTCTGCCAGTGTTCTTCAAAGAGGGTCATATGACCCAGTTCCTCGGCTTCCTGCTGTCGATAACCGTCGCGTTTGTGCTTGGCGCGGTGTTCACCTATCTGGTGGGCTGCACCGAAAGCCAGCGCAAAAGCCGCCGACCCATCAACACCCCAGGCACAACTGAACCAGGCTTGATGAATATTTTGTACATTGGGTGGAGGTTTTCCACCCAAAATTAGGGAGATTGAGTGATGAATAATAGTCAGCAGTTACCGAAAGATTTCTTATGGGGCGGCGCGGTCGCTGCACACCAGGTTGAAGGCGGCTGGAATAAAGGCGGCAAAGGCGTGAGCATCGCCGATGTGCTGTCAGGCGGTTCGCACGGCGTGGACCGTGTGATGACCGATGGCGTGCAGGAAGGTTACCGTTATCCGAACCATGAAGCGGTAGATTTCTATTCGCACTACAAGGAAGACATCGCGCTGTTTGCCGAGATGGGTTTCAAATGTTTCCGCACCTCGATCGCCTGGACGCGCATCTTCCCCAAGGGGGATGAATCGCAACCCAACGAAGCCGGTCTGCAATTTTACGACGACATGTTCGACGAACTGCTGAAATACGGCATCGAACCGGTGATCACCCTGTCACACTTCGAGATGCCGTGGCATTTGGTGACAGAGTACGGCGGCTGGAAAAACCGCAAAGTGGTCGATTTCTTTGTGAAGTTCAGCGAAGTGGTGCTCGAACGTTATAAGAGCAAAGTGAAGTACTGGATGACCTTCAACGAGATCAACAACCAGCGCAACTGGAACTATCCCCTGTTCGGTTACTGCTGCTCTGGCGTGGTATTTACCGAGCAGGAAAACCCGGAAGAGACCATGTATCAGGTGTTGCACCACCAGTTTGTGGCCAGCGCCAAAGTCGTCAAACTCGGTCACACCATTAATCCTGACTTCCAGATAGGTTGCATGATCGCCATGGTGCCGCTCTATCCGTTCTCCTGCCACCCGGATGACGTAATGTACTCGGTTGAGTCAATGCGCGAACGCTATCTGTTCGGCGATGTGCATATGCGCGGTTACTACCCGTCGTACATTCTCAAAGAGTGGGAACGCCGCGGTTTCAATATCAAAATGGAAGCGGGCGATCTCAATGCCCTGCGCGAAGGCTGTGCCGACTACATGGGCCTGAGCTACTACATGAGCAATGCGGTCTCTGCCCATAATCCAGGCGACGACAACGGGCTGTCAGGTTTTGCGGGCAGTGTACCGAACCCGCACGTTAAGGCTTCCGATTGGGGCTGGCAGATTGATCCGGTGGGCCTGCGTTATTCACTCAGCGTACTGTACGAGCGTTATCAGAAACCATTATTTATCGTTGAAAACGGCTTCGGCGCCATCGATAAAGCCGGGCCTGATGGCATGATCCACGACGATTACCGCATCGCCTATCTCAAAGCCCACATCGAACAGATGAAGAAAGCGGTGTTTGAAGACGGCGTAGATCTGATGGGTTACACCCCGTGGGGCTGTATTGACTGTGTGTCATTCACCACTGGCGAATACAGCAAACGTTACGGCTTTATTCACGTGGATAAAAACGATGATGGCACCGGCACCATGGCGCGGTCACGTAAGCAGAGTTTTGAGTGGTATAAAAAAGTGATTGGCAGTAACGGGGAAGATATCTAAGTAAATATTGGCTGGGCTATTTTACTTGCCATTTTGCCCCCGGGCAGTGCTCAGAATCCTCACGTACTGACTGTACGCTGCGGTTCCTCCGCGCTGGCCGGGCGCAAACTGGCTGCGACAATAACGCCCTGAAGAACAGTCTAAAAGGCGTTATCCCAAAGATTAATGACGTTTGCCGTCATCATCTGCGTCGATGACATCGCCTTCTTCTTCATCGCCTTCTTCGCCGTCTTCATCTTCGTCGTCACCTTCGTCGTCACCTTCGAAGTAAGTCCCCCAGCCATCGTAGTTGACGCCCTGAGCTTCGGCCAGGTTCATCAGTTGCTCAACCTGTACGTCGATTTGTTCGGCATTCAGCGCAATTTCGCTGATCACGTCACAGCACATCACGGTAGTGCCATCTTCAACTTCCAACTCTTCCGCGTCGGTCACTTCATAACCCAATTTGAAAGCTTCAACCGCCGCTTTCTCCAGAACGTCGAAATTCTCTGAAGATAAGTGGTGCTCGATAGTGTAAAGCGCGTCAGGATCGCTGCCATCTTCCAGCAGTTCTTCGATGATTAAGCGGGTTTCTTCACGTTGTTCTTCCAGCAATTCACGATTTGCCATGCCTCTGTCCTCAATCAATGTGACGTATCTGGGCGCTATTTTCACACAGCGAAGGGCCAGCCTCCACTATAAACGACAAAGTTTTTATTTCGGGGTTGTAATTGCATATTCATACATATAAATTGAATTTATATTCATCATAAAATGTATTCTGAAATGCAAAAACATTGGAGAGAAACACCATGAGTCTTTTGAGTAAACGTCATTTTCTCAGGTTACTGGATTTTACCCCGTCGGACATTTCATCCCTTCTCCAGCTCTCCGCTGAGCTAAAAGCCGCAAAGAAAAATGGCACTGAGAAAGCCCACCTGCAAGGGAAAAACATCGCGCTCATCTTCGAAAAAGACTCTACCCGTACCCGATGCTCTTTCGAAGTTGCCGCTTATGATCAAGGTGCCAGGGTCACTTACCTTGGCCCAAGCGGTAGCCAGATCGGCCATAAAGAATCGATGAAAGACACCGCACGCGTACTGGGGCGGATGTACGACGCTATTCAATATCGCGGTTTTGGTCAGGACAAGGTCGAGATGCTGGCAGAATTCTCCGGTGTGCCGGTCTGGAACGGCCTGACCAACGAATTCCACCCAACACAGCTGCTGGCCGACCTGCTGACGATGCAAGAGCAGCTACCTGGCCAGCCGCTTGAGGGCATGAAACTCGCCTATCTGGGCGATGCGCGTAACAATATGGGGAATTCGCTGCTGGAGGCTGCGGCGCTGTGCGGCCTGGATTTACGTCTCGTGGCACCGACAGCCTGCTGGCCGGATGCCGAACTGGTTGCCACCTGCCAACATCTGGCTCAGGAGAATGGCGGCAATATCCTGCTGACTGAAGATATTACGACCGGCGTGAAAGAGGCTGACTTCCTCTACACCGACGTCTGGGTGTCGATGGGCGAGCCGAAAGAGACCTGGAAAGAGCGTATCAGCTTACTGCGTGCTTACCAGGTGAACAGTGCGATGCTGGCCCTGACGGGTAATCCACAGGTGAAATTCCTGCACTGCCTGCCCGCTTTCCATGACGACCAGACCACGCTCGGCAAAAAAATGGCCGAAGAGTATGGTCTGCATGGCGGTATGGAAGTGACCGATGAAGTGTTCGAATCCCCGCACAGCGTGGTGTTTGATCAGGCAGAAAACCGCCTGCACACCATTAAAGCCGTGATGGTCGCCACACTTGGCTCTCTCTGATCTCCCCTGACCCGACGCCCTGCTTTAACCGCGCGTCGGGTCAATTTTTTCGGTAATAACCCTCACTCGTTTTACATAACATTGCAGTTTTTCACGTCATATCCCCGCCAAAATGCCACTTTTTCAACTAACCTTTTTAGAAAGCACTTCTTCTTTTGCCGCCTTCAGGCAGAGAAGTAAGAAAAAGGGCCCGCTTATGAAATCAGTGAATTTGGAATACGTTCTAAGGCTGGAAAGTTTATTGAGCCGGATTTATCCCAAGGAACACATTGCTGACCTGCTGAAAAAAATTCTCCACCTGGCAGAGAAATGGAATTACGGTAAACACCGCACCACCGAGTGGGTGGATGGCACCAATATCTATCTCATCACCTACGGCGATAATATTACGCAAGGTGAACAGCCACCGCTCAAGACGCTTAATCACTTCGCGGACAAGTACTTACGCGAAGTCATCAGCGACATTCACATTCTGCCGATGTACCCCTACAGCTCAGATGACGGCTTCAGCGTCATCGATTACCGCCGCATTGACGAACACCTGGGCGGCTGGTCCGATATTCATCAACTCTCGTCTCACTTCAATCTGATGTTCGACTGCGTCATCAACCACATCTCGCGCTCCAGCGACTGGATGAAAGGCTATTTGCACGACGAGCCTTACTACAAAGATTACTTTATCGACGCCAACCCGGCGCTGGACTACAGCCGCGTGGTACGTCCGCGTGCCTCACCGCTGCTGACGCCCTTTATCAAAGCCAATGGCACCGAGTTGTATCTGTGGACCACCTTCAGCGAAGACCAGGTGGACATCAACTTCAAGAATCCGCAGGTATTGCTGGAGAGCATCGACCTGCTGTTGCAGTACGCGGCCAGCGGCGGGCAGTCAATTCGCCTCGATGCGATTGGCTATATCTGGAAGGAAGCGGGCACCCGCTGCATCCACCTGCCTCAGGCACACAACATCATCAAAGTGTGGCGCGCCATTCTCGACGAAGTGATCCCCGGCACGCGGTTGATCACCGAAACCAACGTGCCGCATCATGAAAATATCAGCTATTTTGGTGAAGGCGATGAAGCGCATATGGTGTACCAGTTCCCGCTGCCGCCGCTCACGCTACATGCCTTTTTGCGTCAGGACACCACCACGCTGACTCAGTGGGCACAAAGTCTGAACGCCGAAGCGCGTTACCCAAAAACCACCTATTTCAATTTTCTGGCCAGCCATGACGGCATCGGGTTACGCCCGACCGAAACCTTCCTCGACGACGATGAACGCAAATACATGGCGCAGGAAACGCTGCGCAAAGAGGGCCGCGTCTCCTACAAAGACAACGGCGACGGCACGCACTCGCCCTATGAGCTGAATATTAACTACCTCAGCGCACTGACCGAGCAGGAAGATGACGTCGAACTGAAGGCGCGTAAATTCCTCGCCGCGCAGGCGCTGTTGCTGTCATTTGTTGGCGTGCCCGCAATTTATATCCACAGCCTGCTGGGCAGCGAAAACGATCTCGACGGCATGCACCAGTCAGGGATTAACCGCCGCATCAACCGTAAGAAACTGAAGCTGGACGAACTGGAGGCCGAGCTGGAAAAATCCGACAGCTTACGCGCCCGCGTCTTCAGCGGATTGAGTGATTTAGTTAAGCACCGCCGTGCGCACCCGGCGTTTTCTCCACAGGCCGGTCAGCGGGTATTTGATTTAGGGAAATCACTGTTTGCGATGGAGCGTTATGACCCGCAGACCGAAGACCGAGTGACTTGCGTCTTCAATATCAGCGGCCAGTCTCAGGTGGTGAAACTGGCCGTTGAGGGCAAAGATTTGATTGGCGGCGAAGCGTTTACCGGCCAGATGCGTCTGCAACCGTGGCAGGTGATATGGGTTAAACACAAGCTCAAAGCCCCGGAACGCCTCGGCCGCTTACGCCGCTGGCGGATGAAAATCTTTAAGCGTTAACCAACATTTTCACTACCGCTTTGCGCACGTTGGCCGGTTCGCCCACGGCACATAGGGGTTTATGCACTTCGCCGGGATAGAACACCACAAAGTCACCGGCGTGCATGACGATGGTTTTTTCCTGCTCACCGGCGGGTAAAAACGCGATGTCTTTGTCGGCCAGCCAGTCGGTATCCACTTTACCGGCAGGCAGATTACTGAACGTCATGCCTTCGGTGCCATTAAGGACAATCTGAATATCCAAATAACGGGCGTGAAACTCTGCCCGCCGCACGGATTGCGGCTCGGTAGAATCATTGGAGATCAGCACAAAAGCCTCGTTACCACGAATATCGTGTTTGCCGAGCGGCGTTTCAGCCGTGATGTGTTGTTTCACATACTCGATGGCGTCGCGCAGTTCCGCAGGCAGATAAGGCAGCAGCTGCAGTTGATGAATATTTCCAGTTAACATGGTTTTCCCTTCGCTGAAGTAAAATGAAATCGCGTTTCAATGTTATCGCATGATAATGCACCCGGAGAAACCATCACTTGATCCAGTTAACAGTTTTTGTCTCAGTGCTGGCCGGAAGCCAATCGATTGCCTGTGTGTGATTTTTCCACTTGATGTCGTCAATCACGGGCGTATAATGCGCGACAATTTGCCGGGAGAACCCATGAACAATCGACAGGTTTGCTGTGTTCAAAAACAGTCACAAAACACTGTGCCAGAAGGCAGTCCGCTGCCGTTGTTCTTCCGTTGCATTGCCGATCTGATGAAAGCCCCTTTTTAAAGGGGCTTTTTTTTGTCCAAAATTTGAGAATCGATAGCCCAAGCAGACAAGTAGAGGAAGTGACAATGGCCAATCCGCTGTACCAAAAACACATTATCTCAATCAACGATCTCAGCCGTGAAGAGCTGGAGCTGGTGCTCGACACCGCCGCCAGTCTGAAAGCCAATCCGCAACCTGAACTGTTGAAACATAAAGTGATCGCCAGCTGTTTCTTTGAGGCCTCTACCCGCACACGCCTGTCGTTTGAAAGCTCGATGCACCGCCTTGGCGCGTCTGTGGTAGGTTTCGCCGATGGTTCGAACACCTCGCTTGGCAAGAAAGGGGAAACATTGGCGGACACCATCTCGGTGATTAGCACTTACGTTGATGCCATTGTCATGCGCCACCCGCAGGAGGGCGCAGCGCGTCTGGCGACTGAGTTCTCTGGTGGCATTCCGGTACTGAACGCCGGTGATGGTGCCAACCAGCACCCGACGCAAACCCTGCTCGACCTGTTCACCATCCGTGAAACCCAGGGCCGCCTCGATAACATCAACATTGCCATGGTCGGTGACCTGAAATATGGCCGCACGGTCCACTCACTGGCGCAGGCACTGGCGAAATTCAAAGGCAACCGTTTCTACTTTATCGCCCCCGACGCACTGGCCATGCCGGGCTATATCCTCTCCCTGCTGGAAGAGAAAGGCATTGAATACAGCCTGCATGAAAGCATCGACGACGTGGTGCCCGAGCTGGATATTCTCTACATGACCCGCGTGCAAAAAGAGCGTCTGGATCCGTCCGAATACGCCAACGTCAAAGCGCAATTTGTTCTGCGCGCCGCCGACCTGGCCGGTGCCCAGCCGCACCTGAAAGTGCTGCATCCGTTGCCGCGTATTGACGAAATCACCACCGACGTCGATAAAACCCCTTATGCCTGGTACTTCCAGCAAGCTGGAAACGGGATTTTTGCCCGTCAGGCCCTGCTGGCACTGGTTTTGAATGCCGATACCGCTCACTAAACTTGAGGAGAAAACAGAATGACTCACGACAATAAACTTCAGGTTGAAGCCATCAAATGCGGCACGGTGATTGACCATATTCCGGCACAAATCGGCTTCAAATTGCTGTCGCTGTTTAAGTTGACCGAAACCGATCAACGCATCACCATCGGCCTGAATCTGCCGTCCAACGAGCTTGGCCGCAAAGATCTGATCAAAATCGAGAACACGTTCCTGACCGAGCAACAGGTGAACCAGCTGGCTGTCTATGCACCAAACGCCACGGTCAACCGCATTGACAATTATGAAGTGGTGAAGAAGTTGATGCCGACGCTGCCTGACCATATCGAAGGCGTATTGCGCTGCCCGAACAGCAATTGCATCAGCCGCTCGGAGCCGGTGGCGTCAAGTTTTACGGTGAAAAAGCGTCAGGGGAACGTGCATCTGCAATGCAAATATTGTGAAAAAGAGTTCGAGCACCAGGTGGTGATGAATAACGACTGAGTATCACCGTCATACTTCAAGTTGCAGGTGCGTTAGCGACGCTCTATCACCCGAATTATTTAGGGTATACTGGACGCCAGCTTTAAAATCCATCAACTCAAATCAGGAGACAACATGTCCCGCGAAATCAGTACTGAAAATGCACCAGCAGCCATCGGTCCTTACGTTCAGGGTGTGGATCTTGGCAGCATGATCATCACCTCCGGGCAGATCCCGGTGGATCCAAAAACCGGTACCGTGCCCGACGATATCGCCGCTCAGGCGCGTCAGTCGCTGGAAAACGTCAAAGCGATTGTTGAAGCCGCGAATCTGAAAGTGTCCGACATCGTAAAAACCACCGTGTTCGTCAAAGACCTTAACGATTTCGCCACCGTTAACGCCACCTACGAAGCCTTCTTCTCCGAGCACAACGCGCCGTTCCCGGCACGTTCATGCGTTGAAGTCGCTCGTCTGCCAAAAGACGTGAAAATCGAAATCGAAGCCATCGCTGTACGTCGTTAATTCCAACACAGCGCAGTGATCAGGTCAGCCCTCCGGCTGGCCTTTTTTATGCCCTTTCGCCTGTGCTGGTGATTGCTTCATCAGCGACCATACTCAAAAAACACCGTCTCTTTTTGCCCTCAATTCAGGCAGCCCGTGGCTCTCGCGCACCGAAATAGCGCGTAAATGCTGATTTTCAGACGCTTTTCTGCGGTTTATGCACGCTGGCACACTTTGTGCGTGTTCCTTTTGTCACATAAAAAAATTCTCTGAAAAAATGCAACGGCCCGACCTGTCATTGAGGTGAATATGATCAACATCGACCTTTCCGATTCACCCTTTTTTGATGAAATGTTAATGGCTGAAGGGCAACATCGCAGCCATTATGAGGCTTACTGGCAGTGGTTACAGAAGGCCGATCAACAAGCCGTTCAGCGCAAGAAAGAAGAAGCGGCGCTGCTGTTTCACCGGGTGGGGATCACCTTTAATGTGTATGGCGAAGATGACGGGGCCGAGCGGCTCATTCCGTTCGACAGCGTGCCGCGTATTATTCCCGCTAACGAGTGGAAAATGCTGGATCTGGGGATCCGTCAGCGCGTACAGGCACTGAATGCTTTTCTGCATGATATTTACCACGATCAAAACATCCTGAAGGCCGGTATTGTGCCTGCCGAACAGGTATTGGCGAATGATCAATATCAGCCGTGTATGCAGGGCATCGACCTGCACCGCGATACCTACGCGCACATTGCCGGAACTGACATGGTGCGCGGTGGCGATGGCGAATACTACGTTCTGGAAGACAACCTGCGCACGCCGTCCGGTGTGTCGTATATGATGGAAAACCGTAAAATGATGATGCGGTTATACCCTGAATTGTTCGCCGAACAGCGCATTGCGCCGGTTTCCCGCTACCCTTCCCACCTGTTACAAACTCTGCGCGAAAGCACACCGGTCAATGATCCGACCGTCGTCGTACTCACCCCCGGACGCTTTAACAGCGCCTATTTCGAGCACAGTTTCCTCGCCCAGCAAATGGGCGTCGAACTGGTAGAAAGCGTTGATCTGTACGTCAAAGACGGTGCGGTCTTTATGCGCACGACGTCCGGTCCGTGCAAAATCGATGTGATTTATCGCCGACTTGATGATGCTTTCCTTGATCCGCTGGCGTTTCGCGCAGACTCCATGCTCGGCGTGCCGGGTCTGCTGTCGGTCTACCGTGCTGGCGGCGTGGTGCTGGCCAATGCCATTGGCACCGGCGTGGCCGATGACAAATCCATTTACCCTTACGTGCCAGATATGATCCGTTTTTATCTCTCCGAAGAACCGATCCTCAACAATGTGCCAACCTGGCAATGTCGTGACAAAAAAGCGCTGTCTTTTGTACTGGCGAATCTGGAAAAAATGGTGGTGAAAGAGGTCCACGGCGCGGGCGGCTACGGCATGTTGATTGGCCCGACGGCCAGTCTTGCGGAGATCGCCCGTTTTCGCGATCTGCTCAGGGCGCGCCCTGAAAATTACATTGCTCAGGAGACGCTGGCCCTCTCCACCTGCCCGACGTTCGTCGATAACGGTCTGGCACCGCGCCACATCGATCTACGACCTTTCGCGCTGACCGGCGCAGAGATCCGCCTGGTGCCCGGCGGTTTGACGCGCGTGGCGCTTGAAGAGGGGTCACTGGTGGTTAACTCATCACAAGGCGGTGGAACCAAAGACACCTGGGTGTTAGAGGATGAACCGGCAGAGAAAAACAGTGCGGAGGACGACGTATGCTAAGCAGAACCGCCAGTGAATTGTACTGGATGGCACGTTATCTGGAACGCGCCGAAAATATTGCCCGCCTGCTCGACGTCACGAACAAACTGTCGATGATGTCGATCCGCGATCACGCCCAACGGAATGACGATCAAAATGATCTGATGGTTCCGCTGACGCTGACCGGCACGCAGACGCTGTTCAGCGAGCATTACCCTCAGCTCACCATGAGCAATCTGCTCAACTTTTTTGCCCTGGATAATATCAACCACAGCAGCATTTTCAGTTGCCTGCAGATGGCGTGGAATAATGCCCACGCAGTGCGCGGCAGTTTGTCGTCTGAGGTGTGGGAGAGCATTAACGCCTCGTGGATTGAGATGAAATTGATCCGCCGTCAGGGCGTGGCGTCGTTGGGTGCTGACGCCTTTTTCGACTGGGTGAAAGAGCGTTCACACCTGTTTCGCGGCGCGATGTTTGGCACGTTACTGCGCAGCGACGCGCTGAATTTCATTCGTCTCGGCACCATGCTTGAACGGGCTGACAGCACCGCGCGATTGCTCGATGTCACCCACCAGCTGCTCAATGCCGATGAAGACCCGGTGCGCGAATACTACCGGATGGACACTCTGCTGCGGGCAGTCAGTGCGCGCGAGGCGTTCCATACACTGTACAAACAGCAGATTAGCCGCGAGACGATCGCTGAACTGTTGATCCTGCGGGGTGAATTACCGCGCTCCCTGCTGGCCTGCGTAGAGATCATGGCCGAACAGCTCGAACTGATTGGCGGCACTTCCGGCAATTTGCCGCGCCGCCGGGTGCATACACTGCATGCTGAACTGCGCTTCACCACGCTGGATGAAATCATGGCAGAGGGACTGACGGAATGGCTGACACAGTTCCTCGGTAAAACCAGCGCCATTGCAGAGAGCATTCATCAAACTTATCTGGAGGCACAATAATGAAACTGAATGTCAGTCATCAGACGCATTACACCTACGCGCAACAGGTCAAACGCAGCACGCAATATCTGCGTCTGACTCCACAGGATTCAAGCCATCAGAAAATTTTGTCTTGGGATCTCACCCTGCCCGAATACGCCACCCGCACGCTGGATGCCTACGGAAATGTACTCCATGTCCTGACGTTGGATCAGCCTCATCAGGCGATCACCATCGAAGCCAATGGCGTGGTGGAAATAGAAGACAATGTGGAAGACGATCATTGCGGGCATCTGTCGCCGCTGGTTTTTCTGCGCACCAGCCCGCTGACCCACGCGGACGGCGCGATCCGTGACTTCGCCGGCCGCTATTACCGCCCACAGGCTCAGCATGAGAGTCTGTGTACGTTAATGGGTGAACTGCTGCTAAAAATGCCCTACAGCCCCGGCACCACCACGGTAAAAGATAGCGCGTCGCAGGCCTTTTCCGCGCAACAGGGTGTCTGTCAGGATCACACCCATGTTTTTCTGGCCTGTTGCCGCAGTCTGGGCATTCCGGCCCGCTACGTCAGCGGTTATCTCTACAGCGAAGACTCGACGCACGTCGCCATGCATGCATGGGCCGAAGCCTGGCTTGATGACCGCTGGCAGAGCTTTGATGTGACCAACAATACCTGCCAGCCCAATCAGCATTTGAAACTGGCTATCGGTATCGACTATCTTGATGCATGCCCGGTTCGCGGCATCCGCTTAGGCGGAGGGTGTGAAGATATGCACACCGTCGCGGCGGTTCACATGCTCGATATTCCTCAATGAACCTGACTTTCTGAAAAGGTAGAGATTGCTATGACTTACTGTGTGGCCATGCGCTTGTCCTCTGGCCTGGTTTTTGTCTCGGACTCGCGCACCAACGCCGGAGTGGACCACATTTCCACCTTCCGCAAACTGCATGTTTTTCATCAGAGTGATGAACGGATGCTGGTGATTCAGAGTGCCGGAAATCTGGCGACCACACAGAGCATCATCAGTCTGCTGCACCGCCGCTGCCTGGATCCTGAGCGCGAGAATCTCCTGAATGCGACCTCGATGTATGACGCCGCCAGCCTGTTGGGAGAAACGGTGCGCGAGGTGATAGCCCGCGACAGCGGTGCCAATCAGGGTGGCATGACTGATTTCAGCTGCAATTTACTGCTCGGCGGTCAAATTCAGGGGGATGGATTGCGGCTGTTCCATATTTATCCGCAGGGGAATTTTATCGAAGCAACGCATGACACCCCCTACTTTCAGATCGGTGAAAGCAAGTACGGCAAACCCATTATTGACCGCGTGCTGAACTACAATACCGCGCTGGAACAGGCGATGCAGTGCGCATTGATTTCAATGGATTCCACCCTGCGCAGCAATCTTTCAGTAGGTTTACCGCTGGATGTGATGATCTACCCGGCAGACAGCTACAGTAGCGCGCAGCAGCACCGTATTACTGAAGGGCACCCCTATTTCGATATGATCAGTAAGGGCTGGGGCGAAGGCCTGCTGAGTATTTTCGGCCAATTACCGCCGCTGAAACTGGATTAGCCATCCGTTGCGATCAGCGTTTTTTCCCCACCGCCGTCTCCACTGCAAAAGGATCAATGCCCTGGCGTTGCAGATGGCGGAAACGCAGGATGTTGTAGCCGTTCATCAGCAGGAAGCTGCCTTCGATCAGCGAACCGCCGATCGATCCGAGCCAGACATTGTGAATGACCCAGCAACAGGTAGAACACCACATGATGCATCGGGTTTTCAGCCCACTGGTACGAAACAGTGCCCAGGTGCTGACTACCGTGCCTGCGACGGGCAACAACTCCATCAGGTGTTTGGCTTTACCGATGCCGAAAATCAGCGTCAGGGCGATAAAAATCACCATCACCCACTGATTGCGTGTTTTCAGGGAAATCAGGGTACGGACAGCGTTGAGCAAGGCGCTCATTCCGGCCGGATTAGCCCCCATTAACAGAAAGTGCACGCCGATAATGGCGCTGTATGCAGAGAGTTGTTGTTTAAAACGGCGGTCATTGCGGTTGAAGAACATGGTAATGCCGACAAAGAATGCCAGCACGCCAACGCCCTGCGCAAACCAGATGTAGTGCGCGTTCCAGAAGTCACTCATGTAAGAAAACAGTCATCATTGACATCTTATCCATAGCCAGCCAGGAGAAAATTCACGGCGCCTCATCCACTGAAACGCCGCTTCATTCTGACGCTAAAAAACCGTCACTACAATGTGACGCCGCTTTTGAAAATCGCCAACTCGCGGAAATCATTCAGTTCGTTCTTCGACAGTTTGCCGTCGGCAATGCCAACGATCAGATCGACAAATTCACTGAGCAGGTCATCCATCGGGACACCGTGAATGAGTTTTCCCGCATCGAAGTCAATCCAGTGCGGTTTTTTCGCCGCCAGCTCGCTGTTGGTCGCCAGTTTCACCGTTGGCACAAAACCGCCGTAAGGTGTACCGCGCCCGGTACTAAACAGAACCATATGACAACCGGCACCCGCCAGCGCACTGGTGGCAACGGCGTCATTACCCGGCGCACTCAGCAGATTAAGACCATGACGGGACAGGCGCTCACCATACTTAAGGACGTCCACCACCGGACTTTGACCGGCCTTCTGGGTACAACCGAGCGATTTTTCTTCCAGCGTGGTGATACCACCTGCTTTGTTACCCGGTGAAGGGTTCTCGTAAATCGGCTGATTATGCTCGATGAAATACTGTTTGAAGTCGTTCACCATGTGGACGGTTTTCTCAAACGTCTGTTCATCGCGGCAGCGGCTCATCAGAATACGTTCGGCACCAAACATTTCCGGCACTTCCGTCAGTACCGAGGTACCGCCGTTGGCGATCACGTAGTCGGAAAAACGCCCGAGCAACGGGTTGGCGGTAATGCCGGACAAGCCATCAGACCCGCCGCATTCCAGACCAAATTTCAGCTCGCTGAGTTTACCCGGCACGCGCTGATCATGGCGCATGACAGCATAAAGTTCGCGCAGACGTTCCAGCCCAGCTTCCACTTCATCATCAAATTTTTGCAGGGTCATGAAGCGCACGCGCTCGTCATCCACCTCGCCCAGCGTGTCGCGGAACACATCCACCTGATTGTTTTCACAACCCAGACCAATCACCAGCACCGCGCCGGCGTTGGGATGGCGCACCATATTTTGCAACATGGTACGGGTATTGATGTGGTCATCACCCAGCTGCGAGCAACCAAACGGATGCGTGAACAGATAGACGCCGTCGGTGCCGGCGGCCTGATTGGTTTCTTTCAGAAAGCGTTGTTGAATCTGCTTAGCAATCCCGTTGACGCAGCCGACCGTCGGGATCAGCCACAGCTCGTTACGGATACCCACCAGACCGTTTTTACGGCGATACACCTGCACGTCGCGATCGGCCATTTGCGGGGGCAGCTCGACGAACTCTGGTTGATATTGATACTGGTCCAGATCGCTGAGGTTGGTTTTGGCATTCTGCGAATGAATATGCTCACCGGCGGCAATATCCATCAACGCATGGCCAATAGGCAGGCCATATTTAATGATGTTCTGCCCGGCAGCGATGGGTTTTATCGCAAACTTATGCCCACGCACCACCGCCTGAAGCAAGGTCACGCCTGCTTCGGTTGGCTCACCGGATTCAAGATCCTGCAAGGCCACGGCGACATTATCAGCGGGGTGAATCTGTATGATGCTATGCATAATCAACCTCTTAACTGTAATCCGCGAGTGCATCACGCATGCCACGGTCCTGAATTGCCTGCAACTGTTCGGTCACTTTTTCATGCAGGCCCGGCACGGTATTCAGATTAAGGCCCCAGCGCTGCTCGTCCGCAAGAACCGTTTCAACCAGTTCACTGAGACGAAGCTCACCACGGCGAACGCCACCCCACAATGAAGAAAACAGGCTCAGCCACTGCTCGTCATCCTGGAGTGGGAAGGTTTCACCGTGACGTTCACCACGGTAAAACGCCAGTAACGCGGCCAGCGCAAACGTCAGACGTGGTGGCAACAGGCCATTCTTCTGCTGGCTGGCCAGTAGCTGCGGCAGAATACGGGTACGGAATTTGGTCATGCCGTTAAGGGCAATCGACAGCAACTGATGTTGAATAAACGGGTTGCGGAAACGGCTCAGCACCGCCTGTGCAAACGAGGTCAGCTCGGCCTGTGGCAAGTCCAGTACCGGTGAAATCTCTTCGGCAATCGCCAGTTCGACAAAACGACTGATTTGCGGGTCATTCATCGCTTCGCCAACGGTATTCAGCCCGGCGAGAAACGCCACCGGCACCAGTGCGGTATGCGCACCGTTAAGAATCGCCACTTTGCGTTCTTTGTAAGGTTTGATGTCATCGACCAGCAAGATATTCAGCGGCAGTTTGTCCAGACGCAACTCCTGCGCCAGGCTTTTCGGCCCCTGGATAACAAACAGGTAGAAGTGTTCGGCGCTGTCGAAGAAACTGTCCTGATAACCCAGTTCGGCCTGCAGGCTGTCGACTTCACTGCGCGGGTAGCCGGTCACAATACGGTCAACCAGAGTTGAACAGAAGGTGTTATGGCCAAGCAACCATTGATTGAAAGCCGCAGGTAAGGCCCATTCGGTGGCGTAGCGCTGCACCAGTTCCAGCAATTTCTCACCGTTATAGTCGATCAACTCACAAGGCAGCAGCACCCAGCCTTTGTCCGTTGCACCGGCAAAATGCGTGAAGCGTTCGAACAGCAAACGGGTAAGTTTAGCCGGGAAGCTGGCCGGTGGCGCATCGTCAAAACGGTCGCCCTCCACGTAGCTGATGCCAGCTTCGGTGGTGTTGGAGAAGACAAAACGGATGTCCGGGTTACGCGCCAGCGCCAGATAGTCATCGAACTGATGGTAAATATTGATTTCGCGGTTAACCGAGCGAATAACCCGTGTGTCACGCACACGTTCACCCTGTTCATTCAGGCCGCTAATGATCGTGGTGTAAAGACCGTCCTGCTCATTCAGCGAAGGCGGGAAATCACTGTTGATCGGGCGCACAATCACGATACCGGCATTCAGATCGGTATGTTCGTTCAGCAGATCAATCTGCCAGTCAACAAAGGCACGCAGGAAATTACCTTCACCAAACTGAATAATTTTTTCTGGGAAATGACGCCCAGGGAAATCACGACGGTTTAACCTTTGCATCTCACACTCACCTTAAATTTACGCAAACGCCGGTCTTTGAGGGCAGTTAGCGCCCCATCACCGTCGTGTTCAGAAGAAATTATGAATCGGAATAAGAATTTTTAGGCCCCGCCGGGCACGGCATCCCCACCCGGCGGGTTTTACTCAATTTAATTCAATGGCGAAATACGCTTTCGCATTATCGAAACAGATGTTTTTAACCATATTGCCCAGCAGCACCATGTCGTGTGGTGCTTCGCCATCTTCCACCCAGCGGCCAATCATCTGGCACAGGATTCGACGGAAATATTCATGGCGCGTATAGGACAGGAAACTACGGCTATCGGTCAGCATGCCCACGAAGCGGCTCAGTAAACCCAGATTGGCGAGCTGCGTCATCTGACGCTGCATGCCATCTTTCTGATCGTTGAACCACCAGCCGGAACCAAACTGCATCTTGCCGGGCATCCCTTCACCCTGGAAATTACCGACCATGGTGCCGATCACTTCGTTATCACGTGGATTCAGGCAGTACAGAATCGTTTTCGGTAAGCCACCGGCCAAACCCTGTGCACCCAGTAATTTCGACAACGGTTCTGCCAGCGGCTGATCGTTGATGGAGTCAAAACCCACATCTGCGCCAATCAGCTGGAACATGCGGGTGTTGTTATTACGCAGCGCGCCAATGTGATACTGCTGTACCCATTCACGACGTTGATATTCTGAAGCCAGATAGAGCAGCACGCCGGTTTTGAACTGGGCGATTTCATCTTTACCTGGCATCGCGCCGCTCAGGCGACGGGCCAAAATACCGTCCAGCGTTGCGTCATCAGCTTCGCCATACACCACGACGTCCAGCGCATGGTCGGACACTTTACAGCCATGCGCCGCGAAGTGATCCAGACGTTTTTTCAGTGCGTCGCGCAGATCGCTGAAGCGGGTGATCGAGACATCGGCGGCAGCTTCCAGTTTCTTCATGTAATCAGGGAAGCTGTCGGCTTCAATGTTGAAGGCTTTATCCGGGCGCCAGCTGGGCAGCACTTTGACGTCAAAACTGGTGTCCTGTGCCACGGTTTTGTGGTGTTCCAGGGAGTCGATCGGGTCGTCGGTAGTGCCGACCAATTTCACGTTCATCTGTTTCATGATGCCGCGCGCACTGAAGCTCTTCTGCGCCAGCAATTCGTTGCCGCGTTCCCAGATTTCCGACGCCGTGGTCGGTGACAGCAGTTTGCCAGTAATGCCAAACGGACGGCGAAGTTCGAGGTGAGTCCAGATATAGAGCGGGTTGCCGATGGTATGCGGAACGGTAGCAGCCCAGGCGTCAAATTTTTCACGGTCGCTCGCATCGCCGGTACACATGCGTTCAGGCACGCCGTTGGTGCGCATCGCACGCCATTTGTAGTGATCACCTTTCAGCCAGATGTCATACAAGTTCTTAAACTGGTGATCCTGCGCGATTTGTTCCGGCGGCAGGTGACAGTGGTAGTCAAAAATCGGCTGATCTTTCGCGTAGTCGTGGTACAGGCGACGCGCGACTTCGGTGTCGAGCAGGAAATCTTCAGTTAAAAACTGCGCCATCTTAGGTTCCTCACCTTCAATTCAATTCTGAGTTATCTCTCAATGGTGCGAAGTTATCACACCAATTATGGTCATCGTCCAGCACTATTTAATCCCATGAATAGGGTCAATACTGTTACCCGGATCACACTAAAATCTTCATCATCTTGAATTTAATGATAATTATAGATTTATTGCGATATCTACTATTATCCACACAATCTAAGTGTGGTTTTGTGATGTCATTCAAATTTTAAATCTGTATGACAAGTTATCTTTAGCTCGCCCGAACAAGAACGTCTGTGAAGACCTGCCACATCACCGACGTTTTTGTCCGGGACATGGGGATAACAAAAACAGGGTAGTCAAATAACGTACTCATCAGCAGCACGAAGAAGAAGCCCCGCCCCGAGCGGCGGCGCTCAATGTGCTGCGGCCGCAAATATGCAGCCAATACCGGATTATTTACTGGGAGAGAGTTAAATGGGTAAGATCAAAGGGTTACGCTGGTACATGATCGGGCTGGTCACAGTCGGTACTGTATTAGGCTATTTAACACGTAACGCCATAGCCGCTGCAGCACCAACGCTGATGAGCCAACTCAACATCAGCACACAGCAATATTCCTACATTATCGCCGCCTATTCCGCCTGCTATACACTTATGCAGCCGGTTGCCGGTTACGTCCTTGACGTGATGGGGACCAAAGTCGGTTACGCCATGTTTGCCATCATGTGGGCCATCTTCTGTATGGCGACCGCGCTGGCAAGCAGCTGGGGTGGCCTTGCCATTGCCCGTGGTGCTGTCGGTATGGCAGAAGCCGCGATGATCCCTGCAGGCCTGAAAGCCACCAGCGAATGGTTCCCGGCAAAGGAACGTTCTATTGCCGTAGGCTACTTTAACGTCGGTTCTTCTATCGGCGGGATGATTGCGCCACCGCTGGTAGTCTGGTGCATCATTATGCACAGCTGGCAACTCGCCTTCATCATTACCGGTGCCCTGAGTATGATCTGGGCTATCTGCTGGTTAGTGTTCTATAAACATCCAAAAGATCAGAAAAAACTTAGCGCACCAGAACGCGAATATATTCTCGGCGGTCAGGAAGCTCAACACCAGACCACCAATGCTAAAAAGATGTCAGCCTGGGAAATCCTGCGTAACCGCCAGTTCTGGGGTATCGCACTGCCACGTTTCCTGGCTGAACCCGCCTGGGGGACATTCAATGCATGGATCCCGTTGTTTATGTTTAAAGCCTACGGTTTTGACCTTAAACACATTGCCATGTTCGCCTGGATGCCAATGCTGTTCGCTGATTTAGGCTGCATCGTCGGTGGGTATCTGCCGCCGCTGTTCCAGAAATATTTCAAAGTTAACCTGATTGTATCGCGTAAATTGGTCGTCACCATGGGGGCAGTATTGATGATTGGCCCCGGGATGATTGGTCTGTTTGCCAGCCCTTATGCTGCGATTGCTTTGTTGTGCGTCGGCGGATTTGCGCACCAGTCACTTTCCGGCGCGTTGATCACCCTCTCTTCAGATGTATTTGGCCGTAATGAAGTCGCGACGGCCAACGGACTGACGGGGATGGCGGCATGGACGGCCAGTACGATGTTTGCTCTGGTGGTCGGTGCTCTGGCCGATACATTGGGCTTCAGCCCACTGTTTGCTGCACTTTCGGTGTTCGATCTGATCGGGGCAGTGGTCATCTGGACCGTCCTGCAGAATCGGTCAGCGGTGGAACCTGTCGCTCAGCCTCTGCAAGCCGCAAAAGCCTGATAACTCGGTTTTAGCCCGGAAAACAGCCCGGGCTTTTTCGTTTTTATCACCCTCATGCTTATTTCTGGCAAGTGTTCGACGGTGCAACCGTTCTGCGTTCCCCGTATACTGGTATAACAAGTTTTACCCTGGCAGCCGATGTGCCCGGATGATTGACCAACGTCATTCAACGACCCTTTTATCGCTTCCGTATATATTAATGAAGAGTAAAGCCATGGAACCCACTGAAACCAGACGTCTTTATCAGCAACTGGCAGCCACGCTCAAGGAGAGAATTGAGAGCGGCGTTTACCCCGTCGGTGAAAAATTACCGGCCGAACGCTTGATTTCAGAGGAGATGAACGTCAGCCGCACCGTGGTGCGAGAAGCGATCATCATGCTGGAAGTGGAAGGTTATGTTGAAGTGCGCAAAGGTTCCGGCATACATGTGATGTCCAACCAGCAAAAACATCTGGTCGTGACAGACAACGGTTTGGAATTTGGTGCCGCCGGTCCATTTGAGCTGTTACAAGCGCGTCAACTGATTGAAAGTAATATTGCTGAATTTGCCGCCACGCAGGTGACCAAACAGGACATCATGCGTTTGATGGAAATTCAGGAACAAGCTCGTCTGGAAGACCGCTTCCGCGATTCTGAGTGGGATCTGAAATTCCACATTCAGGTAGCGCAATCGACACAAAATAGCGCCATGGCAAGCATCGTCGAAAAGATGTGGAGTCAGCGGCGGCAGAATCCTTACTGGCGTAAATTGCACGAGCATATCGACGCGAAGTCGATCGAAAGCTGGTGCGAAGATCATGACCAGATCCTCAAGGCGTTGATCCGCCGCGATCCGAACGCGGCCAAACTGGCGATGTGGCAACATCTGGAAAATACCAAGCAGATGCTGTTCCGTGCCACCAGCGATGATTTCGAATTCAACGTTGACCGCTATCTCTATTCCGAAAATCCGGTTGTCCACCTTGATGCTCCTGCGCAGCATCTCTCTTCCGCGATGAACAACAAATAATTCCCCGGTTTGCAGCAGGCTGTTTGCACGGCCTGCTGATCCACGCTAATCATTCCGCCCTTTCTGGATTTAATCCGCCTCCTGCAGTGAACGTTTCTAAATAAAAGTTTTCTGAAATAAATGATTCTGAGGAAAACACTTTCGCGATTCCTGTCAGTCACTGTCGAGTTGTGTCAGTGAGTGTAAAAGCGCGCCCTGCCGGGCGTACCACGCTTATATCATTCGGTTTTAACAGGTATATTTACCTGTCTCAACATGGGTGGTTTTGTTACAATTAAGCGACTTTTCTTACCCTAAGCGCCATGGAAAGGCGTCCTATCGGCCTGGTTATTTCGCGTTGAGCTGCACTGCTCCGCATTGATTCAGGTGGGTTAACTGAAAATTATGGAGTTTCGCTAAAGTACATGGAAATCATTAGTTCGCTCATTGATGCCCTCTGGCAACAAGATTACGAAACACTGGCCAACCCTTCGATGGTCTGGACACTGTACATCGTTCTGTTTCTGATCATTTTTCTGGAAAATGGCCTGCTTCCCGCGGCTTTTCTTCCCGGTGACAGCCTGTTGATTCTGGTGGGCGTGCTGATCGCAAAAGATGCGATGAACTTCCCGCTGACCATTTTCCTGCTGACCACCGCCGCCAGCCTCGGCTGCTGGTTAAGTTACATTCAGGGAAAATGGCTGGGAAATACCCGAATAGTACAGGGCTGGCTGGCCCATCTCCCGGTGCAATATCACGAACGTGCGCACAATCTCTTCCACAAGCATGGTCTGTCTGCGCTGCTGGTGGGCCGTTTTCTGGCGTTTGTTCGCACCTTGCTGCCGACCATCGCGGGTTTGTCCGGGCTGAACAATGCCCGTTTCCAGTTCTTCAACTGGATAAGCGGTTTGTTGTGGGTGCTGATTCTGACGACACTCGGCTACTTCATCGGTAAGACGCCGCTGTTCCTGAAATACGAAGATCAGTTGATGAACTGCCTGATGCTGTTACCGCTGGTGCTGCTGGTCGGCGGTTTAGGGGGCTCGTTGCTGTTGCTCTGGCGTAAGAAGCAAGCTGACCGTCTGAAGAAAGGCAATAAAGCGCCATGAAAAATCTGCGATTTAAACGCCCGATACTGTGGCCAGTGACGTTAATTACGCTGCTGCTGATTGCCGCTGCCATGGGGTTTGCCTTCTCGCGGATGCCACAAAATACCAATGCGCTGCAGATTCGCCCGGCCCGTGCGGGTCTAACCCTGCCGGACGGCTTCTTCGTTTACCAAAGCCTCAATGAGCGCGGTATCCGCATCAAAAGTATTACTCCCGTGGACGACGGGCTGATTGTGCAACTGGACTCTGGCGAGCAGCGTATGCTTGCTGAGCGGGCCTTGCAGGATATCCTGCCGATGGGTTTTTCAATCAAACTTTGCGAGCCGACCCAATCCCCGTCATGGGTGAAAAAACTCAGCGGCAATCCGCTCAAAGTGGGCTAACCACGCCACGCTTTCAGATTCCTCCTTTGAGCACATCTATTTTTAGCTGTTATAATTTCTTCTGAAATATTCAACAATTATATGCGTCACGCAAGGCGCTTTATGGAAGAAACGCCCCTCGCGTTTCACATTGACTAAGGAAGACACCCTCATGACATTGCGTTTATCCACACTTATCGCGTTACCCGTTCTCATATTATCCAGCGCCGCATTGGCTGCCCCACAACCAGAAAGTTGTGTGACCAAACAGCAGGAAATCCAAACTCAGCTTGATTATGCTCATCAGCATAATAATAAAAGTCAGATCAACGGATTACAGAAAGCCCTTAGCGAAAGCAAAGCGCATTGTACTGATGCAGGCCTGAAAGCTGAGAATGCACGCCACGTCACCGAAAAACAGCAGAAAGTGAAGGAACGTGAGCATGAGCTGAAAGAAGCTCAGGCAACGGGTGATAATAAGAAGATCGCCAACAAACAGAAAAAACTGGATGAAGCCCAGTCTGAATTACGAGAAGCACAGGGCAAGTAAACCCTCTGTGTCAGGACAGATTTTACCGGTACATAGCGGATTTTTGTCGGGTTTTTTACCCCTTCCTGAGTCGTTATCCACGTGATCGTAGTTGCGCTCAGCCAGATATCCGCTATGTTAAAAGTTCGCATCAGTTAACGTATGGAGTGACTTACACATGGCTAATAACACCACATCAGAACATCTGCGCGCAGAACTTAAATCCCTGGCAGATACGCTGGAAGAAGTACTTCAGACTTCTACTGACAAACCAAAAGCTGAACTCGAGAAGCTGCGCAGCAAAGCAGAAAGCCTGCTGAAAGATACCCGTTCACGCCTGAGTGATACCGGCGACAAACTCGCCCATCATTCGAAAGAGATCGCGGGCCGGGCTGACGACTATGTTCACGATAAACCCTGGACTGGCGTTGGTATTGGTGCCGCCGTCGGCGTAGTGATTGGCGTTCTGTTAGCTCGCCGATAATCATGGCTGAACATTTAAAAACGCCGCCACAAGGACCGGGCAAAGGGATCCTCGACACCGCTCAACGCATCGTCACCGTTCTGGTGGGGATTGTTGAAACGCGTGTCAGGTTGGCAGTCATTGAGCTGGAAGAGGAAAAGGCCAATATTTTCCAACTTCTGCTCATGGCTGGCATCACCCTTATTTTCACTGCGTTCGGTTTGATGAGTTTGTTGGTTGTGCTGTTCTGGGCAATCGACCCGGCTTACCGACTGATGGCAATGGGAACCGCCACCGGAGTGCTGTTATTTCTGGCGGTGGTTCTGGGTGTGTGGACGCTGTCTAAGGCGAAACGTTCAACCTTATTGAGCATGACGCGCAAACAGCTGGATATTGATCGCACATTGCTGGAAAAGGATGACGAATGAGTACACCTGACCGCGTTATCGAAAAGGTAAAACTGCTGCATAAGATCGACCGTCAACGCGCCGAACTGGCCGGGGGGCGTCTTGAGTGGCTTGAAGCCACAGCAAAAGTGGATCGCGGCTGGGTGAAGTTTATTGATCTGCGCAAGTATCTGGTGCTGGGTTCCAGCGTGCTGGCGATTTACGGCATTCGTCATCCGAGCAGCGTTGTTCGTTGGTCACGTCGTGCGCTTGGCATCTGGGGTACGGCACAGCTGTTTCGCCGTAATTTTATGAAGCCATAACACCCACAAGCCACTGAATACAAAGCCAGAAAATCGCGTTCTCCCGTTGTGAAAGCGTCGATAAAAAGGGGCCAGATTGATACCTTCAGTCTGGCCCCTCTCTTTTTTACACGCTCAGGTTTCGATGCGTTACACGCTACCCATTCAATTTATTTGATGTTAATAGACAGTTTTACTTGCTAACAACATCACAACTTTCGACTTACTATCTCGCCATCAACCTGACGCGGTCACGTAAGGAAATAATACCCGAACGTACCGTTAATATTTTCGCCCATTTGGGCGACACTTTCCCGGAGTCGAAGATGAACAAGGTAAATAACACCGTCCTGCTGATCGCACGTATTTTAATGCCAATTCTTTTTATCGTTGCAGGCTGGGGCAAAATTAATGGCTACACCGCCACTGCCGGTTATATGACATCAATGGGCGTGCCTAGCTTCTTCCTGCCACTGACCATCTTGCTGGAATTCGGCGGCGGTCTGGCCATTCTGTTCGGCTTCCTGACTCGTACTACTGCGATCATCACTGCCGTGTTCACTATCCTGACTGCGCTTATCTTCCATACTGATTTCGCCGTGGCTATAAACCAGATGATGTTCATGAAAAACCTGTCTATCGCAGGGGGTTTCCTGGCCTTGTTCGTGGCTGGTCCGGGCGCATTCAGCATCGACCGTTTGATCAAGAAAAACTGGTAATCTCCCACACCAGGGATGTACCGCTATACTGAATAAGATTGTGGGCGATGTGATTATTCACTTCGCCCTTTTTTATTTCTTAAAGAACAGCCTATTTAAGGGTAAAGAGTATGGGACAACTTGTTGAGGGTATTTGGCAGGACATCTGGTACGACACCAAGTCTACCGGCGGGCACTTTAAACGCTCAGAGTCACAGTTTCGCAACTGGGTGACACCCGATGGCAAACCCGGTCCGCATGGCAAGGGAGGATTCGCCGCAGAGAAAGACCGTTATCATCTGTATGTTTCGCTGGCCTGCCCGTGGGCGCACCGTACGCTGGTCATGCGCGCACTAAAAGGGCTGGAGAAAATGATCCCCGTGTCGGTCGTTCATCCACTGATGTTGGAAAACGGTTGGACCTTTGGCACCGATTTCCCTGCTGCCACGGGTGACGATTTGTATCATCTGAACTATGCCTATGAGATTTATCTGCGGGCACAGCACGATTATACGGGCCGCGTGACAGTGCCTATTTTGTGGGACAAACAGCAGCAGACCATTGTCAGCAATGAGTCAGCCGACATCATCCGCATGTTCAACAGCGCGTTTGATGCCCAGGGCGCACTCGCCGGCGATTATTACCCGCAGCCACAGCGCGCAGTGATTGATGAAATCAACGAGTGGGTCTATCCGCAAATTAACAATGGCGTCTACAAAGCCGGTTTTGCCACCAGCCAGGAAGCCTATGATGAAGCGGTGAATGGCGTGTTTTCCGCACTGGATAAGGCCGAGGACATTCTGGCGAAACAGCGTTATTTGACAGGTAACAGGCTTACCGAAGCCGACTTGCGCTTGTGGACTACGCTGGTGAGATTTGATCCGGTGTATGTCACGCATTTCAAGTGTGACCGCCACCGTATCAGCGATTACCCGAACCTGTACGGCTTCCTGCGTGATATTTACCAGATGCCAGGCATTGCTGAAACCGTGGATTTCGCGCATATCCGCAACCACTACTATCGCAGCCACGCGACCATTAACCCCTATGGGATTATCTCAGCCGGACCAGTACAGGATTTAGATTCCCCACACAACCGCGAAACAAGGTTTTGATTCTCACCTTCCCCTTTCACAAGGGGAAGGCCGGGACAGGGGATAGGTTTTAAGGATCACTTCACTTCACGCGTGGCCAGTAATTTAACGATTTCGCGCAGGAACCAGGCTTTCGCTTCGCCCATGCTGTCGCGACGCCACGCCATGATAATGTCTGATTCATGATTGTACTCCGCACTCACCACGCGCAGACGGCCTTCGGCAATATCCTGCTCTACCATCGGATACGGCATGGTCGCGACGCCTAATCCTGCCAGCAGCGCTTTACGTTTTTCTTCAAGCGTGCTGACGGTGAGACGTTGTTGCTTGTCGAGAAGCTGTACAGTAAGCACTGGGCGTTCGCGGGCAGTATCCGCCACGGCGATGCCCCGATATTTTACCCGGCTGACGTCAGATAACGGTTCGGCTTCCAGATGAATGGGGTGATCTGGTGCGGCGACGTATACGCTGACCAGCTTATAGAGCTTACGGCTGTTTATTTCAGACGATGAGCGGAAGTGCATATCCGGCGCGATGACGATATCCGCACGGCCCTGTTCCAGACGTTCCCATGCGCCCGCCAGCACTTCGGTGATCAGCGACACCTGCGTATTGGCTTTCAACGCCAGTTTTTCGATCAGCGGAAATAGCTGCGTGGCCGGTGCCAGCGCTTCACAGACGATGGTGATCTGGGTTTCCCAACCACGCGCCAGCGCTTCGGCATCCACGGTAAGTTTGTCAGCGGCTTCGAGCAGCACACGGCCGCGCTCCAGCAACATACGCCCGACGTTGGTGAATTTTGTCCGATGACCTGAGCGGTCAAACAGCACCACGTCCAGTTCTTCCTCCAGCTTCTGCATGGTGTAGCTCAAGGCAGAAGGCACGCGGCCCAGCTCATCTGCCGCTGCGGCAAAACTGCCACGACGGTCAATGGCATCCATAACCCGTAATGCTTCAAGCGTTAGTGCGCGATCCTTAGCCATGCGGTTCTCTGTCAGGAAATTTGAATATGCCGACCAGATTAACTGGCTAACAATCGTGCGTCCAGACGCTTACCATTTATCTATTGATTTTTTCACTGAGCCAGACCGCCATGATTAAGAGCAGAACAGCAGAAGAGTGCGGCACAGCTGACTTTGGTTGGCTGAAGGCGCGCTATACTTTTTCATTCGGACACTACTTTGATCCGAAACTTATGGGCTACGCCTCACTGCGCGTACTCAATCAGGAAGTACTGGCGCCCGGTGCCAGCTTTCAACCGCGCACCTACCCGCGCGTCGACATTTTGAATTTGGTGTTGCAGGGTGAAGCCGAATATCGCGACAGCGAAGGCAACAGCGTTCGCGTAGCGGCCGGTGAGGCGGCGCTGCTCTCCACACAAGCCAGTGTCAGCTACAGTGAACTGAACCTCAGCGCGACGCTGCCGCTGACCCGTATGCAGCTGTGGCTCGACGCCTGTCCGCAACATGAGAACCCCTTGATCCAGCAAATCAAGGTTGGCAGCGTGCGACATCTCTTGCTGGCATCGCCGGACGGAGAAAGTGGCAGCCTGCAATTACGTCAGCAGGTATGGATCCACCATCTGGATTTACCGGCTGGTGAACAAATCACCCTGCCGATCCGCGGGCCACGGGCTTATTTGCAATCTATTCATGGCCAGGTGAGCGCCCTCGGGGCGGAAAGTCAGGAGATGCAGAGACTGGTGTGCGGAGACGGGGCTTTCATCCACCTTGAACCCCAGGTGACCATTACGGCCAGTACACCACTGCGGGCATTGCTGATTGATTTGCCGGTCTGAAAATAGCCGGTACAGAAAAGACAAAAACCCGCGCAGATTGCTCTGCGCGGGTTTTCTTTTATAGAGGGAGTTGACCGTTAAGGCAACTAGTCAACTCAAAGGGCCTGATTCCTGCTGCACTGCACGTGGTTAAGGGTGCGTGTGTATCACAGTTTGTATCACATCTTATAGACATCTAGATACTGCTCATCTGTTTCACATCGAATAGGTGCTAGACCATTGAGTGAGATAAGTATGGCAACCATCTTTATGTGACTCATAGTCCGTGGACTCATAGTCATCACGTAACTAATTATATCTCCCACATTTATGGGAGACTGAAATGTCAGAAGAGCAGATTCTTAAAGCCTTTGGCAAGAAACTTAACAGTCTAAGAATAGAGCGGAAGTTGAGTCAGGAGAAAATAGCTGAACTTGCTCAACTTGATCGTACTTACATTAGTTCTGTTGAGCGCGGTCGGCGTAATATTAGCCTTCTGAATATTTATAAACTGGCAGTAGCGTTGGAAGTTTCGCCAGACAGTCTCCTAGCTAATCTAGGGGATTATAATGAGTAGTAGCACTATCGATAATGCATATTCTTTCTATACAAGACATATCTATGATGAAGAAATAATTTATTTACTTCAACAGCATAACCTAAAAGTTGCAGGGCATGTTCCATCAGTAATTTGGGAGCTTTTCGGTTCCATACTTACTGGGAGGATAGGTAACGGTACAACTGGTGCTGACCTTCAGGGGTGGGAAGTTAAATCTTCTACTTGGGGGGGAGCTTTTGAGTACCAATACCACTTGAATACAGGGGAACATAAACTGCAGGAAGATTGTGTTGTTAATCATCTTTTCTGTTCTTATTCATCAGATTACCGAGAACTAGTAGTTAGAGTAATTCAAGGCTCCGTGCTAAAAGAAAGATTTTTTGACGTCTGGCTTCCTGAGTATCAGGTTAATTATGATAGAACAGTATTAAGTTCTGCTAGACGTCAACGTTTCAGAAGGGCTATTCCATTTGGTTTTGTACAACAAAACGGACATACACTCTTAGAAGTAAGTAATGGTGTTATGTACAGTAAAAGTGATAGTCTCTTGGAAGAGTTCAATCGTTTGGTACTGTAGCTGAATATGAAATTTGCAGAGTTTTTCGCTGGGGTAGGCCTTGTACGTGAAGGCCTATCAAAGTCAGGATGGAAGTGTGTGTGGGCTAACGACATCTCAGCCGACAAGATGGCTACTTACGTGGCTAACTACGGTAAAGAACATTTCCATTTAGAAGATATTTGGAAAGTAGCTACTAATCCAGATTCAATTCTCCCCCAAGGCGTGTTCCTATATACAGCTTCATTTCCATGTACTGATTTATCTGTGGCTGGCGCTCGAGCCGGACTAGCAGGTATTGAATCTGGTACTTTAAATGCAGTACTAAAAATTCTCGAGAGCAAAAAATCGGTGGGAGATGCACCGAAGGTAGTAATGCTTGAAAATGTAAGTGGTTTTCTTACATCTCATAATGGAAATGATGTTGCTGAAACTGTCAGATCTTTATCAAAGCTTGACTATATTGTTGATATAATTGAGTTAGATGCAGCCTTATTCACTCCGCAAAGCAGGCCAAGAGTTTTTGTGATTGCAGTCCTTAAAGATATAGCCTCTACAGTAATGTACATCAAGCAGCCAGAAAATATCTTCGATGATTGGTGGCTAAAATTTAATGAGCAACCGCAATTGCGTTCGAATAAGCTCAAAAGAATAATAGCCACAAATGAAGATCTAAATTGGGGATTAATGGATATCCCTCTTCCCCCGAAAAGAACAAGCGATCTAGCTGATATAATTGAAGTTGATATTCCTGATGATTCACCACTATGGTGGAATGAAATCCGTAAGCACCATCTTTACTCCCAAATGAATCCTAACCATCAAGCCAAACTATCGGCAATGATGCAAAACCCCTCCCATCTTTACGGGACTGTTTTCCGCAGGATGCGTGCAGGTTCATCTATGGCAGAGTTAAGGACTGATGGTGTAGCTGGTTGTCTTAGAACACCGAGGGGAGGATCTAGCAAGCAGATTTTAGTTAGGGCTGGAAATGGCTCTTGGGATGTAAGACTTCTAACACCTCGGGAATACGCTAGATTACAAGGAGTACGCGATACTTTCCTTCTTCCTGATAATTTGAATAAGGGTTATTTTGCAATGGGGGATGCTGTATGTGTCCCTGTAATTGAGCATCTCTCAAAACATATTTTGCAACCTCTTTTCGAGAGCACCCAAACAGTAGCAGAGTGTGATAAGAGTGATTAAGAGAGCCTTATCCATTCGTAAAACAGCTTGCAGCGTTTTTCAGAATTTCGGGGAAGTTATCAAGCTTTAGCACTGTTATATCAACTGAACAACCGCAACTGGGACTAGTTAAAGTATCGGTGTAATTTTAACTGTGTAGCTAAGTAGCTTATCCCTGCGTCTCAACTCGGTGCTGAATGTTTTTCAAATATCAGGCTTGCGTGCTTAGATACTACCCCACTAGCATCAACAATCGAACGTTTTACGATACCCCCTGAGGTATATATAAACAGGTGTCAATAAATTAGGGTATTGACTTGATGATACCAATGATTGATTATGATACCGTTTTTGATACCAGTCAGAGGATGTTATGAGCCGCACTTTTGCATATTGCCGTGTCAGTACTAACGAACAAACAACAGAGAATCAGATCATGGCGATTCGCCAGTCTGGCTATGATGTTCTTGAAAGCCGCGTAGTGTCGGAAGTTGTTTCTGGTGGTGTACAGGCGATGAGCCGTAAAGCGTTTGCCGATATGGTTAACCACAAACTGGAATCCGGAGACAGGTTGGTTGTGTTGAAGCTGGATCGCCTAGGCCGTGACAATATCGATGTACAGCAGACTATTGCAATGTTGGTTGAACTTAACATAGAAGTGGTGTCTCTTGATTTACCAGTGAGTAACCTTAGCAGTGCAGAAGGTAAACTGATGCTGCAAATGTTTTCGGCATTTGCTGAGTTCGAGAAGTCCAGAATCATTGAACGTACCAAGGAAGGGCTTGAGCGGGCGAAGCGGGAAGGAAAGAGATTAGGCCGCCCGGTTGCCCATGACACCCGTAAGCGTGTACAGGAAGCCAGAGAACACGGACTAAGCCAATCTAAAGCAGCGGTTAAGTTGGATTTGGGAATTGCCACAGTTAAGCGCTACTGGAATGCTACGGGGGAATAATTTTTTGTATCAATAAAAACGCAGCAGGAGCCACGTTAAGCGATTTTTTATGATACCCTGTGGGGCAGGGTAGCCTGCATAAATAAAACTTAGCAGAGTGGCTTACAGGAGGGTTATGGGCCTGCTTAAACTTCCACTCTCGATTATATTCTAATTTTATTTTTTCTGATAGGCAGAAGTGAAGAGAGAGCATTACTAAGCAACTTGGAGTGTAAGAGCTTTGGCTTTAGTAGCTAAAAACGTTGCAGCTTTCTTTAACATCTTTCCATGAAGCCTTGATCCTCCATACCGCTTTGTCTTATTGCTTTGGGAATACTTGCCTCTCTCCTTTGCTAGGTAAGAAATCCTGTATACGAATTTCTTCAGTTCAGATTTATCGTCACGGGTGATCATGCAACCCGCGTCTTTAGGCAAATGGCCGCGACCTTTTCCGTTTGTCAGTTCTAACCATAAACCATTAATCAATCCATACATTCCACCAGACGGATAAACAGCCTGCACTTGATTTCCTGGGACGGCAATCCAGAGATGGTAGTGAGCTTGTTTGGCAGTTTCTACTTCCCAGACCCAACCATACGCATGAGTTTTAATAGGCTGGTTATCCCATCCCTTAGACTTGAATTTGTCTCTGAGCTTTTCGAATAGTTCGCTGATGAGTCTGTTTGATTCTTCCGGGGTCATGCTACTTGGTACACGGAGATCAAATCTGAACGCAAAGACGCGAGCATAGCTCTCTTGCATGGCACGTAGTTCATTGATGTTTCTTTCTAAAATTTCAACGCTCAACGGGGAATAAGATTTCCCCTTGTAGTTGACGGAGTAGGAAGCACCCTCATGTTCAAAGATGTCTGAACTAATCAGATTAAAGCGACCTTTCTTTCTCTTGATTTCTGGTTGTGTTTTCAAAGCTACCTCCTAGTAATGAACGAACGAAAACCTAGCTGATCAAGAGATCAACTTGGTTGATTTGTAGTAGGGATATTATTTAAAACCCGTGAAGGTTTGGCATAGGCGGACAAAGCGGAAACAGTACGGAAGTGACTCGCCACAAGGGATAGCGGCAGGCCAATGAACTCAAAAAGCAGGGAAAACCCAATCCGGAATTATGGGTTATAGAACCCCAATCAAACCTTACCAAAAAATAACTCTTTTGGCAAGATGCTATGAAATTAATTTTGAACTGACTTTCGGTGTAAGACATTCCAAATTGCGAATCAGTAGATACAAAGGCTACCCCCTCCGTGTTACTAACACTATATTGATCTGTAAAAACGATCGATATCTAATAATTAATAGAAATAACCGATCAATTGAGTTATCATTTTAATGCTCGGAAATTAGCCAACCACATGTAAAACCGGAGAATTTTTATATGAATAAAGTAATAGCCTTAGGGTTACTGTTGGGTTTAAGCAGTGCTTACGTGCAGGCAGAAGAGGCTTCTCAAGATCTCAAAGATGCATCACAAGCCGTAATCCAAGCGAAGGGCTACACCTGCGAAAAAATAAACAACGTTATCCCTAAATATTTTGGCGGTTCGGTCGATGTTTATTGTGATGACATTTATCACTACACCATCAAAGATCACGGTGGGCGCTATGTTGTAGAAGTGCATGAATAAGCTAAGGAGAAGCCGTGAACAAGATTAGACCAGCCATATTAATCACTCTGACTATCGTAGTTAATTTGTATGCTAACGATGCGGTCGCAAAATCAGATTGTCGTCAGCTCTCTAGTGAGACGTTTATGAATAGTGATTTAGCTCCAATCTATCTCGATAATAATCACAGAGAAGAAAGCCGAAAACAAATACAAGATTTTTTGGCTACCGTAAAAGACGGTGAAACATTCTGCAAGATAATCGTAAAGTCGCTAAAAACTGGAAAAACCTCTGCTAGCCAAACTCGTACAAAAATCGAAAATCAACTTAAAGATGCCTATAAGAAATATGAGATTGATGGAGACATGGATGCTTTAGAAACTGAAAAGACTATCGCAAAAATTGCTAGTGGAGCTATTAATATAGCAGAGAAATAATTTATCAATATCAAGTCACCAACTAAATTACCATTGATGAAAAGGGGGATAAGATCTACGTTAGAATCCCTCCTAACTATCTTCAACGGCACTAGCCTGTCTGTTTATTGCCAGCGCCAGATAATTTATCTGGCGTTTACGCTGCAATTAAATTGATTAAACACGATTTAAAATTGGAAATTCAGTAATGAAATCGCTCAACATTTTAACACTGCTGATGATGTTTATATTCTCAAAAAGCTATGCAACAACCAATACCCTTACTCTTGTGGATTCATACCCTACGCAGGGTGGTAGGATCTGTATCTATAGCGATGGTCACAGAACGGAATCAGTTGAGAAAAAAGGGGCTGGAGTCTGCTCTAGTAAGAAAACGTTCCATTAATTATTTTACTTCCAGTCAATGCTATCAACAACTATCAGAAGTTCAGATAAGTTTGCTCTATGCGTATATCTTTTTGTTTCACCGATATTTGATAATTCGTGCCCTATAACTTGTTGAAGCAATGTAGTATTAACTTTACCCGTTAAATGGGTTATGAACGAGTGGCGTAAACTGTGGACAATTCGTTTCTCATTGAAATCATTCGTTGAAGAGATCTCTAACTCATCACGGATGATATGAAATGCTTTTGTCACTTGATTATGATATGTCACTTCAGGAAAAAGCAAATTGCCTTTCTTTGAATTAACAAAATCAATAAAGCCATTATTAACTAAGAAATTATGTACCGGTATTTGTCTCGTTCCAGCCGCAGTTTTACTTTCATTAATCATCAGGTAATAACGTTTAGCCTCCTCATCAAAACGAACATCTGCTGATGTTAATTTTGTAATTTCCCCTCTACGTGCCCCTGAGTAAGCCAGAAGTAAAAACACCCACTTCTTCCAGTTTTTTTCTAATAAAAAACGACCAACTAAGCTTTTCATTTCGGCATCTGTGTAATTACCATAAGGTTTACTTTTATTCACAAACGACACATTTTCTGTTGGAGAAGAAATCAGAATATCTTTTTCTTTTGTTAAAAAAGTCGAAAAGAAAGATTGGCACAGTTTCAAATAATCTTTAACTGTTTTCGAGGAAACCAGATCTTCTTCAGGGATATCATCCTCTTCCAAGCACTCTTGAACAGTCATATTATTATAAGGTTTTTTATTCTGTCTCGGTAATCCCTCAACAGCTTCCAAAAGTCGTTTTATATCTCGCTTAGATACTTCTGTAACAGGTGTATCACTGCCAAGGACAATTGCGATAACTTCAAAATACTTTTCATTAATCTGTCGGATTTTGTCGTTCCAGTTCGATTTATATTTGACGAACTCTTTCCAAGCCTCGATTAATGTTGGTGTTTCGATTGCTGCCGAAGTCGTTTGTTCTTCCTGCACAGTTACCAGCGCTGGTGGACTATCCGGTTTCAAAGATGCAAGTATTTGCCTGTATTCCTTATGGTTAGAATTTAAAAATGCCACCCCAGCATCACAATACTGCTTCCAGAAAAAGTCACATTGAGTAGCAATATCATCTATATCATTTTCTTTTCCAGTTAGGTCGAACTCGATACCAAGTTGTTCCATCACAGTATCTTCTGAATACGCTGGCTCGTTATGGAAATATCCATCACCAAGCATTCTACTGACGCTTGTAAATTTGCTCTTCTCATGACGAGTTGGAATGTCTTTTCTAAGCATTCTCCGCGTCTCTACAGGAATGTTTTTCGCAGCTGCATAATATAAAGCCTGCGAATGAAGCAAATAATTATCAATATCCTTTTGCTCTAGCTTTTTCATTTTTTGGACTATATCAAGAAGTTGTATAGGCTTCATCATATCGGATTTTACCAATGATATGAATAAGCTAAGTCGAAGGGCTATGTACTTGGTTCTCTCCGCAGAATCGCAGCCAAGAGACGCACGGAAGAATTTATTGTTGGGAAGTCTGAAGTGAAGGTAGTAGTTCTTGCCACGACGGATTGTGTTTGGAATAGAACAAGCGCTGATGTATCCCATCTTGTATCTCAGTTTGACGTGAAATGCAGACGGAATACATCAACCCATTGTTTTATAAATAAGTTGGAGTTGACCGTTAAGCCGGGTTCTGTCGTGGACAATCATTCCTCTAGGCCAGCAATCGCTCACTGGCTCAAGCAGCCTACCCGGGTTCAGTACGGGCCGTACCATGTGAACCCCTATTTGGCCTTGCTCCGGGTGGAGTTTACCATGCCACGAACTGTTGCCAGCCGCGCGGTGCGCTCTTACCGCACCCTTTCACCCTTACCTGATCCCACTTGCGTGGGCCATCGGCGGTTTGCTCTCTGTTGCACTTGTCGTAAGCTCGCGCTTCCCAGGCGTTACCTGGCACCCTGCCCTATGGAGCCCGGACTTTCCTCCCCTCCATCTGTCTCCCCCGAAAGGGACGGCAACGAAGCGGCGATTGCCTGGTCAACTCCGCGGCGGATAATAGGGCATTACACCCTACTTGTCACCCTCTTGCTGGTCGAGTGCGTATTTATACAACGCATTCTTCTTCACATTATGGATTTCCGCGGCCAGTGCGGCGGCTTTTTTCAGCGGTAACTCTTTTTGCAGCATGGCTAATGTACGCAGCGCTTCGGCAGGCAGTGCTTCGGTGTCGACTTTATGACCTTCAACAATTAACACCATTTCACCACGTTTGCGGGTTTCATCCTCCAGCACCCAGGCCAGTAATGCGCCCACGGCGTCACCCCGAATATTTTCCCAGGTTTTGGTCAGTTCACGCGCCAGCACAACGTAACGATTTGGCCCCCAAACTTCGACCATATCCTGCAAACTGTCGAGCAGGCGATGGGTCGATTCGTAGAAAATCAGCGTACGCGGCTCTTCGATCAGCGCCTGCAGGGTGTCTTTTCGCGATTTAGTTTTGGCGGGCAGAAAACCTTCGTAGCAGAAGCGATCTGACGGCAAACCGGCGGCAGACAAGGCCGTGATGGCCGCGCAAGCACCTGGCAGCGGTACCACACGAATACCGGCTTCACGACAGCGACGGACCAGATGGTAGCCGGGGTCATTGATCAGCGGCGTTCCTGCATCCGATACCAGCGCAATGCTTTGACCTTCCTGGAGTTTCGACAGTAAATGCTCGGCTTTTTGCTGTTCATTATGGTCATGTAACGGGTACATTTTGGCGCTGATGCCAAAGTGGTGCAGCAGTAATCCGGTATGGCGGGTATCCTCCGCCGCAATCAAATCGACGCTGTTCAGCACGGCCAACGCACGTTGGGTAATGTCCCCTAAATTGCCGATCGGAGTCGGTACGATGTAGAGCGTTGATGCAGAAATATCTGCTTGATCGTGTTGATTCATTGTTTCATCCGGATTGCCGATTTAATATTGAGCATCTTGAAAAAAACATCACTGGAAACTGAATGCCTTCCTCAACTACTTTTCGTACCCGCACGGGACGTTTAATCCCTGCCGTTATCGTGGCGATGCTTCTCGCCAGTTGTTCGAGCCAGGCTCCGCAGACGCCGACTGAAACCGTTCAGGCCAAGGCGACTGGCAGCTCAGACTATTATCTGCAACAGGCACAGCAAAACGGTGATGATACCAAGGCTGACTGGCAATTACTTGCAGTTCGTGCCTTGTTGCGCGAAGGCAAAGCGCCACAGGCTGCTGATCAATTAGCACAATTGCCACAAAAACTGAGCGCAGCACAGGCTCAGGAACAGCAACTGGTCAGCGCTGAAGTTCAGGTTGCCCAGCAGAATTATCCGGCGGCGGCAACAACGCTCAGCAAGCTTGATCCGGCCAATTTAAATGATGCACAGAAAGCCCGTTTCTATCAGGCGCAAATCGACGCCAGCCAAGGCCACACCAGCCTGGGCCTGCTGCGCGCTTATATTGCTCAGGAACCTCTGCTGCAAGGCAAACCGCATCAGGACAATATCGACGCGACCTGGAGTGCGCTGACGCAAATGACGCCGCAGGATGTCAGCAGTATCACCATCAATGCCAATGAAAATACGTTGCAAGGCTGGTTGGATCTGCTCAGCGTCTGGCTGAGTAATAAGCAGGATCCCGATCTGCTGAAAGCCGGTATCAAAGACTGGCAGCGCCGTTATCCGGTTAACCCGGCAGCAACAACCTTGCCGACTCAGTTGAACAGCGTGCTCAGCTTCCAGCCCTCTTCTACCGAAAAAATCGCCCTGTTCCTGCCGATGAGCGGCGCAGCGCAGGTTTACGGGAATGCGATTCAGCAAGGCTTCAATGCCGCCATAAACGGCTTACCAAGCCAGCCAGCGCCACAGCAGGCCCCGGCGGATCCTAACGCCGCCGTGCCACAAACCGATCCAAATGCGGCCGTCAGCCCGTCGGCGGCCGAGACCACGGCAGCCAACCCGCAACCCGCAACGTCTGCGGCGCCGGCCATCAGTGCTGCCCCGGTAAATCCGCGTGCGCAGGTGAAAGTTTATGACACCAGCACTCAGCCACTGGCCGTACTGCTGGCTCAGGCACAGCAAGATGGTGCAAGCATCGTGGTGGGCCCGCTGTTAAAAGATAAAGTGACAGAACTGGGCTCTACTCAGACGTCATTGAACGTTCTGGCGCTAAATCAGCCAGAAACTGAGAAAAACAGTCCGAATATCTGTTACTTTGCGCTCTCGCCGGAAGACGAAGCGCAGGATGCGGCACGCCATATGTGGGCGCAGCATCGTCAGATGCCACTGCTGTTGGTACCTCGTGGCAGCTTCGGTGACCGTATCGCGCAGGCCTTTGCCACTGAATGGCAAAAACAGGGCGGCCAGACTGTACTGAAGCAGGATCTGGGCTCCTATTCTGAACTGAAGTCGACGATTCGCAGCGGTATTCGCCTGACCGGTACACCGGTGTTGAGCACATCTAAAGCGGCAGCTCCGGCCCAGCAGGGTGTGACCATCGGCGGGATCACCATCCCGGCTCCACCAAGCGATGATCAAATCACTCAGGCCACCAGCGGCGGCATTTCCGGGAATGTGGATTCGGTGTATATCGTCGCGACACAAGATGAGCTGACCCTCATCAAGCCGATGATCGACCTGGCCGTCAGTGGCCGTAATAAGCCAGCGGTTTATGCCAGCTCACGCAGCTATCAGGCCGGTGCAGGCCCGGATTATCGTCTGGAAATGGAAGGCGTACAGTTCAGCGATATCCCTCTGCTGGCGGGTAACAATCCGGCGTTAATGCAGCAGGCAGCCAGCCAGTTCAAAAACGACTATTCGCTGGTGCGTCTCTACGCCATGGGTATCGATGCATGGGATCTGGCCAATCATTTCTCCCAGATGCGTCAAATCCCTGGCTTCCAGGTTTCCGGTACCACCGGTCAACTGAGCGCCAACGAGAACTGCGTGATCCACCGCAAACTGCCATGGCTGCAATACCGCCAGGGCGCGCTGGTGCCGGTTTCTTCGTAAAACGGTTTTAGCTTACCCAAGGCATTTCATACTGCAGGGTAGTGGTACAAGGATGTACTGATGTTTAAAAAATTGCAGACCACCCGCGAGCGTGGCGCAGACTATGAAGTCTTCGCCCGTCGCTATCTCGAAAATGCGGGGTTAATTTTCGTCGCCGCCAACGTGGCGTGCCGGCTGGGTGAAATTGACCTGATCATGCGCGATCAACATACCTGGGTGTTTGTTGAAGTTCGCTACCGTCGTAACGCCTTGTTTGGGGGTGCGGCGGCCAGCGTAACGCATCAAAAACAGAAGCGGTTATTACAGGCCGCCTCTTTCTGGCTTGCAGGAAGAAATGCAAGCTTTGACACATCATCTTGCCGTTTTGATGTTTTAGCCATCACAGGCAGCCAGATAGAATGGCTGACGGATGCTTTCAATGCGGATTGAGATTGTTTTGAGACTGACGGCCTGCCCGACCGCGCAGCCGACATTTTACTGACTGGACTAAATCACGTGCTGGATAGAATCAAAGCCTGCTTTACTGAAAGTATTCAAACCCAGATTGCTGCTGCAGAAGCGCTGCCTGATGCGATTTCCCGCGCCGCGATGACACTGGTGCAATCGCTGCTGAACGGCAACAAAATCCTGTGCTGCGGTAACGGTACCTCAGCAGCCAATGCCCAGCATTTTTCAGCCAGTCTGATTAACCGTTTTGAGACCGAACGCCCAAGCCTGCCTGCTATCTCCCTGTGTGCGGATAACATTGTGCTGACGGCCATTGCTAATGACCGCCTGCACGAAGAGATTTATGCCAAGCAGGTGCGCGCACTGGGCCAGGCCGGTGACGTTTTACTGGCTATTTCCACCCGGGGTAACAGCCGTGATATCGTCAAAGCGGTGGAAGCCGCCGTGACCCGCGATATGACTATCGTTGCTCTTACGGGGTATGACGGCGGTGAACTGGCTGGTTTGCTGGGCCCTCACGATGTTGAGATCCGAATTCCGTCCCACCGCAGCGCACGTATTCAGGAAATGCACATGCTCACCGTCAACTGTCTCTGTGACCTGATTGATAACACGCTGTTCCCTCACCAGGACGATTAAGGAGTTCCAATGAAGGCAAGTCCTCTTTTTGCACTATTGTTAAGCGCCCTGCTGTTACAGGGGTGCGTGGCCGCCGCTGTTGTTGGCGTCGCCGGTGTCGCGACCAAAACCACCACCGATCCGCGTTCCGTGGGCACGCAGGTGGATGACGGTACGCTGGAAGCGCGGGTAAGCAACGCGATCAGCAAAGACAAACAACTTAAGGACGAAGCCCGTATTGTGGCCACCGCTTATCAGGGCAAAGTCCTGTTAACCGGCCAGGCCCCAACACCAGATATGGCCGCCCGCGCTAAACAGATCACCATGGGGGTCGAGGGAGCGAACGAAGTGTATAACGAGATCCGCACCGGTAAACCGGTCAGCATGGGTACCGCTTCTATGGATACCTGGATCACCACCAAAGTGCGTTCGCAGATCCTGACCAGCGACTCAGTGAAATCTTCCAACGTGAAAGTCACCACCGAAAACGGTGAAGTGTTCCTGCTTGGTCTGGTCACTCAGGAAGAAGGCAAGTCAGCGGCGAGCATTGCCGCCGGCGTCAGCGGCGTGAAACATGTCACCACGGCGTTTACTTACGTGAAGTGACAGGTATTGCAGAAAGTGAGTAAAAAGGGCTCAGCATCGCATGCTGGGCCCTTTTTTATACTCACAGGCAGGAAGAACTAACGCAGTTTGTGCTCGCTGAGGAAACTGTCACCGCCAAGCTGGCTCATCTGGCGCAGGATCCACTGCTGGCGACGCAGCACATAGGCCGAGGGGGCATTCACTTTAAACAGGTGCGGGTTGGGAAGTACCGCCGCCAGCAGTGCGGCCTGAGAGGCTGTCAGCTTGCTCGCCGGTTTATGAAAGAAGTGCTGCGCGGCTTCTTCCACACCGAAAATACCGTCCCCAAATTCCACAATGTTCAGGTACACCGTCAGAATACGGCGCTTACTCCACACCGTTTCAATGCCGACGGTTAGCCCCGCTTCCAGCCCTTTGCGCAGCCAACTGCGGCCATCCCACAGGAACAGATTTTTGGCGGTTTGCTGAGAAAGTGTCGAAGCGCCGCGAATTCGACCCTCATCTTTGTCACTTTTTTCCAGCACAGACTGAATGGCGTCAACATCAAAACCCCAATGTTCGGGGAATTTTTGATCTTCCGCGGCCATGACTGCTAGCGCCATCGGCGAGGATATTTCACTCATTGGCACCCAGTCAGAATGGGAAACATAACCGAAATCGCCGGTCAACCAGGCTGAAATTTGCCGCTCAACCATCACGGCGGAGAAAGGCACCGGCAAAAAGGAAAACAGGAAAATTCCCGCGACCCATAAGCCAACGAACAGTATTAGAAGGCGCTTGAGCCACCTTATTGGTGCCGTGAAGAGGGCTATAGCTGACGATTTACTCATTCAATCCATTCCGTAACACATCTGACCAGCTTATCAATCCCCAGAGCCGCTTCACCTTCGGATTGTTCCGACAGCAGGCCCGGAGTGCTAACAATCTTCATTTCCAGATTGATGACAATATCATCAGCCGGGCACAGAACCGGTTCGGCCCCAATCGCATCAAGGAGTTCCGCGCGATCAATATCAGTGCCTAGCGTGACCCGCACTTCGGCTCCCGCCAGTTTTGGTGCCAATATTGCGGCCTGACTGATGAACCCCAATGGTTTACTCTGCTTATGTATTTCCTGCATTAATGTGAACAGTTCCTCATCGATTGTGTAATCGCTTCCATCTGTCTCAAGGGTAGTTAAACGACGAATTAGACCAAAGCCACCAGGGAAAATGAGCCCACTCAGGTTCTCAGGAATCGATTCCTTAAGTGAAATAATTTCACTTAAGGATAAAAGTGAGGATTCTGTTGCCGTAACAAAATCTTCTTTTTCTTTTTTATAAAAAAATTCCTTTATTACATCAAGTTGTATATCACAAGCAGTGATGCACAGGCTTTTTACACCCTGTTTTTTAAGGGCAGAAAGGACTAAAAAGGCCTCCTGAAACCCTGTTCTACCGGAAAAATCATCACAGCAGAGCACAACGCCAACAGGCTTCATTTGTATTCTCCAAAATTTCCTGCGATAAAGGCTTGAAGTTTTGTATAGACAAAGACTAATCTACATCACAGTTTTTAATGAATCTTGTAACAGTTAAGCTTATATTTGTTATGTTGATTCCTACAGAATGTATTAGACTTTACGGCAGAATTACCAAAACTTGCGAAACCAAAACCCTTAAAACTATCGCGGGTTAACGATTTCCCTGGTGTTGGCGCAGTATTCGCGCACCCCGGCTTCGGCTGGGGTTATTTTTTTCCAGCGTTTGCCGTCCATTCACGTAACGTTTTAATATCGTTACGCCACTCCAGCTTCAACTCATCAATCCATTCCTGAACATTGTCCCACCACGCAGGTAGCGTTGGTGTCTGAATTTGTTGCGCCAGTTGTTGCAAATGCTTCAATCCTACCGAACCCGCCGCCCCTTTGATCTTATGACCCTCTTCAGCAATACCCACCTGATCGCGGGCGATCATGTTTGAATCAAGCACGGCAAGGTAGTCTGGCATCATTTTTTCAAACATGTCGGCGCTCTGGTAAATCAGGCCCGGCCCGACCAGTTCGATGTATTGCTCCAGCATGGCGGTATCCAGCAATGATTCTTGCGTCTGGGTGGTCACAGAAGGCTCCTCAGTAGAAACAGAGTCTGGCTGATGATCCCAAAATTGCTGGATCATGGCGGTCAGCGCAGAGACGGACAGCGGTTTGCTGAGCACATCATCCATGCCAGCGTCGAGATACTCTTTCTTATCTTTCAGCACGTTGGCGGTGAGTGCCACCAGCGGCGGCAGGTGGCGCCCGGCGTAGTCCTGACGTAATTTGCGGGCAATATCCAGACCGGTCATGTCCGGCAACTGAATATCGAGCAGCACCAGGTCAAACTCATCCGGGTCAAACATCGCTAGCGCGTCATGGCCATTCATGGCCACTTCCACGCTGTTACCCAGCTTTTCCAACACTGAGCGCGCGACGATCACGTTAAGTTCGATATCTTCCACCAGCAGCACATTCAGCGCCGGTAGTGGCAGGTCGTCCTCTTCTTCCGTCCCGCTGACGGGTTCATCCAGCGTCGGTGCGCTGACCGTCAGGGTGAAGCACGATCCTTTGCCCTGTTCGCTGCACACGGTGATGTCACCCCCCATACTCTGCGCCAGCCGTTTGGACACAGCCAGACCGATACCGGTACCGGTCGCCGGTTTGCCACCGTTCTGATCTTTCACCTGGTAATACATGGCGAAGATTTTGTCCTGCTCATCCTGCGGGATACCCATGCCAGAATCCTGTACCTCAAAGCGCAGCAGCTCGCCGCCGTCATGATGCACACGCACCACGATCTCACCGTCGTGGGTGAATTTCACCGCGTTACCGATCAAATTCCACAAAATCTGCCGCAGGCGGGTACCGTCAGTAATGATGTTGTGCGGCAGCGGTAAATCCGGCTGCATGACAAACTTCAGCCCTTTTGGTTGCACCAGTAAGCCGGAGAGATTTTCCAGATCGGAGAGAAAACCGGTGAAATCAACCGACTGGTTGTCGAGCTGCACTTTGCGGCGCTCAAGTTTATCCATCTCAATAATGTCGTTAAAAATATTGCCCAGTGTGATCGCGCTAACGTGAATGGTTTTCAGGTAATTATGCTGCTCAGCGTTCAGGTGGGTGTCGAGCAAAATGCGGCTGAGGCCGACGATGCCGTTAAGCGGTGTACGCAGCTCATGGCTGATCGTTGAGATAAAGGTAGTCTTCTCTCTGCTGGCGTTTTCCAGTGCGTCCTGGTAGCGCTTACGTTCCGTAATATCGCGTCCGAAGCCCATCAACCCGTGCCGTTTACCGATGCGGTCATAAAACGGCACTTTGCGCAGTTCAAAACAGGCTTTACGCCCATCGGGATACACCAGCCACTGCTCATACGTCAGCGAAACATTGTGGCGGAATACTTTCTCATCGGTCTCCACCACTTTTTCGGCGATATCCGGGCTGTAGACGTCATTGGGCGTCAATCCAACCAGTTGCTTCTCGCTCTTGCCGGTCAGCAGTTCCATCGCGCGGTTACAGCCAGAAAATTCTTTGTCTTCATTGCGGTAGTAAACCAAATCCGGCGAGGCATCAAGGAAAGAGCGCAACAGGGCTGATTGTTGACTCAATTCAATCTGTGCCTGTTCGCGGTGATGCATTTCCAGTTTAAGCTTATCCACCACGGCCAGGCGCGCTTCTTCGGCTTTCACACGGTCGGCTATTTCCTGGTTCAACTGGGTAATATTGTCTTGCATCTGCTGGTTCAGCTCGAGGTCGCGATGGCGCATCTCTTCAAGCTTATCGACCAGCCGTGACAAACGCTGGCGCGACTCTTCAAGCTGCTCCACCACCACCGACAGGAAATAGACTGCCCAGGGGGTTATCAGCAAACCGAAGAAAATCGAGCGCACCACGTCGATGCTGTCGACCTGACCGCGCAGCAACATGGTGACGGCCATCTGGACAATCATCGCCAGCACCACCAGCGCAGAGGCCAGCAGCAGAGAAAAACGCACCAATCCTAACTTGACCATCAGATCAACGTAATACTGGGCTAATACCCGGATTTGCTTCATAACGATTCCCTAAAGACGAAGACGTTCAAATGATACCGCATTTACCCGCGCATATAAGCCCGAGATCAGTCTGCGGGTCGCGTGGCGTCTCAAGACGGTTATAAACTACTGGCCTGCACCGTTGAGGGGCTTACCGTGGTGCATCAGGACATCATGGCGCGCAGATATTGACTAACCACCAACGTGATATTATCAATATAGCCCGGCTATAATTAGCCAGGTCCCCACTCATTTCAGGCTTTACGCCCATCCCCGAAAAAAGAGCCTTTAATCTCCAGGCTCCTTTAAAGAATAACTATTCACTATTACTGCAAATAAAGTCATTCGCCGTGGTATGAATAATTCTTATTATCGCGGCCCTTTTAGTACATTATTACCGGCTGGTTAAAAATAGTCACAAAGCACACCTGCTGACGATTTTGCAGTATAAAACACTGCTATTGTCACCACTTCCAGCAGGGTGCACAGTTGACGGCCCTTAAGGACAGTGAGACAGCTCACACTTCGGGGTACAAACCTTAATGAAGTCAGGGGTTAAAAAATGGCAATAAATCATTAAAAATCATGCTACTACCATCAATTATAGGCTTTTTGTTATCACTTAAATCCGTATTTGACCTGCCTGTGCTTTCTCGCTAAGTTGGAAGTCCGCTGGAAGCAATCTCGACGGGTGTACCACTCGTCATATTTATGCAGTAATTGAAGACTCCCTCATAAAAACAAGTCAACCACCACTTGTGAGAACCGT